>ERZ761609.499-NODE-499-length-45527-cov-56.794115_pt1 | contig 45527 bp, 45 predicted proteins | sample MGYA00511163_ERZ761609 | MGnify/ENA primary metagenome ERZ761609 (study PRJEB28899, sample SAMN02445070) | bioreactor sludge metagenome | biome: EBPR sludge | place: Australia: Brisbane, Thorneside Wastewater Treatment Plant | collected 2011-12-16 ... | reverse complement strand
AAATGCCAATGACTGACCGATCCGAACGCGCCCGCCGCAACGGCGCCAAATCCAAAGGCCCAACCTCGACCACCGGCAAACGCTGGTCCTCGAAGAACTCATTCAAAACCGGCCTCTATGCCAAAACCATCGAAGCCTTCCCCAAGGATCTCCAGGACCACTACAACCGGATCCACAAAGCCTACCGCACCGATTACCGCCCGTCCGACTCCATCGAAGACGACCTCCTCGCCCAAATGGCCTTCAATCGCACCAGATATTTCCACTACCTCCGCCTCCTCGGCGAAAATCTCGAGTACGGCGAAACCCTCGAAAGAATGCTCGGCCAACTCGAACGCAGCTACATCAGAACCCTGAACTCGCTCGAATCCCGCCGCCGCCAGAACCCCCAACTCGGCAAACCCGACAAGCTCATCATCCAGTGGATCGACCCCCGCACCGGCAAACCCTGGCGCACCGAACCCGACGAACTGACACCAAAAACCGAAGGAACGAACCCAGCAACTCCAACAAAACAAGAGCCCGAGTCCAGGCAAGTGCGCCGCCGCCGCGAACGCCGCGAACGCCGAAGCGCCCGCAAATCCGGCGGCGGCCGGGACCGCCTGCCGGGCGCATAGCATAATGGGGCCATGGAAATCGGCAGGCGCAGGCTGGTGGCCGGGTTGCTGGCGAGCGTTCGCTGGGCGGCGGCGTCGGAATGGATCTCCCTGTTTGACGGACGGAATCTGGGCGGCTGGAAATTGACGCCATATAACGGTCCAGGGCCGGTCACCGTCCAGGACGGGGCCATCCGCCTTGGCCGCGGACGCTTGACGGGCGTCCGCTGGGGCGGCGAATTCCCGAAGACGGACTACGAAATCCGCTTCGAGGCGGCGCGTCTGGACGGCAACGATTTCCTTTCCATCACCTTTCCGGTGGGTGCATCCCACTGCGAATGGGTGAACGGCGGCTGGGGCGGGGAAGTCGTCGGCCTGTCAAACCTGGACGGCTATGACGCGTCGGAGAACGAAACTTCGACGCTGAAGCAGTTCGAGCAGGGGCGGTGGTACCGGTTCCGGTTGGCGGTCTCCGAGGAGCGGATCCAGGGCTGGATTGACGACGCGGTGGTCATTGATGTCGAGGTGAAAGGGCGGCAGGTCGAATTGCGATTCGGGGATTCGGACTTGGGCACGCCGCTCGGGTTTTCGGCCTACGCGATCGAAGCAGGTGTCCGAAAGATAGCGTACCGGCGACGGGAGGCCCCGCGCGCCGGGGGGGCAGACGCTATATAATGCCCGGCAGGCGGCCCGCCGGCCGTGACTAGGGAGGTGTGATGAACCGACGATATTTCTTAATGAGCAGCGCGGCGGTCACAGCCGCAAAAGCGGTGCAGACGCCGAGCCCGAACGACACGATTCGCGTGGCGGTCGTGGGCTGTGGCGGGCGAGGCAACAGTCACATGGGCGCGTGGACACGCATGCCCGGTGTCGAATTGGCGGCGCTGGTAGACGTGGACGATTCCCATTCCGAGCGCTACATTGGCGCTCTGCAGCGCCGGAACCAGAAGCCCGTACCAACCTTCCGGGACATCCGGAAGGTGTTGGATGACAAGACCATCGACGCGGTTTCGATCGCCACGCCGAACCACTGGCACACGCTCCAGACCATCTGGGCCTGTCAGGCGGGCAAGGACGTCTACGTCGAGAAGCCGTGCTCGCATAACGTGTTCGAGTCCAAGCAGATCATCGCGGCGGCCCGGAAGTACAACCGCCTCGTCCAGATGGGCAGCCAGAGCCGGTCGTCTCCCGCGTTGCAGGAAGCGGTGCAGAAGCTCAAGGAAGGCGAGTTCGGCGAGGTCTATCACGCTCGCGCGTTGTGCTTCAAGGCCAGGAACACGATCGGCAAGACACCGGTCGAACCGGTTCCGCCGGGCGTGGATTACGACATGTGGCTCGGACCCGCACCCGTGAAGCCCTACACGAAGAACCGGTTTCACTACAACTGGCACTGGTTCTGGGACTACGGCAATGGCGATCTGGGCAACCAGGGGATCCACGAAGTCGACATCGCCCGCTGGGGCCTCGGCGTCACCCACCCGACCAAGGTGACCGCGCTGGGCGGCAAGTACATGTTCGACGACGACCAGGAGACGCCCAACACGATCATGGCGTCGCTCGAATTCATTGTCGACGGCAAACCCAAGCTGATGACGTTCGATGTCCGTCACTGGTACAGCAACAATGAAGCCGGCATCGGCGGCGGCAGGCCCGGCAACACGATCGGGAACACCTTCTATGGCTCGAAGGGGTACCTCGTGATCGACAACTACAACAAGTACTACAGCTTCATGGGCCGGGAGCAGACGCCCGGACCGGCGCGGACCGAACGCGACACCCACTTCGAGAACTGGATTCAGGGCTTGAGAAGCCGCAAGACGGGCGACCTGACCGCGGAGATCGAAGAGGGCGCAATGTCATGTGTGCTGATGCACCTGGCAAACGTCAGCTACCGCCTCGGCCGGACCCTGAACTGGGACGAGAAGACCTGGTCGGTGAAGAACGATCCGGAAGCGAACCGGATGCTGACGCGCCAGTATCGGGCTCCGTACGTGGTGCCGGAGAAGGTCTGACAAGGCCGGACCGAAGGTTCGGAAGGAAAGGGCAGCCCGCCTGGGCTGCCCTTTTTCCATGGAGGAACCCGCGGCGCCTGTAACCGGAATGCAGCGTTTTGACGTTTAGGGACTCAGGAGTGCGATTTATGCGGAATCTGACTGGACTTCTGGGTCTGGCATGCTTGTGGATGCTGCCAGCGGCGGCGGGCGCGGATGAAGCAGCGGCGTTTTTTGATGACACGAAGATCCAGGAGATCCGGATCTACTTTGACAATCCGAACTGGTACAGCGTCTTATATCAATCGCACGACCGGGATCCGCTGGATCCGTACTTCCCGGCGCGGATCAAGTCGGGCGACGTGGAGATTCCGGTGATCGGAGCGCGATTCAAGGGAAATTCGTCGTTCCGTCGCAATGGAGTGAAGAAACCATTCAAGCTGGATTTCAACTGGTTTGACGATGACGCGACATTCTTCGGCTTGAAGAAGCTGAATCTGCATAACGGCGATATTCAGCCGGATTTCATGCACGAGAAGCTGTTTCTGGAATATGCCGGAAGGCACATCGCGGCGATGCGGGCGGTGTACGTGCGATTGTATGTCAACGATGTGTATTACGGACTCTATCTGGCGGTGGAGCAGCCGGACAAGACGATGATGCAAAGCCGCTTCGGGCAAGATGAAGATGGCAATCTGTGGGAGGCGGGGGAGTCGGTGATTGCGACAATGGAGTATCTGGGGCCGAATCCGGCGTCGTATTACGCGCGATATGAATTGAAGACCAACGAGACGGCGAATGACTACAGTGCCCTGATTGAATTGCTGGATGTGTTGAACAACACCCCGGCGGCGGAATTGCCGGCGCGGCTGGAGCCGCTGATGGACGTGGAAAACGTGATTCAGGGGATGGCGCTCAATGCGCTGTATGTCAATCTGGATTCGTATTTGGGGACGGCCGCGGAATACTTCCTCTACCGGCGGTCGTCGGACAACCGGTTTGTCCACATTCACTGGGACACGAACGAGACGTTTGGGAGCACGGGGGACGGGACGCCGAGGCTGGCGAATCCGTTCACCATGAATCCGTTTTATCTGCCGGCGGCAGGCGGCGGGACGGCGCGGCGTCCGTTGCTGGAGAAGTTGTGGGCAGTGCCGCAGTACCGGCGGCTGTATTTGCAGTGTCTGGCGCGGTTCATGCGCGAGGGCTTCGATGAGGAGTCGATCCGCGTTCGCACCCAGGAGTTGGCGAATCTGATCCGGCCCCATCTCGCCGAGGATCCGAACAAAGTGTTCAGCATGGCGCAGTTCGAGGCGGCGTTGACGAATCAGGTGACGGCGAACGGGTTCACGACCTACGGGCTGACGCAGTTCACGCGGGAGCGCACCAACTACCTGAAGGGGTACCTGGCGGGGCAGGGCGGGCCGGCGGACATCCGGTTGAACGAATTGATGACGGTGAACACGACACCAAACCGGGATGACGCGGGGGATCCGGATCCGTGGGTGGAGTTGCAGAACATGGGGCCGGCGGAAGTGAGCACGGCGGGGATGACGTTGTCGGACGATCCGGAGAACCCGGTGAAATGGGCGATTCCGGCGACGACGATCCCCGATGGCGGGAGGATGATCATCTGGGTGGACGCTGAGCCGGGCGAAGGCAGCGCACACGCCAGTTTCCGTTTGTCGGAAAACGGAGGAAAACTGTGTCTGTACACGGGCGGAACGCTCGTGGATAGCGTGACTTACGGAGCGCTGCCGGCCGGGCAGGCTTACGCGCGAACGGGGTTGTTTGGGTCGAGTTGGAGCGTGACGGCGACGCCGACCTACGCGGCGGCGAACGTGGTGACAGCTCCGCCAAACGTGCCGGAGCCGGTACCGCCACCGGTGCCGTTGTTCGTGAACGAGTTGATGGCGGATAACGACGGGGCCTTCGAGGATCCCGACGAGCCCGGCGCGTTCGAGGACTGGTTCGAGTTGTACAACGCGGGGACGGAGGAGTTTGACTTGAGCGGGATGTACATCACGGACAGCCTCAACAATCCAACGAAGTGGCGGATTCCGGCGGGGGTGAAGATCGTGGCCGGCGGCTACCTGGTGTTCATCGCCGACGGGGAGACGGAGCAGGGGCCACTGCACACGAGTTGGTCGCTGAGCAAATCGGGCGAGTCGATCAGTATTTACGCGGCGGACGGGACGACGCTGATCGACCGGGTGGTGTTCGGCGCGCAAGAGACGGATGTCAGCTACGGGCGAACGACCGACGGCGGGCCGGACTGGAGCCTGTTCACGGCGCCGACGCCTGGGGCGTCGAACGCGGCGCCGGTGGCGAACTGGATTGTCAGCGCGGCGAGTCTGGAGGGCCGGAGCCTGGCGCCGGGTTCGAAGGCGCGGGCGCTGGTTTCGGACCTCTCGCCGGCGGAGGCGTGGGCGCAGGGTAACCCACTGCCGGAGGAGTTGGCCGGGGTCCGGGTCACGGTGGCGCGAGCGGGCGGGCCTGCGATGAATGCCGGCCTGAGCGCGGTGACGGCGGGCTTTGTGGAGTTCCAGGTGCCGGAAGAGGTGACTCCGGGCCGGGCGACGGTCACGATCACCGGGCCGGACGGATCGCAAGCGGAGGGGGCGGTGATCATCGAGTCCGTGTCGCCGGGGTTGTACTCGGCGGATGGCACAGGCAGCGGAGTGGGGTTGATCGCGGTGATTCACCGGGATGAGATCGGCAATGAGCGGTGGTCGTGGGCCTCGGAGGCAGGAGCGGCGGCGCCGGTTGGGCTGGGGCCGGTGGGGACGGAGGTGTATCTGGTGGTGTTTGGGACCGGGTTTGGTCAAGCGCCGGCAGGGGTGACCGCGCAGGTTGGCGGCGTGAACACGGCGGTGGTGTCAGTGGGGCGAAATCCCGAACACGCAAGCCTGGACGAGGTTCGCCTGGGGCCTCTATCGAGGACGCTGGCCGGGTCCGGGGTGGTGGAGTTACGGGTCTCGGTGGGTTCGAGGAGCGCGAATGTGGTGCTGGTGGCGATCGAGTAGAGGGCGGGAATCGCGCGGGACCACAAAAGAGCGCCCATGCAGGGTGGAAGTCTCTGCATGGGCGGGGTTGGTTGGAGAAGTCTAGCGAATCGGGCTCACGGGATCTGGGGTGGAAGTCGCGACGATGCCGGTGGCGACGCCGGCGCCGGCAGCGCCGGCGAGGACGAGGGCCGTGTTGCGGGCAGTCCAGAACGTGCCGCCCCGGCGGGCTGCGCCGATCGAGTAGGTGCCGCGGAAGGCGGGCGGAGTGACGGTGCGCTCCAGGGCGAGGAGGCGGACGGCGTCGAGCTGACGGAGGTCATAGAGGGCTTCACCGGCGAGGAGTTGGAAGGTGGGGCGGCCGTCAGCGCCGGTCTGGACACGGCCACGGGAGTTTGGGGAGAGAACGATGCGGGAGCCATCGGGGAAGGTGATGGTGACGGGGACCGACTGAGCGGCGATCTCATCACCGGACATCGCGGGCCAGGAAGGGACGCCCTCGGGATTGACGGTGGCGCCACGGAGGGTGAAGGGTCCGGAGGCGCTGACGGTAGCGATGCTGGCCGGCTGGGCCAGGGCCACGGAGGCGAGGGTCAGAGCAAGGGCGATGAGGAGCAAAGCCTTGAGGTGCTTCATGGTGTCTCTCCGCCGGGAAGTGTCCCGAAAGGTCAGTCTAGCGCATTTGTGAGGCAAATAGCAATACCTAAGTTATTCATAATGAAGGAGTTGTATGACGTTGCAGTGCTTTTGTATGGCATAGCGGCAGACAACACGGAGCGAGGGACGGGGAGGGGAGAGGATTTTTGCTCTCGGGGAGGGGAGGGAAACCGATAAGTCCTTTGCAGGCAGAGCCTGCAGGTGGACATGAAACCCATAATCGCGTTGATACTCTCCGTGTGCCCACTCGTTGCCCAACAGTGGAACACGCCCGGCGTGAGACCGCCGGATCCATTGGAAGCGCCCCGGTACGAGACGGTCTACATGATGAGTCTGGTGAGTTTGACCGGGGCGGCGGCAGCGGACATGAGCACGAGTTGGGGGAGGGTGGAGTTGAATCCGGTACTGACGCCGGGGTCGACACAGGGCCGGTTTGGCTGGCAGGCGGCGGCGATCAAGTTGGGGGTGACGGCGACGAGTCTGCTGATTCAGCGGCGGATGATCCGGCACCGCCCGGAGTTGAAGAAGACGTTTGCGGTGACGAATTTCATCACGGCCGGGGCGATGTCGGCGGTTGCGCTGAGGAATGCGTCGGTGGGAGGGCCTCGGGGGCGTTGAAACTGGAGCGGGAGATGGGACTCGAACCCACGACGTCCAGCTTGGGAATTTACCAGACGGTTGATTCTTAAGAAGTTAAGGACGATCTCTCCCGCTCTTTCACTATCTGCGACTCGCTTTCGTTTCAGCAATTTGCCATTCAGTGAAGGACTGAGTGCCGTAACGTCGTACAACATTCCCCTGCGATATTGTCTTGGGGTCCACACCCTCGCGCAAAGCAAAGGCGCCGGTTGCAGCCGGCGCCTCCGCGAGGTAAACAGTGTCTTTCAGCGACACTTCCTTTGTATCACGAAGCGCCGATGGTGGGAAGCGGGAATTCTCTGATCTTCTGCGAACGGCCCGCGGCATGGATGAGAACCTGGCCCGGCTCCGGCTGGCGAGAGGCTCCCGGCGCGTCCTGGAGGCGCTGATGCGTCTACCGAGCGTAAGGCGATCGGGCTCCGGCTGGCCCCGACAGGAGAGGCTGGCGGCGGACGCGGGCCTCAGTCTCCGAGGCCTCCGGTTGGCCCTCCGGCGGTTGGAGGATGCGGGTCTGCTGAGGACGGCCCGAAGTCAGTACGGCCTGGACTATCGGCTCCCCTGGCATCCCCAATTCGGCCCCTTCCGGCCTTCGGCGGAATGGCGAAAAAGTGCCGATCTGGCCCGCGAAAAAGTGCCGATCTCGAACGTGAAAAGTGCCGATCTGAGCGAATCCTCTCCTTATCCTGTTCTTAGCTTTCAGAGAGCAAAAAGCAGCACGCGCGCGAGGGGCGCCGATGCTGCCTCCCCCGCCCCTCCCTCTGACCGGCAACCCGAACCCCTCCCGGCTGAGATCGAGGCGGAGACTCTCCGGCTGGCCCTCGCCCACGTTGACGCCTTCCCGTCTCCCGGCACGGCGCGGCGGATTCTGGCGGCGGCTGGCCCGGTTCCCCCCGCTGAGGCCCTAGCCCGGTTCAAGGCTTGGGCGGAGGATCGGTCTTTCCGGGTGGCCCGGCGCTTCCGGCACTTCGGCGGCTTGGTGATGGCGTTCGCAGAGGATCTCCCGGCGGTGAAGGCCCGGCTTGGCTTGGAGGGCCCGGCCCATGGGGCGATGCCGAGGCGAGCGGACGGCACTTTGGACTCCCCGGCAATAGAGGCTTCGATGGAGCGGTTTGACCCCGAGGGCTTGGGCCAGATGTTTGGCGATTCCCGGCCCGCTGAGGAGGTCCCCGCCCCTGGCTTTCCCCTGGAGGCCCCCGGCCCATTTGAGGCCCCCGGAAGGCGAGATCCCGGCCCGGCCTTCGACTTCGATCGAGCGTTCGCGGATGTGGCGGCGGCGAAAGTGATGCCCGATGCTGGCGGCTTCCAGCCCCGGCCCGGCCCCACGGCGGAGTCTCACGATTCTCGGCGGGATGTCGACTCCGGCCTCTCTGATGTGCTCCGGCGTAGGCTGGCGAGAGCGGCCCAACATCCCACGCGGAATTGGTTCTAAGGTAAGGTGGTGCCATGAGTCTGGAACTTGAAGCGAATCGAGGCGCGGTCTCCCTGGCGGCGGAGTCTTTCGGCTCCGGCTCCCCCGAGCATTTGGCGGCGCTCAGTGCGCTGGCGGACCTGGAGTCCGGCCCGGCGCGGATGGCGGCGCTGCGGTCTCTGGAGCGGTTGCGGGTGGACATGGCCCCCGCCCTGGCACGCCTCCAGTACGGGCGCAAGGCTGAAGGTGCAACATAGGCGAAGATGAAGCGAAGATGACATTCGAATAAATGGCTATAAGTGGTTTATTTTCAATTGGATAGACAATAAGTTAACATAATGGTTCTTATCGGAAGTATGTTTATTTTCAAGCACTTACAGACGCACTGTTATCAATAAGCCCGTACACCCCCGCAAGGTGTTACTTTCCGCCCCTCCCAGACTGCCCTCTAACCCCCCTTTGGCTCCCTGAATCGCCCCCCCCGGGTGAATCCACTTTCCCCGGCTGGCGCACTTTGTCGCTTATGCCCGTTAATCCCATAGAGGCCCCATGAAAGAACCTATCCTCACCCTCGAAGGCACACTCAGTTCGAAGCAGGCGGCGGCGCTGGTAGGCGTCCCCCCGCGTACCCTCTGGCGGTTGCGCGATTCCGGGCGCGGCCCGGCCTACTTCAGAAGCGGGCGCACCGTCCACTATCGGCGCGAGGATCTGCTGGCTTGGCTGAGAACGGCCCGGCGCGAGACGGCGGACAGCATCACCCTGGAGGCGGCGCTGTGAGCGTCCAAGCGTCGGAGGCTCACCTGGAGGCTCTGCAGGCGGCGGCTGGCAGGCTGGCCCTGGCGGCGCGCGAGACGGCTTTGGAGGCTTCCGAGCGGCGCGGCGCGGTGCTGGCCCGGCTGATCGAAGGCACACCCCCCGAGGCGAAGGACTTGGCCCGGCTCATGGAGGCGGAGGCCCGGCCCCGGCTGTTGGCTGGCTTGCGAGAGGATCTCCGGCTGGCGGAGGCGGAGGCCAGGCTCCGGCTGGCGGAGGCCAAAGTGGCCGAAACTGAGGCGCTCATCCTGGAGGCGGGCGCGGCGGTTCGTTCACTCCATGAGGAGTACGCGGCGCTGTTGGCACCCCTCGCGGCGGGCGGCGGCGTAGTGGAGGCTTCGGTTTCGACCCCGGCCCTCACCCAAGCACGGCAACGCCTCACAGACCTGAATTCCGAAGTTGGAGCGCGACGCGATGAGGTGGCGCGGCGTGAGGCAGACCTGGCGGTGTATCGAGAGCGTTACCGGCAACGCATGGCAAGGGAGGCCCGGCTGTGAGTGAAAAACTGCGCGAGTATTGGGCGGAGGTGCGAGAACTGGAGCGGGTGCTGCCTGATCCGGTGTACCTGGTGGCTGGTGAGTCCCCCCGAGTGAGCTTGGCCTCTCCGAGCGCGGCGGCGCGGGTGCTGGCGGATGGGCGGGCGCGGCGCGCCACGGTGGAGGAGATCAAAGCCTATCAGAGCGGCGAAGACCGGCGCGCCCTGGTGGCGGAGGCCCTCCAACAAAACACGTTTGAAGGCGTCCTGATTGTGCCCCCCGGCAAGGTTGGCCCTTCCGAGGCTGATTGAAAAGTGAAAGGAACGATGAACCCATGAATTTCGACCTGACCAACTTCACCCCCGAGGAGCTGGCCCGGCTGGAGCGCGCCCTCACCCAAGCGAAGGCCTCCGGCGCCGGAACCCTTGCTCCCCGCCCTCCCCAGTTGGAGGACATCAAACCCGGCATGACCCCCCAGGAAACCAAAGCGGTCTGCGATGCAATCCGCGCGGCCATCCACCGGGATTGAGCACATGGCCCAGAACCCTCTCCGCCGACACCTGGCGAACATGGCGACGGCCTTTGAACGCATCGGCCCGGCCCGGCGGGTGGAGTGCGTCCGATTGGATCTCCGGCTCCCGGCGGATGACCCCGCCACGCGCGGATTGCGGCCCGGCGCGGCCATCCCGGTGGGCGAACCCTTCGGCCCCTACACTGTGGCGGAGGCGGGCGAGGAGGCCAAGGATGGGACGGTCGTGGTGACCCTGACCTGGCGGAGGGCGGTGCTGTGAGCAAGCGGCCCCCAAAGCGGCCTCCTGATCCACCTGCCAAAGCAGGCGCACAGCAGGCCCGGGATTCGCGCGGGCGCTTCCAGCCCGGCGTCTCCGGCAATCCAAGCGGAAGGCCCAGAGGCTCCCGAGCGATGATCCGAAACGTCATCCTGGAGGCGGTGGAGGACCTTTCCCCCGGCCTGGTCCGCAAGGGCGCGCAGATGGCGATGGACGGTGACTCCGGCCTCTTGACGTGGTTCCTCTCCCGGCTGATCCCCCCGGCGCGAGAGCGGCTGATCCCGCTGAAGCTGCCCCCGGTGAACACGGCGGCGGACGCCCTGGACGCCCTCAACGCGATTGCGGCCGAGGTCAGTGTGGGTGAAATTTCCCCCTCCGAGGGTGCGGCCCTGGCGGGTCTGGTGTCCCAACAGTTGCGCGCGGTGGAGGTCTCAGACCTGATGGACAAAGTGGAGCGGTTGCGCGAATCCCTGGAAGAGATGGAGGCGCGCCATGTACGACCTTGACAGTCTCCGGCGGCGCGTCCGCAAGTTGGCCCGCAACCTGCCGGCGGACCCTGAACCCTATGTGATCCTGACCACGGCTGAGGACGGAAGCGAATCCGCGGCCTTTGTGGGATGGGCTGACCGGCCCTGCCTGAGCGGCGCTGAGGCGGCGGCTTGGTGGGAGGCGAGATGCGCGCAAACGTGACCGCCCTCCTGGCGAAGGCCCGCAAGCTGGCCCGGAAGCTGCCCCCCCGCTGCCCTCCGCTGATCTTCGTTGGGGCTGATAAGCGGGTGGTGATGCTGGCCCATCCCGAGGCCCCCCGAGGCCTTCGAGGCGAGGCGGCTGAGGAGTGGATCCAAGCATGGGAGGCCCGATGCGCGCGGCCCTGACCTCGCTGCGGTTACGTGCGGCCCGGCTGGCCCGGCTGACCCCCGAGCGGTTTGACGAATATGAGTTCCTTTGGGATGAGACCGAGGACCCCGAGGACGATTCCGGGCCCGAGGTAGAAATACAGGCCCGAGGCCAAGCAGAGTGATTCATGGGATTCTCCGCTGGCTGTGCTCCTTCCGGCCGGCGGAGACGCGGGCGGGGTTCCTTGGTTCCCCCGCCCGTTTCGTCGGGGTTTTCGGTCCCCCCGGCGCCAGGTGGGGCGTGCGGTGGCTGTCGTCGAGCCCGCGCGCCCCCTCTCAGAAACGAAACGAGCCCAAAAAATGCTTGGGGATGTGGTCCACTTGCTCGGCATAGTTCGTTAATCCCTACAGATGCCAAACTCACTCTTGAACCCCAAAGAAGCGCGGACCATCCTACAGATGTCGCCAGCGACGTTCAGCCGATTGATTAATGGGAAGCTCCCCGGCTGCTCCGCTCTGCCAGTGGCGCGGATAGGCCGGAAGATTCTTGTCAAAGAATCGACATTGTACGCTTGGTTGGAGGATCGCGAGAAGTGCAGCGCGGCAGTCTCCAAGTAGTTCTGCACAGCGGCCGGAAGGTCTGGCGGGCGCAATGGCGCGAGAACGGCCGCGGGCGGACTCGCATCTTGGGCACGTATAAGGAGATGACGAGGGCAGAGGCCCGCGGCGAGTTGGACCGCATCCTCGCTCCCCTCAATGCCGGCGCTGCGGCAAGGGCTTCCGGTGGTGGATCACTGCGACGGTACATCGAAGACGAGTATCTGGTGGTGAAAAGCCGGACGTGGAAGGCCAGCACGCGGGCAACAACCGAGCAGATCATCGCAACCCACATCCTCGACCCTATAGGTGACCGGACGCTGGCGACGATCACACGGCGCGAACTACAGGCGCTGTTGGACGGGCTGGCGGCGGCCGGCAAGTCCGCTTCCATCGTGGAACACGTCCGCTGGCAGTTGAAGGCCATCTTCAATATGGCGGTGGCGGACGGGTTGATTCAGGTGCAGCCGGCCGCGGCGCTGGTGCAACCGGTGGTGAAGGCGGCGCCCGTCAAGCAGGTGATGACCGCGGACCAGGTGAAGTTGGCGGAATTCTGCCTGGAGATTCGGGAGCGGCTTCTGTTGCGGCTGGCGGCCGTAGAAGGCCTTCGCCCTGGTGAAGTGGTGGGGTTGCGGCTGGCGGACGTCGACGGCGGCGTGGTGCATATCCGGCGGCGGATCTACCGCGGAGTGGTGGACACACCGAAGAGCAAGAGGGGCGTCCGGACGGTGCCCTTGACCGAGGGCACGCAGCGGGCGCTGGTGGAGTACATGACCTGGCTGACCGACAAGGCGGCGGGCGCGTGGCTGTTTCCGTCCGAGACCGGCAAGACCCCGCTGGACTATGCGAACGTGTTCCGGCGCCGCATCCGGCCCGCACTGGCAAAGGCTGGACTGGGTTGGGTGAGCTTCCAGGTCATGCGGAGGACCTGTGCGACTGAACTGGGGCAGTGTGAGCCCGATGCGAAGATTCGGGCGGATCTCTTGGGGCACGGCGTCGATGTTCACGAGAACGAGTACCGGCAGACCCCGCTCGAAGTTCGAGCATCAACGATGCGCCGGATGGGAAAACGCATACAATGAGATTTGTTTTGGGCAGTGCAGCGAATGGCGAAGGCCGCGACTGGCTGTCCAGGTGTAGTTCCGCGCAACCTGACCAAGGTTTGAGGGTTGCCCGGTGGGTGTCTGCAGCATCCACCGGGCGGCTCCATGTCAGTATCATGGAGAAACGTCGTACTGTCGTGCCGGCCACTATCGGCAAAACGTTGAAACGATGGAGCGGGAGATGGGACTCGAACCCACGACGTCCAGCTTGGGAAAATCACTGTGGATTGAAAAATAAAGACAATGGCGTCTACGGTGTCGATCAAAGGCGCTTTCAAACCACCCTGTTTTCAACGGTCTGCTCCAGAGGCTCCGTTAATGGAGCAGTTTTGGAGCAGGGCTCCTTTCGGACCGGGCCATCCCGATAATGCTAGCAGGCCAGGCTGACTGTCAGTCCTTATCTCCCTTTGCTGTGTCCGACGTTGGACCTGCAGCGGCGCAGAGCCTGCCAAGGCAGCGCAACGCGCTCCCGGAGGGCTTGGTAGGGGGAACTCCCTCCCAACTTGTCCCCGCAGAGAATCATCTCTTCACGATCTTCCACATGTTACCGTCCACTTCACGGCTGAACTTGTCGCCAGGGCGGATCTCTTCCCCTTGAAAGAGGTATCGACCTTCGACGTCGCGTTCCACGGGAATCCCGAAAGCCAGGTTTTGCGGAAGAATCGGTTCAATGACCCACCGCCTCTTGTCCAGGTCATAGATCCCTGAGAGTCCATCCTTCGCGACGATGGCGGTATCCGGACATCCATTTTCCGGATTGTCCAATGCCATTGCCAGAGCAGCTCGCTTTGCACTCCAGACGCTTCGCTCTTGAGAACTGGCTTTCCGAATGTAGCGGCCTCCTCCCTCAGACACCGGACGATAAGTCGGATATATGCGCAGGTCATCGTAGAGGGCCTCAAGCAATATCGACCTGTACTCGGTGACCCCGAGCTTTCCGTTCTCCACAAAGAGCATGCGACCGCAGCTATGAGTGATCCAATCCGGCGACAGGAGCTGCCTGGCTCGTTCATCTGCCCGGTTGCTACTGTTCGGGAGGACCGGGACAGAAGTGGCCTCCTGGCCGTTGTGCAGCCCGATCAGAATCCAAGCACCGTCCGCTTGTTGTGCCAATGCCAGCTTTGAGTCCGACGACGTTGGCTTGATATCGAGATACGGCAGGACTCTAATCGGAGAGCCGTCCATCCGGGTTAGCTCGAACTTCCCATCTGGCTGCTGAACGATCACTGGGCCGTTCTCAGCAAGACAGCGAAGCACCCGCTTGTAACGCCAGTTGAAATAAACCTTTCCGTCTGGCCCGAGGCAATCCTGGCGATCCCCCTTGGCAACAACAAGGGGATGTTCTTTGGATATACCTTCCAGAAGTCCAAAGCCTGTAGGAGCGATCTCGTGTTCGACATCCACCGTGAAAAGCGTTGTGTTTGGAAGTGTCGAGACGACCAGAGTCTTCTTGCCTGATTGATCTTTCTTGAGAGTGAGAAAGGTGAGCCTCTCGGGATACCCATGCGCCCGCTCAAATGGAGTTCTGTAGCGTCGCGCAAAAGGGGCTATTTCAGGGATCAAAACGCCGACAAGAAAAGCGACGCTTCCAAGGGCCACCATCCCTCTTGAACCAACTCCAAGATGGCGAATCCTCCAGAGTCCGAAAAGCAGAGGAGCCGAGAGGACACTCCATCCGAGCAACGTTGGATGCCATTCTCCTTTGTGGAATCGATCAAGTCCTACGCCCACAAGAGTGGCACCGACGAGCAGTGGAACAATCACCAAGCTATAGCGAAGGATCTGCCTAGGCTCTGCCATAGAGCATAGTCTACCCTCCGGATTATGCTCCTCGGAGCACGGTCCTACTTCCGATTCGGAATCAGCGACTGCGGAGGAACGTGGCGCGGTATCAAGGTGGACCCCTTTGCTCCGGTCACCTCGGTGCTTCCGTCTTTGGTTCCTTGCAGCGGGGACTTGCGGGGCTTTGCGATCTGCTCTTGGGCCAACTCTGCCTTTTCCTTTTGGACCAATTCGGCTTCTGCTTGCCGTAACGGCCGATAGACCTCATCCTTTACGCACCTCGAGATCGCCTCCTCTCTCCTATCCTCCGCCTCACGCAACGGGCTCTTTGGAAGCGGGCCACCGATAAACAGGTGCCGGAGGAGGTCCATCGTGCCAACGCGTGCTGGCAACAGCAGTGACAAGTCCTTTAAGGGATCAGGCTTCGGGTGACGATCCGCGCACGCCTTAATGATCTTTTCGAATTCGTTCTCTGGCATACCTCATCGTTATGCCTCGCTCCTGCCACGAGGTGACGTTCGATCTGCTAAAACATCAAAATGGAGATCCCCAGTATTGCCGCCCACTTGGTGGCGATTTGCCTGATTTGGGCCGCGATTCACGCACTGTTGCTATTCCATGAGCTTGGCCACTACTTCGTCGCAGCCGGTTTCGAGACTGCCATCTCGAAGGTGCAGGTCGGGCTCGGCCCACGACTGGTGGGGTTCCAGCTTGGGAGTGTTGCTTGGGAGTGGAGACTGATCCCTGGTCTGGGCTTTGTCCAATTTGACAATCCGCCCGAGGAGACGGAGCTTCCCCATCACTACTACGTAAACAAGAGTAGGTTGGAGAGGGTGCTGATTGTTCTTGCCGGGCCAATCGCAAGTGTTGTCACCGCCTGTGTTCTCTTCTCGGTGAGTCTCCTCTTCTTCCCAGAGGCACTTCCAGATCGCGCTTTAGTCATTACGTCGGTTGTTCCCGGTAGCCGGGCGGAGCAGGTAGGTCTGCGGCAGGGCGACATCCTGCTGCTTGGGCGCACGCCACACGAAGAGCACTCCACGGAACTGGAGATCTTGTCCGAGAGTTCAACCTGGGCAGTGATCATGCCAGATGAACGACACGGATTCAGACACAGTGCGACCTCCCCTCTCCTCTATGACCTGGATGGCGTTGTAGTGCGGCACACCTTTTCAAGAGTCTTACTCGTGCCGACCATCAAAGAGCTTTTTCTTCCCCGAGAGCGAGGCGTTTTTCGCGACACCGATGCTGAGGTGGAGGCCAAGACGAAACCCGCAAATAGCACCCTCGGAATGTGGCTGGAACTTGCCAAACTCTCCCCAGGCGAGGCTTGTCTGCACCTTGCTCTGGCCTCGTTAATAATCGCCCTCTTCAATCTCCTTCCGGTCTTTCCACTGGACGGGGGGAGAATTGTCAGCGAACTTTTCAAGGGACTGGTTTCGGATCGAGTTCTGATGCCAATTCAAGTCGCATCAATGGCGTTGCTCCTCGGAACCGTCTTGCGATTGGAAGTCATGGGGGTGATTGCGGATGCGTTTCAATTCTGGCGTGGGGTGAACGGCCAGTGAAGCCCAGATTGATGAAACCTGTAACGGCCCTGGGTGAATTGTGCCACTGAAGCCCCCTTCAACCCACAGACAGCGCGAATCCGTGGAGCAAATCGCTGTCGGCGGGCAACCGCCGCGTGACTGTGGTTGAAGCACCCCCTTAGGATTCCCGGAAGTGCCCCTAAACGGTTTTTCGGCGGGTGCCCTGCTACCCCACCCGCCGTTAGCATCTATCGTTCAATGGCGAGGCAATACGGGGCTCTTCAGGTTTTCCGAAAACCAGATCCCCGGTTCTCCGATCTCGGAACACCAGCACCATGGGTCTCCGAAACCCTCCTTGCTGGATAGCTTCCTCTCAGATTCCCTCTTTCGCAGTTTTCCGAAAGCCTATACCTCTTCCGCCCATGGCGGTCATCGCAGTCATTCAACAAAAGGGAGGTGTCGGGAAATCCACCATCACGGCAAACCTTGCAGCCGAGTTGGTGGAGAAGAAGCTCATCGTCCGGGTTCTTGACCTGGACCCTCAAGAAAGCCTCGCCACTTGGGCGCGCCTGGGAGGTGGAGTCCTCAGCGAAATCGTTGGCCCGGTTAGCACGAACAAACCCCGCGAGTTCAAGGAAACCCTTGAAGCTGTGATGGCCGAGGCCGAAAGAGTCATCCTCGACTGTCCTCCCGGTCTACCGGACACCGGCCTGATGGCAGCGCTCATGGCCGATGTCGCCCTTCTCCCTGTCACCCCCTCACCCCTTGATGTGATTGCGAGCAAAAAAGCCCTGGAGCTAATCCACGAAGCGCAGCAGCAGCGCCGAGGCGGCCTGCCAAAGGTGGCCTATGTCCCCTCCCGCGTGGTCCAGAACACGGTGCTGGCCCGCGATCTGGAGCGGACGCTAAAGCCCACAGGGGCAGCAGTCCTTCCGGCGATCAGCCAGCGGATCGCTATCGCAGAATCCGTGCTTCAGGGGCTTACCCTTCGCGAGTATCAGCCGGGCAGCGAAGGGGTGGCCGAGTTTCGCGAACTTGCAAACGCAGTAGAGAGGATGTTGAAACGATGAACAAACGAGCAAGAATGATTGACCTTGCCGGGGAGCTTCTTCGCCCGGAGGAGAGGGCAGCCGAGATAGTCGAAGCCCCCAAGCCGAAAGCTGAACCGAAACCCAGACAGCCGAAAACCAGAAAGCTGGTTTTCCGAAAACCTCCAAACGACGGGCCGTCTCTCGCAGAGCCGGTGGAGGTGGATCGCCCCTACGGAGAGAGAGGGGACTTTGAAAAGGTCACCGTCACTCTGCCAGCCGATGTGCGGGACCTCCTTCTTGATGAGTCGATCCGCAGGAAGAAGAAGCGAAGTGCTGATTGGCCGATAGCGGCCATCGTTCGCGAAGCCATCGCCGCATACCTAAACCGCAGCGGGCAATGACGCGACGGGGCAAGCAGGAAGGGCTAACCAGGGTAGGGGACGTTGAACTCCTCCGGGGGCTTGCTCCAAAGCCTGTCACGCGCATGGAGGAAGGTATCCTGAGCGCTGCCGTGTCGATGATGGACCAGCCCGATGACATCGACATCGCTTACATGGCCCGTGAGCTTGTCCAGTGCACCTTGCCGCACAGTGACCCCGGCCAGGTGCCCTTCTGGACCCGGACCAATGGCAACCTTACCCTGTCCATCGTCTCCGACTATGACCCCACAACCGGCGAGCTTGTGGGCTACCCCTACGGAAGCATCCCAAGGCTGCTCCTCTTCTGGCTCACCACTGAAGCCCTCCGCACGGGAAGCCCCCGGCTGGAACTGGGCAAAAGCTACAGCGCTTTCCTCAAAGACCTTGGGCTTGACCCAAACACGGGAGGAGGTAAGCGAAGCGACAGCCACCGGGTCCGGGTTCAGACCCGCAGGCTCTTCACCTCCCGAATCTCCTTCATTCAGGACCTTTCCACCGAGGATGCAAGCGGGGAGGCAAGAATCCACATGAACGTGGCCCGGAAGTCCCTCCTCTGGTGGGACCCGAAGAAGCCAAGCCAGATGAACCTCTGGGGAAGCTGGGTCGAGCTCAGCGAGGACTTCTACCGGGCAATCACCAGCAGCCCCGTTCCCCTTGATATCCGGGCGCTAAAGGCGCTCAAGCGCTCCCCGCTCTCTCTTGACCTCTACGCCTGGGCCACCCACAAGGCCAATTCCGTCTACCGGAAGGGCAAGCCGCAGTTCGTCCCCTGGGCAGCGCTGGCAACCCAGTTCGGCTCCGATTACTCGAACCACCTGGACTTCAAGCGAAAGGCCAAGGCGGCACTGCGAAAGATAGTCGCCGTTTTCCCGACCCTACGCCTTGAAGATGCCACCGGCGGCATCATCGTGCTCCCGGCAAGCCGCCCCTCCGTGGCCCCCAACGAGGTGAGAAAGCTCCTCCGGCAGAAGTAAGCAGCCGTACGGTGAAACGGTCATACCCCCCTTGCAGACCCCCAGGCTGTGGATAACTCCGGGAACGGGGGCAGTTATCCACGGTGAAATGGTCATACCCAGATACGGTGAAACGGTCACACCCCCCGGCCCAAAACACGGTGAAACGGTCACACCTTCCTATAGAAGTACCTGTACGTACTCCTCTAGAAGCTTCGCCTACTGGTGTTGATAAGCAAGATTTGAAGAATTCCTACGCCGCAAGCTCCTCATCAGCCACAGGGTCAAACGGTCTGTAGACCCGCCGCCTCATCCTCAGGCATCCGGCATCAAGCAGCTCAAGGCCAGCCTGATTCCTGGCCGCGTTCACCCGCTTGAAAATCGTCCAGAGCTGACGCCTCACCGGAGCATACGGCTCAAAAGGCAGGGAGTAGAACTCCCGTTCGAGGGCGAGCTTTCCCCGCTTCGTGGCAAGCTCCAGGAAGTAGCCCTTCAGGTCCCGGTAGGTGCCCTGCTCGATCCCGACGTGGGCCACCCACTTCCGGCCTGCGCCGGTCCTTCGCCTGGCGCTTACCGAATAGCTCGCATACTTGATCGGGTGCTCCCGGACATCCCGGACCAGGGAGCCCTCGCCCCCCTCCTCCTGAGGGTAGAAGAACCGGTGATGGCCGTGGGTGGCAATCAGGACAAAGAATCGGTCAAAGCGCAGGTACTGGACGTTGGCCTGGCCCAGGTTCTTCCTCCGGTGCCGGGAGAACTTCGAGATGTCGATTTCGTACTTGTCGACAAGTTTCGCGTCCAGTGCCCGAGGATCTTTGCCCTTCGGGACAAAACCGCAGACGTAGAAGAAGTAGCCGTGGGCGATGTAGCTCACCGCAAGCTGCTGGATGAAGCCGCCCACGGTTGTTGCTTCGCAGCGGTAGGCCATAGTGGTCCTCTCCTACGGTTGGCCTCCCGCTTTGGCATCGGGGAGGGGATGCGGAAAAAGATGGAGAGTGTTTATTCGGCACACTCTCCCAAAGCCTTAACCTTCGAGTGCCTGCGTTTCCGCATGCCGCGAAAGGTGATAAGCATCCCTCTCCCCGATGAAGCGGCACGGCTCGGGTGAACTCCAGCGGATATGGAAGACCGCATTCCGTTCACCACTCTCCGCACCGCCCGGCTTCCTCACGTAAGCCGGTTAGCGCACTCATCGTGCGCTATGTTCTTCAGTAGAAGTTGCCTATACCTAGCGGTAGCGGTCGCCAGGCATCACAACCTCCAAGCGGTAACCTCCCCCGTGCGCAAGGCACACGGGTAGCGTTACCGCCTGAAACGCTGTCTCTGGGAAGCACCCCGCCAAGGGTGCTCTCCAGAAACCGCTTTGTGATGCCTGACCAAAGGACAGGTGGCCGTCTCCGGCCACCTTTGCGCTGTGGATGTGGGTCTAAGACCCGTCCGCTCTTTCGTCCATCTGTGTCCACCAAAGGACCGTCCGGGTGCCACCCCGAACCAGATACGAGCCTCGACTACCTTGCCGAGGGCATCGCTCCCTTCAAGACCAAAGCTCCTGCCCGTGTCGACTTGGACACTGGGCCGCTTCAAAGCCTCGAAGCGGACTCTCTACTTGAGCGCCACTCCCAGAGTGCGGCGTTTGAATCACCTGCTGACTCACTGCGTGAGAGCTACTGGCGGATGGAAACGGCATGAAAGCCGATTCTCCAACCCATAGCCCGCACTGCAAGTGCCAGGCACCGGGGAACCACCCCGGCAGCCACACTCCTTCCCGGATTAGTGATGGTCTACGTCTTAGAATCCTCGTTCTACCCTCAACCGGGAGGGGACCGGGGATTCGCGGTCGGTCACGTCGCTAGGAGGTGTCATCCTCCAACTAACGGGCGTATGTCCTGCTCTCCCGAGCAGGCATACTTTCCACCTCCGTCTATGGCTCTACCGGCTTTTGCCGGGTGCCATGCGGAGGCGATTTCAGGGAGTCGAACATAGAAGCACCCCCTTACCCCTCGCGCCGTCAGCGTTCGCAGTTCGGTACCGTCTCCGACCGGACTTACTGGCTCGCCCTTGCGGGCTTTTTGGTTGAGCTATTCGCCATGGGCCATTTTCGGACCCATGCCGAAGGGTGTCACCCCCTCGGTTCCGTCCCTCGCGGGATCGGAAACTCCCCATGCCAGCCTGGTTGAACAAACCTTGCGGGATTTTCACCCGAGGCGCTGTAAAAAGCGCAGTATGGTCTGAACCCCCAGGGTGGGATTACGCCGGCAAACCGGCCTCACCCACTTTGACCACCACGGCCATCGCCGTGAAACAGGGCAGGAGAGGGGAGAAGCCCCTCATCCGCCCCGTCGCAAAGCAACGGTTTTTCTCCGTCGCCCCCGTTCCAAACAGGGACACGCAGCCATTGGATAGAACGCGGAGATTGCTCCCTCTGGGATGAGCGACAGGGCTCAACTCACAGGGCCTTTACTTCCGCGAGCCTCCATCGAGCACGGACAAGCACCTCTCGATGCATCCGGCTCTACGGGTACAGCTATCAACGGCAAGCGTTGACCCGCCTGGTTAGGGCGAGACCCTTTCGCTCGTTTGGCGACGAGCTACTCCGGGCAAGCTGCTCCCACATCCACAGCGCCAGTCACGCGTTACGCTTCTGGCAGTTCGATGTGCAGACTCCTCGTCTGCAAGGGTGTTATGGCGAGAGAGGGGCACTCCGCAGCACGAGGCCGGACTGGCACTATGTACGGATAGAGCCTCGGCTTTTGACATAAAGTGGGGTATGGCGTTAGGGGCTCCCGAGGCGGTGGAAGCCCAAGCGGAGATAAGCTAACAGGGTCTCAAGAATGCAGGCATCCGAACTGAAGCAGAACGTAACGGTCTATGGCCCCCTCTTTCCAGAACCCGTTCAGGTAATTCTGGCGACTCCAATGGACGGAGGCGTGAGACTGATTGGCAAGGGGGTTCGGTCCAATACGGTCTATGAGCCGATTCTGACGCACGAACAACTGGCAATCCTGAGTGCCTCTCCGGTCACGGAGCCGTTCGACGGGGATGCCTCGAAGTTCCGCCTGGGGGTGGAGGCCATGCGGCTTGGCCTCGCATACGAATACGATCCCTACTTCTCCCTCTCCATTGCTCGCGTGGATCCGCTTCCCCACCAGTTGGAGGCGGTCTACGACTACTTCGTCAAGCTGCCGCGTATTCGCTTCCTGCTTGCGGACGACCCAGGAGCAGGCAAGACCATCATGGCCGGGCTGCTGATCAAGGAATTGAAGATCCGTGGCCTCGTAAAGCGCACGCTCATCGTCACGCCAGCGAACCTTTCCTTCCAGTGGCAGCGGGAACTCAAGGACAAATTCCGCGAAAGCTTTGAGGTTGTGCGCAGTGACGTACTTCGGGCGAATTACGGGATGAACCCGTGGCAGGAGAAGAACCAGGTCATCACTTCGGTCTCTTGGGTCTCGCGAATCGAAGACGCCAAGGATTCTCTGCTGCGCAGCGACTGGGATCTCATCATTGTCGATGAGGCCCACAAAATGAGCGCGTACAGCGCCGACAAGAAGACGCTCGCCTACCAGCTCGGCGAAGCGCTCTCTCAAATGACAGACCACTACCTGCTCATGACGGCGACGCCGCACAAAGGAGATCCACAGAATTTCTGTCTTTTCCTGTCGCTTCTCGACAAGGATGTCTATGGAGATGTGAAGAGCCTGGAAGAGGCCATGGCTCGGCACGAGGCTCCCTTTTATCTCCGCCGCACCAAGGAGGCTCTGGTAACTTTCCCAGATCCGGAAACGGGCCAGGTCAAGGCCATTTTCACGAAGCGTATAGTGCGCACGACGCCATTCCAAATCAGTGACGAAGAGTTGGATCTTTACGACCAACTGACCCGTTATGTGGAAGACCAGTCCATCAAGGCTGCCAATGAGGACTCCGCCCGCTCCCGCGCCGTCGGGTTCACCATGGCGATGCTTCAGCGCCGGTTCGCATCAAGCATCTATGCCGTCAGGCGAACCCTGGAGCGAATGAAGGAGAAACGGGAGAAGATCCTCGAAGACCCCGTGAAGTATCGTCAGGAGCAGATCGCAAAGCGTCTCCCCGATGACTTCGACGATCTCACCGATGAAGAGCAAGAAAAAATCCTCACCGATCTTGAGGGCGTTGTTGCCTCTTACGATCCGAATGACCTTCGTGCCGAGATAACGGAACTGGAAGCGCTAATCCGCTACGCGAAAATCCTTGAGGCGAAGGAATCAGAAGTGAAGGTTCGGCGGTTGAAGAAGCTCCTCACTGACCAGGGGCTTTTCTCCGACCCGAACATGAAGCTCCTCCTCTTCTCAGAGCACAAGGACACGCTCGACTTCCTCGCTGGTGACGGCAAGGATGGCCGGCCCCTTGGCAAACTCCGGGAATGGGGACTCACCCTCACCCAAATTCATGGCGGGATGAAGATTGGAGATCGCGACACACCGGGATCGCGAATCTACGCGGAGCGCGAGTTCCGTGAATCATGCCAAGTTCTCGTTGCAACAGAGGCGGCGGGGGAGGGGATTAACCTCCAGTTCTGCTGGCTGATGATCAATTACGACATCCCCTGGAACCCGGTTCGGCTCGAACAGCGCATGGGGCGGATTCACCGCTACGGTCAGGAGAAGGACTGTCTCATTTTCAACTTCGTCACCACGAACACAAGGGAGGGAAGGGTTCTTCAGAAGCTCTTCGAGCGCATCGCGCAGATCGAGGAGGACCTCGACCCCACAAGAACTGGCAAGGTGTTCAATGTCCTGGGGGAGGTCTTTCCGGCTAACCAGTTGGAGCGGATGCTCCGAGACATGTATGCGCACAACCAGATGACCGAGGAGCTCATCAAGCAGCGCATCGTTGAGCAGGTGGATCCGGAACGGTTCCGCAGTATCACGGACTCCACGCTGGAGGGTCTCGCCAAGCGGGAACTCAACCTCTCCGCCATTGTCGGCAAGTCTGCCGAAGCCAAAGAGAGAAGGCTCGTCCCCGAGGTGATCGAAGACTTCTTCCTGCAAGCGGCCCCGCTGACCGGCGTTGAGCTTTCCCAGTTGGCGAAGAACCAACACACCTATCGAATTGGACGGGTGCCCCGCCACCTATGGCCTATCGGCGAGCGCCTGGAGCCGAGATTCGGAAGGCTTGGCCGTGAGTATAAGCAGGTCATCTTCGACAAAGAACTCCTCAAGAAGGATCCGACCTGTGAATGGATCACCCCCGGCCACCCACTCTTTGAGGTTGTTCGGGAGGACCTACAGGATCATGTCCGGCCTGACTTGGAGAAAGGAGCGGTGTTCTTCGATCTTCATCGGAACGCTCCATCCAGATTGAACATCTACTCGGCCGCCATTCGAGACGGACGCGGCAACGTGCTTCACCGGAGGCTCTTCATCGTACAGCAGGACCTCGACGGCACCGTAACGGTCCGCCAGTCCACTCTCCTCCTCGATCTGATTCCAGCGCCATCGGGGACAACTCTCCCTGATGCCGCCGAGACGGACCGAGCAGTCATCGAGCAATTCCTTGTGCGAGATGCCCTTCAGCCGTTTCTCAAAGAGGTCGCGGCGCAGAGGGCGAAAGAGATCGAAACCGTTGAGCGGCATCTGGAGATCAGCTTGAAGGAACTGATCCACCGGCAGAGTCTGAAGTATGCCACCCTCTACGAGCAGCAGCAGTCCGGAGACAATACTCCGCTGCTTGCGGCTAACCTCAAGCAGGCAGAGGACAGGCTGGATGAACTGAATGGCCGCTTGGAACGTCGTCAAGCGGAATTGCAGCAGGAGAGAAACTGCACCATCAGCGATATTCAGCGCCACGGCTGCGCATGGGTTCTGCCTCATCCAGATCGTGCGGCTCCAGAAGTTGCCAACCTGGTCCGGGATGACGAGATCGAGAGGATCGCTGTCCAGACCGTAACTGCTTTCGAGAACGCAAGAGGCTGGGTGGTGGAGAGTGTGGAAAAGGACAATCGAGGGTTCGACCTGATCTCCCGTCGGCCACATCCAGAAGATCCCATGACCGCTCTGGAAGTTCGCTTCATTGAAGTCAAGGGGCGCTCAGGTGTTGGGGAAGTGGGGCTCACTGCCAACGAGTACCGCACGGCCCAGCGGCTCCGGAAGGACTATTGGCTCTACGTTGTCTTCAACTGTGCCACCACTCCCGATCTCCAGTTGGTACAGGATCCCGCGCAACTGGACTGGAAACCCATCGTCAAGATCGAGCACTACCAAGTGAAACCACAAGCCATCTTCGATGTGGCGACCGAGAAGGAATGAACCGAGACCATGGCTGAACGCTATCCCAAGCGCCTGATTGAAGTGGATCTGCCGATCAAGCGAATATCCGCGCATGCCCGCAGGGAGAAGTCCATACGCCATGGGCATATCTCAACACTCCACATCTGGTGGGCTCGGCGTCCGCTTGCTGCGTGTCGAGCGGTCATCTGTGCCGCTCTTTGGCCCGATCCGGCTGACGAGTTGTGTCCAGAGAACTTTCGGGCTGAGGTGCGCCGTTTGATGATCGCGTGGGCAGAGCAGCATCTTCCGAGGGTTAGGGACTCACTTAGTGAAGAGAGTTCTAGAAGGCTTCTTGACTTCCGAAAGCACCCGTCGAAGCTTGCCAACAACTTGGAGCTTCGAGCTGCACTTCTCGACTTCATCGCCGACTTCGCGAATTGGGACAACTCTACCGTGCCAGAGTTCATAGCTACAAGTCGCGCGCTTACTCAAGCCGCCCACCAAGCGCTGACTGCTGAGCTTGACGCACGTCCTTTAGTTGTTGATCCATTTGCTGGTGGGGGATCCATCCCACTTGAAGCACTGCGCGTTGGTGCAGACGCTTTTGCAAGCGACCTTAATCCAGTCGCCGTTCTTTTGAATCGGGTGATGCTGGATTTGCTTCCTCGGCAAGGGAGAGGTGTTTTGGAGGATTTTCGGAAGTGGGGGAGACAAGTTGGTGAACGGGCCGAAGGGACGTTGGCTGGCCTTTTCCCAAATGACTCAGATGGCTCAACGCCTATTGCCTACTTGTGGGCTCGTACAATCCACTGTGAAGGGCCAGGTTGCGGCGCGCAGATTCCCCTAATCCGCTCGCTCTGGTTGGCTAAGAAGGCCAATCGCTCAGTAGCTCTGCAGTTGCTCCCCAATCGTGAAGATAAGCGTATCGACGTACGAATATTAACCAAGCGAAATGGAAGCTGGCGAGTCGAAGGAGGCGCTGAGGAGGTGGTCTCAAGCCCCACCTTCGAAGGCACAGTCAGAAGAGGCGCGGCCACGTGCCCTTGTTGCGGCTACACGACTCCAGCAACCCAAATGCGCAAGCAGTTGATCGAACGTAAGGGAGGCACCCGCGACGCCCGACTGCTGTGTGTGATTTCGACCAAAGCAGATACTCCCGGGCGCTTCTATCGACTTCCTTCCGAGAAAGATATGGAGGCGCTGAAAAGAGCCAAGAAACTCTTCGCGGATCTTAGATTCGAGGATGATGCATCTTCGTATGGAATTCCCAATGAGCCCACTCCAGAAGGCAAGGGAAAGGGCGCGGGTCGAGCGTTCTCACAGCGAAACTACGGGATGGAGGTATTTGCGGATCTCTATACTGAGCGTCAACTACTCACGCTAATGACGCTGGCGAAGATCATTCGCAACTCCAGCCATGAGCACATTCCTGAGACAGTTCGAATTTTGTCTGCCTTTGCGCTTGGCCGAGTAAACGATCTTTCTATGAGTCTATGTAGGTGGCTGACTTCAATAGAAGCAGTTGCTGCGGCCAATGGGGGACAGAACCGTATGCCTGTGGTTCTCGATTTTGTCGAGGTAAATCCCTTCGGTGGCAGTGGTGGAGACTGGCACGGTCAGGTCGACTGGGTTGCTCGGGTAGTAGAGCATTTGATGGCTAGTGATCTTACTCCCGGGAGTTCTGTGCGGTCTTCAGCGCAGAATCCGGCCTTGCCAGATGATTCAGCAGATGCGCTCATTACAGATCCTCCTTACTACGACGCCTTTCCATATTCCGATCTCTCGGATTTTTTCTTTATCTGGCTAAAAAGAGCACTAGGAAACGAACTACTCGATTTTGGCGGTGAATTAGTCCCAAAGAATGATGAAGCGGTTGTGTACGACGTCGCGCATGGAGGTAACGAAATTAAGGATCGCAAGTTCTTTCAGCGAGAGATGACGCGGGCGTTTACCGCCTGGCGCGCCGTCACTAAGCCAAATGGTGTCGGCGTAGTTGTGTTTGCGAACAAGACGACTGCCGGATGGGAAGCTCTCATTCAGAGCATCATTGATGCCGGTTGGATTGCGACCGGCTCATGGCCTATTGACACGGAGCGACCGAATCGACAACGAGCGATCGGATCCGCAGCCCTTGGATCGTCTGTGCATGTTGTGTGTCGCCCGCGCGAATTTCCCGATGGTAAGGTCCGAAGTGACGAAATTGGCGACTGGCGTGATGTCCTTTTGGAACTGCCCCGCCGGATTCACGAATGGATGCCCCGACTAGCGAGCGAGGGAGTTGTGGGAGCAGATGCAATTTTTGCCTGCCTTGGGCCAGCGCTTGAGATTTTCTCTCGGTATTCAAGGGTTGAAAAGGCTAGTGGAGAGAATGTTGAACTTGGCGAGTATTTGCAGGAGGTCTGGGCTTGCGTGGCAAAGGAGGCGCTAGCAATGGTGTTTGATGGTGCTGATGCCACAGGCTTCGAATCGGATGCGCGCCTTACGGCGATGTGGCTCTGGACCATCAAGGGCGGAGATGTCGAGCCTGTTGGTGATGACGGAGGCGCTGAATCTTCGCGTGCAGATGATGACGGTGAGCACGACAACAGGAACGCCAACATAACCGGGTACACCCTAGAATATGACGCGGCTAGGAAGATAGCTCAAGGTCTCGGAGCCTCTCTGGAGGAACTCGTAAGTCTTGTGCATGTCTCCGGTGAAACTGCCCGCCTCCTGTCGGCGGCAGAGAGAACTAAGCACCTCTTCGGAAAGGAAGAAACCGAACTAAGCGATACCAGCAAGAAACATCGAAAGAAGTCCGCTCAGCTCGACATGTTTGCAGAGTTAACTCAGTCGGAGGATGCCGATACGGTTTGGACAGAGAGGACGACGACTCGCCTCGGCGAAACGACGCTGGATCGCGTTCACCAGTCGATGATCTTGTTTGCCGCTGGCCGTAGCGAAGCCCTCAAGCGCTTTCTTGTGGAAGACGGCGTTGGAAGAGATGGGCGATTCTGGAGGCTTGCGCAGGCGCTTTCTGCCCTCTTTCCGGCCAACTCCGACGAGAAGCGTTGGGTGGATGGAGTTCTGGCCCGCAAGAAGGGCCTTGGTTTCTAATTGAGGAGAGTTACGACGATGGCAATGAAGCCCTGGTATAAAGTGGTGACACCGAGAGAGGATCTCCGTGAGGGGAGGCCCCTGGATGCCTCTGAATTTGCAGTCCACCTCGACCAGGTTCGTGACGGACGCGCACCAGCCGTCTATCAGGATCCCGCTCGGTTCTTCGAGCGCACCTTTTTGACGAAGGGGCTTAGTGGAGTGGCCGCTGAAGTCCTGCGCCGCCTCTCCGGGGAGAAGACGGAAACCTCCGCTGTTTTCAACATGACGACACAGTTCGGTGGAGGGAAGACCCACTCCCTAACACTCCTGTACCACCTCGCGCACAGCGGCCCCAAAGCCAGGGAGTGGCAAGGTGTTTCGCGTCTGCTGAATCTGGCGAAACTCCAGAACGTACCCGCCGGGAAGGTTGCGGTATTCGTTGGAACGGAGTTTGACCCGATCTCTGGCAGGGGCGGGAGCGACGGGACTCCTCTGCGGACCACACCTTGGGGTGAGATTGCTTTCCAGCTCGGTGGGGAGAAGGCGCTTGCGGTACTCGCTGAGCACGAGCGCCAGGGGGTTGCCCCCGGTGGAGACGTGATCCGCGCGTTTCTCCCTCAAAACACCCCGGTCCTCATCCTGATGGACGAGCTGATGAACTTCGTCAGCCGCAGCCGAAAGAGCGGAATGGCCTCGCAGCTCTACAGCTTCCTGCACAACTTGACCGAAGAGGCGCGAGGCCGGGACAACATGGTGCTGGCAGTGTCTATCCCGGCGTCAGAACTGGAGATGAGCGCTGAAGACCAGTCGGACTACGAGAGATTCAAGAAGCTGTTGGATCGGGTTGGGAAGGCGGTCATCATGTCCGCCGATTCCGAGACATCCGAGATCATCCGTAGGCGGCTCTTCGAGTGGGATGAGAACGCAGTCTCCGAGGATGGCAAGGTGCTCCTTCACCGAGATGCCATATCCTCATGCAACGATTTCGGCGATTGGGTGAAGGAACACCGGCATCAGGTTCCGGAGCAGTTTCCCTTCGACACGGCGAGGGAGTCTTTCTGCGCCACGTACCCATTTCATCCATCGGTGCTCTCAGTCTTCGAGCGCAAGTGGCAGGCTCTACCGAGGTTCCAGCAGACGCGTGGCATCTTGCGCCTCCTCGCACTGTGGGTTGCTCGCGCTTACCAGGATGGGTTCAAGGGCAACCACCGGGACCCGCTGATCGGCCTTGGAACAGCACCCCTGGACGATGCCCAGTTCCGGGCAGCCATGTTCGAGCAACTCGGCGAACACCGGCTAGAGGCGGCTGTCACCACCGATATTTGTGGCAAGAAGGACTCTCACGCGATCCGACTGGATAGCGAGGCTGTGGACACCATCAAGAAGGCCCGCCTGCATCGCAAGGTTGCCACGACGATTTTCTTTGAGTCTAACGGCGGTATGTCTCGGACGGACGCAACCGTGCCAGAGATCCGGCTTGCGGTCGCAGAGCCGGACATCGACATTGGCAACGCGGAGACGGTCCTCGATGCCCTTACGGAGTCCTGCTATTATCTCACCGTTGAGCGGAACCGCTATCACTTCAGCTTCAAGGAGAACCTGAACAAGCGGTATGCCGACCGCCGAGCGAACGTCAAGAACGACGCCATCGACGAATGTGTTCGCGCTGAGATTCAAAGGGTGTTTTCCGCTGGAACTGGAGTGGAGCGGATCTACTTCCCGGAACGCAGCAACCAGATTCCTGACCGCCCCGTGTTGTCGCTTGTAGTCTTGTCTCCCGACCTAAACATGGACGACGAGAAGCGGACCAAGACCCTGATTGAGTCGCTTGTTCGTGAGAACGGAACGTCTGCCAGAACCTTCAAGAGCGCTGTCATCTTCTGTGCCGCGCAGTCGCCCGCCCCTTTGCGCGAGGACGCCCGGAGACTGCTTGCCTGGAAAGAGATTCACGACGAGCTTCCCGGCATGAACGTCGATGAGACCCAACGCCATCAACTAGAGGACAGCATCAAGAGGGCGCACCGGGATCTCAAAGAGATCGTCTGGCGCAGCTACAAGAACATCCTGCTTCTCGGGAAGAGCAACGAGTTGCAGGTCATTGACCTGGGCTTGGTCCACTCCAGTGCAGCGGATAGCCTCGTTCAGTTGATCATCAATCACCTCCGGCAGGCTGATGAGATCCAGGCCGGCATCAGCCCCCAATTTTTGGTCCGCAACTGGCCTCCGGCCTTCAAGGAATGGCCCACCCGGTCAGTGCGAGATGCGTTCTATGCGTCCCCGGTGTTTCCCCGCCTCCTGAGTCCCGACGCGATCAAGGAAACCATCGCACGTGGGGTCTCCAATGGGCAGATTGCCTACGTTGGCAAATCGCCATCGGGCAAGTACCAACCATTCAACTTCGAGCGCACCATGATGGCCGCCGACGTGGAGGTCTCGGAGGAGATGTTTATCATCACCCGAGAGACAGCTGAAGCTTACCGCGAGGCGATGAGAACGCCAGAGCGCCAGGAAGATCAGCCAACCGAGGTCCGCGAGACGCCGCCGTTCACCACCGGGGCAACCGGCCCCGCCAAACAAGTCGGCCTGCCGATCACTGGAACTGGTGAAGACGAGTCAGACCCACCCCCATCGGTAGAGTCTCCGACCGGCCTCTGCTGGTCCGGCGAAGTTCCGGCCCAGAAGTGGATGAACTTCTATACCAAGGTCCTCACGAAGCTTGGAGTAGGCGCTGGGCTCAAGCTGACGGTGAAGGTCGAGTATAACCCCGAGGCCGGATTGACCGCGCACAAGAGGGACGAGGTTAGGGGGGCTCTGCGGGAATTGGGGCTGGGCGACGGGCTGGAGTAGGTGATGTAATGGGATCAAGGACTTGCAGCGTTTACCTGACGATGGTTTCAGTTCAGCAACTGAAGGGCTTGGCCGATATGGAGGAGAACGGTTATGAGGTCCGCAACCAAAGAAACGGTGTCGTTCACATCTGGCATACGTCTAAGGGATAGAATGCATAATCTGGAGAATTTTCGTGTCTGACGCGCCCGCAATGCCTGAGTACGACCTGCCACCCGTGACCGAAGTGGTGTGTGGCACTCTGTTTAAGGCTCTGGACGGGCTACAGTTGCCTCACATTGGCCTGCTGTGGGATCGATATCGGAGTGAGTACCCCGCGTGCCAGGAAGTTGCGCCACTGTTGCCGGTGATCGAACGATTCGAAGATTCGCAAGAGCCAGAATTGGCTACCTTCAGCGAGGTGCCACCCCCTCGCATTTGGTTTCTTCACAGGAATGGGAACGGCATCATTCAGGTGCAGAAAGACCGCTTCTTGCACAACTGGAAGCAAGCAGGTCCAAATGATGAGTACCCAAGATATGCTGAGGTGAAGAAGTTATTCGCGAGCAGGCTTGAGGTGTTTGAGTGCTTTTTGTCCGAATTTCAGATTGGGCCAATGATGCCGCTCCAGTATGAGATGACATACGTAAACCATATCCCCATGGGGGCAGGCTGGGAATCTTTTGCAGATATTGGGAATCTTTTTCCCGACAATATCTGGCGCAGATCATCGGAGCGATTCCTCCCGACGCCTGAAGCCCTCAACCTGAGGCAGGTTTACGCCTTGCCCAATCGGTTGGGGCGAATGCATGTGGCAGTCCGAAATGCTTTACGTCGTGAAGATATGAGGCCGATTCTTCTATTTGAGCTGACGGTTAGAGGATTCCCTGGTGATCCTTCGACCGCTGCTATGTGGGATTGGTTCGATTTGGCGCGCGAGTGGATTGTAAGGGGCTTCACCGATCTGACAGGAGAGAGCGTTCAGAAGACCGTCTGGAAGAGGACAAAATGATTGCAACAGCCGAATCTCCAATCGTTGGGCGTCGATACAGTCAGCCCTTTGCACTTTCCACGACATCATCGCAACACGAAGAACCCGCTGATAGTCCAACAACTTTTCGATTCGCTCAGGACAACATGTTCATTCTTTTCACGTGTGCTTCACATCTGAGCGAGCACTCAGCACCCCCTCCGCCAAGACTGGGGAGGTATCTATTAATGGAGGCTGAGGATCCTTCAGCTGTCTATTCTGTTGATCGGTTTACACGGACGCCGTTGTCGGGAGTCTCCTGTCGGTCGATTATATGGTCCGATCTTTGGCAAACCCTAGTCAGCGCAAGGTTACCGGTCACTGAGGATACAGTCGATTGGGATTTTATTGCTCATGTGCCCGACCGACAACGTGGAGAGATTGAAGTTACCCTTTCCTTCGCAGGCAAGGGCAGACCACTCCCGTTTAATCCGGATTAATCGTGCCAAATGACAGTGCGAGAATACAATTACCCCTGGTACAGTATCGTCGAGGGGGACGACTTGGAGCAGGGCGACATCTTGGAGGGTTGCCCCGTCTTCGTACCCCCAAGCGACTTACGCCCAGAGGTGGCAGGCAAGGCTCAGTTCACGTGGATCGCGCAGAATCTCGTCATCTTGTCCCAGAGTTGCGATTTGGTTAAGGGAGCGCAAAAGCTTGAGGAGGTTTTGTTCTGCCCTCTGTATACTCAAGCTGAGCTGGCTTGGAACGAGGCGAAAATTGAGGAAGCCCGCAAAGGTCGCTTCCCTGGCTATCACTTGATAGCACCAAGTGAAGAAGCTGATTTCGAGCGTGATGTCCGGGTTGTAGACTTTCGCCAGGTATATACGCTTCCACTCGCTTTTGTCCGGACTCGGGCGGCAGAGAGCAAAAGACTCCGGCTGATGCCACCTTACCGGGAGCACCTGTCACAGGCTTTTGCCCGATTTTTTATGCGAGTCGGCCTCCCTGTCGATATCCCACCGCTTAAGCGAAAGGCAAAGGCCGACTAAATCGGCACCTTATGGGATGCCGAATCACGCACGCTCCGCCTCCTCTTGTCATAGATCTGCGTGGTGGTGATGTGCTTGTGGTCGAGCAGGTCCTGGACCGCCTCAATCGCCACCCCGGAATCGAGGAGCAGAGTCGCCGTCGTTGCCCGGAGGGAGTGGGGAGAATAAACGCACCTTCGAACCTTCTCACCAGTGGGCAGCTCGACTTCCTGAACGGAGGAGGGGAGCCGCTCCAGATAACTCAGGAGCAGGCGATTCATGGAACGCTCCGTCATCGCCCGCGCAGCCAAGGCTTCGCCCTTTGAGCTTCTGCGAGGGCGAAACAGCGGCCCGCTCTCAAGCCCGGCCAGCCGGATATAGTCCTGGATGGCATGCGCCGCCGCGTAATGAAGACCCTTTGTCTTAACCCGCCCACCTTTCAGGTGGAAGCGGATCATCGCCTCGTCGCCTTCCTGCATGAAGTCACTGACCTTCAGCTTGCAGCCGGTTCCGATTCTCGCCCCGGTATAGAGGTAGAACATCAAGATAGCCCGGTCCCTGTAGGCAAGGAGACCGTCACCCTTTGGCATCGACATCAGTTGCCGGGCGCGGGCAAGCGATAGCGCCCGTGTTTCTTCCACAGGGTCCGAAGCCTCCCGCGAGATGAACTGAGCATGGGCGGGATTCGGCACCGTGATCGGAAGCCGAAGCTCAGCCGCAGCTCCGGCAAGGAACTTGTAGAACGAGGAGAGGGAGGAGATCCGCCGGTTCACCGTCTTTGGCGCAGCAGATTCATGGCCCATCTGGCTCTTCCAAGCCTGAACGTCCAGGATGGACGCGGTGAGAAGCTTAACGGCGTCCTCCGGCCATCGCCAGCAGCCCGGCTGCCGTGAGTTCATGAACTGGACAAACGACATGACATCGCCGCGGTACGCCCGGCGAGTGTGCTCAGACTTTCGCCGGTTCACCCATGCGTCAAAGATCGACGCAACAGAGAAGTAGAAGCTCTCAACCCGCGCCCGGTTTTCCGGGGTTACGGAGCCCGCAAGGACTGGTGGCAGAGAATTCTCAGACCGAACCAGACCTTTCAACGCGCCACCCGGATCATCTTCTTCACCGTCGTCGAATCTCGCAGGATGCATGGGTCCGGGCCGACTCCCGAGAACTCCGGGAAGAACCACCGCGCCGGCAGAAACGGCGCAACACCGACAACAAAGAGAACGCCAATCAGCAGCTTCTTCCTCAATGGACCTCCTCAATGCCGTGTCCCTGGTGAGCCCAATTCTCGACTCGGGGCATGGGCCAAACGGTCAGCTATAGCGGGCCTCTCCCCGGTGTCACCATGTCTGATAACAGATTTTATCGGACATTGCTAATCCGAATCTTGACGGGAATTGGGACATGCTCCGACAAAGACTACGTCTTTGAGTCTTGAGGTTTCGCTTCCAGGATCGTTTGGAGTGAGGCCAGCAGAGCTTCTGCATAGGCGAATGCCGGAACTCTCACCCACTCTGGGCGAACCAGCATCAGCCATACCAACAGCATTACAAGGCTCACCGCGCAACTCATGCCAGTCAGCGGCAAGGAACCAACCTGAACCCACCCCGCAAATCGAAGCACGCCAAACGAAATCCCCAAGAGCGCCAGCGTCAAGCCAATCGGCTTCAATCCAAGAAGATTCCGGCAGTAGCCATAGTTCGTAAGTTCTTTGAATACCAGAGGGAACTTCTCCCGGTCTCGCGTTCGCTCCCGAAGCCAGTCCGCGCAACTCGCATAAATGTCATCTGCGCGTTCCGAGTTCTCCACTTCAGCCTCTTCAGTCGGAATCTGTATGCCAGGAATAAGCGACTGAAGCCATGAGTGGTATCTAGTCCGCGTAGTTGAGCTGAGCTGCTTGTAGCGATGTCTCAACAACTGCGTTGTCGGCTTGCCACCCCAGGTTCTGTAGAGACCTTCTTCGATCTCTTTCCCCCGCGCGCGTGCCAGACTAGCCAAGAAGAATCCAACAACACAATACACCGCAATGCTAGCCCCACTTCCAGCGGCCTGTAGCTCCACAGGGTACAAGGCAAGAGAAGTGCAAAACAGGGGGAGCAGAGTGAGCAGTGCCGGGTAGAGTCGAGCTTTGCGCTCATACGGGTCAAGCAGGAGCTTGAAGCTATTCATTGAATGCCTCTGCAAAAGGAATTGGCGTTGCGGAAATCCAGCCAGTGCGCTCCGGCGCGTTCTTATGGTGTCGCCAGCCCTTACCTTTCGTGGAAAATGGTTGTATCTCCCGACGAATGAGTGCATTCGTAACTCGTTTGGACGGATGCTTACTGGACTTGGCGGCGGCGGAAATGATGGCTCGTTCCGCCCCAATACAGTTCAAGATGGTTGGGCCGATGTTGCGTTTGCTACCGTGGTGAGGGACCTGGAACATCGAGAGGTTCCTCAGGTTTATGTTTTTCTCTCTCGCGTAAACGATGGCACCTGCCATGCCCAGCACTCCAGCGTCCCCAGTGAAGAGTAAACCAGATCCATCGATGTCAAGATGGAGGATAGCGCTGGAGTCATTCTCGGCGCTTGTATCACCCTCGTCTGTGAGCGTTTCAACGTTCATGGCCTCAAAAACCCACTCCGCAGCCGCTTCCTTGACCCCACTCAGCATAGCCGCGAGAATATTACGCGCTGGCCCAGGAGTGCAGCGAAACTTGGGAAGTAGGGACTCGTAGTAGTCTTTACTCGGCCCAAGGAAATGAAAAGTAGCAGCTATTGGGCTGCCATACTGAAAGGTGAATCCTTGAAATGGCTCGTGCAGTTTCACCTGCCGCCTCTGCGCTATATCTTCAAGTTCCGCCGCAGCTTCAAGACCGTCTTCGAGCTTCGCTTTGATCCCGCTGACAGTCACTCTCCTGTCGTCAAGAAGTTCCTTTATGCGAGTTCCGTGCTTCCACGGTCGATGCATCAGGAGATGATCGACTCGGAGTTTCTCAACAACCGTTCTGAGGCCGGAGGCGTGGTCCGAGTCGGGATGGCTGAGAATCGCGATATCTACTTGGTCAGTTCCAAAGTGACGAACGATGTGTTGGACAAGGGCATCCCCAGCAGGACGGTCCCCGCCATCGATCACAACGACTGTTTGCTCCTTCCTCGTTCCAAAGAGATTTCCGTAGCGGATGGCGATCGCGTCACCGCTCTTCTCTCCATCGCCAACGGCCAGAAAATCAACTTCGTATCCCATCGTGGCTATAGTTCAATTGTATGCAGTTGAGATGAGGTAAGCACGGAGAGAGCGTAAGTCAAGACAAGGCGATCTATTCCAAGTCATCGCACAGTCACCCTCTTGGCGCTTCAGGAATTGACCTGAAAGGGGAAAGCCTTCCCCTGTCTTCAGCCGCTTGCAGCGTCTTCCGCCACCCCTTCTAGCGGGGGATTCCCCCGCAACGCCCCCTCCTGAAGATCGCTAAGGGGCTTTGCCCCTGGCGCGGTCAAGGCTTCCCTTCGGCTTCGCAAGCCGGTTTCCCCTACCTTCCTCCGCTGCGCTCCGTGCAGGCCGGGTGATTCCCCTCCGGTTGCTACGGCCTATGCCCTTGCCTCCCCACTCTCGCCGGCGAGGGCCTCGGAGGGTGTTGCGAGCGAGCAACAACCCTCATTTCCAAAGGAGAAGAAAAGGCCATGAACACCGAGAAGCGAGACGTATTTCAGAAGGTAACCGATCAGATTGTAAAAGCCATCGAAGATGGCGCGGAGTCCTACCGGATGCCGTGGAAGACTTCCGGCGGCTTCGTCTCTTCGCCGATTAACGCCGTATCCAAGAAGCCCTATCGGGGAATCAATACCCTTGTTCTCTGGGCGACCGCCCAGGAGAACGGTTACACCTCCGGCCTCTGGGCAACTTACAAACAATGGCAGGAGCTTGGAGCCCAGGTCAGAAAAGGCGAGAAGTCCGCGAACGTCGTTTTCTGGAAGTTCTTCGAGAAGGAAGACGAGATTGACCCCGAAACGCTAAAGGCAAAGCGTATCCCGATGGCACGGGATTACTTCGTCTTTAACGTGGACCAGGTGGACGGCTTCAAGAAGCCCGAGGAGGCACCAGCAAACCCCGCCGAGCGAATCAGCGCCGCTGAGGAGTTCTTTGCAGCCCTTCAGATTGACCTTCGCCCCGGCGGAAACCAAGCCTACTATCGGCCCTCTACCGATTCGGTCCATATGCCGCCCTTTGAAGCCTTCAAGGAGCCACTTGCCTACTACTCCGTGCTTTCGCACGAAACCACCCACTGGACCGGAGCCGAGCACCGGCTAAACCGGGACATGACGCCGCGCTTTGGAACGGAAGGCTACGCCATGGAGGAGCTTGTTGCAGAGCTGGGAGCGGCCTTTCTTTGCGCCGAGCTTGGACTTCCCACCGACCCGAGAAAGGACCACGCGCCCTATATCGCCTCTTGGCTGCAAGTGCTGAAGAACGACAAGCGCGCGATCTTCACCGCAGCAGCCAAGGCACAGGAAGCTGTCGACTGGATGGCCAAGCGAGTAGCCCCGGAGATGGAGGAGGCGGCTTAGTGCCGCCCCTCTTTCTCTGTACCTTGCTCTTTGTTCGTGCTACGTTTACCCGTCTATGCAGAAGCCCCTGGACGAGCTCACATCCCTGCCCAGTGATGAGGTTCTTCGGCTTGTCCGCCAGCAGCCGCTACTCATCACCGTTAACGACGAGCCCCAGATCGTTGCCCAGTCCGTCCCCGCCTTTGAGCAGATGGTCAGGCGTCTGCGCCACCTGGAAGCACTCCTTGGCCGCAGGCGGCAGCCAATCCGCTCCGCCGGCAAAGTCATTCCCCTTCGTCCATAGACAGCCCGAACCGGTGAGGTATTCGCTGTCGGGAGAGCCCACTCTCCCGCGTGACTGTGGTGAAAGGTATGAGCCGCCGCGATCTCTAATTCTTGGCGAACAGGGTGCCTTTCGGCCTTTCGTAAGGGACAGGCTGCTGTTTCTCAGGGACAGATTCTTGCTTTTGGGGTTTCGCCTCCTTCTCCATCTCCTTGTTCATTTCCTGGAGACGAACATCACAGAGCTTCTTGAGTTCCCTAACCTCCTTTGTCATCTCAAAAGGAGGTCCGCCGAGGGCAGCGACTTTCTCCCGGAGTCCCACAATGACGCAAAGATTGTCATCCGCCCGCTTCCCCTGACGCTGGTAAAGCTGTTCAAGGTCATCTGTGCGCTGCTCCAGAATCTCGATCCGCTTCTCCTGCAGCTCTCGGAGTTGGGAGAAATCTCGTGCTGCTGGCTCAATGATCTTGTTCTCACAGGCGGTTATCGCCGCCTGACGTTTCTTGATGACCTCAGCAGCATTGCCGGTTAAGTGGTCCAGTAGCGAGGGACGAGGTGGCAGCGCGGTCAGGTCAGGATCGCTACAGTAGCGCAACTGCAAGCGCATCAAGTTCAGTCGCTCTCCCTCTGGAGTCTGTTTCGGATCCGGCATATCGACCTCCCATCGCAATTCCTCCCTGTGTTATTCACCCCTCTCGCTAGGAGTTTCCTCAAGCCCCAGCCCCAATCAGAAAACCGTCATAAGTCTGTGAAATCCCGCCGCGCGATCGCCGCCACCCTTCAAGGTCAGCGCCCTCAAGCCACCCCCAGATCTCTCGCGTCACGCTCGACATCCGGGCGGTACCCCCGGCTTGACGGATCTCCGGCCAGGTGCGCCCCCTTGTTGCTTCGCAATCAAAGCACCTGGCCAGACATCCGTCCGGGCACTGGCAGTGTCTCCTCCCACCCGCAATCGGCGATCTCCACTCAACCCCACCATTAAGGACGAGCTTCGCTCGGCGGTGAAGGTCGAAGAGGCTGGATGGGGCTTTGCCCCACGCTCCGTCAAGGCGGCTCCTGCGCTTCGCTCCGGCTACGTCGAGCCGTATCCCCAATCTTCCGCACTGCGTTTGTGCAGATCGGGTGATCCCCCACGGCTCGACTCCGGCCATTGACCTCGCTTCCCCCACTCTCACCGGCGAGGGCCTCGCCCAAAGGCATTGCGATGAACGCAAACAGCCTTTGGCTGAAACCAAATTGGAGGAAACAACAGATGATTACGAATAAATACCCACTCTTTGACCCAGGGCGGTGTGTCGCAACACCAGGTGCTGTCGAAGCACTTGAGCGAGCCAAGCAATCCCCGCTTGAGTTCCTGAGGAGACACATCAGAGGCGACTGGGGAGAGCTCCCAGCGCCGGACCAGGAAGAGAACGAGATCGCCCTCGAGCATGGGCACCGGATCTTTTCCGCCTACTACACGAGAGCGGGCACCCGGTTCTGGATCATCACCGAGGCTGACCGCAGTGTCACCACCCTGCTGCTTCCTGAGGAGTATTGAGATTAACCCCGGCCCGTGCTGCAAGCCGGGCCACTTTCAACGACAAGACTATGGACATTATCTGTACCTGCTGTGGGGAGCCCTGGAGCATTCACCACATCCTTCACGACGCCCCCGAGGAGTTCATAAGAGACGGGGCACTCATCACCGCCTGTGAGTGCTGCAAGGGAGTTCGCCCTAAGCTCTCCGAGGATGCGAGGGAATACCTCGATTCCGTGGCGGAGGCAGCTAGCATGTTCGGGGATGACCTTGACGGCTTTGCCTGCTTCCTTGAGGACTTTTCTTAGGCAGACGCTAAGGCCACGGATGGCCTCAGTTTTTCCCGATCAACCGGCCCGAAATCACCGTTCACAACTGTTACTTTCCGCCGCGGTACACTTTGCCCAAGGAGGATTACCCACCATGGACCAATTCGTTGAACGCGTGCCCAAACCCGGTACCACGCAGCCTATGAATATCGTCACCCCGCCTGTCGGGGTGCAGCGTAACCGATTGACTCTTTATCTGAGCCTCAGCGCCATTCTGCTGTCAGTGGCCAGTGCGGCTGTGTCGCTTTATGTCTTCCTCAAAGCCGGACAGGACAAGATGATCGCCGAGAGGGTGAAAGCAGAGGTAGAAACTCAACTCAAACAGATAGAGGTGAAGTGGGCTCCTTCGATCCTGAAGAATCAAAACGAGCTCATTGAGGCGCAGAAAGAAACGGAGCGCACGACTCAATACAAGAACAAGACCGAAGCAGAAAAGAACATTCAAGCAACTCGCGAACATTCTGCTGGCGCCCGGGTGAAAGAATCTCAGCTTGAAGTCTACCATTCAGTCACCAAGGGAGTCCTACCTGACCTTGCCGAATCCGCGAAGAAGGGTGCCCGTGGCAATCTACTCTACAATCCTCCAAGCAGCGTCATTCCCCCGGCCCCTCGCGGAGGATCTGATCCCTATGGAGTGGTCCCCGGACTAAACGTTAAGCCAAACGCCTATCCCTACGGCCCCCCTACGGGTCTGAACAAGTGATGGGCTCCGCTCCCACTGCCCCGAATCCCGAGCCGGAGAGCCTCACCCCAGGGGGGCTTTCCGGCATCGCCACTGACCCGGCCACAGGCGCGCTAGGCCGCGCGCCGGCCCTGGACGGGCCTGCCCTCGCTTGGCCGCTCGGGCTGCTCCAACCCGGCTGGGGCCGGGTGTGGAGCTGGGGCCTGTCGGCCCCCTCCGCAAAAAGCCTGAACGGCTTTTGTGCGGAGCCTCCCCTTGCGCGTGCTGTCGCACGCGCCACTTTGTAGATGGTCATGCAGCCCAAACTCGCATTCAACCCCGAAGGACAAAGCCAAACTTCCAGCTCTTCAATACGATAGACAAAACCACGGAGAGGGCTAAGGACATGGAGGTAAGAGGATTCAGACCCCTCCCCGGAGCCCTCCCCTCTTCCAATGCCGACTACGCTTACAGCCAGAGACGCCGAGATCCTGACCGCCCTAACGCGGCACGTCCGGGTGTTCTCGCTGTCTCAGATCGCCACCACCTGGTGGGCGACAAGCTCAGCCCGCGTGGCGGAGAACCGCCTGAAGCACCTCGTAACACTTGGCCTCATCCAGATTGACCACACGGTAGCCCACCCCGAGATCGAGCTTCCAGGACCCCTCTTCACCTGGCACCCCGGAGAGGCTGACCCTCACCTTGGTGCACTCTCCCATGCGCTTCGCTCCCGGTGGACGGAGCACCCAGCGCTTACCACCTGTGTCTCCGCTACAAAGCTAGCCGCTGATCGCTTCGGTGGACACGGCGGCAGACCCCCTCGCGCTGTTGAGCGCACCCACGACATCCACTTCGCCAAGGTCTATCTCCACTACAGAAGGACCCAGCCGGAGATCCTCTCCCACTGGGTCTTTGAGGAGAAGATCAAGTTCGAGAGGAAACTCGCAGAGAGCGGGTTCGGGGAGAAGCTCCCCGACGCCCTCCTCCGGCTTCCCGGACGGACCCACGCCGTTGAGTTCGGCGGGGCCTACCCCAAGGACAAGCTGAGCGCCTTTCATGGATACTGCAAAGATCAGTACTACTCCTACGAGGTCTGGTGATGGAAGAGATCGATATCCAGGTCCTGCAGCACATCGGGCGATACACGATCACCCTTCGCCGGGTGCTGCAAGTTCAGTTCTTTGACGGCGGGAACCCGCAGAGCACTCTGAACCGGCTTGAACGGCTTGGATATATCCAGCGAGTTGAGCGGCAGCTTCCCGGAAACTTCAGCTACTACCAACTGAAGAAGAAGGGAGCGTCCATCATCAGCGTTTCCGAGAACAAGGCGAAGCCCAAGGAGACGAAGGGACTCTCCCAGGACCTCGCCGCCCTGTGGTTCTGCTGCATGGCGGATCGCCCCAGGCTTCGCCTGGAGGCGACCGAGCTTCGCTCTCTCTTTGGAGCCCCCAAGGGTGGAAACGTCATCCATGCAGCCCAGGCCGAGGAGGACCCGACAGTTTTTCGGCTCTTTATCCCGGAGCCAGACACGAGCCTTGATCGCTACGTCACCACCCTGAAGCGGGCCGCACACCAAGCCTGCACCGATGAGAAACTCCTTCGCTGGATTGAACGCGGCACCTACCAGTTTGCAGTGCTCCTCACAAACGAAGGCCGAGTGGAGAAACTCGCCGAGCTGATTCGGGCAAACGACTTCCCGGACCTTCGCATCCACCTGGAGATCGCCCCAAGCCCAAGGGACCTTCCCCTTTTCATCACCCCTGACAAGGAGGGCAACTGATGAAGATGCCGCCTGTGCTTCCTCCCGTTCGTCAGGAGGAGCGGTCCTCCTGGTGGAATGAGTGGGTTCGCTTTGTCAGGGAGCGACCGGGGCAGTTTGATGAGGTGGATAACCGAAAGGTCTACTGGGGAGAGCACCTCTTTGTTGGAGCCGAGAGCCACAACAACCTCGTTCGGATACCGCGAGCCATTGGTCGGCAGACCTCGGACTTTAGCGACGTGCTCGAATACCACGAGGTGACGGACCTCCGGGCCTGGAGCCGAACCGAGCCTTCTCCCCTTCTGCTTCACGAAGGGATTCTGAACGAACACTGCTACATCGTCGGCCCAAGCGGATCGGGAAAGACAAGCCTGGCTATCATGTCGCTCCTCATTCAGCTCATGCGCGGAGGGCAGACCGCAAGCTCACAACTCCACCCACCCTACCCGGTGGTCATCCTCGACCTAAAGGGCGACGCCGCACTCTTTCACACTGTCCGAATCGAGGCACAAAGACGAGGGCAGCAGTTTCTCTTCTTCAACACCGAGAGAAACTCCCCGACCTACCGCTTCAACCCGTTTCGCGGCTTTGACCGGGGCTCTCGCTCCGTAGCCCAGCTCTGCCAGCTCATCCTTGATGCGCTGAACCTGAACCACGGCAAAGGCTACGGCAGGAGCTACTACACCGAGCGAAGTCGAAACGTCCTCTCCCGCACCCTGAAGCGAAACCGAAACATCCAGTCCTTTGATGACCTCCACACGGAGCTAAAGAACACCCTCGCCCGAGCGGACATCCGCACCAAGGGAGACGCCTTCGAGCTGCTCTCTGTCATCGAGATGCTGACCGAATACAAGCAGCTCATCACCGACCCGGAGGAGACCATCGACAGCACGGAGGGGGTGATCTTCATGCCCAAGGTGCTGGAGCAGCGACAGGTCGCCTACTTCTGGCTTCCGGCAGCGCTTGAGTCCATCAGCGTCAGCGAGATTGCAAAGCTTGTCCTCTTTAACCTTCGCGTTGCCGCCCAGGACTGGAAGCGAGCCCACCCCTACGACACCCGCGATGTCATCCTCGTCATTGACGAGCTTCAGCGCGTTGCCGGTGAGAACCTGCAAGGGATTCTCCAGGACGCACGGGCCTTCGGCATCCACGCCATCCTTGCCAACCAGAGCCTGAGTGACCTCAAATCCCCGACCGGGTTTGACCTTGCCCCGTCCATCATGACGAACACCCGCGTTAAGTTTTACTTCACGTCGCCGTCAGAGACTGAGTGCTTCGTCTACGTCGAAAGGGGCAAAGGGTTCACAGAGGCCAGGCAGTATCCGAAGCTTGGAAACCCCTGGCTGAAGGATCTCGCCCCCGAGGAGTTTGCCTATCAGGTCACCCTTGGCTGGCCGCTACCCAAAGAGGAATACATCCGGAGAGACAATCTCCCCCTTCCCAGTTGGGATGAGGTAGCCGGTGGCTGCTTCTACCGGGACGAGGAAGCGGCCCCCGAGCCAGAGGAAGAGAGCCTGCCATCTGAGATCCTGCCCCGCCCGTTCAAGCTTCTCCAGGACGAGGAGTGGGAGCAACAGGTACTGGCGATTCAGTCGCTCTTTCTTGAGGAAGAGGAACGGGAAGAGCTCCTCCCCACGGTGGAGGAGCTTGACTCCGAAGAGGTCATCGCCATGCGGGATGCCATCATCGCCTCCATCGCTGAGCGGGGGCAGGACCGCTCCCGGTGCCTGATTACCCTTCTCTTTGATAACTACCTTGAAGGCATCGAGGAGGTCCCCAGTTGGAGAGATCTCTGGCGGGCCTGCTGGAAAGAGCCCATAGACACAAAGCGAGGAGGAGACGTTCTTCCCGCCTCCACCGTGCGCCAGGCCGTCTACCGGGCAAGAGAAATGATGAATCGCTACTTCGAGACCGACGCTGGACGGCTCTGGCGGGTGCGGGCTGACATCGAAGCGAACGACTATCGCATCGTGTTTATTCCCAACGAGATAGAGCCCTCCTCCTGATTCCTGGAGAGGGCTTATGCGCCCTCTCAAAACCCCTCCCGCGAGAACTTTCTCCCACGCGTTACTTAAAAACTTCGCCCCGGTCGATCATCCTCGCTCCATGACCGACCAAAGCAGTCGCGCTGTCCGGGTGCTCACCGTCATCGAGGTGGCAGCCCTTCTTCGCTGCTCCAAGGCCCATGTCCACAACCTGATTAACGGCAAGGTGCCGGGAGTGCCTCCCCTCCCCTCGCTCTGTCTCGGACGCCGCCGTCTGGTGCTCGAAGCAACGCTGAACGACTGGATCATCCGCACCCAAAGAGAGGTGGCTTAGGCTATGATCCGATCAGCGCTCGACACCGCAGACGCATGAAAGGAAGTGATTCATGCGAAAGCGATATCAAGAAGGAAGTCTGAGGAAAGTTGATGGGAAGTGGATCGCCCAGTGGTGGGAGGATGGCCATCGGAGGAAACGCACCCTCGGAGCTGTCTCCAAGGTGTCAAAGTCTGACGCTCGGAGGGAGCTTGATGCCATTCTGTCTCCAATCAACAGCCGGTCCGAATCCCCGTCAGCGTCGAAGAAGTGGGGGGAGTTCGTCATGAACATCTACCTCCCCTTCTACCGGCGGAAATGGAAGCGCTCCACCGCGATGACAAACGAGGAGAGACTAAAGGTCCATCTCCTGCCCGTGCTCGCGGAGCGCAGCGTTGGAAGTTTCAGCAGGGATGAACTCCAGGGACTCCTCGACAAGAAGGCCGAAGCGGGACTCTCCTACAGTGTAGTGGCCCATCTCCGGTGGGACCTTCGCCAGATTTTTCGCATGGCGGTCACCGAAGGCTACATCACGAGAAACCCCGCAGAGCTTCTCTTCGTTCCTCGGGACGCCAAGCGGCCCGAACACACTTCAATGACCAGAGAGGAGGTGCAACGGTGTTTTTCCGCTCTCGAACTGCGAGAGCGGCTCATCGTCAAGTTTGCTGTTCTTGCCGGGCTTCGCCCCGGAGAGATCTTCGCCCTGAAGTGGGCTCACATCGGACAGACCCATGTCGATATCAGGCAGCGGGTCTACCGGGGAGAGATTGACTCCCCGAAGAGCCAGCACTCCGTCAGGAAGGCGGCTCTTTCCACCGGACTACTTCAGGACATCGCCCTTTGGCGCGAGATCTCTCTGGACCCCACTCCAGATGCCTGGGTGTTTCCCTCTGAAACGGGAAAGACCCCGGTTAGCCGCGACAACCTCTGGAGGAGAAGAATCGGACCTCAGCTCAAGGCCGCAGGGCTTCCCTGGGTGGACTTTCACGTCATGAGGCGCACCCATGCCACCCTCATGAACGAGATCCACGACGACCCGAAGCTTGTCGCCGACCAGCTTGGACACACACTTGATGTCAACCAGAACGTCTACACTCGGGCAAGCGTTGAGCGGCGAAAGCAAGCCGTCGATGCGCTCGAGTCAGCACTCCCGGTGATGTAGGGGCAGCCCGAAATCAATTGGAGCATTTTGGAGCAGGCCGTTTTTACAGGTGGCTGCAAGTGATTGAAAAGTTGGAGCGGGAGATGGGACTCGAACCCACGACGTCCAGCTTGGGAAGCTGGCATTCTACCACTGAATTACTCCCGCTCTGGGGGTCAACACCAGTATATCGGACTGGGGAGATCGGAAGAGCACACGTCTGAACTCCAGTCACTGACCAATCTC
>ERZ761609.498-NODE-498-length-45562-cov-59.430813_pt1 | contig 45562 bp, 30 predicted proteins | sample MGYA00511163_ERZ761609 | MGnify/ENA primary metagenome ERZ761609 (study PRJEB28899, sample SAMN02445070) | bioreactor sludge metagenome | biome: EBPR sludge | place: Australia: Brisbane, Thorneside Wastewater Treatment Plant | collected 2011-12-16 ... | reverse complement strand
GAAAAGAAAAGATAACTACTGCTACGGTTACTTTTTAATATGAGTAAACTGGGCGGTGTTACTGATGCACGTATATTCCGGTGATTCATTAGCACAAAATTATAAGGGAACATTATCCGAATTATTTTTCGGAAGACAGCCGGGAGCCAGGGCTGATGCTATGGGAAGAGGTTTTGTTTCAGTCAACGGTGACGCTCTTTCGTATTTTTATAATCCGGCAGGAATGGCTTCGCTTCAGGGGCTCAGTCTGACAGGAACCTTTTCAGGCAAATATTATCTTCTGGATTCATCAAAATATAATTTCTTTTCAGCTTCATATAAAATAAAGGATTACGGAACTATCTGCTTCAGCCGTGATTATTTTACTTACGGCGTTGATGCAGTTATTACGAATGAATTCGGAAATATAACCGGAAGTTATGAACCGTATGTTACTAATTACCGGCTGACATTATCTTCGGAAGTAATAAAGGAATTATTTGTCGGAGTAAATCTGAATCTGCTGAAGAACAATACCGGAAGTGAATTTTCTGTGGGAAATGAAAGAGGCGGTAACGGAGATGTATTTTATTTTGATCTCGGAGTCATCAAGTCCTTTAATATAAAATCCGGCAAACTCCATCACTTGTTGAATGCCGGTTCGAGTCTCATCAATGTGAATTCGGCTTCTTTGCCGTCAGCAGATGCTTCTCAGAATGACAAGCTTCCTGTAATATTCAGAATAGGTGCTTCGTATGATCTTTCAGTTGATGATAAAAAAATTGTTTCAAAACTTAATTCATACAATATTCTTCTGAACCTTGAATATATGGATCTTTTTAACTCAAAATATTTCGGCGGTTTTCATTCAGGTCTGGAATTTACTTTTCTCGAAATACTTTCTCTGAGAGGAGGATATTACACACAGAAAATAACAGAAGAATGCAGTAATTGTAAAGATAACATCAGCGAGTTCACTTACGGATTTGGTCTTAATATTCCTGTCAGGCAATTGTCAGAAAATGAAATCCCTCTCGAAGTGAAATTTGATTATGTGAATTTAAAGCAGCCAACCTTAATAAACAATTTTGATGACTGGAAAAATTTTCAGACATTTACTTTTAAAGCCGGCTGGATATTCTGAATGTTTATTTTTAATTGAACACAACATTGAAAAGCCGAAACGGTTTTTAAGCAGGTGTTGATGTAAGTCATACTATTTCTGGAATATATGTTTGATATTAAGGAGGAATACAATGAGACAGGATATAGCTCAAGGCTCTTAATTCCGGCCGGAAATTAAATTTCAGTTGTAGTCTGAGCATAGAGCGTAAAGCAGTAATTAATTTCTGCGGAAATGAATACGGAAAATTACGCAAAGTATTTTTATTATACAGTATCGCTGATATTTCTGATAACCGGATTATTGGGAATAAACAGACTTATAACTAAAGCGGATCTACCGTTCAGCTATTACTGCAATGATGACAAAATTATATCAGCTGAACAGTATGAAAGTATAATTCCGGGAGATGTGATACAAACAGTTAACAGTATCAGTATAAAAAGTTTATATCAACTTGAAACAATACTTGATTCAAGATCAGTCGGTCTCGAATCAGATCTCAATATTCTATCAGCTGAAAATAAAGTCTCAAACCTTCATGTTCACCTTATTCGTTATTACAGAAAATATAATTTCATACTGATCAGCCTGCTTGCAGGACTTTCATTCTGGATCACGTCTGTATTTCTGATAAGAAAAAAATCCGGGGACAGAGCTGTCAGAGTATTATTTTGGGTCTTTGTGCTTTTTTCACTTGCCACCATGACTTCACCGGGAAAATATTTTACAGACAATGACTGGGTTGCGTATTTAGTCAGAGCATCTCACGTTTCCTCATATTTTCTCGGCGGTATAGCGTTTCTGCAGTTTACTTTTCTTTTTCCCGCTATAAGAATAAAGAGATTTGACAGATATTTTACAGTCCTTTATATATTATCATCTCTGTTTTGTATTTCACTGATCTCGGTTCAGATTTATTCTGTTAATAATATAAACTCAGAAATGGTTTTAACTATGGAAACGCTATGGAAAATAACAGAAGCAGTACTTCTGATATCAGTTATTTCAGGAGCAGTAAATTTATTTATGTTTTACAGAAAAATGAGCGACGCCGCAGAGAAGAAAAAAGCAGAATGGATTTTCTGGGGATTAGCTGCGGGAGCGTTTCCGTTTCTGCTGCTCTGGTTACTGCCAAGACTGCTGGGATTTGACGAACTTATACAGGAGGAATTTCTTCTTGCCTTTTTAATCTTTGTTCCGGTTTTTTTTACAAGAGCAATTATTAAATATCATATTTTCGACATTGATGTTTTTATAAAAAAGAGCATTCTCTATACGGCATTAACTTTTACAATCATTATTATCTATCTGGCTGCTAATGAAATTTTAAGATTTATTGCAAGTGATTTTATAAAAGGATACGAAGAAATAGTTTCCGTCCTGCTGATTTTTTTTGCAATAATAATTTTTAATCCGATCCAGAATAAATTAAGAAATTATATTGATAAAATTTTTTACAGGGAAGGCTATGATTTTGAAAAAGCAGTAATCAATTTTTCTGCGGGATTAAATGATCAGATTACAATTTACGGACTAAGTAAGTATGCAGTAACCGAGATTCAAAAAATTATTCCCGCAAGGAAAATTGCATTTGCAGCAGAAGCAGATAACAGAAAATATTTAAAAATCCTTTCTCAAAACAATTTCGCAGCTCTCAGCTCTGAAATATCCGATTTAATTTTGAGCGTAAAGAATACCGGTAAAAAAAAAGTATTCACGGCTAAGGATAAAACAGAACCCGGACTGGATACAGATAATTCGAAGTCTGATATGCTGACGGACGGGAATATATGCGTAATAATCCCATTTAATATTGAACCGGAAAATATTTCAGCAGCAATAATACTCGGTGACAAAATCTCGGGACGCCGTTATATGAAGGAAGATATTGAATTACTTAACATATTATTTTCAAATGTAATGCTTGCGTTTAAAAAACTTCAGCTTCAGGAAAAAGTTGAGCTTGAGGAGCTAGAAATATCGAGATTAGAAGAATTCAATAAAAATATGATCTATTATGTTTCAAGAGTTTCTCATGATCTTAAAACTCCTTTAACTTCAATTAAGATGTTCTCGGAAATCTTAAAAGAGCAGGATAATTTTAAAACAGGAAATTCAAATGAATATCTCGAAATTATAGAAGGCGAAACCGACCGTCTTACAAGACTTATCAACAATGTTTTAAATTATTCAAAGATTGTAAACGGAATTAAGGAATACTCGTTTGTAAGAGTAAATCTCAATGAATGTATCAGGGAATCACTGAAGATAATGGAATATCAGTTTATGATGGAAAATTTCCGAGCGGATATAGTACTTCAGGATAATATTTTTATCAAAGCGGATAAAGATGCAGTAAAGGAAGCGCTGATAAATATTTTATCTAACGCCATCAAATATTCTCCGGAGAAAAAATTCATAAGAGTCACTTCTGAAATATCAGAAAATTATGCTGTGGTAAAAATTAAAGATGAAGGAATAGGAATTTCAAAGAAGGATATAGAAAATATATTCAATCCGTTTGTCAGACTGAAAAACTCTAAAATAAAACACACAGGAGGTGCGGGAATCGGACTGAGTATTATAAAAAACATTATGGATTCACACAAAGGCAGGACGGAAGTTGTAAGCGAATTGGGAAAAGGGACTTCCTTTATTTTATATTTTCCGCTGTGCACTGCTGAGCGACAGGTATCGGATAAATTAAATAAATTCTAAAAATAAATTATTAACATACCGGCATGAATAAAATACTGATCATAGAAGACGATCCTGCTGTTTCGAAAGGGCTGGAAATAAGTCTGAGGAAAGAAAATTTCGAAACCCTGATTTCATCCGACGGTGAAAAAGGATTTCTTACTGCATTAAAAGTTAAACCCGAGATGATACTGCTGGATATAATGCTGCCCGGAAAAAATGGTTTTGATATCTGCAAAAATCTCCGGCTAAGCGGACACAACTTTCCCATAATAATGCTTTCAGCAAAAGCTGAAGAAGCGGATAAAGTGATAGGTCTTGAACTCGGAGCTGATGATTATATTACCAAACCTTTCAGCATCAGAGAGCTTGTTGCAAGAATTAAAGCTATTCTCCGGAGAAGATCTGTTATAAAAAATGATTTTGATAAATTTATATTTGATGATGTTACGCTTGATTTTGCAAAGATGGAAGCGTATAAAGGTGATCACAAAATTGAAATGTCACTGAAAGAATATGAGATCATGAAATATTTTATCGGACATGAAGACAGTGTTGTTTCACGCAACGATCTTCTCAATGAGGTCTGGGGTTATGACAGTTTTCCGACTACAAGAACAGTAGATAATTACATTCTGATTCTGCGAAAAAAAATCGAAACAAATCCATCAAGACCTAAGCATATTATTACATACCATTCAGTCGGATATAAGTTTGTAAAATAAATACACGGAAAATTCATTCACACAGAATCAATCTCCGTTCACTACAATTCTCAGACATATTTTTACTTTCGCGTGACACTTAAACTGACCATAATAATTAATTTTGTACAGATTTAATAAATGAATAAAATTAAATCCTTAATTACCGATGACGTAAGACCGGAGAAGTAATTATGAATAGATTGTGAAACTATCCGGTGATTTTAAAACGGAAAACACTGTCAGTTCAAACGCCTGTTTCAAAAGATTTACGTCAGGTTAAAAAACCAATTTAATAATTTTTTTAAAGGAGTTAGAAATGAAAACCCGAATTTTCAAAAACAGATCAGATAAATTACAGCATTTATTTAAAGCAGTTATGATATGCGCTGCATTCCTTTTAATGCAGTTAAGCGATGCAAATTCTCAGCCGGTATTTCCGTATGCAGAAGTCAAAATCACGGCAGGTACACAGGGAATGTATGATGATGATTTCGGCAGCGCAGTAACAACTGATGTTTTCTCAGCCCAGCTGAGAAACGGATATTTCCCGTTTGAGGTAATATCAAATGCAGAAGCGGAAATTGAAAAAAGTACAATGGAAGGAATATTCAGATTTGATTTACCCGGTAGTACATCAAATGAATTTACAGAATGTTATATTGTTCTTAAACACAGAAACAGTCTTGAAGTATGGAGTTCTGCTCCGGTAAGGATTTATGAATTTCAATTAAATGAATTTGATTTTACTGTAGCAGCAAATGTTTACGGAAACAATACCTTTAATGCAGGCAAGAGAAGAGTTATGCTGAGCGGTGATGCAAATCAGGACGGGTTTATTGATCTTGAAGACTTTTCAATGGTTGAAAATGATGTCTGGAATATGATAACCGGTTATACGGCAACAGACCTTACTGGAGATGATTTTGTTGACATTGAAGATCTCGTAATAATTGAATCTAACAAAGATAAATTTCTGTCTGTAAAATCACCTTTGAATCCTGAAGGTTTAAAAAGAAATACAAACGCTTTAGTTACCGGAAATGAGATTACACTTAATCAAAATTTTCCCAATCCCTTCAATCCGTCTACTACGGTAAGCTTTACGCTTTTATCCGAATCACCTGTAAAACTTGCAGTCTATGACATTGCCGGAAGAGAAGTTGACGTGATATTAAATCAGAATCTTATGGCAGGTTCGCATTCATATAGCTGGAATGCCGGAAATTTCTCAAGCGGAGTATATTTCTTAAGATTAGTTTCCGGGAATTTATCCGAAACGATACAGATGAATTTGGTAAGATAACTATTTTTGAAGATGTTGATTTTTATTACTGTCCGGAGCGGTATCACCGCTCCGGTTTTTTATGTGCAGATTAAGTGTTTTTAAAAAAAGAATCTGAAAAAGGTAATTCTTTTCTTATGATTAATTCTTCACATTTTTTACAAACCTGTGACACATGAACAGATCATTTTTCTTAATTTTATACAGATTTAATTAAAACAAAATGAGATCTTTTTTAAACTGTTTAAAATTTATTTTTTACAAATTTAATTTATATCCGCTTTTGCGGTGAAGGAGCAATAAGATGAAAAAGCCATTAAATTTAATTTTTACAATCTCAATCATGATATTCACATTCATAAATTTTGTCAATGCTCAGGAAATACCGGTAACGATCTTACATACAAATGACAGTCACTCGCATCTTGACGCAGGCGGACCGAAGACCTGTAATCTTGAAGGGACTATAGGTGGAATTTCGAAAGCTGCATCGGTAATAAGATTAATTAAACAAACTGAATCTAACGTGCTTACGCTTCACGCGGGAGATTTCTCTACAGGAGATTTTTTCTTTAATGCATATTTCGGTGTTCCCGAGCTGCAGATAATGAAGCAGTTAGGGTTTGATGCGCTGACAGTCGGAAATCATGAATTTGATCTCGGACCGTCTGCACTGAATGATGTATTTACGGCAGGATTTTTAAACGGATCCTTTCCCGTATTATCTGCAAACCTTGATCTGACAGGTTATCCGCCGCTGTCACAATTTATACAGCCGTATACGATTAAAGACTTTGGAAATTTAAAAGTCGGTATTTTCGGAATGACAATTCCGTCACCGCTCAGCAATGCCTATCCGGTTATCATTAACGAAAATGTTGCAGAAACAGCATTTGCTACAGTACTGGAACTGCAGAATCAGGGTGCTGATGTAATAGTTTTTCTTTCGCATCTCGGATCTGAAATTGATCAGCAGATAGCGGCAAACATTCCCGGAATTCATTTCATTATCGGAGGTCATGATCATTCGGCATTTCAGCAGCCGTTAGTCATAATGAATCCCGAAAATAAACCTGTGTATATATGTCAGGCAGGTTCATATTATCAAAACATAGGCAAACTAAAATTTACCTTTGAGAATGATGTGATTACATTAGATGAGTATACTCTTATACCTGTTGATAAAAATGTTCCGGCAGTTCCGGAATTTAAAGCAGTAATAGATGAACTTAAAACCGGTATCACAGCACAGTTCGGAGATGTTTTTCATACAGTTGAAGGTTTCGCTCTGAGAGATCTGGAAACCGCAAACACTCCGGACAGCAGAATGAAAGATACGCCTATGGGAAATCTAATCACAGATTCTTACAGGAATAAAACGCACACAAAAATCGGAATCACGGCAAACGGTTTAATCGCTGAGAAAATTTACCGTGGGGCAATTACCGGCGCCGATGTATTCAGATCCGTCAGTTACGGATATGATACAGCTTCCGGTCTTGATTTTAATCTTGTTACTTTTGATATAAGAGGTTCAGAGCTTGTTAAAGGTCTGGAAATCGGATTATCAATGATAGGAATTGACAATGATTTTTTTCTGCAGGTATCGGGAATGAAATTTAAATATGATATTCAAAAACCCGCCGGTGAAAGAGTTATACTTTCATCAGTACGTATAAATAATTCTCCGCTGCATCCGAATAAAAAGTATTCGGTCACTGTAAACGAAGGACTGCTTGGAATACTGATTTCACTTGGAGGAGTGGATGTCGAAAACATTCACATACTTCAGGTTCCTGAATATAAAGGACTAAAAGATTACGTGAGAAAACTGCGATTCCTGTATTATACAGCCGAAGGAAGAATTAAAGAAATGAATCAGGGAGATGCAGCCGATTTAACCGGTGATACAGAACGAAGTGAATTCTGTTACGAACTGAAGAACAATTATCCGAATCCGTTTAATCCTGCGACGACAATTGATTACAGTCTTTCTGCAGGCGGATTCACAACATTGAAAATATATGACCTGCTGGGAAGGGAAGTAACAACACTTGTTAATGTAAAACAGGATGCAGGCAGCTACTCGGTAATATGGAATGCATCAGATTTTTCAAGCGGAGTCTATTTTTATAAATTACAATCAGCCGGATTTGTTCAGACCAAAAGAATGATCCTGACCAGGTAATTATTGTTGATCAGTCAGACGAATGTTAAATCATTTATAAGATCTCACTCACAAATGCTGAGTGCGGTCTTTTAGTTTTAGATTATACCTTTATAAAATATTTGACAATCTTATGACAACTGAGATAACTTAAATTGCTATTTTTTACATAAAGACCCGGAGAAGATAAAATGAAACAGCCAAAACAAAAAATAATAATATTATAACTGATGCTTTTCACAAGTAAGTCATTATACGCTCAGTCTGACTCAATGAAAACATTTTATCCGGATGAAATTACTATCGAGTATATAACAGGATCAATGCAAACTGTTTTTGAAAATAAAACAGTCAGAGCACCTGTTTTGACGGAGGTGGAAGGTATAAGAATGATCAGATTTTTAAATGACAGCCTGATAAATCTTTCTTCGGGACAAAGATCAGAGCTGAAGATGAACATAAATAAAATAAACGGGATAAGTATCAAGAGCGGTAAAAACACAGGTACCGGTATAGTGTTAGGAGCTCTGGCCGGATTACTTATCGGCGCAGCTTCCGGGGCTGCAATCGGATCAACCTATAATACATCTTCTTCCGGACTCGGCGCACTGGGAACTCCGTTTGGCGGAATGATCGGTGCAGGTTCGGGTGTAATTATCGGAGGGATTGTCGGAGCAATTATCGGCAGCAGCAGTTACTCTTATAAGATGTATGAGCTGAACAATAATACAGATAAAAGAAAACAAATGGAAAGAATATTCAAAATTGATAATAAAAGAAAGCTCAGAGAAATGAAAATAATTTTATTTAATCTTTAAGCGGATTATAATTTTTTGGTGTCTTAAAGTTTTGACTGATCAGTTTATTTTCATAATTCCTTTAATATTTTGAGCGGAGTCATAATAATGAATATTTTCCTTTATGTATCCTTCACAAATTAAAAATTCATTTCAAAAACATCTCATATAATTTATATCAATACAAAAACCAGGAGTTAATAAATATTCTTTGCACATTTAAAAATAATATTTTAATTTACACTCATACATTTAGAAAAATTTACAATATAACTTACTTAATTATCAAACCTAATAACTTACAATGAAAACACTGATCTTACTTTTGTTTTTAGCAATTTCTACAAATGTTTTTTCACAGGAATTTTATTTTTGTGATAACGTGAATGATGACTGGAGCCCGGTCGGAGCTTCGTCTGTCAAAGATGCCGGAGGACTGCACCTGCTGACCAAACTGGATAATAAAGTTTACAATCAGCTTTATATGTGGGTGATCTACAAAACTGATAAAGAAGGAAATGATACTGAATTTGTAAATGAGTATGCGATGAGGATAGAAGATGCTGACATTATAACAGACGGCGCGAGATTTTTCTGCACTACAGAAAAGATCAATTTCGAGCCCGGCAGTTACAGAGTTTATTTTATTTATGAAAATGTCAAAGAGCCGAATTTTAAAAACGGAAATCTGACAAAATATTTGTCAAAAGGTGAAGTAACAATAAAATAGAATTTATATCAATCTCGTTTTATAAACGCAGGCTTTTCCGGTCTGCGTTCTTATTTAAACCCGCCGGATTTTTTCCAAACATTTTGAACTTCATTTAACTGTCAGAAAAAATTTCAGGCAGCTACATTCAGAAATTGATAACTTTATCCGGACTGATAATTTTAACAAGCTCCTTTAATATGTTAAATGCCTGCGCACCGGATTTCGGATCATCAGACTCAGTGGAATATACTATTACCGTGATATCATTTTCCGGCAGATATCCGAATGCCCCGCTGTAGCCGTTGAAACTTGGATTCTGTGCATACCAGCCATTTGCGACTATGAAGCCCGAAGCGAAATACAGATCAGGATTTTTTGCTCCTTCAGGTCTTCTTATAAGTCTTTCAAATGATGCCGGAGAAAGAAGACTTCCCTTTCCGAATACGCGGGCAAATTTGAGTAAGTCAGACAGATTTGAATATAAAGGCCCCGAATCACCTGTCCATGCGGGATTCCAGAATGTCGCATCTTCATATATCCCGCGGTCTGAACTGTAAGCGTGAAGAACCGGAGACGGTAGTTCGGCATTATTGCAGTAACCGGTATTATTAAGATTAAGAGGATGGAAAATATATTCTTCATAAAGCTCCTGCATCTTTTTTCCCGTAGCGCGCTCGATCACTTCACCGAGTATGGTAAATTCAGTATGCGAATATTTCTGATCAGTGCCGGGCGGAAAATTCAGTTCGCCGCCGCTGACGGAATAAGCTATAATTTCCTCCCTGCTGAATTTTCTGAAAGGCTCTTTCGTAACAAGATCAAAAAAATCTTTATTGAGAACGTAATCTTTGTATCCCGCTGTATTTTTAATCAGCATTTCCGGAGTTACTTTATCGGCAGCAAGTAATTCCGGCATCCACTTTGAAATTTTTTCATCAAGTCCGATCAGTCCTTTCTCGGAAAGTATCATCAGGAGAGTCCCGAAAAATATTTCAGACACACCTCCGATACGGAGATGCATATCAGTTGTAGCGGATACTGAAGTCATTGATTCTCCGAGCGCTATGGTCAGAATTTCTTCATCGCCTTTTTTTATACCGGCGATTACTGATTTCACCTTAGTCTCTTCCTTAAGCTCGGATATTTTTTGTAAAATCATATCCTTTTCAAGTAAAGTCTGAGCAATAGAAGTGGTAAAAAAACAAAATATCACAAGCAATAAAGCAGGAGTTATATAGTGTAAAACTCTATTCATGAATTTATATCTTATAAATTTTACATCATTTGTATTTAGCCCAGGATAAGTTGATGCATATCATGAAAATTAATAAAGATTATCAATATTAACGTGGTCCAAAAAACCTATCACCGTTAAAATGAATCAAGTGATCCGGAAAATCTACTATCCAAACTTCAGTTTCCCACGCGATATTTGTAGTGTGCTTTTTAAACTCAGAGAAATCAGGAAATGCGGTGACAAATATTTTTGCCGAATTACAATCTTTTAATAATTCTTCCAACTCATATAATCTTTTGGGTGAAATAGGTCCATGTGATGTTACAGCTTCAATTAAATAAATCCAGTTATTCTTGGAATTATAAATAATGATATCCGGTAATTTGCTGTGTTTATTTATGGGAATATTCAGTTTCTTTAATAGTTTTTCGTCCATATATAAATCTTTTAAAGCTGTATCACCAATATAAATCACCTCACTTTTGGGAGCAAATCGAGTTGCAAATAATCTAATAACAGCTTCTTGTACAATATTATGTTTACCTGCTGATAATTTTAAAGTCTTTCCGTTACTCAGTTTTACCGGAATTAAGGTTTTCTTTCTTGATTTGTTATAATCTTTTAATAAAGATTCCTTTGTTGAATTAAACTTTTTAAATTCTTTATTCCAATTTTTTGATTTAAAAGATTTTATAACTGATAAAGCTGAATCAGTTAGTGCATAATGTGCATTAGGACTGTTTACAGGCAAGTTAAGATTATCAGGATTATAGTCGGCTATTCTTGCTTGAACAAATTGGTGTAATACTTGTCTTCTGAAAGTTTCTCTAGTGTTAGGCGCGTAATTTTTTTTATAAACAGCTTTAACAAATTTCATTATCCCTTTTGTAATTTTTAGACTAGTCTTTGATGCTTTGATCCAATTATCAGTCGGCCTTAAATTACAAAGAGCCAACAAAGTAAAAGCAGATATATCGTTTTGTTGAGAAATGGGTAAACCAAATGCTTTAAGAATTTCCTTTGCCTCGTCAATTTTTTTCATATGCAACGAAAAGTTGACCTAGGTCAAAATAAGAATTCACAATTAAGTCAATATCTGAATTTGTTAATGAATTACTCTTCTGAATGTGGTTGCCTATCTGTTTAATATCTTCAAGTGGCGGTAAAGGAATTTCTCTTACTTCGGTTGCGCTTACATTTGTATTTCCGTTAAATGTTCTAAAATAGGAATCAAATAGACGACTATTAAGCAATGCAGACAAACCTAATACCTCGTTTTTTTCCAGGTTACCATTTTGACGATATATATAGTTTAAGTGATTTTCAACACCTATATAATCTGCATTTACGAACCCGGCAAAATATGGAGACGCAATTAACCTGCGTTTATCATCTTTCGCACTAAATCGTCTCAAAAATATGTAATCCCTGTTTGGGATCAGTAATGATTTTGATCGATCTGATATTTTAATGTATTGGGCTTTTCCTTTTTTCGAAACAGGCCATTCTAAAGACATTGGTAAAGTGTTATACAGCTGAAATAAAGGTGCAAGGTCGTTTCCAGTTTGATTTAGGTCATACAAATAATCAATAGCCCGAAAAGTAACTACCGGTCCAGTTGAAATTTTAATGTCATATTTTTTCAAATTGCCCTTCCAGGATTTGAAAATATTAATAATTTCATTTTCCATTTTATCAAATGGTAAGTGAAGAATTTTCTCAGATGAATTTAAATCTAGTAATTCAGATAGTTTAAATTTTTTTCCTTTTGCACTATTGATATCTTTAATTCCCTTTGAATGAGTCAAAAAAATTTCATGCGTAACTCCATTGTTAACACCTTTCTTTCCCTTAAAAATAAGTGTTTCCTGAAGTATTTTATCACGACTGAAAGTTTCTTTTCTAGAACCAAACAAATGAATATTTTCTAATAAAATTTCTTCGAAAAAAGTTTTGCGAAACTCTTTAAAATAATTACCTGATGTAAAACTTCGCGGAACAATTGCTATTAAAATTCCTTCCGAATTCAAAAGTTTTGCAGCTGTCATTAGAAAAATTGAATATAAATTTGGGTGTCCATTAATTATTGTTTTTGCGATAATTGCTCTATTATCGTTTTTAGAAATTTTAAAATAAGGTGGGTTCATAATTACAATATCATATGTTGGATAACTGGAGTCGTTAAAAATAGTTGGGCTTGATAAATAACAATCTTTATTTTCTATAATGAAATCAGATGAATATATTTGATATAATAGTTTAATATTGAATTTTAGAAGCCACTTTTTCAAATATCTTAAAGAATAATTTATATATTCTAGCAAATCTATATCTGATTCATAAATATCTAACAGGATTTTTTTAACTTTATTATTATTACCGACAATTTTCTCTATTAAAGCACAAGATAAGATACAGGTGCCGCATCCGGGATCAAGTATTTTTATAGTTGATCTATCTGACGAATAAAAACTTGCCATAAATTTCGCGGTTTCAAGCGGAGTGAAAAACTGTCCTTTACTTTTCTTCGAATGAGTGGTTATTCTGGCGGAATAAATTTGTCCTAATCTGTCTGCATAAGTGCTCGGAAATTCATTTCTCACGGGTTTTATCATTTGTAATCTTTATATTTATCAAATTATTTTCATTTCACTAAATTATAAATTTCAAAACTAAAATTAAATTGCTTTCTCCTCACCGACCCATTCGTTAATTCAGCTAAATATATTGTTAATAATTAGTTTTTAAAAATTAGCTTTAAATTTATTATTTCCCCACATCAAAATAATTCAAACAAAATTCCTGTTAAGTAAAGAAGATCTGAAAGAAGTATTCGCAATGAGTGAGATTCCTATTGAAATATTTTTTGGATCATCCAAAGGATTGACGATATGGAGGTTATAAACTATTAATTTTACAAAAAACTAAAATTCTGTTTTCACCCCATTGTTGTCTATCACATAAAAATTCCCATTCTCAAACCAGAGCGCAAACATAATACCTTTGTCAGTATTCTCTTTGTGATCAAGATCTATTGCGATGACTCTTCCGCCGTAAAGATATTTTATGCTGTCAACTATCGTATGACCGGCGATCATCTTTGATGAATTGAAAAAGCTCAGAGTTTTCTCAACTTCTTCCTGCGTTTCGGTTTCCTTAATAATCCCTCTGTACCAGAGCGGTCCGCCGCTTCCGATAAAAATATCTTTGGAAGTTTTTCTGTCAGTAAAGGTTTTATCAATTGATGATCTTATATTAACATTTATGTCTGTCAGGGAAAAAGTATCCAACGGAAAATCTTTACTTATACCGGCATGGACAAATATATAGTCTCCTATTTTTTCAATGGCGTTTTTACTTCGCAGCCATTTACCGAGTTCGGTATTCTTCGCAAACCATTTATCGTAACCGATTTTCAGTGAATCCGCGTTCGCAATATATTTCGCTCTGACATACCTGAGATCTCCTCTGAGAACCATCATTTCGTGATTGCCTAAAATGAAATGAACTTTCCCTCCGCTCTTTTCAGCTTCGGATTCAAGCTTATAAATGAGCCAGAGACATTCCGTAACATTTAATCCCCTGTCAAAAAAATCACCTGCGAGAACAAGGTGCCCCTTTCCGAATACCCATTCAAAATTTTCATTTATAACTCCCGCTCCTTTTAGTATTAACTGAAAACCTTTGAAGTTGCCTTCGATATCTGATATCACAAGCATCTTTTCGGGAAGATCATAGACATCATCTTCTTCGTTTACAGATTCCTTCAGCCGGAAATTAAACTGATGACCGGTCTCATCGACATAACAAGATAAAATATCATTCTGACTTATGTTCTCAACCGAAGTTTTAAAACCGCCGTTTTCCGGTAAAACCGAATAGCTTAAAATTTTTCCGTCTTCATAAATAATTACAGGACCGTCACTGCTGAAACCTGAGGAATCACTGCTGTCAATTATATGATGCTCTGTTTTGTTCAGACAGACGGGCGTTTTCCGGTTAGATTCGGAATAAGCAAAATAAAAACCGTAAGCTGAAAATACGGTCAGGCATAAGAAAATATATTTCAGAATAAATTTTAAATCCATTTTGATTTTTCAAAATAGCAAAACATATTTTAAAATACTACAAGAACTGTTTTCAGTTTCCGTCAGAAAATCATTTCCAAATATAAAATTTTTTAAAAAGGGAAAATAAATTCTATTAAAAATTTAAGAAAATCGAATCAGACAGTATTAATTCAAACCTCATTTCACAGAAGACTTATAACTTACATTCATCGTCAGTATTTCATAAATTTGCTCACAGTATAATTCCTTTACTCATAATCTGAAATTAAATAAATAATGATAACTCCCCCGTCGGGTACTGTAACATTTCTTTTCACTGAAATTGAAGACAGCGCTAAGCTGTCTCAGGATAATCCTGATATTATTCAGATACAACTTATAAATTGTTTTGAAATTATTCAGAAAGCCGTGAAAGCCAATGACGGTTTTTTATTTAAAAAGTCCGGCGAGGAAGCGTGCTGCTGCGCATTTGAAAAGGCGTCTGACGCTGTAAAAGCTGCGGTCAGCGCACAGTTATATTTTCGCTCTGAAAAAAACAATACAGCAAACATTAAGGTCAGAATGGGAATTCATACCGGTGTTGCCGAATGGGAAGGAAAAGACTATAACGGTTATTTAACTCTTGCAACAGTTCAGAGAATCATGTCTTCCGCATACGGAGAGCAGATACTTATCTCAGCTTCTTCTGTCTCAAAAGCTGCTGAACAAAATCCGGACATCGCTGAATTCAGAGATTTAGGCATGAGAAAAATGAAAGACATTAAAAATCCGGTAAAATTATTTCAAATCGTTTCAAAAGGACTAAGACAGGATTTTCCTCCAATTAAAACAATTGATGAAAGATTAAACAATCTTCCTGTGCAGGTATCTTCTTTTATCGGAAGGGAAAAAGAATTAACCGAAATAAAAAAGCTGCTGACGAAATCAAAGTTGCTTACTTTAACCGGACCCGGCGGAACAGGCAAGACCAGATTATCAATTCAGACTGGTTATGAAGTTGCAGATGAATTTGAAAACGGTGTCTTTATTGCTGAGCTTGCATCCGTAAACGATCCTCCGCAGATTTTAAATGTGATAGCTGATGCATTAAATCTTAAAGCATCCGGCGGCGCTGATATTGCTTCAGTTATAACAGATTTTTTGAAAGAGAAGCAGCTTCTGCTTATATTGGATAACTGTGAACATCTTGTCAGCGAGTGCGCGAAAATTTCAAACACACTGCTGCACTCCTGTCAGGATTTAAAAATTATTGTAAGCAGCAGAGAGTTATTAAAAATTACGGGAGAGACGTCGTTTCATGTACCTGCTCTTACGTTACCGGAAAAGAGAGACAGGAACAATGCAGATACATTAAGTCAATACGAAGCTGTCAGACTTTTTATAGACAGAGCTGTATCGGTAAATCCGGATTTTTCGGTTACAAACGAGAATGCTCCGGCATTGGCTGAGCTTTGTCATCAGATTGACGGATTACCTCTTGCAATAGAGCTTGCAGCGGCAAGAATTAAATTTTTAAATGTTGAAAAAATTCTCGAAAATATCAGCAACAGATTTAAGCTTCTTACCGGAGGAAGCAGGACAGCACTTCCCAGACAAAAGACTTTAAGAGCTATGATAGACTGGAGTTATGATCTTCTGCAGGAAAAAGAAAAACTGCTGTTTACCAGACTTTCGGTTTTTTCAGGAGGATGGAGTCTGGAAGCGGCTGAGGAAATATGCAGCGGGGAAGGCATTGAAGATTTTGAAGTGCTTGATCTTATGTCAAATCTGTTTGACAAATCACTTTTAACTTCAAAAGAAACCGACGGTGTAAAAAGATTTAATATGCTGGAAAGCATCAGACAATACAGTCTTGAAAAACTTGATCCGTCGTCAGCGATTTACGAAAAGCATTTTAATTATTTCTTCAGATTATCATGTAAATTTGAAGGTGATGCCGAATACGGATTAAAAGAAAAATGGAAAAAAGAAATGGATACGGATGAAGATAATATAAGATCGGCATTAAAACGCGGGCTTGAAAATTCTCAGACACATTCAGCAAAGTTCGCGATAAATGTTTCCGAATATTATGAGATCAAGGGTTATTATAGTGAGTCATATTCAATTTTAAAAAATCTTATAGAAATTGATCCGGAAATGGAGGGTGATCACAGAGCCAAAGCATTTTTAAATTTAGGATTTCTGGCAAGTCAGCATGATGAGAATGAAGCAGCTGAAAAATACGTGAGAAAGGGACTCGACTATTTTATTGCAACAGGAAACAGAGTGAAGACCGCAGATGCATACAGCGTACTCGGAATAGTTTGTTTCATTGAAGGGAATATTACTGAAGCGATCAGGCTGACCAGAAAAAGTTTAAATATGCTTGAAGGACTTGATGAAAAATTACTTGAAGCGAATGTAAAAAGTAACCTTGCAGCTTTTACTACAGGCGATAAGGAAACAGCTGAAACAATAAAATTACTTGACGAAGCTCTTGGGATTTACAAAACTCTCGGACAGACCGATATGGCTGCAAAAATTTTAATAAGCAAAGGAGGTAAATATTATCAGGATGGCGACTATGTAAACGCTGAGATCTGTTTTAACGAAGGTCTTTCGGAATTAAAAATAATCAACGATCAGTATACTATTGCTACCACACTGTACAACCTTGGAAATCTTAACTTTGTATTAAATAAATATTCTGAAGCTGAAAAATATTATCAGGAGTCAATGATCAAATCCCGAGAATTCGGATTTACCAGCACATATGACCGCACCTACATTAAGCTTGGTGAAATTGCGCTAATAAACACCGAAACGCATAAAGCGAAAGAGATTTTTGTAAAATGTTTAAAAAGCTTCAACAAAAATTCGGAGAAGTTAAAATTAATTCTAAGTATTTACGGACTCGGGAATTATTACTTTCTCGAAAGCAATTATGAACTTTCCGCTAAACTTTTTTTAATTGCTGAAAAAATAAATAACGAAGTAAAATTTAAATTATCAAAATGGCGGATAGAAGAAAACGACAGAATAATTACTGCCTTAAAGAAAGAAATCAGCGGTAAGAGATTTGATATTCTGAATGATGAGATCAGAGATTTAAACCTTGATGACGCAAAGGAAGTCGCGCTTAACCTGATTCAGCAATAAAAGCATAAATGAAAATAATATCCGAACAAAAAAAATCACAGAGTTTTAAAATAGAAAATTAATACCGAATGAACTTACCGTCAGGAGAAATCACTTTTTTATTTACGGATATAGAAGGCAGCACAAAGCTTTCGCAGTTATTTCCTGACACGCTTCAGGAATCTTTGAAAAGACATAATGAACTTTTACAGAAAGCAATTGACTCAAATAACGGATATACATTTGAGATCACAGGCGATGCATTCAGCTGCGTGTTTGAAAAAGCGGATGATGCGGTAAAAGCCGCTCTCGATGCGCAGCTCAGTCTTGCAGGGGAAAAATGGGAAAATGCGGAAATTAAAATCAGGATAGGAATTCACACAGGAAAAGCTGAGTGGAACGGCGAAAGATATATGGGATACATGACGCTTGCGCGGACAGAAAGAGTAATGTCATGCGGATACGGTGAGCAGATAATAATTTCCGGCAGTGCTTATGATTTATGCAAATTAAATTTCATTGAATCAAAGCGGAGCGTTTTGTTTCGTGATCTTGGAGAAAGAAGATTAAAGGACGTTATACAGCCGATAAGACTTTATCAGGTAATATCTCCCGGCTTAAGGGAAGAGTTTCCCTCTCTTAAAACGCTTGACGCCAGACCGAATAATTTTCCCGTACAGCTGACCAGTTTTATAGGACGTGAAAAAGAACTTGAAGAAATAAAATCAGGTCTGATGAATTCGAGACTGCTCACGCTGATCGGGACAGGAGGATCAGGCAAGACACGGCTTGCAATGCAGGCAGGCGCTGACTTGATTGATGAATACTCAAACGGAGTTATTATTGTCGAGCTGGCAGCGGTTTCGGACAGATCGCTTGTAGCACAGACAATGCTGAATTCCATCGGCTCAAAGGAAATTCCCGGTAAAAATATAGAAGAATCTCTTACTGAATATTTAAAAGATAAAGAGCTGCTGATAATTTTAGACAATTGCGAACATCTCATTTCGGAATGCGCAAAATTGTCAGAGCTGATATTGAGTAAATGTCCGGAGATAAAAATACTTTCGACAAGCCGCGAATCACTGAACTGTTCAGGCGAAAAAATCTTAAGAACTCCTTCACTTACTCTTCCCGATATTAACAAAAAAAATAATCCGGAACAGCTTATGCAATTTGAAGCAATACGGTTATTTACAGAAAGAGCACTTTCAGTGAATCCGGATTTCAGAGTCAACAATGAAAACACATTTTATCTTGTACAGATTTGCTGCCGGCTTGACGGAATACCCCTTGCGATTGAACTTGCAGCCGTTAGGATAAAAGTATTAACACTGAATAAAATTTATGAAAGACTGAATAACAGATTCAAGCTTTTGACAGGAGGTAACCGGACATCACTGCAGAGACAGCAGACTCTTAAGGCAATGATAGACTGGAGCTATGATCTGCTGTCTGAAAATGAAAAAACACTATGGGGCAGACTGTCAGTATTCAGCGGAGGATGGACGCTGGAAGCTGCGGAAGAAATATGTTCGGATGATAAAATACAAAAGCATGACATTCTCGACCTGCTGAGTTCACTTACTGAAAAATCAGTTATCATTTATGATTCAGAAAAAGACAGATACAGAATTCTTGAAACCATTAAACAGTATGGTGAGGAAAAATTAATGGAAATAAATGAGCGGGAAAGATTTTTCCTAAACCACTTAAAGTATTATAAGGATTTTGCAATTGATTCCGGTCCGAAAGTTGAGCTTAGCGAAGCTGAGAAATGGCTGGAAATACTTGAAAACGAACATTCAAATTTTCAGACGGCAATTCAGTATTCCGCAAAGAGCGGCAACAGTGAAACCGGCGGTCACATTGCTTTTGCGCTCGGGAGGTTCTGGCTTATCAGGGGACATTATGCGACCGGAAAATTACTTATAGAGAATATTCTGGATAATGCAGACGGGATAAGTCTGAAGTTAAAATCATGGCTCATCTGCAGTCAGGGAAACTTAACCATATTACAGGGTGAATTTGAAGAAGCGCGAAGTTTCTTAAATAAGAGTCTTTCGCTCAGCAGGGAAAATGATGATAAAGTCGTAATGGCATTTTCGCAGATAGGATTAGGATCAATTTCTTTTTTTCAGGGAGACAATCAAAAGGCGTATGAATACTATTCTGAAAGCCTGATTAACAACAGGTCGGCGGATGACAGGCGGGGAATCGCAATGAGTCTGAATAATCTGGGAATGGTTTCAGTAATCCGGAATGAAATTGAAAAGGCAAAAGCATATTTTGAAGAGAGTTTATCAATTTACAGAGAGATCGGATATAAGACTCAGACAGCAAATCCGCTGCATAATCTCGGACTGATCGCGGATAATCAGGGAGATTATGAAACTGCTGAAAAATATTACGGGGAGAGTCTGCTGATAAATAAAGAAAAAGGCGACAGGCGCGGAATGGCAAATACTATTCTAAATCTGGGACTCGTCGCATACAATCGTAATAACCTTGAGAACGCAAAAAATTTATTTGAACAATGCGGGGAATTGTATGAGCAGTTAGGCGATAAACTCGGAAAAGCATTTTATAAATACGGACTTGGAATTGTTTATGACTCATACGGAAATTTTGAAGAGGGAATGAAATATCTTGAAGAGAGTCTTGCAATTAGAACTGAGATCGGAGATATAACGGGAATGGTTAATTCTCTGAACAGACTCGGACTTCTCTCTTTAAAATCAGACAAAAGAGATCAGTCAAAAGAGTTTTTAAAACAAAGTATTCTGGAAAATGAGAAAGCGGGAGATGAATGGAGCTCGGCTGTTTCGGTAATAATATACGCCGGCATTTACTGTTTAGACAAAAAGTATGACTTAGCGGCTAAACTTACAGGCGCATGCGAAAGCAATCTGAAATCTACTGACAGAGTACTTGAAACCGGTGTTGAAATATTCAAACAGAATATTCTTGCAGAAATAAATGAAAATATGAACAGAGAAGAATTTTTGAAGCAATATGAAGAGGGTAAAAAACTTTCGCTGAATGAAGCGTTATCGGTAATTAAATCAGAAAAGTAAACAGCGGCTGTTCATAATTTTCAGTCCGCTTATATTTTTAAAATTGATATAATTTCTAACCTAAAAACTTTCCCCGGCGCAGTCAAAATCTTTTCAGATATTCATAGGATTCTATTTGGGAGCTGATATTTTTTCCGGATTCATTTTGTCTGAATTTATTTGTCTGATGAGCGTCGATGATCCGTGACTTTACATTGTCGCTTAGCTGAATCTCCATCAGGTCCAGAATTTCTTTTTTCAGATCTTTGTCATAAACGGGAAAAGCGGTTTCAATCCTTCTGCTTAGATTTCGTTTCATCCAGTCAGCTGAGGATAAATATATTTTCTCATCACCGTTGTTATGAAACACATATACTCTGCTGTGCTCAAGGAATCTGCCGACTATACTAACTGCGGAAATATTCTTGCTCAATCCTTTTACGCCCGGTATCAGACAGCAGACCCCTCTTACAATAATATTTATTTTTACTCCGGCTTTACCCGCTTCGTAAAGTTTTTCAATCATCTTTTTGTCTTCCAGACTGTTGAGTTTGATCAGTATGGAAGCGGCTTTGCCTTCTAACGCATTTTTTATTTCATTTCCGATGAGTTTAAGAAATTCCTTTTTCATATTGAACTGTGCGACAAGGACATGTTTGAATTCAGGATTTTTCAGTCTGCCTTCGAGATATTTAAAGAGTTCAGAGATTTCATTTGTAATATTTTCATCCGAAGTAAAAAATCCGAAATCGGTATATATTTTTGAAGTGTTCTCATTAAAATTTCCGGTGGAGAGATAGCAGTAATTTTTCAGGGATTTATTTTCTTTTCTAATGACGAGAGCAAGTTTAGCATGAACTTTCAGACCGGGAATGCTGTAAATAATTTCAGCGCCGGATTTTTTTAAAACATCAGCGTATTCCAGATTAAGCTCTTCATCGAACCGGGCTTTTATTTCAACAAAGACAGTTACTTTAATTCCGTTATTAAGCGCATTCAGTAAAGCGCTGACAATTGCCGAATTCTTCGCGGCGCGGTATAATGTGATTTTAATTTCCGTTACATTTTCATCAGTGGAAGCGGTCTCAAAAAATTTAATTACCTGATCAAACGACTGATAAGGAAAATGCAGAAGAATATCTTCTTTTCTTACTGCGTCAAAAATATTTCTAAATGAATCCGTTGCTTTGATATTAAGAGGTCTGAGTTTTTCAAATTCAAGTTCTTTTATATAATGATGAGGCAGATTAAAAAAGTCGCTGAAATTATGATATCTTGCTCCCGGTATAAGATCTTGGTTTTTCAGTGAAAGAGATTCTTTAAGAAATATGAGAAACTCCTTTGAAATATTTTTATCATACAAAAACCTGCTCGGAGCGCCTGTTAATCTTTTGCTTAAATTCTTTTTTATCTTATCCGGCAGACTGCCTGTAAATTCGTCATCAATATAAAGCTCTGCATCACGGGTAAGCTTTACGGAAACCGTTTCTTCAATCTTGTAATCTTTAAATATCTTACTGAGAGAAAATCTGATAATATCATCAAGAAAAATAACATTTATTTCATTCGGGGCGGACGGCAGTACAATAAATCTCGGAAGTTTATCTGTCGGAATATCAACCATAGCATTTACAAATCTTTTCTTTACGTTCTTATTCCCTGATTTATTTTTAATTTTATTTTTTGTTTTGTTAACCGAAGTCATTCTTACGGCAAGGTAAAGAGCGCCTGTCTTCAGGAAGGGACTGATCTTTTTTTTAACCAGCGCCATCGGGCTAATAAAAGGCTGAACTCTTTCATAAAAAAACTCTTTTACAAAAATTTTCTGCTCTTCATTAAGTTCTGTTTCATTTTTTATAAAAATATTGTGAACATTTAAAGCGGGTAAGATTTCTCCGTTAAAAATTTTACCTAACAGGAACTGAAGTTCATCTACTTTCTTATGAATTTTCTTAAGCAAGTCTTCCGGATCAAAATCCAGTTCTTTACGGGATTTTTTTTTCAGCTCAAGAAGCGATCTTAAAGATGCGACCCTTACTCTGAAAAACTCCTCGAGATTGGAAGAGAATATTGCGAGGAATTTAACTCTTTCCATCAGCGGTACATTATAATCCTGCGCCTCCTGCAAGACCCGGTGGTTAAATGAAAGCCAGCTCAGTTCGCGGTTAAAGAGTTTGTATTTGCTCATATAAAATTATACAGTAAAGCTGATTTGAATTTAAAAAAATATAAAAACCCCGCCGGCAGTTTCACGCTTATAGTATAGTGAAAATTCAGAGCGGGGTTTATAATCTAATAAGTCAGAAAATAAATTTTGTAATAACTCAGTTGTTAAAACCTGAAGTCAGAATAATTATTTTGTTAAAACCATTTTTTTTGTTGAAACAAATTTACCTGCATTGATTGTGTAATAGTAAACGCCTGACGCAAGCCCGTCTGCTTTGAATTCTGCAGAGTAGCTGCCTTTCTGCTGAACTTCATTAACGAGCACAGCGACCTGTCTGCCGAGTTCATCTGAAACAGTGATTTTAACATACTCCTGCTTAGGCAGATAGTAAGTAATATTTGTCAAAGGATTAAACGGGTTCGGATAATTCTGCATCAGATTAAAATTATCAGCGGACTCTACATTCTGATTATTAATTGAAGTTGTCTTGCCGAGCTTAAGAACGTAGAGACCTGTAGCTATATCGCTTGCAATAATATTTCCCGAAGGCAGATACGGATAGACATTCCAGCATCCCTGAAAAGCGGTGCTGTTAACGCCGGGATAAGTGTCATAATGTCCGACTTCAGCCGGAGTAAGCGGATTTGATATATCATATACAATTACACCTGCTCTGTAATGCGCAAGGTAAAGCGAATCTCCTTTAATGTAAGCATTGTGAACCATTGACGCTCCGTCATACGGAGTAATTTCGGAAAGCCGGATTTGATTTGAGAAATCAGAAATGTCCCAGAGAATGGCGTGATTAGTTCCGCCTTCGTCTGTAGTAACGAGAATTCTTCTGTCGTCAGTAGTCCAAGCATTATGTGTTACAGCTGACGGGTAAGTAAATTCGCGGATAAATTTTATAGAATCCTTATTTACAGCATTCAGAAAAACCATGTGACCGGAACTGATAGCAGCAGCATAGATAGTATCATTTCTGACAAAGCAGTCATGTACGTATCTTGTTCCCCACTGACCTCTCTTTACGGGATTTACCGGATCGAGCAGATCGAGAATAAAAACCCCGCCGTTATTGTAATTTCCGCCGTTAAGATAAAGGAATCTTCCGTCCTGAGAAATGGAATGAGATCTTGTATAACCCGGGAATGTATAATTTTTTACAAAGCTGATAGAATCGGGAAGATATTGCAGGTCTACGATCTGAACGCCGGAGCCGCCTTCGGAAACTATATACAGGTAGTGAGAATAAGTTTTCATTTCCCTGTAATTATAAAATGATCCCGGACCCGGGACAGTGCCTTTGTTAGTAATATTAGACGGATTTGTAACATCGTAAACTGTTGTACCTGCATAGTGTCCGATGATAGCGTATTCTCTTCCGTCCGCGACATAACCCCAGCATGCAGCATAATGCCAGCCGGAGGGAGTTCCGCCTGAAGTGAATTCATTAGCTCCTCCGAGCTTCTGCATATTAGAAACGGATTGGGAATAACTTGGTGAAATTGAAGCAAGAAATAGAATTATAGTAACTACTTTTTTCATTATAATAATTTGAGATTCTGTTTTAATTTTTATAATATAAAATTATTGATTTTTAAAAAAAACTATAAATAAGAAATATTCTCAAGGAGCGCATTTAATATTTTGATATTAAATCATCTATTGTTTATTTTCTAAACAAGAAGAAATCAAAAGGAACAAATTAAAGAACATAAAAGCAGTCGAAAATGATAACCGCCAGTCTCATCGTTCAGAAAATTGTTATTCAGTTAAGAAAAGACATAACCAACGGAATTCTGAAAGAAGGATTCCATATAACCGAAGCATCTGTTGCAAGAAATTTAAAAGTGAGCAGAGTCCCTGTGAGAGAAGCTTTCAGAATTTTAGAAAACGAGGGATACATTGAGATAATTCTTAACAGAGGGAGCTTTGTTAAAAAAATTCTCAGGAGTAATATAATAGAAAATGGCGATATATATCTGCTTCTTGCTCCGTATATTCTGAGAAAAGCCATCCCGAAATATACAAAAAGCGTATATAAAAAAGCTCACGCAGTACTTGATAAGATAGAAAACTGCGATGAATACTGTGAGTCGAGTTATCTTGTCTGGGAATTTGCAAAGATAATATATTCACCTGCAAAGCTGGAAATGTCTATGAAAATTATAAATGATATATACAGTCAGAGTATAAGACTGCTCAATGAATTTTTTGAAAGCGAAAAGAATACAAAATTTAAAATAGATATACACAGAGAATTTATAAAACTTTGTGAAGAGAAAAAGGGAGAAGAGGCGATAGAGTTATGGATTAATTTTATAACTGAGATGAAGGAAATATTGCTGGAGGGGAGACCTAACTGAGGGGTAAAAACCATTTTAATGGTTTTTAGCAGGATGCGGCGGAACCGGATAATATGAGTTCAGAATAATTTATCTACCGCATCGGAAATTTTTTCGGTACCGATGATCTCAGCTTTGAATTTTTTTAAATTTATATTCTTCAGATTTCCTTTTGGAATGATGATCTTTTTGAAACCGAGCTTTGCCGCTTCTGTAATTCTTCTTTCAGCGTAAGAAATTGTCCTCACCTCTCCCGATAATCCGATTTCTCCAAGAAGTACAGTTTCCGAATCTACAGGAATATCCCTGAAAGATGAGTATATACTCATCGCAACTGCAAGGTCGGTTGCAGGTTCTTCTATTTTAATGCCTCCCGCTATATTAACAAAAATATCATATTTATTGAGAAAGATACCGAGTTTTTTTTCAAGAACTGCCACTATTATGTTTAGCTTTTTATAATCAAAACCCATTGATGTGCGCTGCGGGATACCGTAGTTTGAAGATGTTACCAGCGCCTGAACCTCAATAAGTATTGGTCTTGTGCCTTCAACAGAAGAGGAGATAACACATCCCGATGCGCCGTAATTTCTCTGCGAAAGAAATACTTCGCTCGGATTTAAAACCTCCTTTAGTCCCGCATCAGTCATTTCAAAAATCCCGATCTCATTTGTAGATCCGAATCTGTTTTTAATTCCTCTTAGTATCCTGAAAGAATGAGTTCTTTCACCTTCGAACTGCAATACCACGTCCACCATATGTTCCAGTACTTTAGGTCCGGCTATCATCCCTTCTTTTGTAATATGCCCTACAATGAATACGGAAAAATTATTTTTTTTTGCGAGATACATAAGCAGAGCTGTAGATTCGCGCAGCTGAGAAACTGTTCCCGGCGCGCTTTCTATCTCAGGTCTGAATACAGTCTGAATGGAATCAACGACAACAATATCCGGAACTTCTTTTTCTATTACTGCCTGTATAATATCAAGATTAGTTTCGGAAAGAATATAAAAATTTACCAGATTATAATTTAATCTGTCTGAACGAAGTTTGATCTGCGCTGCGGATTCCTCACCGCTGACATAAAGAATTTTTTTATTGCTGACCTTTTCGGCAAGCTGAAGCATGAGAGTTGACTTGCCTATACCGGGATCTCCTCCGATAAGAATTACCGAACTATCCACTATTCCGCCGCCGAGTACCCGGTCCAGTTCAGAAATGTGAGTCAGTGTCCTTAATTCATTTACAGAATCAATCTCAGAGATAAGTCTGTAAGAACCGTTATTAATTTTTACATTTTTAAGATTGGGATTATTCCGGTTTCCGGTGCTTTGTATTTCTTCCGCTAAGGTATTCCAGTTATCGCAATCCGGACACTTTCCGCTCCATCTTACCGAAGAGTATCCGCAGTTTTGACATACATACTTTGTCTTTACTTTTGACATGCCGGGCGTAGTTTAAATTTTAATAACTTTATTTAATGATCTGGATTTTAATTTTCGGATATAGAACATTATGATATGGTAAATGAGAAACGGACATCAACAATATTTTTAAATTTATTGTTGAAATACTTTTCAAAATAATTAAAATCAATTTTATATAAAACAATATTATAAACTTCTGTTAGAAATATCCGACCGAATTCAGATTAAACATTTAATATTTTACGGAATTGTCACAGGCTGTTTTAATAAATGTCTAACTGTATAAAAACTTTTAATAAAAATTTATATAAAATGAAAAACATAGTATTAATTTTGACTGTGATATTTGCCTCAATATCAGGTGTATCTGCAAACATTTTAAATGTACCATCCCAATATCCCGGAATTCAGTCAGCAATAAATGCATCAGTAAACGGTGATACAGTGCTGGTTCAGCCGGGCGTATATCAGGAGAATATTAACTTCAGAGGAAAAAGAATTGTCCTGACAAGTCTTTATTATCTGAACCACGATCTGAACTTCATTCAGAATACGATTATCAACGGAGGCAGTCCGGTTCATCCAGATACAGGTAGCTGCGTGATAATAAACAACAATGAAGATTCAACAACCGTGCTCCAGGGTTTCACTCTGACAGGCGGTACGGGAACAAAATGGATGGACGAACATGGTGCAGGAATTTTCAGGGAAGGAGGAGGTATTCTTGTTCAGTATTCCAGACCTGTAATTCAGAATAATGTAATTACCGGTAATTCAGCGGTTACAGGCGGAGTAATAAGCACAGGCGGCGGCGGAGTCAGGATCGGTGACAGTTACCCGAGGTTTTACAATAACATTGTTACAAGTAATTCGGCAAGATACGGAGCAGGTGTAGTACTGAATTATACCGGAGGCGATTATAAAAATAATATTATTTTCAATAATTTTGGTTCGATGGATTTCGGCGCAGGCTCAGGTATCTGGATAAACGGATTTAACACAAGATCAATTACTATAATAAATAATACTATTGTAAATAATTCTGCAGTCACTGGAAATCCCGGTATATATGGTAACGGCGGCGTAGTAGCAGCTTTCAGAAATAATATTATATGGGGCAACAGATCTCCGAATAATGTACAGATTGCAAGCGGAAATTTTACCGTAAGATATTGTAATGTGGAAGGCGGATACAACGGAGCAGGAAACATAAATGAAAATCCTGACTTTGATACTACAAACTACTTTCTGAGACCGGGATCTCCGTGCGCTGACAGAGGCGACTCGAGTGCTGTTTATAACGATCCTCCTGATCAGAATAATCCTGCAAATGCCAAATGGCCCTCAAGAGGAACTATACGAAATGATATTGGCGCTTATGGCGGACCGGGAAGCTTAAATATTGCAAATACTGTTGTAGGAATGTCTAATATAAATACAGTTAGCTTTCCGGAAGCATTTAATCTTAAGCAGAATTTTCCGAATCCGTTTAATCCGAAAACTATTATCAGTTACGAATTACAAACATCCGGTATGGTTACGTTAAAAGTATATAGTATTTTAGGAAATACAGCAGTCACATTAGTAAGTGAAAAACAAAACTCAGGAAATTATTCAGTGGAATTTGACGGAAGTAAATATCCGAGCGGAGTATATTTTTACAGTCTGGAGACAGGAGACGCAATACAGGTGAAACGTATGATGTTGTTAAAGTAAGTATTTGGAAAAGTAAAAAGTTTTGGTATCGTAGTCAGCAGCAGCAGCGGTTTACTAAACCTGACAGGTTTATGGAATTCAGGTTCGGATTTTCAATTCAAAACAAACCTGTCAGGTTTCGCACTTTAATCAATAACCTGCCAGCAAATATGAATCCTTTATTCTGTACCTGCTTCATCTTCCGGAATTTCCTCTGTCTCCGGCTCTGCTTCCAAACTGTCTTTCCTGTTAATGTTTTTTCTGATATTTATTGACCTCACCACTGCCTCTATCTCTTTTTTATACTGATCAAAATACTGTTTTCTTACGGAAGCTCTCAGAGATAATTTCTCAGTGCCGATTTTATTGAATATAAAAAAACTGTATTCAGTAAATCCCGCTAATGTCTTCGGCTCTTTCACAAATCCGCTCAGCGTTGTATCAATCATTGCAAATTCCGATGTGAAATCTTCTGTATTATAATCCTTCAGTTCATTATCAAGAAATATGAACATTGTCATTGTGCCGGGTTGCTCTGCTGTTGTATCCGTTAATACAACTCCTTTAAATTCTTTCTCATTCTTGTTTATATCTCTTTGATCTGTCAGCTTCCAGTTGTTTGGAAAATACATACCGAGTCCGATATCCTGTTCATTGAAATTATTCCTTAACGAATCTGGTATAACATAATTTGATCTGAGAGTATCAGACGCTGAAACAGTTGTATCACCATCCGTTAATTCCGCCAGACGTCTTAGTGAATCCAGCTCACGGTTAAGGGATTCAGTTAAAGTGTCATTATCTCTTTTCCTGTCCGGAGGTCTGCTGACTCTCGGCGGCTGAATAACTTTTCTCGGTGTTATCTCCCTTTCGTTTTTATTTTCATTCTCTTCAGCAGGTATCTCCTCGACTTTTGGTTTATTCGGATCTTCCACATCCTGAAGCATGATCTTAGGATCAGGCAGATCCTGAAGTACGATCAGTCTCTGATGCTCTTCCGGTTTTTCATCCTTTGATCTCTTGCCTATTGTATAAAAGGCAAGCGCAGCAGCTGACAGATGAAGTATGACTGCTATTGCAATTCCGATAGTCAGATTTCTTCTGATTAGCGCGCGCAGTGAATCAAAAGGATTCTTAAATCCGGTATCCGCTAATTCAAGCTCAGGATCCGGCGGAAAACTCGAATAATCCGGCGGCTGAATAAGATCAACTACTTCCGGATTCGGAATCAATTTTATCTTACCGTCTTTAGTGCTGCCGGTAAGTTCTTCCGTTATATCTTTTATCTCCGGATCAAGCTCTATGGTTATTTCAATGTTATGTTTTTTATTATCAGAATCTGTTAAAAGTAAAACTCTGTTGCTTTGTGTCTGAAGCGATGTCCTTTTGTCTTTTGCAACCGAATCTATCTTAACCGGTCTGTCTGTATCTATCCTGACTTTAAGTAAATTCTCATTGACGGGACTTACTTTGAATTTACTTTCACTTTCTTCTTCTACGGTTTCTTTTAATATGTTATCATTTAATTTACTGTTATCCGTAAGTTCTTCTTCTGCAATTTGAGACTTTTCTTTTGCTGAATTATCATCAATTGTAATGTGTATTTCCACTTCCTGCGGAGCAAGGTCTAATCTCGGATTTAGATATATTTCATTGTTCTGAATATCGGCATTCTTATTATTCTCCTTCAGTGCAGAGTTGATCTTTATGCCTTTTTTTGTGACAACGGTAATCTTCAGATAATTCTCATCTATCAGACTTATCTGGTAATTGCTGACCTTAGGCTTATTCGTCGAAACTGCCGGTTTAACCGGTTTCAAAGGATTTTCTGATGAGGGTTCTTTAACTTCATCTTTTTTAGAAACACCGCTGCTGTCGGGATTTGCTGCCGGCTTATCTGTTTCTGATCCCGCCGATTCCCTTGATTCTAATTTATCTGGATCTTTATCCTTATGATTTTCTGAAGGTTTATTGTCCTGAGGTGTATTTGAATCCGGATTGTTTATATTGTCTGACATTAATTTAAAAAAATCTGTGTAATTTAGAAAACTTAACTTTAACAATAAATTCAATTTACTTTATTGCCAAGTATTTTAGTTTTGTATTTATTACTGTTTGTTAAGATTAATCTTGTATTTAATTAAGGAAAATAAGTTCCGAACGCACGCCTGTAAGTTTTTAGATAAACATTCTTTCCGTAGTTTTATCTGAACTGAATTTATTTCTATTAAGTTGTCCGTATTACTGTTTTAGTTTTAACTGATTTATTTTCTGTAATTTGCTTTCCGATACTGACGTTTTCCCGGTTCTGAATGAAACGGGATTTGGCGTATTCCAATACAGATTTCTCTTTTCAGAAAAAAGCTTTTATTTCAGCGCGTCCGGTGTGAATTACATTTCTGTTACTCTCCGATCTGCCGTCATAATTAAAGGTCGCCTGCAGATTTTTACTTATGCTGTAATCAAATAATATTCTCCACAATATACTGCTCCCGACAGGTCTGCCGTTTGTGAGCTCATATGGAAAAGCTGCGTCAGGATTATTGAGCTTAATGTTGTCCCTTTCCACTTCCGCTCTTATCCTTCCGGATAATGTAAAAGAATATATAATTCTGAATAGTATCCTGTTAATATCCGCCTGTAAGGGTACTGTCGGATAACTATCAGTTGCTTTTGAAAAATTCAGAACGAATCCGCTTTCGACTTCCGGAATGGGTCTGTATGAAAAATCTCCTGATATGCCTTCTGATTTAATATCCCTGTTTCTGACGGAGTTAACCGGAGCTTCGTTTCTGTCAGTTCTGTTCAGGTATTCAAACAGTGTTGTAATGTCATTCGTCAGTCCAAGCTTCAGCTTTACTGATTTCTGAATTCCGAAAAATCTCTCGTTACCGCTTACAAACTGATTTAAATTTCTCTGTTGTATAAATCTGAACTTAAGTGAATATGCAGTGTTGAATTCAAAAAAATTAATATCCTGCTGTATAAGACTTGAACCGAATAACGTGTTTGAATCATTCTGAAAAGTGCTGAACTTTAAAAAATATATGTCTTCCGGATTCGGGGATTTACTTTTTTCTTCTACCCTTAAATATGTTTCGGCGGTTGTATTTCGAAGTATCTCCGAAAAAACGTCGCTGCCTGTAACGGTGAAAAATCTCGACGGCTTTATATTGAATCTGACGGAAGAGTTCAGCGCAGTTACCGGAAATAACTCGCTGGTCGGCTGATTGATGCGTATGTAATTTCCGTCATCAAAATTCGTCAGCTGAAATTCATTCTCATCCTTCAGTCCGTTTGCATTCAGATCACCAAGATATATATAATTTCCTTCACCTACCCTCACTTCGACAAAGATCCTTTCTACCCTGGCCTGTCTTTCGCTTGTAGTATTGTAATAAAAATCCGAAAGCAGCGAACCGTTTAAAGGATCTAACCTCGTCTGCCAGTTAACAAGCAGTGAGTTATTATTAGTGTTGGTTTCCGATACAAACGCATTGTCAAAATCTTTTTTTCTGTGCGTGAGTTCGAGAAATGTAGATACCCACTGCACGCCGCTGTATCTCAATCCGTAAGTCTGTTTAAAAGTTTGTGATTCCTTTTGAAGGACTCCGTTGACCGGAAGATTATCCTTTCTTAATCCGATTTCTGTATAAAGATTCACGTCAAATAAATTATTCAGTATGAGCTTAGGTTTTATTTCGTAGAATGAAAAACTTCCTGCCTGAAGACTGTCACCGGTCAGTCCCTGTACTTTGTTTCGTCTGTTCTCCTGAATAAAATCCATACGGAATTCCATATTCGGATTGTCAAATGAAAATCCGCCGAAATATTTTTTATAACCTGCGGTTGCAAACTGTCTGAGCCAGTTGCTGTTTGTATTAATGTATGTGTTATCGGATTTTATAAATTCTATATTATAAAGCACATCGGGTATGTCTTTGGTTTCGTCCCTCATAATAAATTCTGCGGATGATCTCAGCGCGTCAAATCCGTCACCTCTTAAAAGCTGACCGAACTGCGCGTTAAACCTCACATACTCAACCGGTGATACAATCAGCGAAGCTTCTCTCAGATCTTCGGTGAGTTTGTTGGAATCCTGAATATCATACTGTCTGTAAAACTCAACAGGATTATATCTTTCTAACGGCGCAAATATTTTGTTTACTATTTTACTTTTTAACTTAAGCTCTAATGAATTTAACTTCGCTCCTAAAAAATTAAAGTTCTGTTTGCTTACGCCCAGTAATCCGAAAAAAGCCACACCTGAATTATTGTTATCATCTATGTCTGAAAATTTATTCGCGTCAAGCGTTGATATTGCTGTTTCCAGATCGAGCGTAAACTCTCGCTTTGGAGAGGACTCATATTTTATTTTAATGTCACCGATCTGATATGCGTTAGGAAGAGGTATAAATACCACAGTATCAAAATTCCCCTGTGCAAGTCCGTTGAAACTATACTCCAGCGAACTCTTCTGCAGATAGTTTCCTTTTCCCTGTCCGACAAAGGAAAATGTAACCTGATATAATGCGTTAGTATCATTCGGCAAATATTTATATACAGTTACGCTTTCGGAATTTATAAGAGTATCGGATTTTATATAAAGTCCTTTTCCGAGTCCGGTTGCTGTATCGCGTCCCACAAACTCAACGCCTGACTTTACCGCTTTGAATCTGTCATCGCCCGCCTGTTCGAGAATTTCCTTATCCGCTTCAGTCAGAGTGAAATCAATTGTCTTGTCTTCATTGTCATTTTCATTCACATATGAGAATCCGACTCTTAATTTATTGTTAAGCAGATTCAGGTTGTTAGCTCCGGTGATAAGAGTCCTTGAATATTTTCTGTCTGTATATTCAAAGTCAACTATAACTCTTGAAGCTGATGATATGATCCTTTTGTTTGTAAACGTAATCGTCCCTATGCCGTAATCAATAATGTAATCCGCCTGCTCACCGCGGATCATTTCAATTCCGTCAAGATATACTTTTTCAGTTCCGGACAGTACAAGTATGTTTATCTCATTGTCATTTCCTATCAGATAATACGGTCCCTGAATACCGTCCCTGCCGTTAAAAGAATTTGTATTGTATTTCCCTCTCTGCACAGCTCCGCTCAGCAGTATATTCCCAAGCCCGTTACCGTAAACTCCGTATCCCTTCGCTCCCTGTATCTTTCTTGAAAAATTTGAAAACTCGGTATTTAAAAAATCTATTTTAATATCGCCTATTGTTCCCGTAAAATCCTGACCCTTCAGTTCTATAAAAACATTATCAAGCTCCTGAAGCTTCTGCGTGTTACCTTCCGGCTGTATCGGAGTTGTCTCGTCAGTAAGCGCTGCATTTATTTCTATATCGTTTGTAAGTTTTCCGTTCAGCTGAAGACGGAATCCTGAGTTTAGCGAGAGATCGCGGTTTGAACCGATCGTAACACCTCTGAATAAACTTCCGGATTTCTGAAGATCGGTTCCCTCAAATAAACTGCCCATGAAATCCTTGGTCTGCGTCGCTATCATTATGGAATCGCCTGTAACGGTATCCCTCTCCGTTATGATCTCAAAATTGGAATACTCCTCCTTTATATCATAAGGAAATACATCGTAATCTGTTTTCAATGAATATATCTGAAAAGTATCAAGCTCGTATTTGCTGAACAGCTCTTTACTGAGCGTTATGATTCCCTGACGGTGATCAAGTTTGTAGTCGCTTACCGGTGTCAGTACTTTATTTTGAAGTGTTAGTATTTCAGAAAACGGAATTATGAATTTCTCGGGAAGAGTTATCAGAGTATCCCTGTTACCAATCTGTGTAATAACTGTTTTATAATTCGGATCCTGCTGTGAATAAAGACTGGCAGCGAGAAAAAGCAGCGGTAAAAGAATTATAAATTTTTTGATTAACATTACTCTGTTTAAGTTAACCGTATCTCTGAATCAAGATTAAATCTGTTTACTGTTTAATTTTATTTCATAAAATAAATTACGGTTTTCAGATAAAATATTTCCTCTGTTAAATTAATAAATGTATAATCAAAAAATTAATTAATTAATAAAATAAGTTTTACATTTTTCTGCGTCAGTATATACCCGTATCATCCGTATCACCGAGATTTCTGTCAGCTCCTTTATCGGTTTCTGTTATCATCAGCGATACTGAATTCGTCCTGAATCCTTCATCTTCATACTGAATCTCAATAGGTATGTTTTCTGTAAGCGCGGCTTTTGCGCCCGGGGTATTGGTGCTCTTCGAATATTCAAAGCTAAGTCTTCCGGTCAAAGATTTTTTTATTTTACCCAGCTCGCCTGACATTCCCGTCGAAACCGAATAGGAGGAAAACCCGCCGAGACATACATCCTGCACCGGACCGTTGTCAATTGAAACCCCGAAACATTTTTTCTTAAAAATCATTAACAGGAAAAACAATATAAGTCCCAGTATCAGCGCAATCATTCCTATCAGAACGAATAATCTCCACGGTCCGTACCTCATTCTTATCTCAAGAGGGATCTTTGTGATTATTTTTTTATCCTTCAGCACCGGCTGAAAAATTTCCGGAACTGACTGAAGCGCGAAGAGTTCTCTGAATCGGTTTACGTAATTCTCATCCAGTAAAATATCTACCTGCGAAACTTCGAGTATCAAATCCCCGCCGATCGTAAAATCCTCTTTGAAAATTGTGTTGAAGGAAAAATTCGGAGTGATCTCCGGCAGATTGAATATCACCGAAAATCCGGTTACCTCTCCTTCGGGAGATACGTTGCTGACTGTGGACGGCGAAATGGTCTGCGTGCCGAGTGATTTCACTGAATAGTCGGATGAAGTGAAATTATCCAGCCCGACGCTGAGTCTTGCGCTCTTTATTATGTAAGGATAAAGATTTGATTTCAGAGTAAGATCATTAAATGTCTCCTGAACTTTCTCTCCTTCTTCAAATCCTTTCCCTCTCAGTGACAATCCGTCAAAATAAATTTTACCGTCGGTAATTTTACTCTGCGTGATCTGCGGCTTCAGTACAATAGTTCCGATGTCAAGCGGCTTTAATGTTATAGCTTTTTCCTTTATTCCGCATCGTCTTAAAATAGTATCATAACTTTCCAGCTCGGGCTGCGAAAGACGGGTTTTCGAATATACGATACCGTATGCAACGTAACCTTTTGCTGTATCGCTTCCGTCGACAGCTTTTTCCGGAATAGGATACAAAAGTATTTTCTGAATATTCGCATCCGATCTGAGCTTCTTGTAAAACTCAAGCGTGTTGGAATATGACGAGTCGCCGCTTCCGCTGTTATCGTTTATGTTATCAGTGATAAGCCATATCACTGCCGAGTTTCCTTCGACTGCTGCAATTCCCTTGTCAAGAGCTTCTATCAGATCCGTTGTGCCCGTGAGATTATCATTTCCCCGCATAGGCGTGAACTTGATAAATATTTTATCCAGTATCATTTCATCTGCGCCTGAGTTGAACAGCATTTTCGGAGAACTTATCGCACGCTTAGGATCTGTCTTTGTGAAAAGAAATATTCCGGTTTTATCATTTCCCTGTACCGAATTTTTTATTAACGCTTTGCTGAATATCCTGAAACTGCTTTCCGGATTATTGTAATATGGCAGCATGCTTCCCGAATTGTCAAACAAAAAAATGAACTGATTAGACGGCTGCGAATTTACAGTTGAAACGGCTGTAAAAAAAATAATAAACAAAAATTTTCTTAAGTTGATCATTGATCAGATATGTATATTTAATTTATCGTTTGTAAAAGATTCAAGAATTCCCTTTCTCGTTAAAATGAAAATCTCGTTTCCGGAAATCACAGCCGAATTTATAAATTCCGATTCATTTAATTTATCGGAAGATATAACATATCCTTCGGCTTCCTGAAACCTGTTTAGATTGCTGAATACTATCTTGTTGCTTTTTGAGATCACTAAAATATTTCTGCTTATGCTTTCAATCCGGTTCTCATACTCATCTTCAAATTCATATATCTTCAGCCCGGTTGACTTGAATAATTTCCAGCCCTCCATCGTTCCCGTAAAAATATTATCGCCAAATCCTCCTGTGGAATTTATATAATTACTTTTTATTCCGGTAGTTTTGAAATTACCGGAGTTTACAGGAAGATCACAATAGTAAAGTTCATAATCAGTTGTTGTAATATATATCCTGTTACCCGAATAAAAAAGAAAAGAATTTTCATCCGTCTTTATATTCAGCTCCGTCATCGCTCCTGCCCTTTTCTCAATGTCAAATATCAGCAGCTTTGAATCTGTCAGTATAAACGCCGTCTTGCCCGCAATACATATCCTGTCGCTTATATATCTGCTTACTTTAAATTCATATCGGAAAAATTTATCATCGTTTCTTTCGGTGACTGCACTATCTTTATTTTCAGCATTTAATAAATTAACTCCGGCAGTCTGCTTCAAAGGGTCGTAGTCTGTAAACAGAATTAAATTCTTATGCCTGTTCAGATTGCTCCAGATAAACGCTCCTTCAGAAGTTTCATAGATTTCCTCAGAGCTGAATATTTTTTCATCCGTTTTTCCGTAACGAAAAATTTTCTTAAGTGAATTTATAAAGACAATATTTGAATAGACCAGTCCCGTCTTTTCAAACGTCTGATCTTTTATGTGCTCTTTGTGTTCGGTATATCCCGTGAACCTGTCCGTAAAATAAACATGACCGGTACACGAACTGAGTATTATGTATCTGTTATTAAAAAGCGTGCTGTTAAAAAATTCATCCTTCAGATTTACCCTGAATGACTGACTGAATCCCTTTTCAATTCCTTCCGGAAAATTCAGACTGCTCTCGTAAAAATTATTCAAACCGCTTCCGCCTTTATAAAAGCAGTCAATCTTCTGTCTGATTAACTGATCTTCATAAGTTTCATCTATGTGTTCGATATCGATTTTATTCAGCTCTTCGCTTATGTCAATTACGATCCTTTCTTTTTCCGGATCAGCTTTACCGGTGTAGTCCTTTTTGGATTTATCCTCTTCGTCATCAAAATCTATTATGATCCTCTCACTCATTAGTATTGTTGATTATTTTATATGAATTTTCAGACAGTATTATTTCACCTGATCCGGCTCTTTTTAATCTGTCATTAACGGCAGCTCCCAGTCCGTGGTTTTCAATCTCTTTGTATAAAAGTATGTCAAATCCTGATTCATCAAGCTTCCGCAGATCGGAATAAAGGTTGAAAACGATTTCCTTTAGATTCCTGTATTTTGCGAAATCAAGAATACCCGTTTTAAGTCCTGTAATGCTCTCCGCAGTTTCCGGTTCAATACATTTATATAAAGGAGTAGCCGGAGCGTAATGTATCTTCAGCATTCCGGGTGAAATATTTCCGGCAGATTCCTGATCTATATTATTATTAATGATCCTGTCATTTATTTTACCTGTCACTTTTTCAATATCTTCCTTAGTAATATATCCGTGTCTTAATATTCTTATTTCATTATTTAAAAAACTTAAGACTGTGGATTCAATTCCAATTTCACATTTTCCTCCGTCCAGTATATAATTAATTTTGCCGTTCATTTCTTTTAATACTTCCTCAGCGGTAGTCGGCGATATCCTGCCTGACCTGTTTGCTGACGGAGCGGCGACAGGAGTTTCAGCAAGTCTCAGCACTTCCCTGAATATATGATTTGACGGAATTCTAAGCCCTACGCTGTCATTGCCGGCAGTTACAAGATCTGAGATAATATTTGTTTTCTTTAGAATAAAAGTAAGCGGTCCCGGGGAAAATTTTTCCGCAAGGTCATATACTCTATCCGGAATTTCGAAGCTGTATTTTTCAATTTCATCTGCATCCTGAATATGAACAATGACAGGATTAAATACCGGTCTGTCTTTTGATTCAAATATTTTAATAACCGCCGCGTCATTTAATGCATCTGCTCCGAGTCCGTAAACTGTTTCGGTCGGCAGACCCGCTATGTTTCCTTTACGGATCTCTTCAGCTGCAGTCTCAATGTCAGTAATTATTTTCGTCATGCGCGGTTTCCGGAATACAACGCAGCTTCAAGTCTTGCCACCCTTTTTCGTAATTCAATTCCTCTTGAGAAAAGCTGAATTATCACAGCTGTAAAAAGTATAAAAACGGAAAGAACAACCGTAAGAAAGCGGTAAACCATAATTAACATATTCTTAAGAGGTACATAAACAGAATTCTCAAGCATTTTGCTTTCCTCTTTTGAATATTTGCTTTCATCAATTTTATCCGAAGAGAAAAAATTCTTAATTTTTTCTATCTGGAGCTCTATCTGTTTTGATTTGAATATCATATCGTCAATTCTGCTGTCAAAGGACTGAACGTATGATTTTTTGAAACCCGTCTTTTCAATTGTCTTCTCTGACAAAGATTCAAAAACTGGGCGTGTCAGTGAACCGCCTGACAGTGTAAAAATAAAAATTAAAAAGCTAAGCACATATAAAGCTATATATGTATTTTTCATTTGTCAAAATAACCTTTCTCATAAAAAAAATATATGTGAATATCTGTTATCGGGCATTAAGCTATAACCCCGTATAAAAGTGAATTGATAGAAATTTCCGGAGCCGTCATATAATTTTCAGCAGTATATTCTGAATTCACAAAAAATTTTTTCTTAAATCAAATTCTGCTGCTGTTTTACTTTTCTTTTCTGAATTTAAAAAATTATATATCGTAATAAGTTTTTAATTTGATTATTTTTACAAAACAAATTTTTTATCAGCAGCAGGAAGTTAATCCAGAATTTAATTTTCATCGAACCGGAATTGATCAGAATAAAAAAATCTGAGCAGAATTGAAGAGAGCCGTAAAAGTCATAATACCGGCATCCGGCAGCGGAGTGAGATTCGGAAGCAAAATACCGAAGCAATTTCTGAAAATAAACGGTGATGAAATACTTACTCATACTGTAAAAAAATTTCATGATGTAAAAGGAATTGATGAAATAATTATTGCGGCAGCTCCGGAAAATTTCATCAGGATCTGCTCCATAATCAGGAAAAACAATTTTATCAAAGTAAAGAAAGTTGTCGAAGGCGGGAAGCGCAGACAGGACTCGGTTTATAACGCATTAATAAATCTTGACTTAGGGAAAAAAGACATTGTTCTTATTCATGACGCGGTCAGACCTCTTGTTTCGGCGAAACTCATCCGTGAAGTGATAGAGGCGGCGGATAAATTCGGCTGCGCTGTTCCGGGTATTGCCGTCAGTGATACTTTGAAAAGGACGGATAAAAATTTTTTAATTAAGGAAACCATAGACAGAGATGGTGTCGTAACAGTTCAGACCCCGCAGGCATTCGGATCTGAAATACTTCAGAAATGTTTTTTGAGGTCGTATAAAGACGGATTTACCGGAACCGATGAGTCTTCTATAGTTGAGAAATACGGATATAAAGTAAAAGTGATACCGGGTGAAAAAAGCAATGTGAAGATAACTGAGAGGAAGGATCTGGGTGAAGCGAAGAGAATTTTGTCGGAAGGTAGTGACAGTTAACCGTTTTAACGGTTAGTTCAGCAGAGACGGAAACGTGAATTCTATAACAGTATAATGAAAGAAAAGGGATCGGTCGTACTTGAAACTTTTGAAAGCGGAATTCTGAAAGGTAATCCTCTCAATGATCCGTATATCAGAGACTTTCCGGTCTATCTTCCGCCTTCGTATTTTTCTTCGCTAAATAAAAGATTTCCGGTAGCATTTCTTATTTCAGGATTTACAGGTAAAGGCATTTCGCATTTAAACTTTTCTTTTCTTTCGGAAAATATTCATCAGCGGCTTGACCGTCTAATCTCTTCCGGAAAAATGAAAGAGATGATAGTTGTAATGCCGGACTGCATTACAAAATACGGCGGCAGTCAGTTTATAAATTCAACCGCTACAGGAAAGTATGAAGATTATATTATCCGCGAGCTTGTACCTTATATTGATTTAAAATTCCGCACGCTTCCTCAAAGCATTAGCCGTGCTGTATGCGGAAAATCCAGCGGAGGATACGGAGCGGTTATTCTCGCAATGAGAAATCCTGAAGTCTTCGGACTGATGTGCTCCACTTCAGGAGATATGGCTTTTGAATACTGCTACATGCCGGACTTTCCCAAAGCGCTGATTGGATTTGAACAGTTCGGAAAAGGCCACAAAGGAGTTGAGATTTTTATAAAGAAAAAACTAAATTTCGATCAGCCCAAACCAAAGAATTTTTTCGATATGCTGAACACCATTGGTATGGCAAGCTGTTTCTCCCCTAATCCAAAAGCTTTGAAAACAAAAGGTTATAATTTCGATCTGCCGTATGATGTGTATACAGGTGAACCTGATTTAAAAGTATTTAATAAATGGCTTGCTCACGACCCTGTAAGACTTGTAAAAAAATATTCTTCCGCTTTGAAAAAACTGAAACTGATTTATCTCGATGCAGGAATCAGAGATGAATATAACCTGCACATCGGCGCCAGAATATTTTGTGAAAAACTGAATAAAAATAATATAAAATATATACATGAAGAATTTAATGACGGACATATGAACATTGCATACAGATTTGACAGAACTTTCGAAACAATTTCTAAGCACATAAAAAATTAATTTTAAAAATTATTATATTGCATGGAACCTGTTGTAATCTCTACATGGAAACACGGACTCGCCGCAAATGAAGAAGCGTACAGGATCCTTAAAGACGGAGGAAATTCTCTTGACGCTGTTGAGATGGGAGTGAAAATTTCCGAGGATGATCCTGAAGTTCTGAGCGTCGGTTTCGGCGGACTTCCGGACTGTGAAGGCAGCGTTACGCTGGACGCAGCTATCATGGACTGGCGGGCGAGGATCGGATCGGTTATCAGTCTTGAGAATATTAAGAATCCGATAAGTCTTGCAAGACTCATTCTTGAAAATACGGAACACACAATACTTGCAGGTGACGGCGCTTATGACTTTGCTTTAAAAAACGGATTCAGACCCGAAAGTCTGCTGACTGAAAATTCAATCAGAAGATTTCATCAGTGGAAAGCTTCCGGCGGAAGGAAAGCAGAAGAAATACATACGGATGATTTTCTTGCTAAAAAAGAGATTATAAATAAAATTAATGCGGACGGAAATCACGATACTATCGGAATGGTGGCGATCGATAAGGAAGGTCACATTTCCGCATCATGCACTACAAGCGGAATGGCATGGAAACTTAAAGGAAGAGTCGGCGACAGTCCGATCATCGGTTCCGGATTATATGTGGACGGAGAGATCGGAGGAGCTGCTTCTACCGGAAGAGGCGAAGAATGTATCCGCGCCTGCGGAAGTTTTCTCATTGTAGAGCTTATGAGAAACGGAAAGTCTCCGACAGAAGCGTGCCGTCTTGCTTGCGAAAGAGTTTATAAACTGAATAAGCTTTCAGATATTAACAGAGATCATATTTATCAGGTTGGATTTATTGCTCTTAATGTAAAGGGAGAATACGGCGCATTCAGCGTCAGAGAAGGATTTCAGTATGCGGTATATAAAAATGACGACAATTCACTCAATGAAAGTGATTATTTTATTAATGAAAAATTTATTATCGAAGATTTGTGATTAAATTAGTTCAGGAAAAAAATGCAAACATTTTGCAGGATAAATTTACAGTAATTAAAAACGGACTGGTTCTTACGCTGGATAAAAATTCTTCCGCAGGTTACTTTACCGTTATACTGAAAAACGGGAAGATATTTTTAACTGACTTTGAAAATAAATTCAGCGAAAAAGAATTTGTATCTAAAAATCCTGATGCCGTAATAATTGACGCAAAAGACAAAATTGTCATGCCGGGATTTTTTAATTCCGCTTTGAATTCTTCATTCTCTCTCTGCAGCCATTTTCTCGGCAAATGCAGCTATGAAAATCTGAGAACCTGGCATTCGCTGAGACTTGTTGAAAATTTTATTTCTGATGATTTTAATTCAGGCATTATGTCTGAACTTCTTAACATCAGTCATAAAAAAGCTCTGAAAAACGGTGAAGTCTTTATCAGTGAATCCAGCAGCTGTATTTCAAAAAGCGTTTTTGACAGAGTGTTTACAGGTAATAATAAATTCAAACAGTATTTTGACCTCAGAGCTTTTGATCAGAATATTCTTGGTTCGGATCAAGCAGACAGCGGTTTGGTAAATTCCTTGTCGGTAGGATTAATACCTGATGAACAGATAAATAACTATTCCCTTTCGTCCATAAAAAAATCACTTGCTCAGTCCGGAGCAAAGTTTTTTATCGAAGCTTCGGTCTCGCAAACAGTAATCGAATCCGTAAAGAAAATTTTCGGCAAGCCGTTAATTACGGTATTATCAGAAATGGATCTGATTAATTCTTCAACCGTCGTCTATAATCCGACTCAGATAAATCAGATTGAGCTTGATATTCTGAAAAAGAAAAACGCTTCTGTTCTGATATCGCCTTCAGATTATCTGAATCTTGCCGGCAGGAAAATAGATATTGATGAGCTGCTTTTTTCAGGTCTGAATATTATTATCGGAACCGGTTATACCGGAAAGAATATTCTCACCGAACTGAAAATATTGTCCAATATAATTCCCAAAAGTTCTCTGCAGTATGAATCAGTAATTAAAATGGCCGTAAAAAATCCTTCTTTGCTTTTCGGATTATCCAATGTTACTGGTTCAGTCGAAAGAAATAAATCTGCTGATTTTATATTCTTTTCTATTGATGATCTTCGTAATACGCTTTCAGCGCCGGAAATTACCGGCGAAAGCGTAAGTGAATTCATTATTCAGAATCTTACTGTAAAGGATATATCCGATGTGCTGATTAAAGGAGAACATGTTGTAATAGAAAACAGACTTGCTGGCGTTAATGAGCATGAGCTGAAAATAAAATCTCTCGCTATTTCAAATAAATTATATAAAGCCGGAATGTACAGCGAATATAAAGAGAAATATCTGATGAGAGAAAGAGTAGATAAAATTTCTCTCGGCGGGATTAGCAAGGATGAAACAGATGATGTTTTGGTAAAACCAGAAATATTTGTCGATATGACGGAAACCGGAACATACGAAGGCGAAGGTGAATTTTCAATTATCGGAAAAAAAGAAGAAGAATTTGAAAAGAAGAGAGAAAATACTGTCGATACATCTGATGAAACAATTAATTTTGTTGATATTAAGGAAACTGGCGCAGATATAGATATTTTATCTGAGTCAGATAAAATGCAGCAACAACCGCATATTCTAAAACAGCACAGAAAAACCGGTGTTAAAGATATTACTCCGCTTAAAGAATTTTCAGAAGAAACTGAAATTTCAGGTATTACAGACATCCAGATAAATATCCGACCTTCTGAGATTACCGATAATATTAAAACGGATGAGATTGAAGAAATTGACAAAGAGAAAATTACCGTCTTTGAAGAAAAACCAATTGAAGAATCAAAGCCCGCATTTAAGAAAGGTAAACTGAAATTCGGTTTCGGAGATAAAGATTAATATCTCATAATGATACTTGCCACTCTATTATATATACAAAATGACAAAGGTGAATATCTTCTGATGGAAAGACAGAAAAATCCGAATAAAGGTCTGATCTCTCCACCGGGCGGAAAAGTGGAAACAGCTTCAGCTGAGTCACCCGTTCATTGTGCAGTAAGGGAAGCAATGGAAGAATGCGGCATAAACTCCGTAAGCAGCGACTGGAAACTCGCAGGCATTGTGACGGAGAATAAATATCCTCACATCGGAAATGTAATGATCTTTCTGATGAAATATAAACCCAGGATCTCTGAAATTCCCGCTGACTGTATTGAAGGAAATTTCTTATTCATTCACCCCGATCAATTCAACAGTCATAACATTCCCGAAACAGATAAAAAATTTATATGGAGCAGAATTTATGAAGATAAAGACGAACCGTTTTTTATATCGCTTGACTGCGCAGGTTTTCCTGAAATAAAGGAAATAATTTAAAAAATCTGAAATTTTAAAATTACTCGATAGGTTTAACAAACCGTGCAATAAGTATTAAATTTAATTAAAAAAGGAAATATTTTGAAAAAAGTTGTTACTGAAGCAGTAACTAAACTTCCGGATACACAAAATCAAACCGATCTCAGAGAGTTACCGATTGATAAAGTAGGCGTAAAAAATCTTAAATATCCGTTTGCAGTCAGAGATAAGGATAATGAACTTCAGCACACGATTGCCACAGTTTCAATGACCGTTGATCTTCCGAAAGAATTTAAAGGAACACATATGAGCAGGTTTGTCGAAATACTTCAGTGTGAAACACGTGAGATTCATGTTGATTCAATAGATTTGATTCTTGTAAATATGCAGAAGAGACTGAATTCAAATTCATCTCACATTGAAATTGAATTCCCTTATTTCAAAATGAAGAAAGCGCCTGTAACCGGAAAGCCTTCTCTTATAGATTATTCCGTTAAATTTCATGCTGTCAGGTCCGGGAAGAAAAAAGATTTTGTACTGACTGTTAAAGTGCCCGTTACGACACTTTGTCCGTGCTCAAAAAACATTTCAAAATACGGCGCTCATAATCAGAGAGGTGAAGTTACAATATCGGTCAGATTCCGCAATACTGTATGGATTGAAGATATAATTAAAGTTGCAGAGTCAAGCGCGAGCTGTGAATTGTTTTCACTTCTGAAAAGAGAAGATGAAAGATATGTTACCGAAAGAGCTTATGAAAATCCGGTGTTTGTCGAAGATCTTGTACGAAACGTAGTTTTAAAACTTAAAAAAATAAAAAACATAATCTGGTACAGCGTCGAAGCAGAGAATTTTGAAAGCATTCATAACCATAATGCTTATGCGCATATTGAATCTCATAAAAATTTTATGAACGGTTCCGGCGGTGATCATATAATAAGAAGATACTGAAAAGATAATTACGAATTACGAGTTTCAAGTTACGAATAATTAATTTCAAGTTACGAATAATTAATTTCAAGTTACGAATAATTAATTTCAAGTTAC
>ERZ761609.497-NODE-497-length-45570-cov-38.596199_pt1 | contig 45570 bp, 37 predicted proteins | sample MGYA00511163_ERZ761609 | MGnify/ENA primary metagenome ERZ761609 (study PRJEB28899, sample SAMN02445070) | bioreactor sludge metagenome | biome: EBPR sludge | place: Australia: Brisbane, Thorneside Wastewater Treatment Plant | collected 2011-12-16 ... | reverse complement strand
GGTCAGTGACTGGAGTTCAGACGTGTGCTCTTCCGATCTAAATCCGCAATGCCCAGCCCCGCCGACCGCAGCCGCGGCGGCACCTCCTGGGAAAAATCCGCCGACTGGTACGACCGCATCCTCGGCGAGCGCGGGTCCGAGCTTTACCAGGCCGTGGTCATCCCCGGCGCGCTGCGGCTTTTGCAGCCGGAGCGCGGGGATCTGATCCTCGACCTTGGCTGCGGCCAGGGCGTCTTCTGCCGCGCCCTGGCCGGGGCCGGCGCGCGCGTCACCGGAGTGGATGCCGCCCCCGCCCTCATCGCCAAGGCGCGCCAATACCCCGGCCGCCCCCCGGTCCGCTACTTCGAGCGGGATGCCGCGCAGCTCGCCGGCCTGGGCGAGTTCGACGCCGCCTCCGCCATCCTCAGCCTGCAAAACATGGAGCACCTGGACGAGGTCATCGCCGCCGCCTCCGGGGTGCTGCGGCTCGGCGGGCGCATGCTCTGGGTGCTGAACCACCCCGCCTTCCGCATCCCGCGCCAGAGCGCCTGGGGCTACGAGGAGGAGAGGAAGATCCAATACCGCCGCGTGGACGCCTACGCCGGCACCCTCGGCATCCCCATCACCATGCATCCGGGCAGGGCGGACAGCGAGAGCACCGTCAGCTTTCACCGCAGCCTGCACACGCTCACCGCCGCCGGCTTCCGCGCCGGGCTGCGCCTCAGCGGACTGGAGGAATGGTATTCGCACAAAGAAAGCCAGCCCGGGCCGAGAGCGCGCGCCGAGAACCGTGCTAGAAAAGAATTCCCGCTCTTCCTCGCCCTGCTCTGGGTCAAGCCCGACGAATGATGAAAAACGCATTTTCCACCGCCGCCGCCCTCCTGATCACCCTGAGCGCCTGCCACACCCGGCCCGAGCCCGAGCACCGGCGCTACTTCCACACCGAAGTGAAGCCCGTGCTGGAAATTCAGTGCCTGCGCTGCCATGCCGGCCCCACTCCGCCCGCTTGTCTCTCCTTGGAGCACCGGGACGGCGGCGCCTACACCCGCCGCGCGGACGGGCGCGCCTTCATCGTGCCAGGGCGGCCCGCGCAGAGCCTGCTCATCCAGTCCATCTCCCGCGGCGGCACCCACCCCCGGCTCATGCCCCGGCTGGAGGTCTCCCTCACCGACGACCAGATCGGCGCCCTGACCGAGTGGATCGAAGACGGCGCCTGGTGGCCGCGCGGCCCCGAGGGCCGCTGCGCGCCCAGCCGAACCCCGAGAACCCGTGAGACGCTCCGCAAGGGCAGCCCTCCAGCTTCCCGGACCAACGCGCGACGGTTTTTTGGAGGGGTGCGGCGTCTGCAAGCCAGCGCGCGACGAGTTTTCGCCGGTCCCTGCGTATTCCTTCCGCATGTCCCGCCGCCACCTGACCGCCCTGCTTTGTCTTGCCTCCCTGGCCGCCTCGTCCGTCAGGGCCAAGGAGCCCTTCCGGCCCAATCTCGGCCCGGACCTGCCCGCCATCACCATCACCTGCGGGCAGGTGCGGCTGCTTTTGCGCCAGGCCAGCCAGTGGACGCCGGGGCGGCTGGACTTTCGCGGCGCGGCGATGACCACGGAGCGCAGCGCTTACGGCACCGTTTTTTCCTTCCCCGGGGTGGGCTTCATCGGCACCGCGCACTTGGAGAATGAGCCGGAGGAGCTGCTCTCGCTCGCCTTTTTCCTGGATGACACGCCGCTCGCGCAGCCTGCGGCGGAGCTGGCGGGGGGCGGCTTCCGCTTCGAGCGGCGCTCGCGCATCCGGGGCTTCGAGCTGGAATGCTGCGTCGAGCTGCGCGGCGACCGCCTTTACGAGACGACCACCGTCAATGCCGCCGAGGCGGTGCCGCTGCGGCTGGTGTACCACTTCATGCACGCCTGGGCGCCCAGCGTCAGCGCCTTCCTGGCCGGGCGGGATGACGCGCCGCAGGGCGGTGTGGTGGTCTCCGGCGCGCTGGACGACGGGCCGGAGGGCGCGCGCAAGTTCCACATCAACCAACGGGTGGACTGGATGGCCGTCTTTGAGCCGGTGAGCGGGCAATATGCCGTCTCCCGCCTGCTGGAGGCCCCGGGTGAGGGAGGTCATGTGTCCATGCTCTGGAACGTGCCCGGCAGCTACCGCAAATACTACCTGAAGTGCTTCGAAAACGGCACCCTGCCCGCCGGTTTCCAGGGCGCCTGGCGCATGGTGACCGCCTTTGGCAGCGCCAGCGCGGAGGCGTGGCAGCCCGCCGCGATGAAGCTCGCGGAGGCGCTGCGGAGCGGGGATTAAACGCGTTCGTTGCTTGCGGATATACGGGGCTGCGCGGGCGGGATTCGAGCGCGGGCGCGCGCGGCCATGAGAATGGGGCGCGCGCGGCAGGGGGAGCGGGCGGGTTTCAAAAAAATGCGTCCCTGGGAAAAAAGACCTTGCGGATGTTTGCTTCGCATCCATCATGCGCGCCCTCCCAGGCCCCGGCATCGCTTTGATGCTTGGTGAAAACGCCGCTCACGCGGCCTTCGACCCCATCGGAGCAGTGAACCGGAAAAGCACTGTGCGACACCTTTCATCAAGGTGGTGGCACTGTCTCCTTCCGATTCCCCGCACGGCGCGGCCAGCGAACCGGAACCCTTCAAACAGATCATGCCCACCATCAATCAACTCGTCAGACACGGCCGCAAGGACAAGACCGTGAAGTCGAAGTCACCCGCGCTCACCAAGTGTCCGCAGCGCCGGGGAGTCTGCCTTCAGGTCATGACGCGCACGCCGAAGAAGCCGAACTCCGCTCTTCGCAAAGTCGCCAAGGTGCGCCTGACGAACGGGTTTGAAGTCATCGCCTACATCGGGGGTGAGGGCCATAATCTCCAGGAGCACTCCATCGTCCTGGTGCGCGGCGGCCGCGTGAAGGACCTGCCGGGCGTGCGCTACCACATCGTGCGCGGCACGCTGGACTGCCTGGGCGTGGACAAGCGCCGCCGCGGCCGCTCCAAATACGGAGCCAAGCGCCCCAAAGCCGGCGCCGCCGCCGCTCCCGCCGGCAAGGGCAAGAAATAACCCCCCCATCCAACACTCAACCGACCATCCGTCATGGCCCGCAGAAAACGAGTTTACGACAAGCCCCTCCACAAAGACGCCCGCTATGACAGCGAGCTGGTGGCCCACCTCATCGCGCGCGTCATGCAGTGCGGCAAGAAGTCCCTGGCCGAGCGCATCGTCTACGCCGCCATTGACCAGCTCAATGAGAAGGCGGACTCCGTGGATCCGCTGGAGCTTTTCAACCGCGCCATCGAGAACGCCAAGCCCAAGGTCGAGGTCAAGGCCCGCCGTGTCGGCGGCGCCACCTACCAGGTGCCGCTCGAAGTCGCCCCCGCCCGCTCGGAGTCCCTCGCCATGCGCTGGATCGTCGGCTACGCCCGCGGCCGCAAAGGCCAGCCGATGCACCGCGCGCTGGCCAACGAGCTCAAGGAAGCCTCCCAGGGCCAGGGCAGCGCCGTGCGCAAGCGCGACGACGTCCACAAACAAGCCCAGGCCAACCGCGCCTTCGCCCACTTCCGCTTCTGATCCTCCTGTTTCCCTGACGGCAATCCCCCCAGCTTCCGCCAAAGTCCCCATGTCGAACCCCAACTCCCCCAACCGCGAATTCCCACTTGAGCGCACCCGGAACATCGGGATCTGCGCCCACATTGACGCGGGCAAGACGACCCTGACCGAGCGCATTCTTTTCTACACCGGCATGATCCACAGGATCGGCGAGGTGCATGACGGCGCGGCCACCACGGACTGGATGGAGCAGGAGAAGGAGCGCGGCATCACCATCACCTCCGCCGCCGTCACCGCGAGCTGGAAGCAGATCAAGGAGGAGGGGGTGTACAAGTCCCGCGAGGGCGAGAACATCCGCGTCAACATCATTGACACCCCTGGCCATGTGGACTTCACCGCCGAGGTGGAGCGCTCCCTGCGCGTGCTCGACGGCGCCATCTTCGTGCTCTGCGGCGTCGCCGGCGTGCAGCCCCAGTCCGAGACGGTTTACCGCCAGGCTGAGAAATACGGCGTGCCCCGCATCGCCTTCGTCAACAAGATGGACCGCACCGGCGCCAACTTTGAAAACGTGGTCAAGGATGTGCGCACCAAGCTCGGCGCCCCCGCTTTCCCGATCCTGATCCCCATCGGCGCCGAGGACAGCCTCATCGGCCAGATTGATGTGGTGAACCAGAAGGCCATCATTTACTCCGACGACGAAAAGTTCGGCTCCAAGTACACCATCCGCGACCTTCAGGGCGACGAGGCGGCCAAAGGCAAGGCCGCCTACGACGAGCTACTGGACGCTGTGTGCAGCGCCGACGACGAGCTTGGCATGCTGTTCCTGGAGGAGCAGCCCATCGGCCCCGTCGAGCTTAAAGCCGGCCTGCGCCGCGCCGTCATCGCCAACAAAATCATCCCGATGGCCGGCGGCTCCGCCTTCAAAAACAAGGGCGTGCAGTACCTCATTGACGCCGTGATTGACTATCTGCCGGGTCCCCTCGACATCGCCCCGCAGAAGGGCAGCGTGGTTGACGAGCCGGAGAACATCATCGAGGCCATCCCTGACGACAACGGCAAATTCATCGCCCTCGGCTTCAAGCTGTGGTCCGACAAGTTCGGCCGCCTGGTCTTCTTCCGCGTGTATTCCGGCAAGGTTTCGAAAGGCGACACCATCTACAACCCGCGCACCCGCAAGTCCGAGCGCGTGGGCCGCCTGATCCAGATTCAGGCCTCCGTCCACAAGGACATCGAATGCTGCTATTCGGGCGACATCGCCGCCCTCGTGGGTGTGAAGGATGTGCGCACGGGCGACACCTTCTGCGACGAGAGCCTCGAAGTGCAGCTCGAGCCGCCGACCTTCCCCGAGCCGGTCATTTCCATGGCCGTCGAACCAAAGACCAAGGGCGACCAGGAAAAAATGGGCAACGCCCTCCAGCGCCTCTCGGAGGAGGACCCGACCTTCTTCGTCAAGACCGACGAGGAGACCGGCCAGGTCATCATCGCGGGCATGGGCGAGCTTCACTTGGAAATTCTGTGCGACCGCCTCAAGCGCGAGCACAAGGTCGAGACCAACACCGGCAAGCCGCAGATCGCCTACCGCGAGACCCTCACCAAGGAGGCCGATGGCGAAGGCAAGCTGGTGAAGCAGTCCGGCGGGCGCGGCCAATACGGCCACGTCATCATCAAGGTGCGCCCCGGCGAGAAAGGCTCCGGCATCGTCGTCGAAAACAAAGTCGTCGGCGGCACCATTCCGAAGGAGTTCATCAACCCCGCCAAGGCGGGCTGCGTCGAGGCCGCGCTCAACGGCATCATTGCCGGTTATCCGGTGATTGACATGCACATTGACCTTGTTGACGGCTCCAGCCACGAGGTGGACTCCAACGAAAACGCCTTCAAGATGGCCGCCATTTTTGCCGTCAAAGACGCGCTGAAAAAGGCCAAATGCATCCTGCTCGAGCCGATCATGGCCGTCGAGTGCTCCACGCCCGAGGATTACCAGGGCGACATCATGGGCGACCTCAACCGCCGCCGCGGCAAGATTCAGGGCATGGACACGCGCGGCACCACCGCCATCCTGCGCGCCGAAGTGCCGCTGGCCGAAATGTTCGGCTATTCCACCGCCATCCGCACCCTTTCCTCCGGCCGCGCCTCCTACTCCATGCAGCCCTCCCACTTCGAGCAGGTGCCGCAGCAGATCGTTGACCAGATCGTCGAGCAGCGCGGCGGTGGCAAAAACTAACCCGCCCGCCCCAACCCCTTAACGCCGGAACCCAGTCATGAACAATCAGCGAATCCGAATCCGCCTCCGCGCCTACGACTACCGCGTGCTCGACAAAAGCACCGCCGACATCGTCGAGACCGCCAAACGCACCGGCGCCCGCGTGGCCGGCCCCATCCCTCTTCCCACCCGCATCGAGAAGTTCACCGTGAACCGCTCCCCGCATGTGGACAAGAAGTCCATGGACCAGTTCGAGATTCGCACCCACAAGCGCATGCTCGACATTGTGGACCCCACCTCGCGCACCGTGGACGAGCTGAAAAAGCTCAATCTGCCCTCCGGTGTGGACATCACCATCCGCATCTAACCGCGCCCTCGCCCTGAAACAACGAACCCACAGGAGACAAACATCATGGCTCTAGGACTGATTGGAAAAAAACTTGGCATGACCAAGGTGTACACAGACAAAGGCGTGGCGGTTTCCGTCACCGTCGTGGATGTCAGCGGCAACACCGTCATCCAGGTGAAGCAAAGCGCCGGCAAGGACGGCTACACCGCCGTGCAGGTCGGCTACGGCGACCAGAAGGAATTCCGTGTCACCAAGCCCGCGATGGGGCATTTCACAAAGCACGGCGTCAGCACGCCCAAGCGCCACATCAAGGAGTTCCGCCTCGCCTCCGACGACCAGCTTCCCGCCGCCGACGCCAAGCTCGACGCCAGCCTGTTCAGCGCCGGCCAGTGGGTGGATGTCATTGGCACCACCAAGGGCAAGGGTTTCCAGGGTGTCATGAAGCGCTGGAACTTCAGCGGCCAGCCCGCCACCCACGGTCACATGATGCACCGCCGGCCCGGTTCCATCGGCTGCCGTCTGACCCCCGGCCTTGTCTGGAAGAATCAGAAAATGCCCGGCCATGACGGCTGCGAGCGCGTCACGACCCAGAATTTGAAGGTCATTCAAAGCCGCCCCGAGGATGGCATCCTGCTCATCAGCGGCGCCGTCCCCGGCAACAAGGGCAGCATCGTCGTGGTGCGCCCCGCCAAGAAAAAGCCCGCCCCCGCCAAGTGAATTAGGAGGAATTGAACCATGCCAGCAACCGTTCTCACCGTTGAAGACGCCCGCAAGGCGAGCCTGAACCTCACCGAGGGTCATCAGGGCAAGCAGGCCCTGCACGAGGTCGTCGTCGCCTACCGCGCCAATCGCCGCCAGGGCAACGCCCATACCAAAAACCGTTCCGAAGTCTCCGGCAGCGGCAAGAAGCTCTGGAAACAAAAAGGCACCGGCAACGCGCGCATGGGCAGCAAGCGCTCCCCCATCTGGAGCGGCGGCGGTGTCGTCTTCGGCCCCCGCAACACCACCATCTGGGCGAAAAAGACCAACAAGAACGCCCGCAGGCTCGCCTTGCGCGCGGCTTTGACCGCCCGCATCAATGACGGCGCTGTCTCCACCGTGGACGGCTTCGCCATTGCCGACGGCAAAACCAAAAGCTTTGTCTCCGCCGTCAGCGGCCTGAGTGACGCCTCCAAAGTTCTCATCATCGGCGGCGCTTTCGACGAGCTCACCTTCCGCTCCGCGCGCAATGTCCAAAGCGTGCAGTTGGTCTCCGCCGAGGAGGTCAACGCCGAGCAAATTCTCAACCACGCGCGGATCATCGTCACCGCTGACGCGCTGCCAACCCTCGCCCGGAGGACCGCCTGACATGAAAGACCCCCATTCCGTCATCCACACCATCCGCCTGAGCGAGAAAGCCACGCGGCTTGGCGACACGAACAACGAGTACGTTTTCCTCGTCAGTCCAGGCGCCAACAAGCTGGAGATCAAGCGCGCCGTCGAGGCCCACTTCGGCAAGACCGTCACCGGTGTGCGCACCGCCAACTTTTTTGGCAAGGCCCGCCGCCAGCGCCGCGCCGACGCGGGACGCACCAATCATTGGAAAAAAGCCATCGTCCGCCTGAAGGAAGGCGAGACCCTGGATCTCGTCTGAACCCAGCCAACCAGGAACTTTTAACCAGAAGGAACGCAAGCCATGGCGCTTAAAACTTTCAAGCCCACCACGCCCTCCAACCGCTACAAAGAGTGGAACTCGTTCGACGAGGTCACCAAGGACAGCCCCCAGCGCAGCCTGACCGTCGCGCTGCGCAAATCCGGCGGCCGCAACAACACCGGACGCATCACCTGCCGGCACATCGGCGGCGGCCACGAGCGGCGCTACCGTCTCATTGACTTCAAGCGCGCCCGCCGTGACGAGGCCGCCAAAGTCATCGGCATCGAATACGATCCCAACCGCTCGGCGCGCATCGCCCTGGTGGAATACAAGGACGGGGAGCGCTCCTACATCCTCGCCCCCAACGGTCTCAAGGACGGGGCGACGGTGATGGCCGGCGAAAAAGCCGCGCCGGAAATCGGCAACTCCCTGCCCCTGCGGAAGATCCCCCTCGGCACCTCGATCCACAATGTCGAACTCGTCCAGGGGCGCGGCGGAGTCGCGGCCCGTGCCGCGGGCCAGGCCGCCATTCTCTCCAACAGGGAGGGTGACTTCGCCCTTGTGAAAATGCCCTCCGGTGAGATTCGCAAAATCCACGCCGAGTGCTACGCCACCATCGGCCAGGTCGGCAACACGGAGCACATGAACGTCGTGTCCGGCAAGGCCGGGCGCACCCGCTGGAACGGCACCCGCCCGACCGTGCGCGGCATGTGCATGAACCCGATTGACCACCCGAACGGCGGTGGCGAGGGCCGCTCCAAATCCGGCGGCGGCCGCCAGCACCTGCTCAGCCCCTGGGGACACGCCAAGGGACAGAAGACCCGCAATCCGAAAAAGGCCACCGGCAAGCTGATCGTCCAGGACCGCCGCGCCAAGAAGTGAACCCGACCCCTGAAACCTGATTTATCTCCATGGCACGCTCCCTCAAAAAAGGCCCCTACGTCCAGCAGGCCCTCCTCGAAAAGGTGGACAAGCTCAACGACGCCGGACAGAAGCGCCCGGTCAAGACATGGTCGCGCGGCTCCATGATCACTCCCGACCTCGTCGGCCACACCTTCCTGGTCCACAACGGCAAGGATTTCGTGTCCGTCTATGTCACTGAAAACATGGTGGGCCACCGTCTTGGCGAATTCTCCCCCACCCGCGTCTTCAAGAGCCACGGCGCCCACACCGTCAAGGCCGCCAAGTAATCCGACTTTCCACGAATTTCATGCACCGCCAAGTCCAGCGCGCCATTCTGTCCGCCCTGCCGATTCTCTCGGCTTGGCTGGCACTGCCGCGCGCGCATGGGCAGCAGTCTTTCGAAATCCAGGAGCTCCACACCACGCTCCAGGTCGCCGCCCAGAAAATCCAGGCGCTGGAAGCGCGCCTCGCCGCCGCCGAAAGCCGCAATGAAGCCCTCGCGCAGAGCGCGGCGGCCGCCAACCAGGAGGCTGGAGAACTCAAAGAGCGGCATGACCGCCTGCGCGGCTTGCTCGAAGGCCTGGGCATTGCGGCTCTGGAGAACAACCAGGACCAGCTCCAGGAGCGCCTTCTGACCGCGCTTGGCGACCTTCGAGTCTCCGAAGCTTCAAGGCGCGATCTCGCGGACACTTTGATGGAACTGGCCGAGGTGTCCATCGAGTTCGCCCGCCAGTCGAAAGGCGTCGAATCCGAAGCCTCCGACCGCCTTTCCAAAACCCTCGCCCGCGCGGAGGAAGTGCTGGTGGCGGCATCATCCGCGCCGCTGGAGGCTGAGCCTGCCAACCTGCAGGACGCCCGGGTTGTCAGCCTCAAACCCGAACTCGGCATAGCCGTCCTGTCCGTCGGCTCGAAGGATGGGGTCAAGCCCGGCATGCCCTTTGAAGTCTTTCGCGAAGACAAACCCATCGCCAAAATTTTAGTCACCGACGTCCGCCGCTCCGTCTGCGGGGCGGTCGTGCAGGAACTGGCCAGCAAAGCCGATCCTGTCAAAGTCGGAGACAAGGGAAAAGTGGACATCAACCGATCATTCTAAGTTATGGAAGTGCGTTCGATCTACAAACACGCCAGAATCTCCTCGCAGAAGGCACGCCAAGTCACGCGGGCCATCACCGGCCTGCCTGTCTCACAGGCGCTGAGTGTTCTGGACTTCACCCCCAAAAAAGCCGCCTTCCTGGTTGGCAAGGTTCTGCGCTCGGCGATCGCCAACGCTGAAAACAACCACGAGCTGGCAGCCGACGAACTTGTCGTGCTCAGCGCCGTCGCCACCCCCGGCCCCACGCTCAAGCGCATCATGCCCCGCGCCCGCGGCTCGGCGGCCCCCATCCTCAAGCGCATGAGCCACATCACCGTCGTCATTGGAGCCAGGGAGGAAGATGAGCAGAAGGACGAGCCGAAGACCTCCAAAAAACGCAAGGCCGCCGCCGCTGAATAATCCGCACACACCACAGATTTATGGGACAGAAAGTCAATCCGATCGGTTTCCGCCTCGCAGTCTCCAAAGACTGGCGCTCCAAATGGTATGCTCCGGAGAAGGAGTACGCGGACGCGCTTCACAGCGACCTCGCCATCCGCAAATACCTCAAAGAGACCTACTTTGAGGAGCGTGCTGTCAAGGACAAGCAGGCGCAGCCCATGCAGGCGGCCATTTCCAAAATCGTCATCGAGCGCGCCTGGAACCAGGTCCGCGTCACCCTGCACACCGCCCGCCCCGGACTCGTCATCGGACGCAAAGGGGAGGGGATCGAGGTCATGAGCCAGAAGGTCTCCGAGCTCTGCGGCGGACGCCAGGTCAAGATTGACATCTTCGAAATCAAACAGCCCGAACTCGACGCGCAACTCGTCGCCGAAAGCGTCGCCGTCCAGCTTGAGCGCCGCATTTCATTTCGCCGGGCCATGAAGCGCTCAGTCCAGACCGCCATGGACATGGGAGCCGACGGCATTCGTATCCGTGTCGCCGGACGGCTTGGCGGCGCCGACATCGCCCGCGCCGAGCAGTACCGCCAGGGCAAGGTCCCGCTTCAAACCCTGCGCATCCCGATTGACTACGGTTTCGCCGAGGCGCGCACTGTCTATGGCATCATCGGAGTCAAAGTCTGGCTCAACCGCGGCAACGCGCCGGAAAACAGCCAGCCTCGCGGCAATGACCGCCGCCGTGAGCGCTCCGACAGGGGCGGAGATCGTGGAGGCCAGGGACGCCGCGGAGCAGGCGACCGCGCGCCCGCCGCGCAGGCTTCTCAGGCGGCCGAGGCTGTTGTCGAGGCTGCCGCAGAATAAGGCGGGCATTCTTCCGCCGCGTTTTTCAAACCGAACTTTTAATTCCTAAATTCTCATGGCCCTTCTTCCCAGCCGAGTAAAACATCGCAAAACCCAGCGCGGCAGCCGCGCCGGCACAGCCTCCCGTGGCAACAAGCTGGACTTCGGCGAGTTTGGTCTTCAGACTCTCGACCGCGGCTGGCTCAAGAACAACCAGATCGAGGCCTGCCGTGTCGCCATCAACCGCTTCCTCAAGCGCAAAGGCAAGGTTTTCATCCGCATTTTCCCCCACAAGCCGGTGACCGCGCGCCCGCCTGAAACCCGAATGGGCAAGGGCAAGGGATCGCCGGAGTTCTGGGTGGCGGTCGTGCTCCCCGGCCACATGCTTTTTGAAATATCCGGCGTCAACGAGGCCACCGCGCGCGAGGCATGCCGCCTGGCCGCCAACAAGCTCGGTTTGCGCACCCGTTTCGTCACCCGCGCCATCTCCCACTAAACTCCAGACCGACGCGCATTTATGAAGACCAAAGAACTCCGCGAACTCTCCATTGAGGAGCTCGGCGCCCGCCGCCGCGAGCTGCGCCAGGAAATGCTGAACCTGCGCGTGCAGCAGCAGATCGGCCAGCTTGAGAACCCCGCGCGCCTGCGCCTGCTCCGCCGCGAGGTGGCCCGCATCGAAACCCTTATCACCCAGCGTTCGACCGCCGCCAAGGCTGCCTGAAACCGCGAGTCCCACCGATTATTCTCACACCCATCATGAGCGAGGCTGCAACAGTAGAATCCCAACCCGTCAGAGCACCGGTGCGCAAGGAGCGCGTTGGCGTGGTTGTCTCCGACAAAATGTCCAAGACCATCGTGGTCGAGGTCGAGCGCCGCGTGCCCCATCCGCGCTTCAAAAAGATCATCCGCAAGACCTCCAAGTTTTACGCCCATGACGAGCAGGGGCAGGCCAAGGTGGGCGACCGCGTTCTCATCGTGGAAACGCGCCCGCTGAGCAAGCTCAAGCGCTGGAACCTGCTGGAAGTCCTCAAGCACTAAGCCCTTAACCCAGAACAAACGGAGGAACCCGCCATGCTTCAGATGGAATCATCAATCCCGGTGGCCGACAACACCGGAGCCCGAGTCGCCAAGATGATCGGCGTGCTCGGCAAAAAGAACACGCGCCACGCTTTCGTCGGCGACATCATCACCGCCCACGTCCGCGTCTCCACGCCGACCGCCAGCGTCAAAAAGGGGGAGGTCGTGCGCGCCGTCGTCGTGCGCACCGCGCATCCGATCCGCCGCTCGGACGGCTCCACCCTGCGCTTCGACCGCAACGCCATCGTCATCATTGACAAAGACAACAACCCCAAAGGAACCCGCATCTTTGGTCCCGTGGCCCGCGAGCTGCGCGACAAAAATTTCATGAAGATCGTCTCCCTTGCCCCGGAAGTCCTATGAGCCGTATTAAAACCCACGTCAAAAAGGGCGACAACGTCGTCGTCATCTCCGGCGCGCACAAAGGCGCGCAGGGCGTCATCATCGAAGTGCAGCCCGGCAAGGGCCGGGTGCTCATCGAAGGCGTGCGCATGATCAAGAAGGCGGTCCGCCCCACTCAGGAGCGCCCGCAGGGAGGCATTATTGAAAAAGAGGGCCCCGTCCACATTTCCAACGTCAAACTCGCCGAGGCGCCGAAACCGAAGGCGGCCAGGAAATCGGCCAAGAAGAAAGTTGCCAAATCCTCCTGACTCCCCAATTTGCCTCCCCCTCCGTTCCCGTCCGGCTTCGCCGGATCTCCGGTGGACAGGCGGCGCAGCACAAAACTGATCCATGGAACCCCAGCTCAAAACCCTCTATTCGGAAAAGCTCCGCGATCTTCTCAAGAAGCAGCTTTCCTTGAAAAACATCCACGAGGTGCCGCGCCTCGAAAAAATCGTCGTCAACTGCGCCGTCGGCTCCCAGGGCGAGCGCAAGCAGGCCGTTGAGGACGCTGTGAATGAAGTCCAGCTCATCACAGGACAAAAGCCCGTCGTCACACTCAGCAAAAAGGCGATCGCGAATTTCAAGCTCCGTGCCGGTGAGGCTGTCGGCGTGAAAGTCACCCTGCGCGGCCGGCGGATGTATGATTTCCTCATGCGCCTGCTGAAGACCGCCATCCCGCGCATCCGCGACTTCCGCGGTGTCGCCCCGAAGGCGTTCGACGGCCGCGGCAATTACACCCTTGGCATCACCGACCAGTCCATTTTCCCCGAAGTCGAGCTCGACAAGGTCAAGCGCACGCTCGGATTTGACATCACCTTTGTCACTTCCACCGACAATGACGACCATGCCCGCGAGCTTCTGCGCGCCCTCGGCATGCCATTCCGCGGCAAGACCTCCGCGCCCAAAGCCGGCGAGCAGACAGCCGCAGCCTGATCCGAAACACCACGACACAGCAGCGAATCATGACCGATCCCATTTCCGACTATCTCACCCGCATCCGCAACGCGGCGGCGGCAGGCCATCAGGAGGTCTTTGTGCCTTTCTCCAAGATGAAGTCCGAGCTTTCCCGCGTGCTTCAGGAGGAAGGCTACATCTGGAGTTACGAGGTGGACACCAGCGACTCCCACCCCAGGCTCAAGCTCAAGCTCAAGTATCAGGGCAAGACGCCGGTCATCCGCCATCTCGCCCGCGTCAGCAGGCCCGGACTCCGCAAATATGTCTCCACCGATGAAATCCCCCGCGTTCTTGGCGGCCTAGGCATTTCCATTCTTTCCACCTCGCGCGGCATCATGACCGGCGCCCGCGCGCGCAAAGCCAAGGTCGGCGGCGAGTTGCTCGCCCAAATCTGGTAACCCCAACGATCCAACATCATGTCACGAGTCGGCAAACAACCCATCTCCCTGCCAGGCAAGGTCAGCGTCAAAATCGGCGACGACCGCAGCGTCCTTGTGGAAGGTCCCAAGGGAAAGCTTTCCTGGACCCTGCCACAGGGCGTCAAAGTCGAGTCCGCAGGTGACTCGGTCACGGTCACCCGCCTGAGCGAGGACCGCGCCGTGCGCGCCATGCACGGCACGACCCAGCGCCTCATTGGAAACATGGTCGAGGGGGTCAGCAAAGGATTCCGCAAAGACCTCGAAATCTACGGCGTCGGCTTCCGCGCCGCCGTCAAAGGCAGTGTCATTGACCTGAGCCTCGGCCAGTCCCATGACCGCCTGCACCCCATCCCTGCCGGCATCAAGGTCACGGTCACGGACAACACCAAGATCGCCATCGAAGGCATCGACAAACAAGCCGTCGGCCAGCTCGCCGCCGACATCCGCGCCTATTACCCGCCGGAGCCTTACAAGGCCAAAGGCGTGCGTTACGCCGGCGAGCAGATCCGCCGCAAGGCCGGCAAGAGCGTCAAATAACCTTTTTTGGAGAACCCACTGTCATGGCTGTCATCAACCGGAAACTCATTCGCGACCGCGTCCACAAACGCATCCGCAAGAACCTCAGCGGCACGCCCGGAAGGCCGCGCCTCGCTGTTTATTTCTCCAACACAAATGTCTATGCGCAGGTCATAGACGACGTCGCGGGCCGTACCCTCGTCTCAGCCTCCACCAAGGAGAAGGGCTTCGATGGGGCGTCAAAAGCGAACATCGCCACCGCTGTCAAAGTCGGCCAGGCCGTCGCCGAGCGCGCGCTCGCCCAAAACATCACCGAAGTCGTCTTCGACCGCGGCGGTTTCATCTATCACGGCAAGGTCAAAGCCCTCGCTGATGCCGCCCGCGAAAAGGGCCTGAAATTCTAATCCCGCCCCTTTTTCACATTATGGCAGAACCCGCCCACAGCTCCGCTTTCGCCGAATCCTCCGGCGACTCCCGTCCGGACACCATCGAAAAGGTGGTCCACATCAACCGCTGCGCCAAAGTCGTCAAAGGCGGCCGCCGCTTCAGCTTTTCCGCCCTTGTCGTCTCAGGCGACCAGCAGGGCAGGGTCGGCTGGGGTTTTGGCAAGGCCAACGAAGTCGCCGACGCCATCAAGAAGGCCACGGAAGCCTCGCGCAAGAAAATGAACTCCGTCCACCTCGACAACGCCACCATTCCGCACGAGGTGGTTGGCGAGCACGGCGGCGGGCACATCATGCTGAAGCCAGCCGCGCCCGGAACCGGCATCATCGCCGGAGGCGGAGCGCGCGCCGTCCTTGAGGCTGCCGGCGTCAAGGATGTCATCGGCAAGTCCCTCGGCTCAAGCAACCACGCCAACGTGGTCAAGGCCACCCTGGCCGCGCTCGCCGCCCTCCGGCCCAAGGATGAGATTCTTCGCTCGCGCGGCAAAACTCCGCGAGAGCGCCAGGCGCTCTGAGACGCGCCCGTCACCCAACTTCACAGATACCGATTTCCATGAGACTCCACGATCTTCAACCCCGCCCCGGCGCCACCAAGCGCCGCAAGCGCATTGGCTGCGGCGAAAGCTCCGGCCACGGCAAGACGAGTTGCAAAGGCCATAAAGGACAAAAGGCCCGCGCCGGCAAAGGCATCCGGCCCGGCTTTGAAGGCGGCCAGATGCCCCTCCACCGCCGTCTGCCCAAGAAAGGCTTCAGCAACGCCATGTTCAAAACGGCGTTCGAAGTCGTGAATGTGGGCGCCCTGAATGCCTTCGAGGATGGAGCCACTGTGACGGAGCAGGCGCTGCGTGAGAAAGGCCTCGTCAACCGCGCGTGCGATGCCGTGAAAATCCTCGGCGGCGGGGAGCTGGCACGCAGCCTGACCGTTCAGGTGGACAAAGTCAGCGCGTCCGCCCGCGAAAAAATCGAAAAAGCCGGCGGCAGCATCGCCGCCTGAGTCCACGGACCGAATCCTGTCAAGACAGCGGGCCGGCCAGGACGCGACCTTCCAGGTTGCCAGAGGCTCAGGCCCGTTTTCTCTTTCACACCCCTCCCATGATCTCCGCCTTTGCCAACGTATTCAAAGTCCCCGAATTGAGGGCGCGCATTCTTTTCACTCTGGCGATGATCGTCATCGTCCGTGTCGGCGCCACCATCACCCTCCCGGGTGTGGATGCCACCGTGCTCGACGAGTGGATCAGCACCCGCACCGCCGACGCCAGCTCCGGCGCCGCCCAGGTGGCCGCTTTGCTCAATGTTTTCAGCGGCGGAGGACTGCAAAACTGCGCCATCTTCGCGCTGGGCATCATGCCCTACATCAGCGCCTCCATCATGCTCCAGCTTCTGACCGCCGTGGTGCCCCGCCTCAGCAAGCTGGCCCGCGAGGATGGCGGACGCCAGAAGATCACCCAGTACACCCGCATCGCCACCATCGTGCTCTGCCTGTTCCAGGGCTATCTGCTGGCGCGCTCGCTGCAAAGCCCCGGCCAGAACATTTTCCTCGGCGGCCTGCAGGAGGTCATTGACCGCCTGCAGCGCCCCCTGGTGCCCAACTTCGGATTTTTCGAATTTGTCCTGCCCACTGTCATCACCATCACGGCGGGAACCATGCTCATGATGTGGCTGGGCGAGATGATCACCGAGCGCGGCATCGGCAACGGCATTTCCTTGCTCATTTGCGTCAACATTGTCTCCGACCTCCCCGGCGCGCTGGTCCAGGTCTGGCAGACCTACGTCGGCAATGTCGGCGGTGACATGACCAAGCCCGCCATGCTCGTGCTTCTGCTGGGTTTCATGGTCATCGTCATCGCGGGTGTCATCGCCCTCACGCAGGCCACGCGCAGGATTGTCATCCAATACGCCAAGCGTGTCATCGGCCGCAAGGTCTATGGCGGCCAGACCCAGTATCTGCCTCTCAAGATCAACTATTCCGGCGTCATGCCGATCATCTTTGCCCAGGCCATCCTGCTCTTCCCCGCGCAGATCATCAGCCAGATGTTTCCTGATGTGGCTTGGATCCAGCGTTTTTCGGCGGCGATCGCCTCCGGCTGGCCCTACTACACCATCTCCGCCGCGCTGATTTTCTTCTTCAGCTACTTTTGGGTCGCCACCATGTTCCAGCCCACCCAGATTTCCGAGGATCTCAAAAAAAGCGGCGGCTACATTCCGGGCATCCGGCCCGGCAAGCCCACCGCCGATTTCCTCGATTTCACGATGAGCCGGCTGACATTCGCAGGCGCCATTTTCCTCACACTTCTCTACATCCTCCCGGGCATTGTCCAGGCGGGCATGGGTATCGCCCCGCAGACCGCCCAGTTCTTCGGCGGCACCAGCCTTCTCATTCTGGTCGGTGTTGTACTTGACGTCATGCGCCAGGTCGAGACACACCTGCTCCAGAGCCATTACGACGGCTTCCTGAAGAAGGGCCGCATCCGCGGGCGTTTCGACCGCATCCAGCAGACCGGCAAGGTGGCCGACCCCGCCACCCTCGTCAGGCTCTGGATCATCATCGCCATCATCACCCTCGTCGGTGTGGCTTGGTTCGTCAGCAAGTGAGGACCGCGCATGGGTCTGCTCTCCAGCAAAATCCCGGTTCGTCACGGCGCACAGCAGCAGGGTATCCGCACGGCATGCCAGGTGGCGCGGGATATTCTGCTCAAAACCGCCGCCCAGGTCCGCCCCGGCGTCACCACGGGCCAGGTGGACCGCTTTGCCGCCGCTGAAATGCGGGCGCGCGGCTGCAAGAGCGCCTTCCTTGGCTACCGCAAATTTCCCGGGCACATTTGCATCTCCGTCAATGAGGAGGTTGTGCATGGCATCGGCGGTCCCCGTGTGATCCAGGATGGCGACGTGGTCAAAATTGATGTCGGCATCGAGTTCGAGGGCTGGATCGGCGACAACGCGCTCACCGTGCCTGTCGGCAATGTCGCCCGGGAGACCCTGCATCTGCTTGCCGCCACCGAGGAGGCCCTCCACGTCGCCATAAAGCATGCAAGGGACGGCTGGATGCTTGGCGACCTCTGCCACTCCGTCGAGGATCACGTCACCCGTTACGGTTACACCGTCGTCAAGGAATTCGTCGGGCACGGTGTCGGACGCAAGCTCCACGAGGAGCCGCAGGTGCCCAATTACGGGGTCAAAGGGGCGCGGCCAAGGTTGAAGTCAGGCATGACCCTGGCCATCGAGCCGATGATCAATTTAGGCACGGAAAAGACGCGCGTCCTCTCGGACAAGTGGACGGTCATCACCCTTGACCGCAAGCCAAGCGCCCACTTTGAGCATGTCGTGCTGGTCACGGAAAAGGATCCCGAGGTGCTTACCCTGCGCAAACGCATGTTCCCGAAAGGCGTGGAGGATTTGACGCCCCTTCCGGTCGAGGCCCTGGCTTGAACTGCGCTCCCTTCGATTTTGTCGCGACACAACGTCCAGCAGCTAAAGATTTTTTACCAACGAAATAAAGAAGTGGCTCAATGAACAACAGGAGAGCAGAAAGGGAGCATTCCAGAGTCCTCATGCCAATAAAGAAGAAATTTATCTTTTCGTCTCTCGGCCTTTGTGTTTGAAATCATTTAATGACAAAAAAATTCGAAAAAATTCAGCGTTCCAGCCGCCACCAGGACATGCCACTGCTTCCCGCTTGAGGAGTTCCGAACGAATTTTCGCCGCATTTCAAGCCGTCCAGTTTCCCAGCCATTTTCAAACCCAAACGCGCCATTCCAACCATGAACACACGCCAGAAAGCCTGCCGCCGTCTAAAGATTTTACGACTCTTGGGGCTTGTTTCATTGCTTCCCGCCGCCGCCAGCGCGCAGTCGCAGTGGCTTCCCTTCTTCCCTGGAGGCGTTTATTCATGGGGCGACACCGCCAATTGGAGCACGGGAACCGTCCCGTCGGGCGCCGGCACTTCGGTTTCATTCGGCGCCATTCATGAGAGCCAGACCATCACGCTGGACGCCAACCGCACGCTCGGCAGCCTCGCTTTCTCCAACAACGCGCGCGCCTACATGCTCTCCGGCAGCCAGTTGATTCTCGACAACAACGGCCTCGGATCCACAGTGTTAAGCAGCGGCATCGCCACCAACCTCATCACCTCGGCGATCTCCCTGGCCGATGACGGCGGCAACATCTTCGACATTGATGATGGCCGTGTCGTGCTCACTGGAGTTGTCAGCGGCAGCAATGAACTCGTCAAAAACGGGACCGGCACCCTTATCTTGAGTCCGTCGGTCGCCAACACCTATACGGGTGTTACCACCATCAATGAGGGCATCATCCTGGCCTTTCCGCAGGGCAACAACATCAACATCCTTGGCGCCAATGCGGCCGGACAGCACACGGTCATCAACGCCGGAGGCACCTTTGCCACCAGCAATGACCTCGACAACAATGTGACGGGCACCCAGTCAACCGGCGGTTGGGGGACGATCAACGAGGCTTTCGAAATCAACGGCAACGGTCACTTGGGTCAGGGGGCTTTGAGAAAGATGATGGGCCGCGAGCAGGACACCCTGGGCGGCGCCATCACGATGGGAAGCGCCGCTCGCATCCAAGCCGATTACGGCACATTGCACCACACCGGAACCGTTGCGATTAATCACGCGCTCACTGTCAGCGGGTCGGCGGGTTTTGTCTCGCTGGCTGGGGTGGCATCAGGTAGCGCTGACATCATTCATTATGGCGTTTCAGGATTTCGGTTGCAGGCTAATGCCAACACTTACACTGGAACGATCAATTCCAACCTCGGGGAAGTGCGCGCTGACACGGGAGATACCACAACGGGCAACAATCCCTATGACACGATCACAGCGTTGAACCTTCGCAATTCGGCTTTGCGTCTGATCTACCCCAACGCTGCCGGAACAGCGCCCAACATCGCCAGCAGCCGATTCTCAACCACGGCACCCATTTCAATGCGCGCGAGTTTGATCAACATCGAAAACGCGTCCTTTAACGCCACTGTGACCAATTTTTTCGACTACGCGCTTGAGCAGACTTTCGGAGTCACCGCACTTGAAAGCGGCGGCAACAAAATATACTCCCGGTCATCCGACGCAGGCAGCGTCACCATGATCTTCACCGACCTTGTCAGAGCAAATCCAGGGACTATTCTGGAATTGCAGATTGACACAGTACAAGGCGGGGCTGCGGGGAATTGGGGCGCGTCGGCCAAGCATCGAATCATCAACTCGGCGCTTGAGGCCGGCCCCACTGCGGTGCCTTTCGTCGGCGGTTGGGCTCACTATGGCGCGGAATTCCTGAAGTATGTCCCGGTCGCCAGCGCTGGACATGGCTACCGTCAGTTGGAAACCTCCGACCAGTCCGTTGACACCGCTGAAAACACCTGGGCATCAGGTCAGAACATTCGCATCACCAGCGGCAACCGCACGCTTCCGCTAGGGATCACCACCATTCAATCACTCAACATCCCCTCCACCACTGCTCGCACGCTCTCAGGCGCGGCGGGATCCACACTTGTTGTGGAGTCGGGCGGCATCATTACAGGTGGCGGTGTGGTTCACACCATCTCAGTGCCGAATCTTACCGCTGGTAATGGGGACAGTTACCATCTCACTCTCATCGCCTCGAACTCCAACACCATTCGTTCCTCCATTGTGGACAACGGCGGCAATCCAGTCTCCCTCGTCAAAGCGGGCGGCAACACCACCTCCTTCCTGGCCAACAACACCTATACCGGCAGCACCATCCTTGTCGAAGGCATGTTCCGCGACATCATCGGCGCGCGCAACATCACCGCGCTCGGCGGCGGCAACCTCAACATGGCGGGTGACGCCGACTCCCAGGGCACCTATGAAACCGACCGTCACTTCTCCCGCGCTCTTGGCGCGGGCGTCGGCGAGGTCCAGCTCACCGGTGGCGGCGGTTTTGGCGGCGGCAGCGTCGGCTTTTCCGCTTATGGCGCGCCGGTCAATGTCAATTTCGGCGGAGCGGGTGCCGAAATCACCTGGGGCAGCGCCCATTTTAACCCCGGCATTTTCACCCTCAACGGCGGCAACGGCACGCACGTCGTCACTCTGGTCAATGATCTCGATCTCGGAGGTGAGCAGCGCTACATCCGCCTGGATGGCAATGCTTCAGGGGGGGCGCGCCAGGTTCTGGGCACCATCAGCGGCGATGTCAGCAATGGTGGCATCGTTAGGCGCGGCGGTGGCGTGCTCTTCTTTGATGACGCCAAGAGCTACACCGGTGGCACAGTCATCCAGGAGGGCGAACTCTGGCTGCGCAAGGGCACTGGCACGGCTGGCGCCAATGTCAGTGGCAATGACATCATGATCGGTGCCGCGTCCCGCTTGTTGGTTGATGCCCCTTCCAGCATTGGCTCGCGCCAGATGATCGTCATGCAAAATCAGGACGACAACAGCGCCTCCGCCATCGCCTTCGGCCCCGGTTACGGCAGCGGCTCGCAGATCACTTTCCACAGCCGGGTGGCCGCCAACAGCGCCACTGTGCCGCAAACGGGTGCTTATGACATCACACTGGCAAATCAGCAGACTGGCAATGACCGCCGCAACCGGGTGGCTGTGCAACTCAGCGGCAACCATGTCTTCACCAGAGACGTGCTGGGGCAGATCAAAACAGCGGCTCCTGATGTCGAGGCTTGGTTCGGTGCGGATACCGGCAACGGCACTTTTACAGGCACGACGTTGTCGTCCACAGGGCGCACCAAAACAGGGGGCAACCAGGCATTCCGGCTCGGTTCCGGCGGCGGCACGCTCACCATCGCCAATGAAAATGTCCTGAGTGGCGCGTTCCCTCTCATTGTCGGTGCGGAGGATCAGACGGCGCGCACCAACATTGGCGGTGTCGTTTATCTACCCAAAGCCCAGAACTATTCAGGCACGCTCACCACCACGGTGGGTACGGCGGTGACATACGGCACCCATATCGGTTCCGGTGGAGTTCTGGTAGTGGGTCAGAATGGTGCTCTCAACACAGCCAACAACACGATTTTGATCCGCTCCGCCGAGTTGCGCCTCGGCATTGATCCGGCGGAGTCCTTCCTTGGCGGCGTGGACACACAGTACGCCGCGCGCAACATTGATGTGCGCAGCGGCACGGCCACCCTGCGAACCATTCCTATCTCCGGTGGCAGCAATGGCGTGCTTAAGCTCAATAATTTCACCATGCGCATGGATGACGCTGATCGCAGCTTGAGCCTGAACTCCATCGGCACGCATTACACGGCCACACATTTTGATGGCACAGCGGAATTGCAGAACGGGGCCACGGCTCGTGTCGCCAACTTTGTGGTCGGCAATGACAGCAGCTTCCAGTCTGGCGTCGGACTCCTCGTCTTTAATAATGTGATCAGCCAGACGGGGGCCGGTCTTGTGCATGTGCAGAAGACCCAGGGCGGTGTGCTCGCGCTGAATGCCGACAATACCTACCTTGGCGAGACACGCGTCAACCAGGGGCGTCTGGTAATCGGTCACGAGGGCGCGGCAGGCACACCAGGCTCGACCATTTTGATGAACAACGCCAATGACCGACGCGCGGATGTCGAATTCCGTCTTGATGGTGCCGGTCCCTTCACGATCAACAACGTCATCAGCACCACGGGGGGCAATGACGGCTCCACTAAAGTCATCACAGTGGGATCTTACAACGGAAGCAGCGTGAACAAGGAAGTGCGCATTGCCAGCCTCGTCAGCAATGCGGGCGGAGCCGCAACGACTGGCAACACTGCCTCCGGATTGTGGTTTGACGGTTTTGGTGGTTACCGCACCACCATCACGGGTGCCACCACTCTCACCCGCACGTTAACGGACTTCCGCACGCGTGGAGCGCTCCTGACCCTTGAAGGCGTCGTGGGTGGAGCCGGCGCTCTGCACAAACTTGAGCAGGGCACGCTCGTCCTCTCCAATAACAACACCTACACCGGCGCGACCAACATCTACAACGGTTACGTCGTCGCCGCCCACAACAACGCTTTTGGCAACACCACCAGCGCGGTCACGTTCAATGGCACCGCATTTTCACAAGTCCTCGCTTCAGGTGCCCGCACCATCAGCCGCAACTTCACCAACAGCGCCACCGGCAGCACCCAGACCATCGGCGGCCTGGACGAGGGCGCCAAGACGTTCAGCGGTGCCTTCACCCTGACCCGGGGAATTAACGTGACAGCGGTGAGCGACGGTGATGTCACCTTCAGCGGAGTCCTGAGCGCCGCCGGCGGCGTCAACAAGGTTGGAACGGGTCTTGTTATTCTTTCCAATGCCAACACCTACACGGGCGGGACCACGGTGAGCAATGGCACACTGGCAGGCGTTGCCCAGGCTGCCGGCAGTCCTTTCGGGACCAACGGCGCTTTCACCGTGTCGGATGGAAATCTGGTTCTCCAGGGAATCGCGGGAGCGACTAACACCGCCACGACTGGAGTCCTGACAGTGAACGGGGGCAATGCCACGATCGCCGTGAACGCTCCTGCCGGTAACACCACCTTCACCTTTGGTTCTCTGACCCGCTCCGGCAACAGCACCCTGGTATTCAAAGGCGGCAACACGAACATCGGCTCCCCGAGCAGTGAGATCGTTTCGTTCACCGCCGCGCCGAGCTTCGGCCCGTGGGCAGTGATTGGCGGTCCGGGAACAGGTGACAATTCAGCGCACTATGCCGGCTTCTCAGGCGGGAATGTCGTGACAGCCACTTATGCCGGCACCGGAGACATTGACGGTCTCACTGGTCCCACTGATGTGTGGGACGCAGGGGCTGCAGCCAGTACTTTGACGGGAAATCGCAGCGGCCTTGCCTTCCGCACCGCCGCCAATGTCGTCCTCGGCGGCAACACCCTGAGCCTTGGCAACGCCGGGCAGGCGGGCATCATCCTCAACAACGGCGCGGACATCTCCGGCGGCACGATCGCCATAGGCACGAATGCTCTGAGCATTTATACGGATGACGCCGCTGTCTCCACCATCAGTTCTGTGATTGGCAATTTCCGGGACAATGTGAACAATACCCTTGGTTCGGGCGATCCTGTGGCGCCGTCCGCCGCCGCGCTCATTAAATTTGGCCCCGGCACGCTTGAACTCTCCGGCACGAACACCTTCCAGGGCAATGTTCAGGTCAACCAGGGTACCCTCAGCCTCACTGCTCCGAATGTGATCCCAACCTTCGAAAACCTGAGTGCGGTGACAGGGTCCATTGTCACCATCCGCCCAGGAGCCACCGTGGCCCTTAATGGCAACAATCAGGAGTTTGGAAACTTGACCGGCTCCGTGGTGGTCAGCCCTGTGCTGAACACAGCGGGTGTGCTCGATCTAGGTTCCGCCACGCTCACCGTGGGGCGGCAGGGCAGCAACGCCCTGTTCTCCGGTCAGATCACCGGCATTGCAGGCTCTAAACTGCTCAAAATCGGCGGCGGGCGCCTCACTCTCGACAATTGGGATCCTGCGATGCCGAACTCCCTCGGCACTCTCGAAATTCTCCAGGGGGTTGTGCAGTCCCGCCTCAATGACAACTCCTGGGCGCAGGCCATCGGCTTTGCCAACTCCATTCCCGCCAGCACGGAGATTCTTCTCCGCGGCGGCGAGTTTGAAGCCTATGTCGCCGGTGACAACACCAGCAACTTCCAATTCATCCCGCAGGGGCACAGTTTCACCGCGCGTGACGGCAATTCGATCATTGACACCAACCGCTGGCAGGGAAGTGCGGCCAACAAAATCATAGGCTTCAACAACCTGACGGTGGACAAGAATCTGCTCACGATCACCGGTGGCAACACCATCTATCCGCGTTTTGACGGCACGTTCACCATGACCGCCAACGTGCGCCTGCAAATGGACGCTCCCGGCATCATCAACGGGCCCATTACAGGGAACTACACCCTCACCAAGACAGGTGCCAGCAACTTGGAGGTCAACTCCAGCAACGACGCTTGGAATGGCGGCGCGGTGCTGCATGATGGTGTGCTACTCTTCGGCTCGCGCACTCCGGAGGTGGCGGAACGCTACATGGCGGGCACCAACCTCTTCTCCTACAGCGCCACCGCAAACCTGGGCACCGGAGACATCGTGGTGAATCGTGGCACCTTGATCCGCCTTAATGCCCCTTCCAATGTACTCATGGATGACGGGCAGCGCGTTCTCTTGCTGGGCGACGCGCGCAACGCCCTGCCGCGCGTGGACATCGGCCTGGACGCTCCGTTGACCGACTATTCCTTGCGCTCCACCGGCAATGGCGCGCTGACCATCGGCCTGAATGACGGTTTTTATACCCATGCCATTGACCAGTCCCTGCTTGGAAACGGCCGCTGGCAGGTCGGCGCTTGGGCGACAACCTTCTACACGGCGAGCAGCATGGGATCAGGCGTGGACAACCTTTTCCGCTTTGGCGGAGCCAATGGCCTGTTTCAAATCACTCAGGGCGGCGCCCTTTCAGGCCCCTCCGGTCTTTGGGTCGGTGCTGACATGCTGCCCAACGGTTTTGCCATTGCGAACGGCAACGGACAGGTGCGCATCAGTGGCGACCAAAGCTACACTGGCAACACACTCGTCTTCCGCAACCGCGAGGGCGGCAGCGTGCAGAACTTCCTGGAAATCCTCGGCGACAGCGCCTCCCCGACTTTCGATGTCTATGGTCGCCTCATGGCTCGCGGCGCGGGCCGCTTCACCAATGATGCGGGTGACCAGGTCAACACCGTCAATCTGCATCCGGGCTCCATCCTGCGTCTCGACTACGTCATGGATGTCAATGACACTATGCTCGTGTCCCGTCTGGAAAACTCCAACCTGGGCCTTGAGTCCACGGAAAACAAATGGGGTGACTCCGCGCCCATGCTGCTCAACGGAGCCACCCTCAATCTGGTCGGCTCCAGCGGACGTGTGAACCGCGAGGTCATTGGCGTGCTCAGCGTCAAAGGCGGTGCCGCTGTGCTGCTGGAGCGCAACACCACCAACGGCCAGATCATCCTGGAGACGCCCTCCATCACCCGCGTCGGCCAGGCCACCTTCGATGTGCGCGAAAACGCCGACGAACTGGGCCGGGTGGACCTTCAAAGCCAGAAGTTTTATATTGATAACGGTGCGAGCATGCTCGACGCGCAAAACATGATGCCGGTCTGGATGATCAATCCCACCCGCAACATGTTCCTGACCTACAACAACGACCTCGGGGTTCAGAACCGGGCGTTTAGCAACGAGTTTACCACCGGTGATGCCACGGCCGCCGCTACATTCCTTGGCGGCTTGACTTCCTCTAGCATCGCCCGCTTCGCCGGAGGCCAGGGGGATCCAACGCTAGCTGGCACGGTGAATGTCCATGCCCTCCGAATTGACGCCGTTGCTGACAATGAGACAACCTTCACAGGTGGTCAGATCAACATCCATAGCGGTGGTCTCATCGCCAACAACAACAACGCGGCCGGACGCGTCAATTTCAACACCACCAATGTTTATTTCGGCGATGGCTCGGTGGCGAAAGAGGGTGTCATTTATTCCGCCGGCAACCAGATCACCACTCGTTTTGGCGGTGTTGTGACAGCCGCCGACCTGACTCTCAACGGCCCCGGTCAGGTTCAACTCACCAATGTAACCAATGCCATCAGCGGCAACATCCAGTTGAACGGCGGCAGGCTGTTCCTTGATGGGGTAGGCACAGCGGGCACAAACACCACCCTCACCCTGACCGGCAACTATGTGCAAAATAACGACGGCAACCAAATGCCGGAACTACTGCTGCGCACACTCAATGCCAACGGCGCCTGGACCAACGGCATCATCGTCGCGGAGCACACCCCGTATGTGCGCGTGCTCGGCCAGTCCCTGGACGGCACCTCGCTGACCAGTGTGCGCAACCAGACGCTGCCCGGCCTGATGATCGAAGGCACGAACACTCAACAGGGCACCACCTTCATCTTCGGCACGACCAGCAACACCAACAACGCCAACAACTACAACTTGATTGTCAGTGGCGCGACCACGCTCGGCGGCAGCGCGCCCATCGGCTTCCGCATTGAGCGCGGGGGCACCAACATCCAGGGTGGCGGCGGCTTCATGACGCTGGCGGGCGCTGTCACCGGCACGGCTCCAGTCATCAAATCAGGGGACGGCTACCTCGTGCTCCAGGCCGATAACACAGGGCTCAGCAGTCCGGTGACCCTCAATCGTGGCGAAATACGCGGCGTGGGCAACAATGCCAACAACTTCTTCGGCACGGGCGATTACCAGTTGAATTTCGGCACCCTGCGCATGAGCACGGATGCGGCCCGCACCTATTTTGGAGCGACTGGACAGGACTTGATCATCGGTGGCGCGGTAATTCTTGTGAATGACCGCAATGGCGGCGCGGCGGCGCGCACACACACCTTTGGAACCAACAACGGAACAAACACCATTCGAACCGAGAATGGCGCGCACTGGCGCATGACATCCGACAGCAGCGACAGCGTGGTTTTGGAGGGCAAAGTGATCGTCAATGATTCGGCGATGTTTTACACCGACAATGCACCCACTTTCCTCCGGGACACATTCGAGGGGGGAGGGCGTTTTACCAAGACAGGCATTTCGCAGGTGCTCTTTGACAACAATGTCGCCAATTCGGATTGGAAAGGCGTGCTTGATCTTCAGGCGGGTTTTGTGCGGGTTCAGCAGCCCACCGCGACGCTGGGTGGGGTTGGCAGTTCCATCATCATCAACCCAGGGGCGGGCTTGAGTGTGCGCAGTGTCTCCAACTTGGGCACGGGCTTTGGCATCACCGAGCTGCGTACAACCTCGCGCACCACGGCCACTGTGATCGGTTCCATGCTTCCCGCCGATTTCGTGAGTTTGAAAAATCACATTCATGGCCTGGGCACGATAGGTGACGGTGTGGGAGTTCTCACCCTCAGCGGCAACCAGACCTTCACAACCGACCCAGTCATGGCCTCATTCCGTGATGGCAACTGGTACCTCGGTGCCATGCATGACACAGGCACGCTCAGCGCCAACAGCGTCTCGCCCTGGGGGCCGGGTGGAAACAAGTTCCTTCTGGGAGGCGGAAGCGCCACCCTCACTTTGAATCCAGCCACTGCCGGCGCGCAATTCGCGGGAACGAATCAAATGGTGATCGGCATTCCTCATGTCGTGTACGGCTATGCCACCATGGTCTTTGGGGCCAATTCCAACAACACCTATGATGGAGGAACTTTTGTGTCTCGTTCACGCAACCTGGACGGCACCTATCGCGGCACTGTTCTTTCCATTCAGGCCGGACAGGTCAACGCCACAACGTATCGCACCCCTCTCGGCAGCAGTCTTGTGGATGTGTTTGGAGAAATTCGCATTGAAAACGTCAACGGCACCGCGCGCAATGCGGACACCGCAAACGCCAACACCTGGGTCTTTCACAAAGGCACGCGCCTTCGTTTTGACAATGACAACCCGCTCAACACCGCGAGCACCGAGGGACGCTGGGCGGACAATGTCGCCATAGCCCTGAACACGACTGTTCTGGAGATTTATGGTGACGGCGCCACGAATGCCTACAACACCGAGACGGTCGGAGCCATCTCGGTGGAGGGAGGCTCCGAGGTCGTCGTGCGCCGCCGCGGCGCGTTCCTCGCGGAGATCATCGCCTCCGGCAACCTGACCCGCGTGGGCACTGGTACCCTGATGCTGACCGGCATGGACACCAACACAAACACGGTATCCGGCCTGGGTTCGAACGCCGCCACAACCGCGATGCGCTTCAAGGTGGCCAATGGCAACGATTTGATGAGCAACAACATGGTGGCCCCCTGGATCACCAGCCGAGTGGATGGCCAGTTCCTCAAATACACCGCGGATGGTTTTGCGCCAATCACGCTGGGTGGTTCCCCGGCCAATTATGTGTCCATTGTCAATGCGGCTGCCACCACTCTCACGGCGGGTGGAAACGTGCCTCTTAATGATGGAACAGAAATCTTCAGCCTGGAAGGCACGTCCAACTACACCCTTGCCTCCAATCTGGACCTCTACGCGCTGCGCCTTGCGCGCGATATCAATGTGGCGGCCAACGGCACGGCCAACAACATCTTCATCCGCAGCGGCGGTCTCATCCAGGTGGCAAACACTCCGACCATCAACGCCAACCTGTTCTTTGGTCCGGACGCCCTTGCTGACGGCACGGATGTCGGTGAAGCCCTCATCTGGGCTTCGAACAACATCATTCAGATCAACGGCAAGATACATGCCAGCAACGTGATCAAATCCGGCACATCCGAGCTCTACATCCGCAGCGCCCAGCCGCAGTTTACGGGTGACTGGGTGGTCAACGGCGGACGCATCCGTTTCCTGACACCCGGCGCCCAGGGTGGCGGCGAAATCATCCTCAACGGCAGCCGCATGAGTGATCGCGACAACGTGCATACCATTACGGAAGTGCTCTACGGCTTCAACAGCGGCAGCCCCGACCTCTTCGATTGGAACGGCGGCAAAATCACTGCTTATGATTACAACCGCGTCTTTGCCAACACCGCCAGCGACCGCCTTCAGCAGCTTCCCGCCATGGATTTGCGCACCACCAACACGGTTGCCGGCACCGGCCAGCCGGGGCTGCTCCTTTATCAAGTGGATGGCAACCGCACCACGGTGCGCACCGGCACGGTTACCCTCTACGATCATTATCAGGTTCATGTCGAGTCCGGCAGCTTCGGCAACGGCTCCACCACGGGCGTGCAGTTCGGCTCCGGCTCTGGTGTGGGAGGTTTGAACAACCAGGGCCAGTTCGACCTGCGCAAGGTCGGCGACGGTGTGCTGATCCTTGGCGACAACAGCCTCAGCTTTACCGGCAACCGCAGCATCACCATTGGCGAGGGCGCGGTGCGCGTGCTGCACAACGGTGCCTTTGGTGGGGCCGGCAACACCGGCAACATTGAGCAGGGCGGCGCCCTGGAAATCGCCGTGGCTGGCTGGTCTCCCTCCGCCACACTCGTGCAGCAGCCTGGCTCGGCTGAGCGCTGGGCCGTCAACGGAGCGCGCAGCGGCAATGTGACACTGCCTTCCGGCGTGCATCTGCAGATCATGCACAACCAGACCGGCACGCAGACGGTGACTCTCGACGGCGGCTCCATCATGGGTTACCTGCCGCGTGACTGGGATCATGTGGCTGTCATCCACCGTCTGGGCTCCGGCGTCACCATCAACCTCGCCTCCAACTCGTTCCTGGGCCAGCCCTATGTGGCCTCCAACAACTCGTTGTGGGATACCGCGCGCATCTATGACATCGGCAAATTCAACCAGACCAATGCCAACAACCCTCTCGATCAGGGCCTGCGCGGCAGCTACCTGCAGATTGACGGCGTGATCACCGGCCCCGGCGGCTTGACCAAACTGGGCCAGGACATGATCGTGCTCAATGGCGCCAACACCTATGAGGGGGCGACGATCGTCGAAAACGGCATCCTGCAGATCGGGCGCAACAACGCCCTGCCTGTTGGCACCGACCTGAGCACGGAGACCAGCAGCGGCATGTTTGATCTCAACGGCTACAACCAGGAGGTGGCCTCGCTCTCCGGCGACCACGGCAGCGTCAACAACGGCGCGTTTGACTTGAACACCCTCACGCTCAACCAGAGCGCCAGCACGACCTACGGCGGCCAGATCAACGGCAACGTCAGCGTGGTCAAGAGCAACACCGGCAGCCTGACACTGACCAGTGCCAGCGGCATGAGGGGTGACCTCGTCATCAACAACGGCTCCGTCATCCTTGGTGCGGCGGGCTCCGTCAACGAGGCGCGCAGCATCCAGATCGGTGCGGGCAGCGTCTTTGACGTCAGCGCCGTGACCGGCGGCTACAGCTACGACGGCCGCATCAGCGGCGGCGGCGTGGGAGCGCTGAGGGCGGACAACGTCAGCCGCGCGCAGATTCTGGGCAGCATCACCGTCACCGACAACGTGGGCACTATCGCGCGGCAGGGCAGCATCAGCCCCGGCAACTCGGCCGGGCACCTGTATGTGAGCGGTGATCTCACACTGGGCGGCGGTCTCTGGGGCACGAGCACCAAGACCGAGCGCCTGACCCTCGAGCTGGGCGCGCCGACCTCCACCCTGGCGGCGCTGGGCTGGGACGGCAGCAACGTGGCCGACTGGCTGGTCAACGTCTCGCCTGACGTGCTCAACGGGCTGGCGGGCAACCTCAGCGGGCACGATTATGTGAACGTGGGCGGTGAGCTGACGCTCAACGAGCACGGCGGCATCGGCGTGACGCTCATCAACGGCTACCAGCCGCAGTATGGGGACGTGTTCAACCTGCTGGACTGGACGAGCGTGAGCGTGGGCGGCTTTGACGCGGGGCCGACACCGCGCAGCGGCGGGGAGCTGGGTTACGACCTGAACCTTCCCGACTTGACAGCCTTCCAACTGACCTGGCACACGGACCTGTTCGCCGACTACGGCGTGATCTTTGTGGTGCCGGAGCCGGGCCGCATGATGCTCCTGTTCTTCGGCCTCACGGGCCTGTTCCTCAGGCGCAGACGTTGAGCACGGGATCATGGAAAATCACACGGGCATCCCCGCCGCGGGATGCCCGTTTTCATTCCGCCTCGATCCAGACCGCGTTCAGGGCCAGTCTTGCGGCCGCCAGCCTGCCTTCTTTCGGCCCCAGAATCATCAAAGCAGTGGCAAATCCGTCAGCCTGGCAGGCGCTTTCATGAATCACGGTGACTGAGGCGAGACTGTGGTCCACCGGGCGGCCGGTGCGCGGATCGAGCAGATGGTTCACGGAGGGATTCCCCGCCTTGAAGTGACGGTAGGTGCCGCTGGTGGCCGCGCATTGATCCTTCAGGCGCAGGGTTTGAAAAATGCCGCCATACTCCGCGCCGGGGCCGCGTACACCGATATTCCAAGGCTCTCCATCAGGGGCCGTGCCGATGCCTGCCACCTCGCCACCGATCTCCAGCATGAAGCTGCGCAGCCCCTCCGACTTCAAGCGCGTGATCAACTCATCCATGACAAAGCCCTCCGCCACACTGGCCACATTGATCCGCAAACCGGGCAGGGCTTTTCTCAAGGCGGGCGGCTCCATGCGCCAGGACAGATGACGCCAGCCGCAGTGTGACATGGCCCCGGCCAGCTCGGTTTCATCCGGCGGCCCCGCCCGCCGCGTGCCGCCAAACCCCCAGGCATCCACGAGCGGGGCGCAGGTGATGTCGAGCACGTCGCCTGTCTTCCGCGCGATGTCCCGCGCCTCGCTGACGACGCGCGCCAGTTCCGCGGGCACAGCAAACCAGGCCGTGCTGGTCTGGCGGTTGAATCTGGAAAGCGCGGAATCCTCCCGCCAATGGGAAAAGACCGCCTCGCGCTCGTCGAGGTGTGTTTGAATCAGAAGCCGGTGCCTCTCACCGGCTCCCGTCGCGCACAGGCTCCAGGTCGTGCCCATCGTTGAGCCGGAGAACTCGACAAGTGGCGCCACGGCGCTGCCGTCTTCAGGATCGTCGCTGCAGGAGGCCAGGACATGCGCCATCAGGGCGATGACGGGCCATAGAGCGCGGCGTTTGTGTGGCAGGCAGGGCACGGTTCAATAGGCCGCCGGCAGGGGCACCGTCAACCACCCTTGCCCTGCCGCTTCAGGTGCTTGTCGAAAAAACCGAGCACCAGCGGGCGCAGGTCGCGCTGGCTGGGTTGCAGGTGGAAGGTGTGCGGCGCGTCCGGGATGATTTCGAGATGATGCTCCACGCCGCCCGCTTTCAAAGCGGCGGCCAGCGCCTCGGAGTCGGCCACGGGGACGGTCTTGTCCGCCGTGCCATGCAAAATGAGAACCGGCGGGTCATCCTTGTCTATGTGCGTCCGGGGATCGGCCTGCTTGTAGAGTTCCGGCGCCTCCGCGCGGCTTTTGCGGAACATGGCAATGTCCCGCTGCTCGAACCACAGCACAGGCCCGTACAAATCCACCGCGCATTGCACGCGGGTGGAGCCTTCACCGGGCGGGTCCAGTTCCGGCCCTGTGAGAGCGACCATGGCGGCCAGGTGCCCGCCCGCCGAGCCTCCAATGACGCCGATGCGCTCCGGGTCTATGCCCAGCCGCGCCGCGTTGGCGCGCAGCCAGAGCACCGCGGTCTTGCAGTCGTGCAGGTTCTTCGGCCAGGTGGGTCCGGGATGCGTTCCATCGGCCAGCGCGTAGTTGATGCTCATGCCGACATAGCCGTTTTGGGCCAGAGTGGTGCCGATGTTGATCTCGCGCGCCGCGCGCTTGTCGCCGCCGGACCAGCCGCCGCCGTGGATGATGAGCACGGCGGGATGCTTCCGCCCCGCCTTGGGATTCGCCGGCAGGTACAGGTCCGCCTTTTCCGCGCGCCCGCCGCCGAGGTAGTCCACATCGTGCTCGGTGCGCACCTCCTGTGCGGGGAGGTCGAGGCAGAGGGGAAGGAGAAAAAAGAGCGCGGTTCTCATTTTGCAATGCGTTGTGCGGGGCAGGGGAGTCATCCTCAGACTTTGTCGGGAACCTCGAAGCCCTTGCGGTATTCGCGTTTCAGCATGGCGAGCGCTTCCGGGGTGGCGGATGCGCCGGTGAAGGTTTCGTTGGCGGCGTCAATCTCCAGCAATTCCCCGACGCGGAGGTCACCCGGCTTGAGGGTGACTTCGTTGGCGGCGAGATGGGCGGGCAGATCCTCGATGACGTGCTGCCAGGGTTCGAAATCCGCGAGCCGCGCCTTTGCCATGTCGAGGTCGCCATCTTTGCCGAGACGCCAGGAGAGATTGCCCAGGTGGCACCAGGCGCTGGAATAGTGGATCTGCTCGATCTCAGCGTTGAGGTCCGTCTTGTTCCGGCTGCGCATGGCTTTGATGAAATTCTCCGCGTGCTGTCCGCCGCCGTCGCCTTTGAAACGCTGGATGACCTTGCCCTCGCTGTCATGCGCGGAGCCGCCGCCGCGCCCGCCCGCGTAGTAGCCGCCCTCGCATTCGATGACGAGAAAGGCGGTGGTGCGGCGGCGCAGATAGACGTCGCCGGCTTTCATTCCCTTCTGGCGGGGCATGTTGTGGATGTCCATCACCACGGGGATGGTGCCCGTGTCTATGTAGAGAAAGTGTGTGTTCGGAGTCTCGCCCGCGTCATCCCAGCCGTAGCGTCCGCCTCCGGCCAGCACGCGCTTCGGAAGGCTGATCTTGTCGCGGAAGACGATGTTGCGCAGGTCGTCAATGATGTGCGGCCCCCAGTTTCCCAACTCGCCGTTGCCGGTGTTCCAGACCCAGTGCCAGTCGTAGTGGAACTTGGGCCGGTAAATGGGCTCGTCCTGCGCCGGGCCGAGCCAGAGATTGTAATCCACCGTCGCGGGCGGTGTGATGGGCTTTTCCTCTTTGCCGATGCTCTGCCTCATGCCGTAGTGGTTGAGGCGGACGTAATTGATTTTGCCGAGCGCTCCTGAGTCGAGGTAAGCTTTGAGTTCGAGGTGAAACGGATCGCTGCGCTGCTGGGTGCCTCCCTGGACGATGCGGTCGTATTTGCGTGCGGCCTCGACGAGTTTGCGGCCTTCCCAGACATTGTGGGAGACGGGTTTTTCCACATACACATCCTTGCCCGCCTGGCAGGCCCAGATGGAGGCCAGCACATGCCAGTGGTTGCCCGTGGAGACGACCACGGCGTCTGTTTCCGGATCCTCGATCACTTTGCGCAGGTCCTGCGCCGTTTTGGCCTGAGGATATTTCTTTTTCGCGCGCTCGATGACCTCCGTGTCGGCGTCGCAAAGATACGCGATCTCGACACCGGGGATCTTGGCGAACCAGGCGGCGGATCCCATGCCGCGGCCGCCCAGGCCGATGAAACCAAGGCGGATTTTTTCATTCGCCCCCAGCACGCGCGAGGCGGAAAGGGCGGTGGCGGCAAAAGCGCTCTGACGGAGGAAGGTGCGGCGGTTGGGCGTGTTCATGGCGGTGTGAGAATGCCAGGGCAACGCGCGGGAGGCAACCCGTGTTTCGCACGGCGGCGCCAGTGGGCGGAAACAAGGCCGCGCTCAGTCCTCCACGCCCAGCCGCACTTTGAGGCGGTTGATCTGGGATTTCAGCAGCTCGATCTCCAGTTCCATGCGCTGTTTCCAAGCCTGGTCTCCGGCATTGTCAGGCTGCGCCGCGCTCGAAGGGGAGATGATCTCCTCCTGCGGCGCGATGCCTCCAGGCTCGCCGGTGAGCAGTTGCGCATACTGCGCCACCCGCCGTCCCGGTCCGGCTGGCAGGCAGGCCGCGACCGGGCCTTCGGGGTAGGCGATGAGACCCGAAAGCTCGGCCTCGACACTTTCCAGATCCGGGAAGGCCTGAAGGCGCTCGCTGCGCAGGCGCAGCTCTCCCACCGTCTGCGACCCGCGCAGCAGCAGCACGGCCAGCAGGGCGGCCGCAGGCTTCTCCAGACGGGGCAGTTTGCCTTTGAGATTGTGCCGGTATTTCTGGACGCGCGCGCCGACCACGGTGACTTGGAAAACCCAGCCTCGGGATTTCATGTTCTCCAGCGCCCGCTGCACCTCGCCCTCGTCCAGGCGCATGACGGGCTCGCGGTTGGTGGACTGGTTGCAGGCGCTGACCAGCGCGTTAAGCGTCAAAGGATAGTGGTCAGGCAGGGTCAGCTCTTTTTCGATCAGGCAGCCCAGGATGCGGGCTTCGACGGCGGTCAGCGGAGGCGGGGCGGTGTCGGTTTCCATCGGGGCGCACCATGCCTGGTGACGCGCGCGCATCAAGGCGGAAGGCTGGCGCTACCGGGGGAATGATGGAGGCTCCAGCGCGGGGCAGGGGCGTTTTTTTTCGCTCTTGAAACCCACCCTCCGGGCGGTAAAGAACGCCCTCCCGCGCCTGGCCGCCTCTGGCGTTTGAACCCAAAACCCCGCCCCAAGCTCCCAGATACCCATCATGAACAAAGTCCTCCTCGCCCAAGCCGCCAATGAAGCCCGTGGCCTCGCCATGGACGCCGTCCACAAATGCTCCTCCGGCCACCTCGGCCTGCCCCTCGGCGCGGCGGACATCGGCGCGGTGCTTTTTGGCGAAAGCCTCCAGTGCGACCCCGCCGACCCGAAATGGCTGAACCGCGACCGCTTCATCCTTTCCGCCGGCCACGGCAGCATGTTCATCTACGGCTGGCTGCACCTCAGCGGCTATGACGTGAGCATTGATGACGTCTCCAAGTTCCGCGTCCTGCACAGCATCACCCCAGGCCACCCAGAGTTTCACGAAACCCCCGGCGTGGAATGCACCACCGGCCCGCTCGGCCAGGGCATCGGCAACGCCGTCGGTTATGCCCTCAGCGGCAAAATGGCTGCGGCGAAATACAACACCGCCGACCACAAGATTATTGATAATCACATCATCGCCCTCGCCGGTGACGGCTGCCTCCAGGAAGGCGTGGCGCGCGAAGCCGTGGCCTTCGCCGCCCACAACGGCCTCGACAACCTCATCGTCATCTTTGACTCCAACGATGTCACCCTCGACGCCATGGCCAAGGTCACGCAGAGCGAGGACGCCCAGGCGCTCTACACCGCGCTCGGCTGGGACGCCGTGACCATTGACGGCCACGACCTCGAAGCCATCAAGGCCGCCATTGACACCGCCAAGGCCGCCGACAACGGCAAGCCCAAGATCATCATCGCCAAGACCGTCATCGCCAAAGGCATTCCCGAAGTCGCCGGCACCGCGAAGGGTCACGGGGAAGGGGGGGCCAAGTTCATTGATGCCGCCAAAAAGGGCATCGGTTTGCCCGAAGGCACGCATTTCTACGTCAGCGATGAAGTGAAGGGATACTTCGCCGACCTCAAGGCCAAGCGCGCCGCCGCCCACGCCGAATGGAACAAGAGCTTCGAAGCCTGGTCCGCCGCCAATCCTGAGAAGGCCGCCGAACTCAAAGCCGCCCGCGAAGGCGGCCTGAAGGCCGAAGACCTGCTCAAGCTCATACCTGAAACCTCCGGCGAAGGCAAGGCCGCCACGCGCAACAGCGGCGGCGAGATCCTGAACCACATCGCAAAGGCCGTTCCGCATCTCATCACCGGCAGCGCCGACCTCTTCGGCTCCACGAAAAACTACATCAAGGACGGCGGCGACTTCTCCGCCGCCAATCCAACCGGACGCAACATCTGGTTCGGCATTCGCGAGCACGCCATGGGCGCCATCTGCAACGGCATCGCCTACGACGGCCTCTTCCTCGCCAGCGGCGCGACCTTCCTCGTCTTCGCCGACTACTGCCGCCCGAGCATCCGTCTCGCCTCCTTGGCGAAGTTGCCCGTCACCTACATCTTCACGCACGACAGCGTCGGTGTCGGTGAGGACGGCCCCACGCACCAGCCCGTCGAAACCGTCAGCGGCCTGCGCGTCATTCCGAACCTCGACGTTATCCGCCCTGCCGACAGCGAGGAAGCCGCCGCCGCCTTCGCCGCCGCCTTCACCCGCACCGACGGCCCCACGCTCCTCTCCCTCAGCCGCCAGGACCTGCCGCATCAAAGCCACGCCAGCGCCGCCGCCCGCCGCGAAGGCACGCTGAAAGGCGGTTACGTCCTCGTCCAAGAAACCGCCCCGCTGGAGGCCATCGTCATCGCCACTGGCAGCGAAGTGCAGTGGGCCGTCGAAGGAGCCAAAGGCAAGCCCGGCGTCCGAGTCGTCAGCCTGCCGTGCTTCGAGCGCTTCGACCGCCAGAGCGCCGAGTATCGCGAAAGCGTGCTGCCCGCGAGCTGCACCAAGCGCGTCGCCATCGAGGCTGGCGTCTCCGGCCTCTGGTGGAAATACGTCGGCACCCAGGGCCAGATCATCGCCATTGACCGCTTCGGCATCAGCGCCCCCGGCAATCTAGTCTTCAAAGAACTCGGTATTACCGCCGAAGCCGTGGCGTCAGCGCTTGCCTGATCCAGCGGGATCAAGTGCCCGATTCACAAAACCTCCCGTGTCGCGAGTCCGGGAGGTTTTTGCTTTTCCATGACGGTTGTCACCGGGGTGTCCTCTTGCGTAAATCTTGGAAATGTCCACCCGCTTCTTTACCAAATCCGGTGAGAACACGCTGCTCAAAAAAATCGCGGGCATCTTCAAGCACAACCCGGATATCGAGAGGTTTGATGAGCTGATTGTGTATCAGCGTGCTTCAGAGTCTGTCCGGCAAAAGGTTCGACGGTTGTAAAGAGGTGAGTCTCTGGGACTGAGGCCGATGAAGGCGATGCATACAAAGGCCCCGAGATGGCGCGGGTTCTTCCCGTGGTAGCGTGTGAGGCGCTTGGTGCTCTCTAGGCCGTGTTTGAAAACCTGCTGATTGGCGGAGTTGGAGAGTTGATGCAGAAGCAAGCGCCGATGGAAACACAACGCTTCGCATGGTGGGGGCCGCTCAAGCAGCGGCTCAAAAATTGCCGCCTTGAAGCCGGGAGGCAGACCCAGGGCAGGATTGGACAGGGTGCTTGATGCCTTGTTCTACCGTCTGCGGAATGCGGATCCTTGGCGAGACCTGCCCGGTTCCGAGCAAATCCAACAGCAAGCTCGACAAGAAGCTCTGCCGTCAGCGCTGCCGGGGGTGGAGAACTTCTTTCGCCGCCTCAAATCCTGGGCCTGCGCCGGCACACGTCGTGCCAGCTCGCCCGTTACTTGTTCTGCCTCATCCAGTTCGCTGCCATCATCGGCTGGCTCCGGTGCGGCTGCCGAGGGTTTTCAAACACGGCCTAGCGCTTTGGCTGCCATTTGGGATACTGCTCCTGCAGCAGTTTGCGGAATTCGGCGGCTTTTTCGGGCTGGCCGGCTTTGTCGAGGGCGCGGGCGGCTTTGTCGAGGGCTTCCGGAGTGAGTTCCTCGTCCACGAGAAACTGGGCGGGGATCATGAGCTTGCTGGCGGCGGCGCTGTATTTGTTGCGCGCCTCGGCGTCCGCTCCGTCGGCGGCGTATTTGTCGCCGGCAGACATGGCGATGTCGGCCTCCAAAATGAGCAGCATGGCCTGGGGCTTGCCGTCCTTGGCAAAGGCGAGCCCGTCCTGTGCGATCTTTTGCGCGTCCTCCAGCCGGCCGAGGGCGAGCAGGGCGCGGCCTTTGGTGACGAGGGCGCGGGCTTTGACGGCGCTGTCCGGGGTGACAGCCAGATAGTGGTCGCTGGCGGCGATGCTTTTTTCAAAGTCGCCTGTTTCAAGCAGCGCCATGCCAAGATAGTTCCAGACGCGCGGGTCGGTGTTTTGCGGCTCGTCGGGTGTGGTGGCCAGGACGAGGTATCTGGCGGAGCGGGTGAACTCGCGCATGTCATAGAGCTTGAGCCCGAGCCAGGTGAGCGTGTTGAGAGGCACGACGGCGCCGGGGCTGGCCTGCAAGTAGGCGTCCACGGCCTTGGCGAGGGCGTCCACATTCTGCTGCGCGTAGAGGGCCAGGATGATCATCTGGCTGGCGCGGTCGAGATAGGTCTGGCGGTCTTTTTCGACGGCCTTTTCCAAAGCGGGCACCGCCTTGTCGAACTCCTTCTGGTCGAAGTGCGCCCGGCCGATGCCGAACCAGGCCTGGGCGGCGGCGGGGCTGTTCGGGTATTTTTTGACCAGCATCTCGAAGGCGGAGATCATGGCTTTGAAGTCGCGCTGCTCGCCGGCGATGAGGCCGAGCTGGAGATAGGAGACTTCGGCGGCGTCGGAGTTGGTGAACTCTTTGACCACGCGCTGGAAGTCTCCGACAGCCTTGGTGACATCGCGCGCGTCGCGGTAGGCGAGGCCGCGGCGGGCGAGCGCCTTGGCGGTGAGGGTGTGGGCGGGGTGCTCGGCGAGGAATTGGGAGAATGCGGCCGCGGCGTCCTGGTGGCGTCCGGACTCGGCGTAGGACCAGCCTTTGTTGAAGAGGGCCCCGGCGCGGAGCTTCTCGGGCAGGGCCTCGTTGAGCACCTCTCCGAAGCTAACGGCGGCCTTGGCGTAGTCGGCTTGGTTGAAATAAAAGTCGGCGCGGATGAGGCGCGCGAGGTTCATGAACTCGTGATCGCCATGCGCCGCGGAATGACGCTGGATGAAGGCGGTGGCGAAGTCGCCGAGATCCTTGTCATCCAGGAGGTAAAAGCAGTAGAGCTTCCAGTAACCGGCTTCGAAGGCCTGCAAGGAGGCGGGGAAATCCTGCTCGACCATGAGATAGACCTCGACCGCGCGGGAGTAGCTTTTCTTCATCCGGTAGGCGTTGCCCACAAGCAGGAGCATCCTGGGCCGGGTCTCGCCCTCCGGCAGGACGGTGGAGTTGCGGGTGTAGTTGTTGATGACGCCGTCGTAGTCGCCTTTGGCAAAGAGCGCCTGAACGATGCCGACGAGGGCGATGCCGCGATTGGCGGGCGTCGTCTCGGCGATGAGCAGGGCGCGCTCAAAGAGGGGGACAGCCTCGTCGGGCTTGCCGGTCCCGGCGAGCAGGACGCCGGCTTTGACGCAGGCTTCGGAGATGACGGGGTTGTCCTTGCTCTCTTTGACGAGGTCGAGGAAAAGCGGCAGGGCGAGTTCCTTTTTGTCTTCCGCGAGATGCACGGTGCCAAGGCTGAGAAGGGCGTTCTCGCGGTAGGGGTTGTCTCCTTTGACGGCGAGCACGGCCTGGAGGGCGGTGACTTGGCGGCGGGTGTCCCCCAGCTGCTGGTAGGAGCGGGCTTTGTTGAAGGAGGCGGCGAGCCGTACTTGCGGAAGCGGGCTTTTGGTCTCGCAGAAGGCGAAATGGCGGGCGGACTCGGCGAAGTTGCGCGCGTTGAAGGTGAGGGCTCCGAGCCGGTAGGCGGCGGAGGGGGCTCCATCGCTGTTCGGGAAGCGGTCCACCACCTCGCGGTAGTAGGTCTCGGCCACCTTGAGGTTGTTCATCTTCAAATAGCACTCGCCGAGCCGGAACATGGCCATGGGCACATCGGAGCCGGAGGGGTAGGTTTGAAGATACTGGCCGAAGGATTGCGCGGCGAGCGTGTGCTCTCCGCGCTCGTAAATCATGGTGGCGTAGTCAAAAAGGTCAGTGTCGGGGCCTTTTCTCCGCGCGGGAGAGGAGGGCGGAGGTCCCACAGGGATGGCCTTTGGGATGGGCCGCTCCCCCTCCTCGACGGGAATGGCGCGCGGCACCTGCTGGCTGCGCGCGCCGTGACAGGCGAGCGCGGTGAGAACGGCAAGAATGCGGAGCATGTCGGCGCGGCGTGTCATCTCAATTCTGCGGGGCTTCCGCATCTGGCTTGCGGGTGGCGAAGGCGATGTTCCAGATGCCGGCCTTCTGGCAGGTGTCCAGCACGCTGACGACATTTTGATAAGGCACCTGCTCATCGCCGCGCAGGATGACAGCCTGGTCTTTGTTGACGGCGACGATGTTGGCCAGATTGCGCAGAAGCTGGGAGGCGGTGACCTCCTGGCCGTTGACGATGATGACACCGTCCTGCTTGATGTTGACGATGATTTCCCCGACGTTGCGCGCGCGGTCGTCCTTGCCGGTGTCAGCCGCGGGCACGCTGACGTCCATGATCTGCTCGACGCTGGCGTAGTGGCTGGTGACGGCGAAAAAGATAACCAGCAGCAAAAGCACATCCACCAGCGGGGCGAGCTGCATGGGCGTGGGTTCGATGGAGTGCTGCTTGCGGAAGTTCATGGCCGGTCAGAGAAAAAATCACATCGGCTGGCCGTCCGGGCCGCGTCCGCTGGCGACGGCGCGGGCGGCGCGCTTGTATTGGACGGCCAGCAGGGCCATGAGGTGGGTGGTGGCGGCCTCCATTTCGGAAATAAGGCGGTTCACCTTGCCGCGGAAGATGGCGTAGAAAATGAGGGCGGGGATGCCGATGGCGAGACCGGAGGCGGTGCAGAGCAGCGCCTCGGAGACACCCTGGGCCAAGCCGAGCTGGCTGGAGCCGCCGTAGTCCTTGGCGGAGATGGCGTGGAAGGTGGTGATCATGCCCAGGGTGGTGCCGAGCAGGCCGAGCATGGGGGCCACGGCGCCCACGTCGCCGAGGTAGGCGATGCGCGCGAGCAGCAGGCTGGACTGGCGGTTGCCCTCGGCTTCGGTGACTTCTTTGACCTCCTCGAAGCTGGCGGTGGGGTTGCGCGTGGCGAAGTCGAGCGTCTTGGCGGTGATGCGGGCGATGCATTCGTTGCGCCGGTTGCACACGGCCAGCAGGCCCAGGTAGTCCTGCTTGCGGATGAGGGCGTCGGCGGAGTTCATGAAGGCGTCGCTGACCACGGTGCCCTGGCGCACGGTGAGGGCGAAGAGCACGATCAAGAACGCGGTGATGATGGAGAGGATGATCAGCGGGTAGGCCATGGCGCCGGTGCGCTCGATGAAGCCGTCCAGTGTCAGCGCGCCCGCGAAGGGGTTTTCCTCATCCACCGCCGCCGCCGGAGCGGCCAGCGTGACCGTTTCTCCAGACGCGGGCGCGGCGTTCTGGGCTTGGAGTCCGGCGCCTGACCAGAAACAAAGAATCGCCGGCAGAACAAGGGCGGAGAGGAGTTTTCGGGGCATGAGTGAGCGGATTCTAGGCGCGGCGGGTGAGCTTGCAAGGAGCGAGATGGACGCGCGCCGCCGCCTTTGTGTTCACATTCTTTCGGTGGTCTGGATGCCGAGCAGGCCGAGGCCGGCCTTGAGCACGCGGCTGGCGCCCTCGCACAATGCCAGCCGCGTGGCGCGCGCCGCGCCCTCCGCTTTGAGGACGGGGCAGGCCTCGTAGAAGCTGTGGTAGGTGTTCGCCAGTTCGAACAAATAGTTCGCCAGCAGGTTCGGGCGGTGGTCGGCCAGGATGTCATGCACGGTCTCGGCGAACTGGGAGAGCTTCAGCGCCAGCGCGCGCTCGGCGGGCTCGGTGATCGTCAATTTCGCGCCGGCAAGGTCCACTGTGCCGCCCTCCAATTTGCGGAAGATGCTGCGCGTGCGCACATAGGCGTTGAGCAGGTAGGGGGCGGTGTTCCCCTGGAGGGAGAGCATTTTGTCCCAACTGAATTTGTAGTCGGTGAGCCGGTTCTGGCTCAACTCGGCGTATTTGACCGCGGCTGTGCCGATGATGCGGGCGATTTCCTCTTTCTCCTCCGCGCTGTGGCCCTGGTCGCGGCTGTCCACGGCTTCGCGCGCGCGTTCGATGGCTTCCTCGATGACTTCGAGCAGGCCCACGGTCTCGCCGCTGCGGGTTTTGAACATCTTGCCGTCCGGACCCAGGATGCTGCCGAAGGCGATGTGCGTCATCTCCGTGCCCACGCCGCGCCGCTTGGCCGCCGCGAAGACCTGGCGGAAGTGGAGCTGCTGCGGCGCGCCGACGACGTACCAAATCTCGTCCGCCCGCCACTCGCGTACGCGGTAGTCTATCGTTGCCAGGTCCGTGGTGGCGTAGAGAAAGCCGCCGTCGCTTTTGCGGATGATGCACGGAGCGGCCTTCCATGAGTCCTTTTCCTTGATGAGAAAAGGATCGTCCTCAGGCTTCAACGAGCCGTCGCTGAAAACGCAGACCGCGCCCTCGCTTTCGGTGGCGATGCCGCTGGCGAGCATGTCCTCGACCAGCGGCGCGAGCGCGTCGTTGTAAAAGCTCTCGCCCAGGTAGTGATCGAAGCGGATGTCGAGCGTGGTGTAAACCTTCTCCAACTGCTCCAAGGTCAGCCTCACGCACTCCTTCCAGATGCCGAGGTTTTCCGCGTCGCCCTGCTGCAGTTTCACGAGCTCGGCTTTGCAGACTTCGAGCACGGCATCGTCGGCCTTGGCCTCGGCGTTGACGGTTTTATAGACGCGCACCAGCTCGTGGATGGCGTCTTTTTTCAGCGCCTCCCGGTCCAGCTGCGTCTTCCAGCCGTGGATGATCATGCCGAACTGCGTACCCCAGTCGCCGACATGGTTGTCGGTGATGACTTCGTGCCCCAGGAAACGCGCCACTCGGGCGAGCGAGTCGCCGATGAAGGTGCTGCGGATGTGGCCCACATGCATGGGCTTGGCGATGTTCGGCGCGGAGAAGTCCACGACGACGCGCTTCGGCCGGGCCGCCTGCGGCACGCCTGCGTGCGCGTCCCGGATGATGAAGGCCAGCCTTTGCGCCAGGGCCGGGGCTCCGAGGGTGAAATTCAGGAAGCCGGGGCCGTCCACGGTGATCTTTTCACAAAGGTCCGCGCACACGCTTTCGAGCGCGGCCTTGATCTGCTCCGCCAGGGCGCGCGGGTTCGTCTTCAACTGCTTCGCCAGCACCATGGCGGCGTTGCTTTGATAGTCGCCGTAGCGCGTGTCCGAGGCGATCACGACGGCGGGGGAAAAGCCCTCCGGCGCGGCGATGCCGGCGGCGGTGAAGGCGGCTTGAAGTCGGTCGGTGAGGACGGCGCGGAACATGGGGCGCGTTGTTTACTCCCGAAGCTCCCAGCCTTCAACCGGCATTGCTTCCAGGCGGAGCCGCGACCGCCGCGCGCAGGCAGTCAAGCCGCGGGGGAGGCTGCCGGCGCGGGCATGGCGGCAGGCTCCGCGCATGAAGGGGCCTTGCCAAAAAGGGTGCGCAGCTCGGCCATGAGCCAGAGGCGGATGCCCCAGCGCAAAAAACGCAGTGTGCTGAAGTTCGGGGAAAAGCTCACTTTGAGTGTGAAGTCCATGCCGTTGTTCCATGCGCCGTAGGTTCCCTTGGCGAGGCGCGTCTTCGCCAGCTTGTTGAGGCGGCGGTTGTAGAGGCTCATGAATTTGGCGAAAAAGGTCCCGGCAGGCCCGTCATAAGGCAGGCGCGTCCACTCATAGTCCGGGCTGTCATAGACCAGGCGAACGGGTCCGATGAAGTAGGTGGCCAGGTCCATGATGAAGGCGATGCGCATCAATTCCGCATCCCCCAGATATTCATATTTGCCTTTGTAGAGCGACTCGAACCACAGCCGGTAGCTGCGTTTGTAAGCGCCCTTGAGGTATTCCACCGAGGCGCTCACATCCTCGCCCTGGACCTCGCGGCGGATCAGATCGGTCACGGCGCAGACCGTGTGCCCGCAATAGTCAAGACCCTGGCTGTAAAGCGGGTCTATGAAGCCCGCCGCGTCCCCCACCATGGCCCAGCGGTGGCCGGCCATCTGCTCGGTGTGGTAAGGCAGGCCCTTGTAGTAAAAGGTGTCGTCCTCCACGGCCTCGGCCTCGGCAAACATGAGCCGTCCGATGGGATGCGTCAGGAGGTGGTCCTTCAACCTTTGCGTCAGCGAGGGGCCGGGAGGCAGGGTGAAAATGGAGCGGTCCCACACAATGCCCGCGCTGTAGTCGTCATTCGACAAAGGGATGAGCCAGACCCACCAGCCGCGCCCGGTGAGGTGGTTGGTGGCTGTGGCTCGCAGGCCCTTCACACGTTTCATCAAGTCCGGGTGCGCCATGCGGCTGCGGGCGCTGTCGAGGTCGTTGACGTTGCGGAAACGGCACCAAAGAGACGAGGTGGGATGCTCATCCCCCAGCGGGCGGTGCAGGCCGAGCTGCTTGGCGAGCAGCGCCGCCTTGCCGGAGGCGTCAACGAGCCAGCGGCAGGAATGCTCGGTCTCCACGCCGGGGGCGGTGGTCACTCTGACGGTGTGCATTTTCTCATCATCAGCGAGCTGGATGCCGCGCAGGGTGGCCGGGCGCAGCAGAGCGCAGCCGGCGCGCTCAGCCTCGTCGAGCACATGCTGGTCGAGAATGCCGCGGTCAATCTGGAAGGTGGGCAGGCGGCTTTGAAATCCGGGACCGATCTCCGTGCAGTCCTCCACCCGGTCATGCGGCGTCCTGCAGAACCACATGCGCAGGCCGTGCTTTTGATAATGCCGTGAGCTGAGGTGCGCGCCCAGATGCAGCACGCGCGTGAGAAAGCAGGCCCCGACCTCGGACGTGCTCTCACCCACCTTGCGGCTGAACTCGCGCGTGCGCTCCACGATCAGCACCCGCAGCCCGGGCAAAGCGCGCTTCAGCAGCAGCCCGCAGGCCGCCCCGCTGATGCCGCCTCCGATGATGATGACATCGTGCTCGCTGGGGATGGAGGCGGAGGCGGGGGCGGGG
>ERZ761609.496-NODE-496-length-45579-cov-42.464898_pt1 | contig 45579 bp, 48 predicted proteins | sample MGYA00511163_ERZ761609 | MGnify/ENA primary metagenome ERZ761609 (study PRJEB28899, sample SAMN02445070) | bioreactor sludge metagenome | biome: EBPR sludge | place: Australia: Brisbane, Thorneside Wastewater Treatment Plant | collected 2011-12-16 ... | reverse complement strand
TATGTTAAAGCAGCATGAGTCTCTGTTTAATTTCAACTAAAAATGACTTTACACCGATTCTATTTGTATATTCTATTATATTATAAAGATATAGTCTAATTTGAATAGTGACTTTAGTAAATATATATTCTATTTCTAAGTTTAAGATAGTGAATATCTGAATGTTTTATAATTCAATTTATTTGTTAAAAAGCCACTCATTACGAATGGCTTTTGCTGTGTGATAACAGCTTGCAGAAAGAACACTATTGGACTTTTTGTGATATGATATTGTGAAATGTTTTAGGAAAGAGCTATGACTTATCTCGTTTTTGTACTTCGGTGAACGCTTCACACGATTCACAATAGGTATATGTTTGCTCATCATCGACTTCTGCCGGTGAGAGACAATTTACACACACATACTCGGATTCCCGAAAGAGCGAGTCCAGGAATTCCTCATCCTCTTGGGAAAGTTTTGGTTCTTTGTCCATGCTAACGACTCCTTTTAGATTAAATGTTTTTCTTTGAATGAAAGGTAGGTTTGCGGAGTAATGATCAGATGGTCAAGGACTTCAATCCCCATTATCTTTCCGGCATCAACTAATCGCTTGGTTATTTTTAGATCATCTTCACTCGGATCAGTATCCCCGGACGGATGATTATGCGCAATGATTATGTGAGCTGCATGGCGTTTGATTGCCATTTCAAATGCTTCCCGAGGATGGACGAGTGAAGAGGTGAGCGTACCAACGCTGATTTCATCAACCGCGATCAGATTGTTTCTGGTATCCAAACTGCAGATAAAAAAATGCTCTTTGTAGTAGTTTGTTACTTTGCCTTTGATCTGCTCATACAAGAGGTTAGGGGCTGTTATGGCATCAGCTTTCCTTGGTAACTCACGATGTTCAGTAACACGACGGGAGAGTTCAAGACTGGCAATAATTTTTCCGGCAAGTGTTGTACCGATTCCTTTTATCTGCTTAAGCTCTTGAATAGTTGCCTTGTGGATATTATCGAGTGTCTTAAAGGTAGTGAATAGCTGCTGAGCGATAATAATACCCTGATCTGTACCAATCACCAGTGACAAGAGTTCAACATTGGTAAGATACTTCTTGTCAAGATGAGTGAGTCGGTAGAGCGGTCGTTCGGTTGCAGGAAGATCAGATACGTTCATGATTTACCCTCCCATTCCGTAAATGATTCGTGTCTAAAATAAGCCCTAATACCTTTTCCACATCTGATACAATATGTAACACTGCCGAATGAGGCGACATCTGAATTTCCTTGGCATATCCTTCAATATAGCGGTATGAATTGCCAAAGAATTTACTCCCGTCTTTCCCGACTATTCGACAGAGCACATGGGCTGAAAGCTCAGCTACAATCTCCTGTAGAGGGTCTTGCTTGCGCTTGAGTTTGCCGATAATCTTTTCATGAGCCACATGACAGAGTTCGTGATAGAAGGTTGATTCTTCAGGCGTCGCTAAGGCAATGAGCTTCTTGTCCGGTGAATAATAACCAAAATGATCGGTATTGCCCGGGACAGCTTTGATTTCTATCCCCCACTCATGTGCTTTATCCATCAAAGGATGTGAGGGTAGCTGCAATCGTTCATAGGCAAGTGTTTCACCTTCAGTATCTTCAACCCGAAATACATTGGCAGTGGTAAAGCCGGAGAGGCGTTGTATATCTTCATCAGTCTGTTCATCTTTTTCTTTTCGAAAGCATGGCACCAGGATCTTAAATGATGTAGAGCCTTTCTTAACCATACGTCCGACTTCATTCCACTGCCGAAACCCTCGAGCATCTTCTGTATCGTGAATAAACATCACGAGATGATTACATAAACTCCATGAGGAACTCGGAATATTGACAAAGGGAAACATGATATAGGCGATTTTTTCCGGCACAGTACCGGCGGCAAATTCGGTCAGTACTTTGGTAAGTACGTCTTTAACTTTAGGATTCATATAAATACAATGACGGAAATCTTAAAACCGAATGCGCCCGTCTTAACGCTATCCGGCACATTCTAGACAGCGTCAGGGAGCCCGCCGAAGTCACAGGTGGAGATTGCAAAGCAATACTACCTTGACTGAGGAAGGGCTGACGCTACACTGAAAAAGCGGATAGCGTTAGGACGATTTAATTTGGTAAGGAGCTATCAATCTTCACATCTGCAACTGGATTCGATTGCCGCCCGGTGTAAACCAGACAGCTTCATGTAACCGATGGAAGTTGTGAAAGGAAGCAAAGCGGTAGCGGGATTCCGGTAAGTGCCTGCAATACTTTGAAATGAGATTCTTGACGAGCGTATTAACCTGTTCAATATGGCCGGCAACATTCTCTTCGAGGTATTGCTGCGGACGCAAGAAGACATCAAACCAGATATCAGTATAAACAAACAAGACTGTGAATTGATCTATATTATGAGACTTATTCACGCTTATCTGTTTAAACATCTCCTCATAGCGTTTGATCTTTTCGTTAAACACACGGTCAACCGTTTTCTTTCGCTCAATTTCGACCAGCAAGAACTTTGTTACTTCTTTCGGACCGGTGGCTTCAATTCGAATGAGAATGTCAGGTCTCACTCCATAGAAACTGCTGTCATAGCAAAAAGTAAATTTCTTGCCTGGAAAGTTTAGTAGGAAAGACAGAGCCACATCAAACTTCATGCTTTCGTGCATCACATTATTGGGGGACTTCTGGTACTTCTTATACTTGTATTCATCAGTTCTCCCAATATACTTGGCACCTTGTTTAGTAATAACATAGAAGACTTCACGAGACTTGTTCATCGGCTTTCCGATCGGAGGGATCCGTTCGATTAACCCGTCTTCGAGATATGATTTAAAGAGCTTGCGGGTAAAGAGCAAAGAGCCTTTATAACTTTTAGCGGTCGGGGAATACAGATTATTGAGTGTTGCGACACCACCAATGTCCAACAAATTGTTAAGTAACAGTTTTCGAGTTGTCATAGTATCGCGGGATAAATACACACCTCACCTTATCATTGTATCGACTATTATCAATATGAAAAGAGAAGGACTGTTTCGTATCGGAAACAGTCCCTCATAAACACACTCACTATACTTATTTCTTATTGCACTATACTTATTTTTATTACACTATTTTATTGCGTGGCTATTCGTCGTCCCGAAGGACGGCAAACCTGATTTATATCGTCCGAGAATTTGGTTATGGCGAGGCGTATTAAATCAGGTTTGCTGTCCTTCGCAAAACCTTTAGTGTTTTGCGGAGGACGTAATAGCCACACTATTGTATTATTTGCCTTATTCTATTGATGTCAAATGAGTTTTATAAATTTTGCTATTTAGAATTTTTCGAATGTAAACGAATATAATTTCCATTATATATTTTGTTATTAAAAGATTTCATTATATTAATTGTTCAACAATTGAAAGTAATTTTTGATTTTGACTAAGCAAAAGTCAATTTAACTTTGATTAATTCTTGCGTATTTTAAATTATGAAAGAACTTAGTTCAACCGAAATATGAGAATATTAAAAGAGGACGAAATTAAATCTCCGTATGATCTACGCGAAATGCTCTGGTACATTATACCAGGAGCTACGTTATTATTATTAATTTTCTTCTTCGAATTTTGGTTTGCTACACAAATTAGAGGTGTCCACCCTAATAGCATTTACGAAAAAGATAAGTTAGACTCAATACAAACACTATTTATTTCTTCAGATAGTACTCAGAAAATAATCTTGGCTCGTGAACGAGATTCACTATCAATTAGACATCAAATGTATGAAAACCTATTTGATAGTCTCCATACTCCAATTTTTTCTGCACTTTCAATTACTCATACTCCTTTGTTTGAAAACGTTAAAGGAGAAAAAACATTAATTGATAATTGGGTTTTGGCGGCACTTTATTTTCTTCTATTACTTACAATATCCTACATTATAGGTCACTTAACCTATATATTTGGAACATTTATATATGAACGCGGATTAATTTCAAAAGGTTTTTCATATCCATACTTGAAATTACTGGGACTAGAAGAAGGTGCTCAAAAAGATAATCCGTCACAAAGATCTATGGAAGAAATTATAGCGAGCCAATCATTTTATAGAGGCATGTACTTTTGGTCAGCTTTCATATTTATTTTTAGTTACATACTATTCTTGTATTGGGTTAAATATTGGGGAATTAGCTATCTCGAATATTATAGATATCTAATATTATTAATAACCTTACTTTTAATTTTTTTTCCGATAAGGTTAAAATTTATACTTTCTAAAATCACTGATTGGTCTAAGGAAAAAAGGATAAATAGAGAAATCAAACCATCTGTTAAGGGTAAATTATACTGGTTTATTTGTATAATATTATTGTGGTTTATATTTTCAATTTTTTATGGATGGCATTCCACAGAAGTTCTTATATCTTTAAGTATGATGTCTCTTGTAATAATTTTAACGGAAACGATCGTTAGAAAGAAGTCTCAAAATTGTAATTGTATAGATAAAATACAATAGAAGTGGGGAAAGAAAGCGGATACATCTTCCACATATATGAAAGAAAAATTTATTTATGAATATTTTTTTGTTAAAGGATATCACTTTTTTAGCAATGAATTAGATAAATTTTCGAGAAATTATTTCCATACTCAAACAAAATTTGATCAAAAGTTCATAAGAGAGTATGAAAATGCTTTTAGTAAAATTTACAATCAAAATTATCGTGATTTAGCTAAACATAATTATTGGTTATCAAAATTTTTTGTTATGGAAAATTCTATTTATTTAACTCATCAAATTAATTTTTGGGAAAACATTTATAGATTTACAAAAAGTTTGTCTGCGGCGTTCTTTTTAGTATTCATATATTGTTCTGTTTCATTTATGCTACAATATGAATTAATAAGTCGGATTATTTTAGAGTCATCAACCTATTTCAGAATGAGAGATTTCAAAGTTTCAGAATGGCTTGGTTATGATAATATTGTCTTTATTCTTTTCCTTATACCTCTTACATATTTTATAATCAAAGCTCTCATTGTTCGATACTATTTATATGTTTATGATAATCGATTTAATCGAATGATTTTAAGAAGCTTTGTCTCTTCAGTGGCCATTAAAGAATATAACAAAAAATCTTTAGAAGTTCTAAAATCATAATATAAAACCCCAAATCATTCTGTTCCATGAGATGGGGTTAAAGAAAAAATTTTATATTTGTATTGGAACTATGAAACGAACTAATCTGTCGCTATTTCCTTTCTTGTCAATTTGTAAATCCTCAATATCCATGGCGAGCTCATCGCCTATAGGGTATACGCAGGCAACCAAGTGCTGTTCTTCTGGATTTAATAAAATCAAATCTTCATCTGGTTTAAGCAGGAAAAATATTGGAACTCCGTTTTTTTTCTTCTGTGGATAAATATAATCCCTAAAATTAATGGAAAATTCAATAATTTGATGCTGTGTTAAGCATAAGGAATCTAGATCATCGGAAACAGAAAAGAATTTTTCAGAATGCGATGTGAAATCTGATATTTCATAAACATCAATTTTTGTTTGATTGGTTGCAATGGATGGTTTATTTAGATCTTCATCAATTACATAAAATTTGTCTATGAATATTCTATCTTTTTTAGCCTTATAAATTGTCATAGATCCATCAAGGGCTTTGAGTATTTGTTTATTGTAATTTGTTATTTTCCTTATCGGCATTGTTAGCTCTATTTTAGAGCTCTTGGGATAAATTAACATGATTATTTCCTTCCTAATAATTTTTAATTTTTTTTAAAGAATCCACAACACTAGCATAAAACAATTTATATTGTCAATATGGTTGGTAATAAATAGTCATTTTTATCTAAATTGAAGTGTATTCTATGTTACAAAATTACCTAGGATGATTTAAAGGTGCTTAAGCTTTCATTGGTTTTGTTAGTAAGATTTTCCTTCGATTAGAATATAAGGTGAGGTAATTACTTTGTGAATTAATTTCTGGTCAAATGGTAAAATTTCTCGCTACGATTTGGCTACGATTTGTATAGAAAATGTTCCAATGAACAGAAAAAAGAGAATTGAAAAGACTTAAAATTTTAAAGATATTGCTCTGCGTCCTTAGCTCAGCTGGCAGAGCAAATGACTCTTAATCATTAGGTCGGGGGTTCGAGTCCCCCAGGACGCACGAGAAAAGCCCTGATAAATATAAAACTTTTCCTCCTTCCCAAATCCCGGTTTGGGAAGGTTATCAAAGACCTGTTTTAGAAAGTGTTCCTCCCTTCCAAACCTCAGTTTAGAATCGTTTTTCCTCCTTCCCAAACCCCGGTTTGGGAAGGTTATCAAAGACCTGTTTTAGAAAGTGTTCTTCCTACCCAAACCCCGGTTTTTCCTCCTTCCCAAACCCCGGTTTGGGAAGGTTATCAAAGACCTGTTTTAGAAAGTGTTCCTCCCTCCTAAACCCGGGTTTTGGAAAGGTTTCCGCCGTTCTTGGTGTTCCAATCGTTAATTTTTAAAATATAAAAATTCAGAAATTCCATTTCTACTTGAAGTATTACAGAGGATTGCTATTACAGCAATCCGGACGGTTGTCTCAATTCCACTATGGTTCGATTCAAATTCGGAGATTCCTGTACGATCGGAGATTCCAGCACACGTCTCAATTCCACTATGGTTCGATTCAAATCTTTTGGAATCAATATATGACAAGAAACAGAACCAGGTCTCAATTCCACTATGGTTCGATTCAAATGGCAACACGTGGTTACGACTATGTGGTACTTCCAATTGGGTCTCAATTCCACTATGGTTCGATTCAAATGAAATGGATAGAAAGTGAAGTTTTAAGGGCACAGTAGTCTCAATTCCACTATGGTTCGATTCAAATCAAAACGGTCAAGAAACAACAATCCAAAAATTAGCAAGTCTCAATTCCACTATGGTTCGATTCAAATGGAATTAAACGAGTATCAAAGACTGTGCATCGAGTCGTCTCAATTCCACTATGGTTCGATTCAAATCAATACATATGCGTTAATCGCATTAATAAGCGATATTAGTCTCAATTCCACTATGGTTCGATTCAAATGTAATAATACAGTATTACTGTATCTATTCGCCAAAGTCTCAATTCCACTATGGTTCGATTCAAATCGAAATCACCAGCAACAATAATTTTTGAAGGAACACTGTCTCAATTCCACTATGGTTCGATTCAAATAATTCACACTAACAATTCACACTAACAATTCGAGCTAGTCTCAATTCCACTATGGTTCGATTCAAATGAGCACCAACGGGGTTAAGACCATTGAGAAACTTCCGTCTCAATTCCACTATGGTTCGATTCAAATTCAACCAACTGAGGAGCAAAAAAAAGAATTGGATGTCAGTCTCAATTCCACTATGGTTCGATTCAAATCTTCTCAGTTTAGCTATTTCTTCTTCATCATATGGTCAGTCTCAATTCCACTATGGTTCGATTCAAATAAAAATGTTATCGACGGCAGAAACTTATGCCAACGGTGTCTCAATTCCACTATGGTTCGATTCAAATTAATTATGCTGAACAATTACGTCGTTGTGTACAACGGTCTCAATTCCACTATGGTTCGATTCAAATTGGGAAAAAGACTATTACAAAAATAGGGGGGTAAAAAAGTCTCAATTCCACTATGGTTCGATTCAAATCGGCACAAGTTACATACTCAACAAACAAAGATTTAGTCTCAATTCCACTATGGTTCGATTCAAATTTTGCAGATTTGAATGAGCTATACAAAATAGAAATAGTCTCAATTCCACTATGGTTCGATTCAAATAGGAGTGGAGATCGGGAATCACCAGACAAGATAGAGTCTCAATTCCACTATGGTTCGATTCAAATAAATTTTCTCCCGAATTAATAAAAGCCGCAATGCAGTCTCAATTCCACTATGGTTCGATTCAAATCTCCACCAGCAATGGTGGGGAGCTATTTTCCATTTTGTCTCAATTCCACTATGGTTCGATTCAAATGGATCCGCATCGACCTTTACTCAAAAGACGGAAATGGTCTCAATTCCACTATGGTTCGATTCAAATAAGGCAGATACGCAACAAGTATTTGACAAAAGGAATTGTCTCAATTCCACTATGGTTCGATTCAAATAACTGCTTTCGACGGCTGCTCTCCCCACGGAGAGCTGTCTCAATTCCACTATGGTTCGATTCAAATAATCCCAGGAAAATTTGATTCCGCCAAAGAGATTTGGGTCTCAATTCCACTATGGTTCGATTCAAATCCTGTCACTTAGGGAGTTCCAAGATTGTTATAATCATGTCTCAATTCCACTATGGTTCGATTCAAATTGGTATAGGCATTGCTTATGCCAAAAACGGGGGACTCGGTCTCAATTCCACTATGGTTCGATTCAAATAACGATTCTGATTCGGTAGGTTCTTTAACTTAACGACTAGTCTCAATTCCACTATGGTTCGATTCAAATATGCACCGTATTATGTAGGTTTTGAACTCGAAAGAGGTCTCAATTCCACTATGGTTCGATTCAAATAAAAAATGCAGAATCAGATTTGATTCTGCATTTCAGGTCTCAATTCCACTATGGTTCGATTCAAATTGCGATACGTGGCTGTTGGCAAAGTTTCTGTCCCGGTCTCAATTCCACTATGGTTCGATTCAAATAATCAGACGAAATAATGGAAATAATATCTGTAATATTTGTCTCAATTCCACTATGGTTCGATTCAAATTCTGCCGGGTGAATTAAATGACTATCAAAAACTATGTATGTCTCAATTCCACTATGGTTCGATTCAAATTCGACTACAAAGACTTACCTCATCCGGCATATCTCAGTCTCAATTCCACTATGGTTCGATTCAAATAAAAGAAATATATTTTGGAGTCAATACGTAACGAAAGGGTCTCAATTCCACTATGGTTCGATTCAAATTGCCGGAATCGGTCATTGCATATTTCAGTTCGCCATGGTCTCAATTCCACTATGGTTCGATTCAAATATCCATAGTATTGAAGCAATTCTGCCGGGTGAATTAGTCTCAATTCCACTATGGTTCGATTCAAATAGGAGGAAAGGTGGATATTGAGAACGTTCATCCCTTGTCTCAATTCCACTATGGTTCGATTCAAATCTTATAGAATCTTTTCATAACGTGCTTGATCACAAGCGTCTCAATTCCACTATGGTTCGATTCAAATTGATCTCAACTTTTGATAAATTAATAACTATCGAAAGTCTCAATTCCACTATGGTTCGATTCAAATCGTTTAAAAATAAAAAAATTATGGAAAGTTTTTATATGTCTCAATTCCACTATGGTTCGATTCAAATTTTTATACCATCATAGATGGAAAGAGTTTCCCGAAAGTGTCTCAATTCCACTATGGTTCGATTCAAATAAAAAAAAATAAAAAGATGAAAAAGTGAAAAGAAAAGGTCTCAATTCCACTATGGTTCGATTCAAATCGTGGGGAGAACAGCCGTCGAGGCCAGTCAAGCTAACTGGTCTCAATTCCACTATGGTTCGATTCAAATAAATATTGAAAAATTGGCAACATTCGATTCCAAAAGGTCTCAATTCCACTATGGTTCGATTCAAATCAGAGAAGAGCAACCGACGGCAGATCCAGTTGAAAAAGTCTCAATTCCACTATGGTTCGATTCAAATGAAAAAATGTGTGTGTTAATTTTAAATGACAGAAAAAGTCTCAATTCCACTATGGTTCGATTCAAATCGGGATTGACAGAATGTTAAGAGATAAAAGATTCTTGGTCTCAATTCCACTATGGTTCGATTCAAATTGAGTTGATTAGTCCTATATTCGAGTTGACAGATGAGTCTCAATTCCACTATGGTTCGATTCAAATCGAAACAGGTGAGGTCTTAGACCCTGACGACAGAATAGTCTCAATTCCACTATGGTTCGATTCAAATAAAAATGTAGAAAGAGTGCAGAATCAGATTTGATTCTGTCTCAATTCCACTATGGTTCGATTCAAATTAGGGAGGAGAAAAAATGACTAAGGTAAAAATTTACAGTCTCAATTCCACTATGGTTCGATTCAAATAGAAAGAACATCTTCTGGAACCAGTACGAAACAAAAGGTCGTCTCAATTCCACTATGGTTCGATTCAAATATCAGCGGCTGATTTGTCGTTGAGTGAGTTTCAGGAGTCTCAATTCCACTATGGTTCGATTCAAATAACAGTGGAATGTGCCGAGAGTACAGAATGATCTGGGTCTCAATTCCACTATGGTTCGATTCAAATAACAGACTATTATCTGTTCGTAATGGATTCAAAAAAGGTCTCAATTCCACTATGGTTCGATTCAAATCCCTTCAAGATATCCGAACATTCCGTATTGTTTCACAGTCTCAATTCCACTATGGTTCGATTCAAATGTTTTGCCATTAGTTTCGTGCTTTTCATAGTTTCAAGTCTCAATTCCACTATGGTTCGATTCAAATCGGCTACAGATACAGCCATACATTTTCTCATTACAGTGTCTCAATTCCACTATGGTTCGATTCAAATCCGAGCAAACTCTCCGGACTAACCAGCCTAACAATCCGTCTCAATTCCACTATGGTTCGATTCAAATGAACACAATTGCCTTATCCCCTGTTTCCATTTTCAGTCTCAATTCCACTATGGTTCGATTCAAATATGACAAATCAGCCGCTGATTTGTCATTAAAGGAGTTGTCTCAATTCCACTATGGTTCGATTCAAATCCAGCCCCACAGAAGGAAACCCCTATATAATAGCATCGTCTCAATTCCACTATGGTTCGATTCAAATTAATATAGAGTTTAAGGATATGGATGGCTATAAGGCGTGTCTCAATTCCACTATGGTTCGATTCAAATCAACAGAAAGCGAATATGTGTTTATCCTGCAGTCCGTCTCAATTCCACTATGGTTCGATTCAAATGTGTAACGGGATTTCTTTTTTATCAAAACCGCAAAAAGTCTCAATTCCACTATGGTTCGATTCAAATATGCTTAAAGCTGAACATATCTTTTTACTATTCAGCGTCTCAATTCCACTATGGTTCGATTCAAATTAAAGTAAAAGAATTTAATTATTCTGATACCAGAGGTCTCAATTCCACTATGGTTCGATTCAAATATATTTAAAAACCGCTGAAAGGGAGTTCCAGCAACAAGGTCTCAATTCCACTATGGTTCGATTCAAATATGATTGATTTTATGATTTCAAGACAATTATTTTCAGTCTCAATTCCACTATGGTTCGATTCAAATACGGGGGGGAAAGTGGACATTAATAATGTCCATCCCTGTCTCAATTCCACTATGGTTCGATTCAAATTTATCGGAAGATGAATTATCCGAAATAAAAATTATTGTCTCAATTCCACTATGGTTCGATTCAAATACGTTGTTACGCAAACTAAAATATGCTTTTATACGTTTTATTTCAATGTTCTTTTTATCTTTGATAAAAAAAATTACTTCGACCTCTTTTTTCTGAAATTTATAGAAGGGTCGAAGTTTATTTATTTAATCAATTTTTAAATTTTTTTTATTATTTGATTACTTCAAATCTATAATGACGGGGTCGAAGTAAGACAATTCAATTTTGACTCCAATTAAGTATTTTTTTTCTGATTCCTTTTCTGAACGGATCAAGTTTTTCTGCTTCCCTTAATAATCTTACTGCTTCCTGTCTGTTTCCGGATTTATAACTTACAAACGCCTGACCGATTAATAACCCCGACGGACTTTTCCTGCCGCCTTTAATACAAGTGTCCTTTGTAAGTTTATGAAATTTCTCCGCTTCTTCAAAATTATTTTCTTTCAGACATTTGACATAAAGCAAAAAATATCCAAGCCATATTTCAAAGTTACCTCTGCTATTTTTTAAAGCGCTGTTTGTCTGCTTTTCAGCGTCAATGTATTTACCGGAAAGTATGCATGCAGCCGAATAAGTATATTTAATATAATAAGCCGTCCTGTCATTTATATAATTCCTTAATATATCTACGGCTTTCTCATATTCTCCTTTTGAAATATATATCCTCGCGAGCTTTTCAGCTATGTAATTTTTGCTTTGCCTTTCATTTCCCTTTTTCGGATAGTATCTCATTGCGGCTTTCAAAAAATCTTCTGCATTTTTTCTGTAAAGTTCTGCTTCCGGCAGATATCCTTCGTCACAGGATGTAAGTATAAGATATTTCTGAAAATAATATTTTCCCATGCTGTAAAGTTTATGATTCCCGTCTTCGACTCCGTGAAATCTGCAAAGTGTAAGTGCGCTAGGCGGCGGAAACTTATCAGCGAAATCAATATTGTCAGCTGCCGCACATTTATCCATATAATCAAGAGCCTTGTCTAAAAGCGCGATTTTATCGGAAGAATATTTGCTGATTTCTTTATTGCTGTTTTCAAATTTAAGAGGCAAAAGATATTGCGCAATATTCCATTCGTCTCCTGCCAGTTCGGCGTATGCTCCGGCTATGTTATAAAGAGCTTTGACATATTCTTTATGGTATCTTTTTATTCTCTTATCTTCAAGAAGCGGAAGTATTTGCCACACGTCCTCGATTTTTTTAAACGCTTCAATCCCTTCAGTTATTTTTTCTTTTGACTCTTTTACCGCATCTTCTCCGGGAGAATTCTTTCCGCCGAATAAGATCTGAGGCGGCATAATGACTGAAAGCAGCTGACCTTTTCTGTAAAGATCCGGAATCCTCTGCGGATCTTTTTCAAGAGCTTTATCTATATATTCTATAGCGAGTTTTGCATCATCCGTTATCTTCCCGTCTCTTCTTCCTCCGGGCATCATTAACTCCCGCGCATACTGATAATATGAATATCCAAGATTGGAATAATATGAAGCCTTTCCGGGATTCAGCTCAATGCATCTTTTTCTCAGCATTGTTGTATTTTCCCTGTATTTTTTTTGCTTTTTAAGAAATGCATTTCGCTCATCGTCACTTCTGAATGTTTGTTTTAAATTTATGTATGTCTCGGAAAGTTTTGCAGAAGCGAATGAGAACCCGTCTAATATTGTTTCATTATTCCATAATAATTCATTCTCTTTTAAATTATTCATATCACCTGCGAGATTGTAAATTGCAAGCCAGTTGGATTTCTTCTTTAACTTATTTATTTCGCTTATTAAAGTATTGTCTTCTATTAATCTGTCGAATGCATCTTTCTCAATAGTTATGCACAAAGGAATGAAAGGTGAATCTAGCTTTTCTTTCGGAATATAATTCCAAACTGCATTTTTCAGATATGCAGAATCATAATCCGTTTTTCCCTCTACAATAAAATTTACTTTCATAGAATCAGCATTGACGGCAGTATCTGTTATCTGCAGCCGGTAGCATTTTTCATCATTGTTATCTTTGCCTAACAGGTATGCAATTGTTACATTTCTGTCGTCAGGTTTGATAAGTTCAATGTTTTTAAGAGTATTGAATTTTTTAATCTGTTCAAAATATTTTCCGCGCCATAATGCAACGCCTCTATGCAGATCCTCTTCTCTGAAAAATCCCATTAAAATTGTATTTTCCATTTTATATAATATTAAATTTTAAGTTTTAATATTTCAAAATCACACAATCAGATTTGATTCGCTGAATGATTGCTTGCTAATCCCTGTAACTAAGCTAAAAACTCATTCCGGGATCATTCTTTTCAATACCAATCATTCTCTTAGTAATATATTTTCTGTTCTCAGTATTATAGAACAGCAGAGAATCTTCTTTCTTTTTTACAACCTTTTTGAGCTCTGTCATCAGACTTTCAAACTGACCTTCATTAAGCTCACCTTCAAAAGCTGAATTCTGAATCCAGTGCAGATACTTTCTGAAAATCTTCAGCACTTTCGGAAGTCTCGATGGAGATGCAATATCATAAACTGCTATATAATACATTTTCATTTTAATAATATTTAAAATTATTTTTAATGTCTGCTTGTTTTAAATTAATGTTTGAATTTTTAATTATATTCAGTTGTAATTTATAAATAATTCAGCATTTTTAAAATTAAGGCAATGTTTACGAAATATTTTGCTTTTCATTTTTTATCAGGCTTTTTATAAGAAAGAGATTAGAAATGCAATTTTGAGATCAATAATATTCAAAATATTCAGATTCAGCTCTTTCAAATTCTGATCCTGAACGATTCATAAGTTTTTCCCTCCCTCAGATACTTTATAAGATTATAGCATTCTAACCTTATTATGGTCCTGTAAGAAACGCTTCTCTTTAAAGACGGGTGTATGATTGTTGTCTTCATCCTTTCTTCAAACTCATCTACATATTTTCTCTTTGCTTTTTCATTCATAAATAAGATTTTTCCCTTCCTTTCAAAGTCACTTTCCCTGATTATCTCCAGATTGATCAGCCTGAATATTACTTTATCGGTTATAACAGGTTTGAATATTTCAGCAATATCATAACTTAGAGGAAGTCTGTTATCGCCCGGACTGTGCAGATACCCTATGGATGGAATCAGTCCTGTTCTGTAAATTTCATTTAAGCAAACCGAATACATCATCATATTGCCAAATGATATCAGACTGTTGATCATATTATCCGGAGGATTCTTCACTCTTCTTTCAAACTCAACTTCCTGCCGGAATATTTTTTTCCAGCATTCATAATAGATGCTCTTAATATTCCCTTCAGTTCCCATCAGTGAACCGACAGAGTATGCAATATCAATACTGTTTATCAGCTCTCTGATCCTGATCATTTCATCAGATAATTCGACTCCTCTGTAGGAATAATATTTCAGATTTGAAAGTGAATTTTCCGCAGCTCCTTTTATAAAATTTTTTGCAATATACAGTCTTTTGTCTTCATCAAAGAAATTATGCGCTTGTGCAAGCGCTATGTTGCCCGAATTAATTTCATCCTTTGGGAAAAAGCTGCCGATATAATTCCCGTAATAATTAAAAGAATGCATCGGAATATAATATTCTGCAAGACATCCGAGGAATTGCGAAGTAAATCCTATTTCACCGAAAGTAAATACGGATTCAACATTCTGCGCCGGTACGAATTTCTTCTTTATTATTTTTTCTTTGTCCTTTTCTCCTATGAGAACGGCGTCAATTTCATCTTCATCAATATCAGCTTCATGCCTTGAGCGTTTGTCTTCCTTCGCTTCCAGATACAGCGTGTTATTCTTTCTTCTTAAAATGGAATCTGAGAATAAATATAAATTTTGTCTCATTTCTAATTATATTTAAAATTTAATTTTTTAAATAATTTAATTCCTGCATTAGTTTATTTTAATAAACTGTCATCGTATCTTGGCGGACATTGGGCTATCCGCCGCATATTCATGAACGTCCGGCTCTGTGCATCGTTACTGTTCCTCCCTGGACTCTTAAACAATTTATTTTAAAAACTTCTTCACACTTAAATACTGATTTAAATTCTTATTCAAAAATACCGGCAGCAGATATTATAAAAAAGAACAGCAATGTTTTCGAAAGATTTATAATAAATTATTAAACTTTATTGCAATAGATATATAATTCTGTAATAGTTAAAATTCAAAAAAACTGATTCCGTTATTTTAAAAATTCTGATCAGCGTATTTTTTTAGAATATCTTTTCAATTTCATTCTTAAGTCTATTCCTCTGTATCAACACTTCCGGATGCAGATCTGATGGTCTGAAACGTTCCTCATCTTTATCTTTCATTTTTTTCATCCTTGAAGCACCGATCAGTTCTATCATTTCCGTCTTTCTTTCGTAATTGGTCTTTTTAGAACACATTTTGTTGATTACCACAAGTAAATCTATTAATAATATCAACAGTGTAAATATTATGCAGAATACCATCATCACACTATCTTTTAATATGAGGTCCCATAAAGCTTTAATCCTGTGCAGCAGCAGACCGTCGGTTTTCGAATTTTCAAGTTTTGTTATTTCAGCACGTCTGAGAGTATCAAATTCATCTCTTATCTTAGAAAGCTTCTCCGTTTCTCTTTCATAGTCATCATTGTATTTTAAATATATTTTATACTTTTCCTTCGCAATGACATCCACTCCTCTGATACCCGTGCCGGCAGTACCGTTAATCTCATCAAGATAAATATTCAAAGCTGCATCCTTCTTTACAGCTGATTCACCTGCAATTAATTTTTGCGTGTTTATTCTTTCTGAATTATCAGATTCCCATTTTGCAATTTCATCACTTACATATTTTCTGTGGATTAATTCCATTTGCTTATCGACGTCATTCTTAAATATAACCTCATCTACAGTCATAGCTCCGAGTATTGCTATAAATAGACCGATAAGAATTCTGAATACTGATACAATTGAGTTACCGCTTGACATTACGATAGATCTTTCTATAAGAAAAATAAGAATACCTATGAATAAAGATGTGAGAACTGCATTAAAAAATGAAAACATCATAAGCTCAGTTACCAGCAAATATCCGAATACTATCCATAAGATAACCGGAATACAGGTCAGCATAGCAAACAGTTTAATTTTTTTAATGCTTTCCGGCGTTTCATTTTTTATGATATTGTAGTCATCGCCTGTGATAAAACAGTATATTTTCAGCATGGTCTATTTTACTTTTATTTGATTAATAAATGATTTTTAAATATTTTTTTTATTACTATCAGAACATTCCTGTGCTTGGTGCAAAAATCTTTTCTCTGGTATAGTCAGATACTCCTCTTTTAAAACCTGATATATAATTATTTAGAGCTTTCTGCACTGATCCTTTTTCAGAAACCGCAAATTCTTTTTCTTCAATGAGTCTTAGTATAAGTTTTCTGAGTTCTGATATTCTGCTCTCGATCAGCGAAGTATCGGTTGCAGAAATTCCGGATATTCGCATAGAATCTTCCTTTAGCATCATAATTTTTTGATTAAGAGACGATATCTTTTTTTCAATAATAAATATGTAATCAGATTTGATTTTTTCAAGCGATGAATCTAAAATATCCTTTGAAGGATCATCGTAGCCGTCATTATAACCATCCTTTTCGAAATCATATTCAAGAAATTTTGTAATCTCACTTTCGGAATTCTTTTCAGTTAACTTCTTCTCCGCCGCGCCTGCATGTTTAAATACGTCCATTTTGATTTCATCTGAAAATTGTTCTTTATTGTCTTCATTTGTAATAACCTGAGTATCAGTTTCGTTTGAAGTTACTCCGTTTCTTCTTTCAAATAGATTTTTTAATAAATTCATAATTCTTGGTTTTAATTTTGTTAAAAAATAATATCGGCTTATATTTTTGGAAAATTATTTTAATTCGTAATATTAAATTTGTAATTCCTGATTATAAATTGTTTGTGTCCTAATTCATGGCATCTTCTGCAAAGTGTTATAAGGTATTTCATTTTATAATCCCAGCAGTTAATAAATCTGCCGCATTTTTTATCAATGTGATACTGTCTGTGATGTACCACCAGATTTTTACCGGCTCCGCAGATCCTGCATTTGTTTTTATCTCTTTTCAATACTGCTTTTCTCTTTGCAAACCATTTCGGATTTCTTAAATGCTTTGAATAATTATCATTCATATTTATCATTTATTTAAATTGTTTAAATTTATTTAGTAACATTGCTGATTAGTCCATTAATATTTTGATTAAAAAGTAAATTACTTCATAAATTTAATTCGCAAATTAGTTTAAACTTCACAGCTTCATATATTCCGCCATATGTATCGGCAACAGTTTTTCTGTCTTTACTTTTAAAAAACAGTTCGTCAAAATCTTCTTCAGTCAGATATGTGCATTCCATTCTGTAAAATTCTTTCAGTGACTTTCTGTTTACTGCCCTGCACTTCATAAATTTATTTATGGTGTAAAAAGACAATTCATTTGTTGAGTAGGAATCAGAAAATAATCCGGGATTCCTGTTTGTTTTAATTTTGATTTTAAGCTCGTTAAATTTTATTCTGATATCCGTCATTTTCTATAGTTATAATTTTAATAATTATTATATTAAAAGATCTTAATTCTTAATTTATATTAATATCTTCTCCTTTAAGATGCGCAATAAATACTGTCAGTTCTGTTGCCAGTGTAAATATCACTGCATTATATTTAAGACTGTATATAAAATCCTTAACCTGTAATTGAAATCCGACTGCCGGGATCTCCCCCAAATAATGTGTACAGACATCATTGCAATCGTCAGTGTAATACTTTTCAATATCTTTTACGGAAAAATTATTCAGGTGCAAAAACGAAGCGATCTTTCTCCTTATATAGCCGGATGCATACAGATCACAAGCTGAATAAGTATTTACTTCAAGATTGCAGTAGTTTTCATTTTCGATGACTTCTCTTAATTCTTTTTTGAAATTGCTGAATTTTACTTTGACTGACATTTTATTCTCCTTTTATTAAATAAATTAATTAATCTGTTGAAAATATTTATAATACAATCACTTTAAAAGGTTGGCAATGTTTTGGAATAAATTCAGACATGAATTCCCGGTTTAAATCATACACCGGAGGAATCCTGTCAATCAACTTTTAAATCTGTGAGAGACTATTTGAAACTCAACTTATATTAAAGAACTTTACAAAGTTAAATAATTTGTAAAGTCTTAAAAAGATCGGCAATGTTTTGGAAATAACATTATATTTGCTTGATTTATATAAATCTATATAGAATCTTAAAAATAATTCGTTTAACTTTATGCAAGTATAACTTGCATTGAGTAAAGCTATTCGACAATTAAATAACCACAATGAACATATTTAAAAGAAAAATAATGCCTGAATTACGGGAACACCTAAAACAAAAGCAGGTCACGGTAATAACAGGAATTAGAAGATCTGGCAAGACTACTCTTGTGATGGAATTGCTGGAAAGTGTAAACTCAAATAACAAATTATACATTGACCTTGAGAAAATGTCAAACAGAATGTTATTTAATGAAGATAATTACGAAAACATTATAAATTCATTGATAAGTATGTATTCACTAAACATACATTCTAAATTATTTTTAGCTATAGATGAGATTCAATATGTCCGAAACATTCCAAGCATTGTCAAATATCTTTACGATCATTATAATATTAAATTTATCCTTACCGGATCAAGCACTTATTATTTAAAGAACCTGTTTGCAGAATCATTAGCCGGCAGAAAAAAAATATTCGAACTTTATACATTGGATTTTGGTGAATTTCTTGAATTCAAAGGTTTTGATATGAAACCTGCGGATATTTACAAGAAAAATTTTAACAGGTTTGTTTACGAAGAATTAAAAGATCTATATTCTGAATTTATCAGATTTGGAGGCTTACCCGAAGTAGTCTTGTCCACAGATGTAAAGCAAAAAACTGATCTCATTACTGATATTCTGGACTCATATATTAAAATAGATATAAAGAATCTCGTTGATTTCGAGAACTTTGCAGCAGTTTACAAAATTCTTAAGCTGTTAGGAAACAGGACCGGCAATAAGCTTGATATCACCAAAATATCCAATTCAGCCGGATTTTCAAGAACTACAGTATCTAATTATGTTGAATTGTTTGAGGGAACATATTTGATAAAGAAGCTGCCTGTTTTGTCCAAAAGCCCGGACAAAGAAATTTCCAAGACGCCTAAAATTTATTTTCAGGATAACGGATTTCTCAACATACTTGCAGAAGTTTCAGGCGGTGTCATGTTTGAAAATTCATTGTTCAATCAGCTTAAGCATGTTGGGAACTTGAATTACTATGCTTTAAAAACAGGTAATGAAATTGATTTTGTACTTGATAAAAAATATTCTTTTGAAGTGAAAGAATATTGCGGTGACTTTGATCTTAAAAAACTTCAAAGATTATCATCAAATTTAAAGATCAAAAACAGCAGATTAATTTTCAGATATCCTTCTGACTATTTAAATGAAAACTATCTGTGGGGCGGGGATATAGTTTAACTCAAATTCAGGATTTCTTCATTAATAGATATTTTGCTTCTGTCAGCAATGATCCCGTATCTCGATGCGCCGAATGTTTCTCTGCCCTGGATGACAATTAATCTTTGGTAATCAATGTCTTCAATATTCTTTTGAATAGTATCGTTTATAATTGATATCGCTTCTATCAACGTCTTTTTGGAAAATTTATGCGGACAATTACTCAAAATATTATCTACACTCACAGATTCATTTCCTTCCATTTTTTTCTGAATTATAAACTTATATAAACTAAATTTTGCAGGCTGAAGCCTTACAGGTTCAAATTCTCCCAAGCAGATTTCATTTCGATTACAGTCAAGTATGATTTTATCCACAAACGACTGTTTTATTACTTCCTGTGTAAAATTCACTATATCCGTAAATTTCATCTTACTAAAACTCTTGTTACCTGTTTCTTTTGCAATTATCGACCTAAGTCTAACGAATGGCAATTCTGCAAGTTCAAGATCTCTTTCCTGTTTCTTGTTTTCCGGAAAGAATCCTTTAAATTCCTGATTCTCATGTGTCAGCACATGAAGGAGTTTGTCATTCTCTCTCCCGAAAAGCGACAATGCAAACGCCATATCTATGCTCATTGATTTCCTGCCGCCGGATATAGAGCAATAAAGAACATTATCTTTGTAAAAAGATTTTTCATTTATGAACTCACATAACTTATTCGGAAAAAGCTTATTATGTTTGTCATTACGGATGTCATCAAGTTCTATTGACTGCTCTTTAGCAACAATAATGTGTGTATCATTATAATCAAATTTTGGATTATTTATCTTATACATCTTTGACAATCTTTTTAATTCGTTTTTCAGAGGAGGCAATTTTATTTTTTCATGAATTCCAAGAATGACCTCTCTTCCTACGGAAGTTGTAACAATATATAATTCATCAATCTTGATTTTTCGTTGCCAGGAAAGACAAAATAAGGTTTCAGTTATAATTTGAGGTGTGAGACCGGATACGCATATTAGAATATTTTTCATTAAGTTAAATGATTTTCAATTTTAACAATATCTTTACAAATTTGGATTAATATTCTCTTTTATTTTAAAACTTTCAATAAATTTATCAATATCATTAAATGTTATCAGACCTATTTTAAAATCCCTAATCCTCTCTAATGCAGTTGTTTCAAGAGGTCTGAAAAGTGTTATTAAATTAATATTGGAATACGTACCGGTTAAAGATTTTATTAATCTTAATTTTTCTACAATATTTTTATCGATATTTCCTGTCTTACATTCAAAAATATATAATGTCTGATCTTTTATTGCACAAATGTCAAACTCATTTAAATATTCCGGTTTTAAATTTTCTCTTAATGTGTAAATTTTCACATTTTGCTGAATATCATCAAATATTTTTAGATCCTTAAACATTAAGAAAATATAATCCTCAAACCAAAGACCGGTTATATAATCAAATTCAATTTGGGATTTTATTTCAAAATTAATTTTTTGCCTTCCTTGAGAGATATTTAAAATTCCTTTAGTTTTTTTAAAATTATATCTCAGAAAATTTTGCCCTGAATTATCTTTACACTCCACTAATGTTTTTTTATTGCTTATCTGTTTATTAGCTTCAGATATTAAGTTTTTAATTTGCGAATAATGTTTTAGCATTATATTTCTGATGTTTCTGAATGTTTCATTATCTTCTAATCTTAGAGGTTTGATTTCAATCGGATAACCGTAAATTAAAAAATAATCCTTTACACTGAAGATTAGATTAATTTTAAAGTTTTCAACAATATCATTTCCTTTTATTTTTATTAAAGAATGATTTTGAGAATCAATGTAGATAACATCTTTACCTGATCCTTCAGCCGCGTTAAAAGCTGCCAGAGACATGATTTTTGTACCGGAGGTCAGATTAACAATTACTTCATCATTGTCATATTCACTTAATATAGATTTAATAATTTTTCTGCAGGAATCATAATCATATGGATGAACTTGCACTTCCTCGTAATTGAAATTTGCCAAAGTATTTTTAATTCTATCCAACTGAAATTTAGATTCAATGCTGTATATCTGAATTACTAAATCCGGATTTAAAGATCTTATGCCTATATAAACAGGTGCCGGTTGTCCGCCGATGAGGTTGATAAGGATTTTCATTTTTTATATATCATTTCAATTAGATCTGATGGTAAGGTAACATTTTTATTCTCCCTAAACAGCTTACCTATTTCAAACTCATTATCTTTTACTTTTTTGGATACAGTTTCATTTTTTGAATTAATTACTGCGATCATTTTCAGTTCGCTGGCTTTAACTGCGCCGATCCATTCTTTCGTTTTATCTTCATTACTTGACACTATAATTGCATGAGTGCTCTCATTTAATATCAGCTGATTCTTTTTGTCTATCTTGCCGCCGCAATCAACCAATATATATTTCTTGGATTTTTTTGCATTCCTTATATCTGCTGTTATTCTCATTACGAATTCATCATCAAAGATTTTCTTTGATCTGTAGATCTTCCCTTCATTCGGTTTTAAGTCACCAAACCAGTCGCCTTCTCCGTCTGGATTAGCCCTTATTATATAAAAATCCTTTCTGAATTTATCTTTTAATTTCTTATTCAGTTCTTTCCGCAGCTCTTTTATAAATACTGACTTGCCGCTGTTTGCCGGTCCCGCAATACAGATAACTTTTGATCTGAGTTTTTTCTCTTTAACTGCTTTTTTTACCGGTGCCGGATTTATTGATAAAAATTTATTGATCTTACCGGGAGGAATGATATCGCCTTTCTGAGGAGAATTTATATCGTGTGACTGAACAATCACTGCTCCAATCCTCGGATCAAATGAAGCTACCCATTTCGCGATGTGAAGTTCATGACTAAGATATGCAAAAAGCCAGACCGGGGCTTTGCCGTACATTATCACCCCTTTTGTATAATCAATATTCTTAGGAAGTTTAACGGATTTCAGATCAGCCGGCTCAATCTGCCCGTTGCCTTTGATGTAAATTTCAAGGATCTGAAAGTCTTTATTCGCTGGGAGAATTTTAAGATGTAGATTCTTTGACATAAGAGAATAATTTAATTACAAACCTTTATTATATTATATTTTTTTTAACGAATATTTTTTCTTTATACAGAATCCGGATCGATCATTATTTTGCTTACTGCCGTTTCTTTTTTTATAATGGTAAAGTTTCAACGCCGGAATAATCAATTAACTTACGGTCAAAAGTTAACAAAGGGATTTTTCTGTTTATTGAAGTGGAAGCTATAAATTTATCGGCAGGATCTCCGTGAAAATTATTCAGCATGTGATAGACATAAATAATATCCGGATCGAGATTTATTACATCAATTTTAAATGCTATAGTAGAATTCCGTATCCATTCCTCTAAGGCTTGATTTAGTTTTAACCTTTCCCTTTTTAACAATAATGATATTTCCCAAATTGAAATTACTGAAATAAATTTTTTCTGCTCATTCTCAAGAAAGTCAAGATAATTTTGTTTTAACTTCAGATCACCATTTACCAGCCAAAGATATACATGTGTATCTAATAAAATCATTTCAATAATTCCCAGTCTTCATCACTAATGGCGCTTTCAAACGGATTATCATATTTTAATACCGTCCCTTTCAATTTTGCTTTCAGATTTTTAATATATTCTTCGCTGACATTCTTTGAAACTGATATTTCCACCTCTGTTCCATCTTCAAAAGGCACATTCTCAATTTCAATTTTATGATTGTGTTTTATTATAGTATTTGTTTTGTAAGTATCCATGATTTTTTTTTAATAAAATAACTTTTTAAAAAAAGATCTTCAAACTAAATGATAAACTGACCTCTCAGAGTATAAATTTTACAGTTCGTATTTTACTTGTGCGTCTTATACTTTCTCATCTCCTCTTCCACTCTGTCAGCAAGGATCATTTTTATCAGAGACTGATACGGCACGTCTCTTTCATTCGCCATTGCTTTTATCCTGTCTAAAATAGACGAAGGCATTCGAATAGATATTGATTCGGTTGAATATTTCAGATTTGGAAATACTACTCTCTGAGCAGTATCCCAGTCAAAATACTGAGAAGTATCAGCTTTATTCCAGAATTCTCTCTCTTCATCTTCTGTCTTGAATACCGGAATCGGCTTTAGCTTTTTCTTCTTTAAGTTTGTTTTCATAAAAACTCCTTTCTTTTTTGCTCATGTCTCTTGCAGAGATGATCCTGATTTTGCTTTTTCTTAAAGTAAATATAATTGTTATTAATCTGTGTTTGGATTCACCAAACATCTGAAATCTTTCTTCATTCAGATAAGCGGTCCTTAACACAATAAAAGGCTGACTGTTAAATACTTCTTCCGCTTCCCTTCTGCTGACTTTATGTTTTTCTAAACTCTTCTTTTCGTTTCCCTCATCCCATTCAAATCCATCAATGTCATTTAATTCTATCATTTGTATATGTCAATTATATACATAAAAGTTCTAAAATAAAACACTATTTTTCCTGATTATGTAACTTTAACCGATCTTTGCTTTGAGAGTGAATGCGCAGCCGTTTTGGATGACTTCTTTGTAATCTGAAATTTCTTTCTCATTTGTACATCTGCCATACCAGTCTTTTGGGTCTTTGGTTTTGAAGCAGCTTCCAGGTTTAAAAAATATTATTGGTTTTTTGAATGGGTTTTCCGATTGCGCATACTGCTCTCCAAGTTTTCCGTATTTCACATGGTAATCATAATAATAATCAGTAATACCATCTTCATTTGAAGGAAGATAATTGCTAAGATTTAAGAATCCATTTGAATTATTTGGTTCATGAATTTTATCATATTCCGTTAGACCGCCTTCTACTTTGAATTGTCCATATCCGCTTGACTTCTTTTTACCGAATCCGGTATCAAAGACTTCTTTTAAGAGTTCTTCGCAATGAAAATATTCAAATTCCTGTTCATTAAACTTCTTAATAAGAAAGCATATATTCACTTTTTGTTCATTCTTCTCAAAATTAGAGTTAAGATACTTGGGTGAATAGGAAAACAATCTGCCTTCCATCGCAGAAAGAGTTTCCCTGTTGATCTGGACATTTGTTCTTAAACTGTCATCAAATGTTTTAATATTTTCTGAATTCAAAAGCTTTTTATAATACTCATCAATGTCTCCTTTTAAAAATAAGTTTAAAGTTTCGGTATCAATAAATTTTACATTCTTAATCTGTTTATATTCACACATCAGCTTCAATTTTTCAGCTTTAATTAGATTGCTTTTATCCTTATTCAGTGAAATACTGTATATTGGTTTTGGAAAGTAAACTTTATTTTCTTTTTCGAATAAATTATCTGAAATTGTAAATACAGGATTATTATTCTTGTACAAATTTAAAAATTCATTTAGTATATCATCACCATAAATTTCCTTCATTCTCCAGCAAAGATGACCAAAGACAGTGTCTGACTGGAGATCGGTGAGGAGTCCGGAGAGCTGTGATAAAGTTAATTTATATATTTCATGCATTATGCTTCTTCAATTTTTAATTTACACCACCCAATTTGTATCGGCTGTTCAGAATTAAATGAAACAGTCGTATGTGCTGGTTCATCAGGATTATTTCTTCCTGGCTTTTTACTTTTAAAAATCGGTGTTTTTCCTTTTTCAACTTTAAACCAACTTCCTCCTCCAAAACCTAGATTTATTAAATACTCATCATCAGCTAAAATCAAATTATTTATATTATTTAATGCACTTTCCATTAAATCTGCTCCTTTTAATTGTTCTGATTCAGACTTAAAAGGTGCAATTTTTTGTAATGCCAAAAACATTTGGTTTTTACAATATTCTTTAAGCTTATTTCGAAAGTTTGATACATTTAACTGACCAATTTTTTTCATATTCAAGTTAAACGCAATACCTTTTTTCAAGCACATTAGATTAACTTTGGGGGGACGATTATTTGAGGTAAAAATATTAAAATTTGTTTGGTCAATGAATTCAGAATCAGAAAAAATAACTTTATCTGTTATTACTGAATTATTTGGATTCGGATCAATTCCTAAACTCTTTTGATTTAGAATTGTTAATAATGTTCCTTTAATAGATGAAGCTGGAATGTAAAATTTACCGTTTGAATTGACAAACTCACTAACATATTTTTGTCCTGTGGATTTTGGATTATTGATATGCTCATGAAAAGGCTTTGTTATTAAAACCTTATAAAAGATATCATCTTCGGTAATATCTTTTTTATTTTTTTCGAAAATATCAATTATTGATTCTAAAGAATAATATTTCTTGAAATCGAACAGATTATTGTCAGAAAACTTTTTTGCAATTTTCAACGGATTTAATCTATAAAATGCTGCTTCATTTTTAATAATATAGTCTAATCCAAAACCTAATTGCTCTCCGTTTGAAATATGGACAGGTGTTAAAGTAGTAAATTTTAAATTAAGCATTTTATTAATTTATTTCATTTATAGAAACTTTTACTGCTCCATATCCTCTACTGCCTGAACCTCCTAAACAATCATCAATTAACAAATTTACTCCACTTTCTAGAACCTTAAACAAATCTTCTACTTTTTCATTTTCCAAATATCTTATAATAATATTACCTTCGAATCTTACTTTCGGAGGAACTCTTTCTATCGTCCTAAGACCACCGTCTTTTGCAGTACCCTTCTGTCTGTCAATCACAATTTCTGTTTTGAATTCTGTGTTTATTTCATTTCTTTGGAATCTTTTTTCGTCTTCTTCTATTAGAAATAAATCTCTGAAAATAAACCTTGTAGGTGTTCTGTATTCAACTTCAGGCTCTCCATTTTTTTTTCTGTTCTTATTCTCAACATCTTTAATTTTTTTATAATCATTATTAATTCCAAAACACAAATTCAATGTTTTATTCCTCTCTCCATCTTCGAAATCGCCTTCAGTTTCTAATAGACATCTTATTTTTCCTTTTAATGATGATCCAGGAATATAAGGTTGTTTTGTAACAGGATCTTTGATCACCTCACTATCGACTCCGCCTATTTGCAATTTGTCATTGCCAATTCCAATATGAAGACCTGTGAGAGTTTCAATTATTATTTTATATTTCTTCTTGTGAATTTTCATTTGTTTTAAATTATAGTTAATAAATTATTTAGGAAAATAACCAATAACAGCTTCCAGATGTAGTTTTAAAGCATCAAGATTTTTTTGAAAATCAGAACCATTTTTAGAAATTACTGAATCTAACCTACTAGTATAGAATATCTTAAATCGTCTAATATTGAGTCTCTTTTCAGAATATTCTGTATGAGCTTTTTGCATTAACAGCATAACCTTCTTTGTTCCTTCATCAACATTTGAATTATAAATTCTTAAAAAATTATCATAAAATTTTCTTATTTGATTTTTTTCGATCTGTTTATCTTTCTTATCTTCCAATTTCTGGCTGAGAATTTCAGCTAAATATTTCGCATTATTGTCTCCAATATCATTAATTAGAACAGTTCTGATTATCCCATTATCGTCAAGGAGTGAGTCAATTTTCAAAAAATTATATTGATTTGGATTTGTAGTATTTGGATCATTTCTGCTTCTATTATTTTCAGGCATTTTTACCCCCTTAATTTATAAATTACCCCGCAAAGTGCAGGATTTAATATTGTTAATTTACTGCTCTGTTTTTTGTTTAATGATAAAATTTCTTCATATAATTCTCCTATTTTAGCATCTTTATAATCTATTCCTGTTTTTAAATTTCTATTTATCATATAACTCAAATATGGATGCCATATAAGTTTGCTTGAATCACCGTTTTTCCATTCTTTCATTATTTCAGTTAAACGTAATGTATTTCTAATTACTCCCATTGATATTTTCTGCGGCTCTGCTTCATGCCATCTATAAAAACTGTCTTCTAATTTCAATACTTCATTAAGTAAATTGTTTTTAATATTTGTATTAAAAAGAAATGTTGTTGCTTTATTTTTGAAGAAATTAAAAAACTCTTTATCATTAATCATATCTTCACATTTTGTTTTCTCATCTTTCTCACTTTTAATTTTTTGGATAGCTTTTTCAGATTCCTTAGCTTTCTTTTGATTCTCTTCAGACAATTCAGCTACAATTTTTATAGGAGTACTGTGATTAAAATTTGTTATCGAATATGAAATATGCACTTCAGGATTATGGCATACAAATTCATTGAACTTCTCATTGAATTCATACAGAAGCTCCAGTGATTTTATCTGAGGACAAACTAACATCAGATCATCCCCGCCGGCAAAAATTACGTAAGAGTTTGATTTGAATTCTTTTCCGTTAACACTTATTCCTTCATTATCAATTTTTTTTAAAAATCCGTTCATGAAAAAACTAAAATAATATTTCAGGTGATTACTCAATGTAGTAATTCTCGATATTCCTGTCAGATCCTGTTTGTCATCAGTAAGTCCATATGCCATTATCATCCCAAGATTATCAATATCACCTTTGATCAAAGACAAATACTTTGCTCCTTTCGGTACTTCACTCATTTTTTCAAAACTCATGACGTTTTTATCTCCTGAAGTGTAATTTGCAACTTCAAAGAATTTCATTTTCTTAATAAGATTTATATTGTCTTTTTCCTTAAGTAAAGTATCAATCTTTGGATTTACTAAAATCTTAACAGCTTCTTCATTTCTATTTTCATTTTTACAATACTCCTTAAATTCCTGACATATTTCTACTTCGGCTGAATCTTCTTTAAATTGAATAACTAAATTATCTTCTACAATCTGATGACCTATTTCATGTTCGACCTTTACAACCTTATCTACTTGTATATATTTATCATCAGGCAAATCCTGAAATTCATCTCTTCGACCTTCCTCAATTGGCTTATCGGTAACTTTACATTTTATATTATCGGATTCTTCTCCTTTTGAATCAATATATTTCTTATCTAATACAAAACTATTTGATCCAACTGGATTCAATTGTTTCTTGAATAATTTGTGCTTGTTTGAATTCAAAGTATCAGTTGCTTTTTCAATTACCTCACCAAATGATTTCGTTTTATTCTTAAGTTCTTCGTATTTAAAAGAATCGTAAGCTGCATTGAACTGTAAGTCGAAGTTGTATTCATTTATAAGGAACGTTTCAATTGATTCAACAGCTTTATCAAAATTATTTTTGAAATCTTCATTATTCTGAGCAAGTATATAAAATTTACCTCCTGCCAGCATAACAAGATTTGCTTCAGTTAAACCTAACGCTTCTAAAAATTTCGTTGCAAAATTTCTGGTCAATACCTGCACATTAATAGATCTTCCTCTTAATATTTTAGCCGGTTTTTTATTTACAATTCCGAAAATATAATCCTGTATGCCGGGCAGATCCCCGATTACTAAATTTAAATTTTCATCCTTTTTTGATTTGAAAATCGCAAGACTTAAGCCGCAAACATCTTTCAAATGATTATATAATGAAATGTCTGTTTCGGAACTACCTGTAAAATCGGGAATGCACCACATATATTTTTCAAATACTATTAATATCAGATTTACAATTGTATCAAAATCTTTTATGCTGTTATAAAACTGTAATACATTTTGAATATCTTCAAAAAAAACAACATATTTCCGTGAACTATACCTGTTTAATTCCGCCTGTGCCTTTTCAAGAGGGATCATTGCATCATAATTTCCCTTTGTTAGCTCTACCTGCTTATAATATCTAAGCTTTCCATTATTATCAGATAATAACTTTATTTTTGAGAACAACGAGCTTAAATACTTATGTGACCATTCTTCTCCCATTTCTTCATTTGATTCTTTATCTACTCTTTCACCTGCAGAAATATGATCTGCCGTCTGCACGATCTTAATCAATTCGTCACTTAAATCTTTATTGTGGTGGCGAAGTATTATATCTCTCATTCTCTCAAATGCACTTTGATCATTGTCCAACAATAAAGTAAATTCGGTTTTCAGATCATCAACGAATTTTGCTCCTAACACCTGGTGTGTTTTCCTGTCCGGATTTTCAGTACACCTCTGCTCAAATTTTCCTACATCATGAAACAACGAACCTAGTATCAATATTTTTTCTTCTGGTGTATACATATTTTATTTTAAAAATCTTTCCAAAACTATTATAATTAAAGATAATATTCCATCTACGCAATGTTTCGGAAACATTGCTTTTTTAATTTCTTATTTTAATGAACTGCTGTTATATTAAAATGTGATGTGTCCTTAAGTGATGTTTATATCTTCTCAGATTGAGAAATCCTTTACGTTCTATAAGAGTTACTTGCCGCCTTCATTTTGTTTATGAATATAAAATTACTTTCTTTTAAAGTAAACAAACTTTTTTCCCACAGGTTAATTTTTATTTTTGCAAAATCTTTCTTTTGTAAAAATTTTTGAATCACCTTTTCTTCTTGTCCGAAGTATCGATCATCCTCCGAAGCAATATCTTAACGTCGTTATCCTCAAGCCGGATTCTCATTGTTTCTATTAGTCTATCAATCAATTTATCCGTCTTCTTTCTATTCCCGGCTATTGCGATCTCAATCAATATTTTCCCTATATCATAAGCCCAGATCAGAACCTCTTTGTCTTTCCCGCTAATCTTCCTGACGCCTTTGATCATCTTCGCAATTGTCTCATCATCAATGCCTTCCATATTCAAAGCAGGTCCGGCTGCGATTGCAGTTACTATTCCGTCTTCAGGCAGGAATGAAAATGTTTTATTTAAATGTTCCTTTGTATCCTTGTCAAGTTCAGGCATAGGCGAATCCGGCTTTTTTACCTCATCAGGATCTTCAATTTCTATGCTCTCATACCATTCCTCTAATTCCTCATCATCATATTCTTCCATTAAATTCATATCAGGCATAACTTTGCTGATCCAGGCATTTTCCACAGCAAGTAAAAATTTTTTCTTCCACGCTTTGTTCTTGAATTTGCTAATTCCTTTCTCAGAATAATATTTGTTCGTCTGAATTTCTTCAAAAACTTTATACTGATAGAATACATAATCTGAGTTTACTGTTGAAATGCCTTTATCAAAATAATTTATATTACTTCTTGCTTTTTCATTTGAAGGATCAGCCTCAAGGGATCTTTCCCAGTATTCTATCGCTTCCTCTTTAAAACCTAATCTGTATTTCAGCGCTCCCATGTCGTTAAGGCAATCTGAAATTGCATCCTTATATTCCGACGGAGTGCATTTGACGGATCTGTCATAATAGTCCAGCGCTTCATCGAATTTTTCAAGATCTTCATTAACTTTGGCAAGCTGAAACAATACTTCATAATCTTCCGGAAAATTTTTTTCGGCTCTTCTTAATATCTCCAGAGCTTTCTCAAATTCTCCAAGCTGTGAATATGATATTGATAATATTGTATAAAAAAATGGCTGACCGGGAAATTTTCTTATATACTTATCTCCGGATTTTATTATCTGATCGTATTTTCCGTTCAATAGCAATTGATTAAGATGAATCAGTTTATCATTCTCCTCTGCTTGTTTTTTTAGATCATGAATTTTCATGACGGTATATGAATATTATAATTTCTTTCATTCCTAGGAATTTTATTTCTTTAATTGCTTACAAATTATTTATTCCGGGACTTAAATTTCATAAGACACTATTATCAGACCGGCTCCATGCATCCGAATCCCTGGCTGCAGTGCTTTCCGAATCCGGATTCGTATCCTATCTTCATCAGCTTCGGATTCCCTTTGATCCTGCATGTGAATAAATATCCTCTTACCCTGGTCTCCTCCGGAGTTCCTTCTTTTATTGTAATAAGCTTCGATTTTACTTCACGGTTCAGTTCAAATGATTCCAAAGATGCTTCTTTCATATCCGGAAGCCCTGAGTCTCTGTTGTCTTTATTGAACATATTAACAGAGTATGTAATGTATTTTTCTTCCAGATTTTTTTTAAAATATTCAAAATATTCCTTATCCTCGGGATTAAGGTATGTCTGGGATTCCTTGCCTTTATAAACTGAATTCCTGGAAATTATGACAGGTGATAACGTTTTAAAAATCATTTCATTCCTGAAATCGGGTTCAGGGATCATTTCCACGGTATTAACCCTAAAATTAGACTCAGTATTCTTGTCATATATATTTAATTTCTGGTTTTCAAACATTCCGATGATGAAATTCTCAACTGTCTTGTCGATCATCATACTGACTATCAGCTCCATTTTATCTGATTCTATCTTCAGATATTTTTTATTATACAGATCTATCATACCGCATCTGGGTATATTCAGTTTTGAGAAAGTAAAAAATTTAAACCGCTTGCTGCCGGACTTATAGCCTGAATCGTGCAGCCATTTAGAAAAACTGCTGTCTGCTGTTTCAATAGTCCTGTAAATAAATGAAGAGATTGCAAATTGATAGTTGATCGGTATAAGCTGGTTCGGATTGTTTTGCTTAATCGAAAGTTTTATCCTCATATAAGTCCCTGAATTTTAAAAAGTATATATATTTTTAATAACTCAATCAAGTAAGATTTATTTCTTTACAAAATCATTTTAGAATTCAGTTTTAGTTTCTTCAATGCACTTCCTTTTTGAAATAAAATATATACTCAGAACGAATACGTCCTCCATGCTTTATTACTGTATAAGAATTGTGAAGAAAGTGATTAACTTTTTATTCGGAATTCTGATTTCTATAATCTGTAAAGATTCCGGCTTTGGAAAAATTACACATTGTGAAAAGTATAGAAAAAGTTTAGTAAAAATTTATATTCAAAATCCGGGGCATGTGAAAGTGAAGAAAGAAAGCCACTGACATGAGAAAACTCGGTAAAACTATAACGATAACGTAGGGATAGCATATTTATAAAACCGAAATTCAATTGATTCTCACACCGTAGGGGTGATGTTTTTAAAAGAAGCCGATGAAAGCTCTCCCCTTCGGGGAGGGATTGGGTAAGGTTTGCTTTTAATCTAAAATTCACAAATAAAAAAAATTATGGAAACATGATTCAAGTTTCCGCTCTGATAACCCAAAGGGTACCCCCCGCATTCGCGGGAATGTCAAAATGAGGATGCGGGAATATCATGTGGGAATTTCCCGCTTCGCAGTTGGTACTGTTTGTTTTTTAACCGTTATTTCTTTCTTTTTTTCTCAGATCATACTCTTGTTGGTTTTTTTGCTGAAAAATTTTTCACTTTTCCGGAATTTTTGCAGTTCATACAATTTTCCGGGATCTCTGCTGTCTTTTCCACAGCTTGCACATTTTTTCCCGCTGCCTCTGCTGAATTTTCCTTCACACAAATTGAAAATTCCTTCACATTCATTTAATTTTCCTTTACTTTCAATACTCATTCCGGTACCTCAAGTCTTTATTCTTTTGCCTTCGCTGAATTTTCCTTCACCCTCACTGAAAATTCCTTCACTCTCAATCTGTTTTCCGGGACCTTCACATTATATTCCAAAGCATGAATATCATTTTCTTCTTCCGACAGAATTTATACCATTACATCCGCTGAATTTTATTTCACTGCACGGTTTCATTCCGCAGCATTTGTTTTTCTTTATCCTGCATCAAGCATGCTTTCTTCAGTCATGTCTCCTCTCTCCGCATTTTCCTGTCTTCTGTATTTCATTTTCAGATTTGTTTATCCTTTATCCTCTTTTCTTTCTGCTGCATTCCGGAATTGATTCCGTAATTTAATTTCACTTTATTCAGATCCGTAATCCCTTTCTTCATTGTTCATATCCCTTTTAATTCTATCCGGAATATCTGATCTTCTTTTCATAAACCGTTCAGCTGAATTCATTTTCTTTTTTTCTGCCTGATTATTAAATGATTGATCTTCACCTGTCTTCGCTTTACAGGCAAAGACCTTTCCTTTTTCTTAAGAAAGTTTTTTCTTACCCGGAAATAAGATCCCTGACCTGGCCGTAAGTTAAATTTCAAAGACCTTTCTTGTCCTCCGAAAAGTTCTTCTGCTTCCTATATTATTAACTCGCTATAAATTATAATTTTCATACACACGTGTCATATTTAAAAAATGCCGGATTGTGAAAATGATTTTTATCGAAATTTAGTACAGGATGAAAATAGAAAAGGCAGGTGAATAAATTAAACTGTAGTTTGTTGGCGGTGATTAAAAAATTTTATCAGGGAGTTTGTAAATTCAAGTCAGGCACTGAAACTTTTTGGGACTCCGGCAACTGCAGAATTTTTTTAATGATCTTTACCTTCTTTAAAGCAGTAAATAATTATGCAGGTTGCAGGTTTGTTTGTACTTGAGCATTACTGCTTTTTAGGCAGAGGGTCGGTAGTTCGAAAACAGCCGGTCTCACGAGAGCAAACTGATAACCGCATATTTTACAGATATTATATGCGGTTTTTATTATTAATAAAATTATATAGCTGCAGGGAATTCAAATTGTTAATAATTATCACTGACAGGATTTTAATCTATATGATTATCAGATTTTAAAATCTCAATTAATTTCTCATTGAAAATTTCAACGCCGTTCTGATTCATATGATGCGGGTCATAAAAATGCAGAGTATCATTCATTTTACAAATTACATTGAAATTATAATACTCGGAAAAAGAATCCATTAATTTATCAAATTCACTTTTATCCAAATAACTTTTATAAAGTGAAGGGCTGACAGGTGCATAAACTAAAATAACTTTTATACCCATACTTTTTAAATATTCTACAATGTTTCTGAATTCATCCAACTGGTATTCTAAAAATTCAAACTTATGTTTTTCGAATTCCGAAGGATTGAAATACTCAATTTTTCTTTCTACATAACCACCCGGAATATAAGTGTCATTTCCTTTCACAGCAGGTTCAGAAAATGAAGAATTCATACTAAATAAGTCCCTCGACATTCCGTAGATTAAAGTGTTATAAACCTTCATATTATTAACTTCAATAGCCATCCGGATTGAATAAACATCATTTCTGTCATTTGCTATAATATCAAGAGATGATTCAACACCATCCATAGAAAATATTTCAGGATAAACTTCATATATAACCATTTCAGGTTTTATCTTCTGTAAATATCTTTTGAGAAGTACCATAGTTTGCAAAGGAGTTTGCGAACTGGATCCAAGATTGAATGAGGATATTCCCTTTGACTTGAAAATTCTTGTATCAAAACCTCTGTAAGCATGTGAGGATCCCAAGAACAGGATCTTTGTTTCATTCATGTCATTGATTTCTTTTATCCTGGAATTCATATGTCCGTATGAGCCGATTCTGTAATTTATATTTGGTTTGAACTGTGAAGGAATAAATTTCCCGAATAAAAATACAATGAATACATAAAACAGTAGTGCGAATAAACAGAACATCAGGTTTTTAAGAATGAATACTTTCATATAGTTTTTAGAATTGAAAATATATAAAAGGAGTTTCCTTTGTTTGCATAAACATACCTATAAGAAAAACCAGTAAGGAATAAAATGCCCATCTGAATTTCTGACTCCGTCCCAAACCAATTTTTGCAATCGCAAATTGTTCTCTTCTTCCGTGCCATTCAATAAGGATAAAAAATATTAGAAGTATAACAGTAGTAAGAGCTTCATTTATACCGGTAAACACAGGTACTTTAAACAATGACAACGAAAATATTTCAGATACATATTCCACAGCATGCTCTATACTTTCAGCCCTGAAAAATATCCAGGCGAAAACTGTCAGAGTAAATGTAGTTATCATCATTATAAATTCTTTTAAATCGGGAAAAATCTTATCCTTTGCAATTATATCCAGGTTCACTCTGTTCTTTTTTGCAATTAAAAGCGGCAGGAAGTACAAAGCATTCAGAGCTCCCCAGGCAATAAATGTCCAGTTGGCTCCGTGCCAGAATCCGCTAATAATAAAAATCAGAAAAGTATTCCTTATAATCATTCCAATGCCGCCTCTGCTTCCTCCAAGCGGAATGTAAAGATAATCCCTGAACCAGGTAGACAAAGATATATGCCATCTCCGCCAGAATTCGGCAATATCCCTCGAGAAATACGGAAAGTTAAAATTTCTCATAAGGTCAAATCCAAATAATCTGGCTGTGCCGATCGCAATATCAGAATATCCTGAGAAATCACAGTAGATCTGAAATGCAAAGAATATCGCCCCTAAAAAAAGTGTGCTTCCTGGATAGTTTGCCGAATTATTGAATATCTCATTCGCATAAACCGCACAGTTATCGGCAATAACAATTTTTTTGAATAACCCCCAGAGAATTTGACGCATACCGTCTGCGGCATGTGCATAATTGAATTTTCGTAAAGAATAAAATTGAGGAAGGAGGTGACTTGCCCGTTCGATTGGTCCGGCTACGAGCTGCGGAAAAAAACTTATAAATGCAGAGAATACAATAAAATCATTAGTAGGTTCAAATTTCCTTCTATATACATCAATTGAATAACTCAATGACTGAAATGTGTAAAAACTTATTCCAACAGGTAGAATGATATTTAGTGAATTGGTTTTTATTGCAGATCCGAAAAATGTAAAAGCAGCTGCAAAGTTATCGAGAAAAAAATTATAATATTTAAAAAAGCCGAGTAAACCGAGATTAATGATAATGCTGGTCAATAAAAGTAATTTCCTTTTGGTAATGTTATCCTGATGCTTAAGACCAATGCCTACACAGTAATCGACAAACGTACTGAATACAATCAGAAACAGGAATCTCCAGTCCCACCAACCGTAAAATGTATAACTTGCGGCAAGTATAAAAATATTTTGAAGCTTTAGATTTTTACCGGCTATAAACCAGTAAATTAGAAAAACCACGGGGAGGAATATTGCAAAATCTATAGAATTAAAAAGCATATAGACTATTTACTTTTTGCAGATTATTGTAATGGTTCACCGGGAAACGGAAATTTTAAAATGTGATTTAGGCAGATCATGAAGCTAAACTCCTTTTCCCAATCAAGAAGCCGGTTACTTTTAGGAATTATGCCGTTATGAAAGTTAGGCATTCCTTGACTTGATGACCACGAATAATATTTACTTGAACTTATATTTATCATTTTTAAAAGCATTTTTAAGGTAAAATCAGTTTTTGCTTTAACTTTCAAAAAATAACTGACAATCTCATCTCTGATATCCGGTTCCACCCACAGAGCATTCAGATCTCCTCATCTATGTTTTTTTTTAACTCAATGTTCTCAGAAACGAGCCAGCTGATTGCATCCTCTTTTCTTTTAAGCTTTGCTTCAAGCTTATCAATCTTCTTTTCATGAACAGTAGAAGATATTACGGGTTTCGCTTCAAAAATAGCAGACGCATTCTCGAAGAGTTTCTACTTCCAGTTATAAATATCATTAACATGAACATTAAACTTTTCAGCGACCTGGCTGATAGGAGTATTATTCTCAAGCAACTCTCTGAGAATGATTACTTTCTGTTCTGATGTGTAACGTTTTTTTTCGCTCATTTTGGAATTTCCTTTCGTTAAGTTTACAAATATAATAATTCAGAAATTCCATTTCCACTTGAAGCATTACAATTGCTTAGAGGAAATATTAAGAATGGGTAAAGGTCTAAACAGTTATAAAGTAAATAAAATCAGTACAAACATTATAGTGTTAACTGTAGAGGGGGAAAGTAAATGGTGGCATCAGACCTTTGGTAAGTTATTAGCTAATGATTACAGTATGAGAGAATATTGCTCGGATAGAGATTCCAGGAAGATGTTTGAATGGAGTTAAAGAATTCAAAAACCAAGTTACGTGTATGAACTTTACTTCACTATTTTAAACATTAAAACAACACACCTATTTCCACTAATAGCTCTACATACTGAAAACGTTATTTAAGAAGGATTATTGAAATATGACTGTCTTAAAATTACTTGAATTATCAAAATTATAAATTTAATTTGATTTTAGTGATAGAACTAAGAATTTAACATTATATAGATATGCGTAAATTAGAGACACTACAATTAAAGTCTTTATATAAAAATAAAAATTTTTACACTGGTGAAGTAATAATTTTTTTTAATGCAGTTAAATGTATGTATGGTGATAACATAGAATTCAAGCAAAAAAATATTCCAAAAGAGTTAGAACGATTTGTAGGGAAAGATATTTCAAAATGGAAAAGTAGAATCTATGTAAATTGTATAATAGATAAATATGATATAGTTACTTCAACTGTAACTGATGGGGGTGAAGAATATGAAGTTCCAACGGGAATATCAAGTTATAGTACTTTAAAAATTATTTCATTTGATTCATTAAGATATATCAAAGAATTTAAAATCTAATTTTACTCTAGTAATACGAAAACAATATACAATTTTTTTATCTGAATAATTTGATGAAAATGAAGAATAAATATGATCTACTTTCAACAAAATTTAAATTAACTAACAAATCAATTTATATTTAATAAAAAATGGCTGACAAGTACGAAGTAAATTACCAATACCTAAGCAAACTTTATTTATCGGATATAGTATTTGAAAAAAGAATTGATTCACAAGATGTAACAATCATTGCGTATTTTAAAAACCCAATAGAAGAGGAATCCGAAATTATTTATTTATCCTGCGATTTTTCCATATTGATAAAAGTTTTAATATTTCTTAGAGAAGAGGGTGATTTTATAATAAATGAAATTGCAGAAAAATTTAGAATTAAAGACAATGAAAATATAACTATAATTGAAATTGAGAATCTTTTAGGAAAACCTTTAGAAATTAACAATATTGTGTTTACAATTTATCGACCAAAGGATGAAAACGAACAAGGTGAATTTGTCGAAATAACTGACGAAACGATTTATTGTATTGATAGCGTTGAATCCAAAGATTTATTTGAAGACAATAAAATATCATTTGATAATTTAAATGATCAATTAGCTGAGTATTTTATTATGCTTGATATTTCATATAAATATTTTTTACAACTATTAAGTCTTGATATGCCTGAAAAGAATGCACGAAAAAAATCAGGTTTAAAAGATGAATTACTTTTTAGAATTGCTACAATTAATCATTTAATTATAAATAAGGGCAGTTAAGAAAATTCTTCCCTCCTTCCCTAACCCCGGTTTTGGAAGGTAAATCTATTCACATATATTTCCATCTCCTTCCAAACTCCGGTTTTGGAAAGTTTCCGCCGTTCTTGGTGTTCAAAAAGTTTGCAAATTAAATTGTTTCCTCCTCCTTCCCAAACTCCGGTTTTGGAAAGTTTCCGCCGTTCTTGGTGTTCAAAAAGTTTGCAAATTAAATTGTTTTCCTCCTTCCCAAACTCCGGTTTTGGGAAGGTTTCTGCCGTTCTTGGTGTTCCAAAAGTTTGTGAATTTCCTCCTCCTTCCCAAACTCCGGTTTAGGAAGGTTTGTGTCGCAGTTTATGTTCCAAAAAGTTTGCGGATTTAATTGTTTACTCCTTACAAAGGAGGGGCAGGGGGAGGTCCCAAACTTTTTTCAACAGCACCTCACTTCTCCATATTTCTAAGTATAAAATCCAGCACACCATCCGGATCACACTCCACATCTACATTCCTAATCCTAACTACCTTTATTCCAAAATTCTTCAGGAAATCATCTCTGATCTGATCATATTCCTTAGCTTCAGCGCTATCATGTACTTCGCCATCCAGTTCAACCGCCAGATTTTCCTTAACACAATAAAAATCGATCATATATTTACCTACGTTGTATTGTCTTCTGAATTTGTGTCCCTTAAATTTTTTTCCCTTTATAGCATTCCAAAGCAGTTTCTCTGATTTAGTGGGATTGTTTCTTAGTTTTTTCCTTAGTGCTTTATATTCTGTTTTATTAAAAAATTGTGTCATATTGCTCCTGTTCAACCTCCCCCTATTCCCCTCCTTTGCAAGGAGGGGTAAACTAATTTTATCTATCCGTTACGAACTTAATTTTTGCAGTCTAAAATTAAATGTAATTTAACTTTCAACCACCCTCCTATCACCATCTTTTGCAAGGAGGGGAAACTTTTTCTAAATGGTGAGTTTGTAAATTCAAATTAAGCATTAAGACTTTTTGGGACTCCAACTACTGCGGAATTTTTAACTGAATGAATAAGCGAAGTAAATTCATCTTCAGAAAAAACAAATTCCCCGTCTTTTGTTTTTTCCATGGCAGCGAAAATAACATATCCTCCGTTGAAGGGAAAAAGTAAACTGCCTAAATGGTAAATTGTATATCCAAGTCTGCAGGCAAAAGCTTCAAAAAATTTAATGTCATAAAACCAATTGCAATGCTTCTCATTGTATTTGTCCTTTTCCGGATTTGCACACAGCAAAAATCCATTTACCTTCAGGGACTTGTGAATGTTTTTCCAGCATTCGTATTGGTTATCGACATGCTCGGAAGTTCCGCAATTGGTAACAATATTAAATGCATTGAAAAAATTTGCAGGAAGCGGTTTTGATAAGTCAAGCGGTACTGCTCCGTCTTTACCGTTTAAATCAATTGAAGTATGCATCACGCCTTTGCTTTCCCAGTATTCCTTGACTGTTTTCGGCAGGTTCAATTGTGAAATTAAACAGCTGTCCTGAAAAGTCTGATTACCTAATTCAAGCATGCTTATTTCATTTAACTGTTTATTGTTTTTTACAGCATAATTCTTTACGTAATAATCGTAAAGCCAAAAGTCAGGTTGAATTACTCCCATCTAAAATTATTGTTTAATATTTTATCACTGTTAATCATTGACCACTTTTACATTATATCCTTCATACCGGGCTCTGTTTAGAAAGTCAGCATCCTCAGTTCCGTCAGTTAATGTTTCATCAAAACCGTTTATTGTTTCCCATACTTCCTTTTTTACAAGGAAACATCCGGATTTTGATTTTGTATCACCGATATTCTTAAAAGTGTCCGGATTTAAACCAACTATATCCCCTTTGTCAATAGTCTTTTCTATAAATGCGTGGTCAATTTTATCATCCGGTTTCAAAATTAAAATCCATCTGCCCTTCGCAAAATCTATCCCGGCATTTTTAACGGATGACGAATTTCCATTTCCCGAATCCAGAAACTTTACTTTAGATAATTGTGTCATTCCTTTTATACTTTTTGTGTAATCATGAGTGCCGTTCATTACAATTACTTCAATTGGCTTTACTGATTGAGTTGTTGCAATTTCAATTGATTGAATTAATTGATTAAACTTTTGCCCGGAAAGTATTATTATCGAAACACTGTTCTTCCATGTAGCAGCCCAGTGATGTACCGCATATGTATTTTGTGAAATGCAATCCGAGGTGAATTGTTCATCAGGACAATAAGGATAAAAATATTCAGAGTTGAAAATTTGAATGCCGTTTAGATAAATATTTTTATTCTCGGGAATCCATCCGCGTCTCTTCATCAATTTTGTAAACATCAGCGGACCGGTTGAAACTTCAATGTCTTTTATAGATAAATTTATTTTATCAAGCTCTTCCAGGCATTCTTTCAGAAACGGATGCTCTTTATGGGCGCCGAATACTGCATTGTTGATAAAGTTATTGTCGGATTTGCTTTCAATTCCTGCAAACATTTCATAGTCCAGCAGATCATCAAAACTTTTAACAGCTTCAACATCAACATCAAAGTAAAGACCTCCTGTTTCAAAGATTCTTTGTATTCTTGCATACTGTGCGGCAACGGCAAATTTTTTATTGTTAATACATATGTCAGAAAATCTGTTACGCGGAGCATTTTCGAGAGTAATCATCCTTATTTCATAATCAGGCAATATTCTTTTCCAGCTTTCGATGTATTTATAAAATTTTACCGGAAGATCTTTGTCGCTGATCCATGTAGTGTAAATGATTTTCGGAATTTTCATTTTATTTTACAAAATACCAGGAAGGGAATTCAATACCGTTCCAGTAATCATTTTTAGTTAGTCTTAAATCTTTGTATCCGTTTGAACTACAGAATTCGTTTACCGCTTCTATTACTCCAAAATGCTCAAGATATCTGCAGTAGTCGTGTCCGGAAACAATTCCGCCTTTTCTGACTTTAGGAAACCAGGCATTAATATCATTCATCACGTTTTCATAACTATGATCAGCATCAATATAAACGAAGTCAAGAGATTCATCTTCTATTTTCATTGCAGCATCTACAGATAAATTTTTAATCAGAACTGCCTGATTTTGCAATAGTCTTTTAGCATCACGGTAATCCTCATCATCAGTCCAGACATCAATGCAAAGATGCTCTCCTTTCCAGTAATTGAGAATTAGTTTTGAAAATTTTCCTTTCTTGACTCCAACCTCCGCGCCTTTACCTGTCTGGTAAAATTCCTGATACAGTTTTCCAAACTCTTCACGGTTAAATATGTTTCTGATGTTCATTTTATAAAAGTGGTTAATATAATTATTAATATTCTAATGTTAAATGCCCAATCATTTAAAGACTTCACTTAGTCTCTCGCCTTAAAACATTTTGATTTTTTTTAACATTATCTGCGAGGACTCAGAGATGGAGAAGTTTTTCCTACTTGTCCAAACAGCCAAATTCTTCAATACTTGAAATCGGAGTTAATGCAGGAGTCACATTAATGAAGAAAATTCTTAAAATATTTTTTTAACTTATCTTAAGAATTGATCTGCAAGTTTTTTTCCCTCGTTATGTGAATGCTATAATTTGTCTTGAAAATATACGCTTATCAGGAAGCTGATCTCTGAAATCATTTGGAATTAAGCAACAATAAAAATCAGCTCCGTTAAAGTCTTTGTTTGTAAAAATTTTGTCTTGTAAAAATGAGTAATCCGAATTTTAAGTAAAATGCATGTTTAAACGGATAAATATTTAACATTGACAAATCATACTCTTGAATAATTATTTCTTAATAATCATTAAACTACAAACCGGCATATAATGAATTAGAATCACAGACTGTAAAATCAGGTTCAGCTATCCTGCTTTATATACTAAGCATTTATTACTTCAGCTTTCATTAAAGAAAAATTTTTTAAAGAATAAGGAATTTTTTGTCCTGTTTATTTTGCTCTGAAAAGATATAATTAATATCAGGCAATATATTTTATATTCCGGTGAATTGGAAAATGGTTTTCGGGCAACTGCAAAAGTGAGATTTTGTAAAAAACAAACACTGTAAGCTGTATCTCAAAATACTTCTTAACTGCTGATGTAAATTTAACATAAAAATTTTCATTTTATCAAAGCAAGTTTTTTTGTCTGCGAAAATGATCCGGACTGAAGCGTGTAGAAATAAACACCGGATGAATGATTTTCACCGTTCCAGTATTTAATATGTTTTCCTTCAGGTAATATGCCGGTAAATATTTCAGAAACTTCATTGCCGGTAATGTCATACACTTTCAGAGTAACAAAACTTCTTTCCGGTATATAAAAAGATATTTCTGTAGTCGGATTAAACGGATTAGGAAAATTCTGATAAAGCCGGAACTCATAAACTTCAGAAAAATTCTGATTTATTCCCGTAATGATTTCAGTTAAAGGACGTTTCCAGATTTTTCCGGTTGATGAACCGGTATAAATATAATTTTCTTTAACTGTCATTGAGCTGATATTTGTATCCGTAAGTCCCTGATTAATTCCGGTCCAGCTTTCCGAAGTCTGATTAAAAAGAAAAACGCCATTACCTTCAATCGCAGCAAATAAGTTTAGTCCGGTTAAAAAAAGATTTCTGACTTCCGGATCCGGAAGACCGGTATTCATAGGATGCCATTGAGATTCTCCTAATTCAGAATAATAAACTCCGCCTCCGTATGTTCCGCAAAAAGCTTTACCATCTGACTGTAATATAGAACGGACACTTAGATTACTTAATCCTGAAACGAATACAGACCAGTTTACGCCGCTGTTAGTGGAACGGTATATGCCGCCCTCAAGACCGATATAAAAATTTTCAGATCTAAAACTGAATGAATATAAAAGATCACCTTCACCAAGCGCAAAACGCGACCAGCTTAATCCGTTATTTGTCGAACGGTAAATGCCTGCAAAAATTAATCCCGCATATATTCCGGTGCTGTCAGACATAAGAGCTTTTACGATAGTTTGAGTTAAACCATTATTTGACTGAATCCACAAATCACCGAAATTAGTGCTATAGAAAAATCCTCCTCCATACGTACCGGCATAAACATAATTATTCCATGCACTCATAGTCTGAACCGATAAAAAATTTTGAAGGCCGGTGTTTTTCTGAATCCAGGTTGCGCCATTATCATCGGACCGGAATATGCCATTTGAAGAAGTTGCTGCGAAAATATATTTTTCTGTACTTAATAAGTGATTGACCTGTCCGCCGTTTAAATTTTCTGATATAATCCATTGAGAAAAAGTCAGAGAAGATGAGGTCAGTAAAAGTGGATACAATAAAATTATTTTATAAATAATCTTCAAAGTGTAATTTTAAAATGTTTTGTAAAAATACAAAAATAATTTATAATTTGTTGTGCGGGCTGAGTCACCCGCGCTGACAGCGAATAAATTCACGGTGAATTTTTTGCGGGGACTCAGCGCATATACAATTTTCCATTGAATCCCCGCATAAGACTTATATAGACCCATCAATTTTCATTTTATCAATCCTCTGATACAAAATCCTTATAAAGATTTTCAGGTAAAATATTTTTCCAGTTGCTGAAAAATACCGGAGATAAAATGATTATAACAATGTAACCGTAAAGCGTTAGCAGAAATGTCAGAAAAGTATAAGTCCCGAAATTAAAAAATATACCGTCGACCATATCAATAATTCCTATTGATAAAGGCCAGACATAGTAACTGTTTTGAGGTATCCTTTTTTTAATACTTCCGGTTTCTTTCATCTTGCCCAATACGCTGATTTCATTGGGCTCTTTTCCTGAATGCAATATTTTTATCACGCATCCCTGTGATTTTCCAATTTGATCAAAAGTCAGCAAACATTTACTTTTGCCGGCTTGTTCAATTTTGAAATTGTTTGAAGTATCACTCTGCATGCTGATTTCAATATTGTAAATCCTGCAGTCATTGATGAATTCAATTCGTGGCGGATCTTCATTATCTATATCACTTTTTCTTATAGTTTTTCTTCCTCCGTTCCAAATTGCAATATGTGATACAGTAAGTTTATCAACCTCATGATTTTCGTAAATCATTTTCAGTTTATTTTTATCCGGGGAAAAACTGTTCGAGAGTTTAAAACCTGTAATGCAGAAAAATGTATTTCGTTTATAATACCATTTGTAATATACCAGCAGTCCAATACCAATGCCAATAAATAAAACAATTATTTCTGACTGATACTCTGATATCCAGTTCATTTTATTTGATGCTTTTAAAAAACAGATTAAGTCTGCTTAATTTAAGAATTACAAAGTACATTTTGAGATAAAAATACTTAACAAAATTATAAATTTAATTTACTAATGTAAATTGCATCATATTATTAATTTATTTATTCATATGTCTGATGAGCAAAAAATACCTGAAGGCATTGTTTATAAAAACTTCTGCTTATATTTAATATGTCCTTTTATAAAAAGCATTTTAGTGGTTTTTTATCAAAATATATTTTAAACAATAATTTTTGTAATGCATTCGTGTCAGGATGCGCATAAACTGATAATTGAGGATTAAAATACTTAAATGAACTGTTCCCAAACGTGAGAGCCTGTGTGAAAACGATTTACGAAAATCAAATGTTAGTATGAAAAATAAAAT
>ERZ761609.495-NODE-495-length-45599-cov-46.426423_pt1 | contig 45599 bp, 39 predicted proteins | sample MGYA00511163_ERZ761609 | MGnify/ENA primary metagenome ERZ761609 (study PRJEB28899, sample SAMN02445070) | bioreactor sludge metagenome | biome: EBPR sludge | place: Australia: Brisbane, Thorneside Wastewater Treatment Plant | collected 2011-12-16 ... | reverse complement strand
GGCGGGTGATGACGACGTTGAGCAGAAAGCCGGCGACGCCGAGGAAGATGGCGGGGAAGAGGAAGGCCATCTGCTCGAGCTGCTTGAATTCCTCGGAGAGGTAGCGGTGGGAGAGCTGGTCCTTGCGGGCGTAGGCCCCCTGGCCGCCGTAGCGGCGGGTGAGGTCGTCGAGGCGGTCCACCACATCCTGGGGGTTGGCGGTGGGGGCGATGGAGGCGGCGAGGGAGTTGAAGGCGCCGTCCATGCCGTAAGCGACGCTCAGGGGTTTGCGGGCCATCCAGAGGATGCCGTAGCCCTGGAAGTCTGGGATCAGGGCGCCGGGCTGGAGCGGGTAGATGAACTCGGGGCTGAGGGCGATGCCGGTGATGACGAGGCGGCGGCGGCGGCCGTTGATCACGGCGGTGAGCGAGTCGCCCGGCTTGAGCTTGTGGGCGTTGGCGAAGGATTCGGTGATGACGGTTTCGTTCTCGCGCGTGGCGTCGGGCAGGCGGCCGGTGCGGAGGAAGAGGCGGTTGAGCACGGGGGGGCCGTGGTCCGGCAAGGAGACGATGAGGGCGGTGACGGGGTCAGGGTAGTTATCGACTTCGAGGCGGGCGGAGGCGGCGACGCGGGTTTCCACCTGGCGGACGCCCGGGATCTCAGCGATGCGGGCGGCGAGGGATTCGGGGGCGCGCTTGAGGGAGGCGAAGACGTCGGCGAAGCGGTAGTCGCGATAGAAGGTGGACTGGGTGAGGCGGAGCGAGTCGTGCGTGCTGATGGACATGATCGCGGTGGCGACGCCGCTGGCGATGACCATCACGATGGCGAGGACCTGGCCCTTCATGCGCCAGAGATCGCGAAAGAGTTTGCGGTTGATGGCGCGCATTACCAGTGGATCTCTTGAGGGCTTTTGCGGTGCTGGTTGATTTCGACGCTGGCGATGTGGCCGTCGCTGACGTGGATGACGCGGTCGGCCATGGCGGCGATGTCGGCGTTGTGGGTGATGACCGCGGTGGCAGTGCCGAGTTCGCGGTTGACGCGGTCGAGGGCCTCGAGGACGACGACGCCGGTGGCGGAGTCGAGCGCGCCGGTGGGTTCGTCACAGAGCAGGACGCCGGGGCGTTTGGCGATGGCGCGGGCGATGGCGACGCGCTGCTGCTGGCCGCCGGAAAGCTGGGAAGGGAAGTGGTCGAGGCGGTCGTGGAGTCCGACGAGAGCAAGGGCCTCTTCGGGCTTCATGGGATTGCGGGCGATTTCGGTGACAATGGCGACGTTTTCGCGTGCGGTGAGGCTGGGAATGAGGTTATAGAACTGGAAGACAAAGCCGACTTCGATGCGGCGGTATTCGGTCAATTCACGGTCGCCGGCTTTGCTGAGATTCCTGCCGCGGAAATTGACGTCGCCGGCGGTGGGGCGGTCGAGACCGCCCAGGATGTTGAGCAGGGTGGATTTGCCGGAACCGGAGGGGCCGAGCAGAACGGCGAGTTCGCCGGCATAGAGGTCGAAGTCCACGCCGCGGAGGGCCTGGACCTGGACTTCGCCCATGTCGTAGATCTTTGTGATCCCCCGCGCGGTGAATACGGCTTCCGGCACGTATTCAATCATACCCGCCGGACAACAATCAGCGTCCGGCGGGCTTTACAGTGATCACGAAGCCGCCGGCGGGTTCGAGGCGGAGGGAGGTTGTGTCCGCGCGCGAGATGGGCTGGCGCGTGATGACGGTTTTGGCGGGATCATCCGGGCCATCGCGGATGATTTCGGCGTTAAATTGCCCGGGTCCGAGAAAATCGAAGGAGATTTTCAATTCACGGGCTTCGGCGCCGGCAATTCCGCCAATGTACCAATTGGGGCCTTTGCGGCGGGCGATGACGATGTGGGTGACGGGTTCGCCCAAAAGGACGCGGGTTTCGTCCCAGGTGACGGGGACCTCGCGGAGGAAGGGGGTTTCGGGCTGCCCGGCATAGGCGCCGGGGTAGTCGGCGAACATGGTGAAGGCGCTTTCGAAGATGACGTAAAGCGCCGCCTGGTGGGCGCGGGTGGTGGGCACCTGGGGGTTGAGCCAGCGGGGGACGAAGTCGGCGGGACGGACGTTGGAAAAGCCGCCGGGGGTGTAGTCGATGGGTCCGGCGAGGAGGCGGGTGAAGGCGAGGGTGACGTTGTGTTCGGCGGTGACGCGGTTGGACCACTTGACGTATTCCAGGCTCATGCCGGCTTCGCGGGTGAGGAGGTTGGGGTAGTAGCGGCGCAGGCCGCAGGGCTTGTAGGCGCCGTGGAAGTCCACCATGAGGCGGTGGCGCGCGGCTTTGTCTAGGACGCGATGGTAGAAGGCGACCATGTCCTGGTCGTCGCGGTCCATGAAGTCGATCTTGACGCCGCGGATGCCCCACTTCTCAAAGAGCGGGAAGGCTTCGTCCATCTGCAGATCGACGAAGGTCCAATGCGCCCAAAGCCAGAGGCCGACCTTCTTGCCGCGCGCATAGGTCAGAAGGGCGGGGAGGTCGAGTTGGGGGTTGGTGCGGGTGAGGTCGCGCGAGCGGCCGTCCACATCGGCGGACCAGCCTTCGTCGAGCATCATGTACTCGATGTTGTTTTCGGCGGAGAAGTCGATGTAGTGCTTCATCGTCTCCGTGTTCATGCCGGGCTTGAAGGGGACGCCGGTGGCGTAGTCGCCGGACCACCAGGACCAGGAGGTTTTGCCGGGCTGGATCCAGCTTTCGTCGGTGATGCGCGAGGGCGGAGCGAGGTGGAGGACGATGTTGGATTCGACGAGCGCGCCGGGGCGGGGCGAGATGAGGAGGACGCGCCAGGGGGTTTCGAGCGGCGTGGCGCGGATGACGGCGAGCGAGGGGTCGTCCAGGCGGGGCGAGAGCGAGGCTTCGAGGATGCGGCCGGTGGGGCGCTTGAGGTAGAGGCCGGCGTAGTGTTCGAGGTGCGATTCGGTGATGGCGACCCAGGCGACGCCGGGGATGTGGGCGAGATAGGGGAGGCCGATGAGCGAGGCGGGCTTGATGGAGGAGACGGGGAGCTGGACGTAGCTGTCTTCGTAGGAGGTGCGGTAGCCGTTGAGCAGGAGCGGGTAGGAGGGGCCTTCGCGGGCGAGGTGGAACTGGGTGAGTTCGCGTTCGAGGCGGAGTTCGCGAAGGGCGGGCTGCTGGGGCAGGCGGTAGCGGAAGCCGAGGCCATCGTCGAAGACGCGCACTTCGAGTTCAAGCTGGCGGCGAAGGCCGGCGGACTCCTGGAAGGCGGCGACGAGCGTGTTGGCGTGGGCGCGGAGGGGGTTGGCCTTGCCGTGCTTCATCGAGTAGGTTTCATCGAGAGTGCCGCGGCGGGCGGACTGGAGGGTGAGGCGGGTGGCGAGGGGCGGCTGGCCCTGGGGGTCGAGGCCGAGCAGCGAGGGAGCGAGGACGGGCTGGCCGGCAAGGTGGACTTCGTAGGCGAGGGCGGCGTCCCTGGTCTCGATCAGGCGGAACACGATACGGCCATCGGGAGAGGCCACTTCGACCGGGAGGGACTGGGCGGCGGCGGCGAGGGCAAGGGCGACGAGGAGGGCGGCAAGGCGGTGCGGCATGGAGAGAATCACCTCGACTCATCCTTATCAGAACCGGAGGGCGGACGGGGCTTGACATTTGGTGTATTAGGCGTCATAGTACACGTGTGATACCGTTCCGGCTCGTATTTCAGCCCGGTGTTCCGCTTTACGAGCAGGTGGTGTACGCGGTGAAGAAGGCGGTGGCGGGAGGGCGGCTGCGGCCGGGGGACACGTTTCCCTCTGTGCGCGCGTTGAGCCGGGAGCTCAAGATCAATCCGAACACGGCGCACAAGGTGGTGGGGGCACTGGTGGAGGAGGGGCTGCTGGAGGTGCGCCCGGGGATTGGGACGGTGGTGGCGACGCCGCCCGCGGCGACGGCGGCAGAGCGCAGGCTGCTGCTGCGGGAACATGTGGAAGCGCTGGTGGTGGAGGCGGTGCAAATGGGGATTCCGGTGGAGGAACTGGTGGCCGCGGTAGAGCAACAGTGGCGGCGGCTGGAGGCACAACCGGGGAAAGGCAAGCGATGACACCGATTCGTGCGATCGGCCTGAGCAAGCGCTTTCGCAAGGTGCGGGCGCTGGAGGATCTGGAACTGGAAGTTCCGCAAGGCGCAGTGTATGCGCTGGTGGGGGCGAATGGCGCGGGCAAGACGACGGCGATCAAGACGTTGATGAACATCCATGCGCCAAGCGCGGGGCGGGCGGAGGTGCTGGGGCGGGATTCGCGGCGGCTCGGTCCGGCGGAGTTTGCGCGCATCGGGTATGTGTCCGAGAACCAGCAGATGCCAGAGTGGATGCGCGTGGGGGATTACCTGGACTTCTGCAGGCCGTTCTATCCACGGTGGGACGCGGGCGCGCTGGTCCATCAGTTTCAGCTTCCGCTGGACAGGAAGCTGGGGCAGCTTTCGCGGGGCATGCGGATGAAGGCGGCGCTGGTATCGTCACTGGCGTACGGACCGGAGTTGATCGTGCTGGACGAGCCGTTTACGGGGCTGGACGCGCTGGTGCGCGACGAGTTGATCGAGGGGCTACTGGAGCGGATTGAAGGGGCGGCGGTGCTGATCTCGTCGCACGATCTGGCCGAGGTGGAGACGTTTGCGAGCCACGCCGGGTATCTGGAGAACGGGCGGCTGCGATTTTCCGAGGAGATGGATTCGCTGGGAGCGCGGTTTCGTGAGGTGACCGTGACGCTGGGGGCGGCGCAGAGCGCGGAGTGGCCGGCGGAGTGGCTGAACCCGGAGTGGAGCGGGCCGGTGGTACGGTTTGTGGACTCCCGCTACGAGAGCGAGCGCACGGCGGAGCGGCTGCGGGCGATGTTTGCGGACATTCGCGAGATAGAGGCGGAGGCGATGCCGCTGCGGGCGATCTTTGTGGCACTGGCGAAGGCGGCGCGGCCAGGAGGCGCGCGCGAATGAGGCTGGTGTTGCACCTGGTGTGGAAGGACGCGCGGCGATTGCGGCTGGCGATTGCCGGTGTGGCGGGGCTGACGTTTCTGGCGATTGGGGTGGGGCGAGTGCCGGAGTGGGTGGGGATGGCGGCGCCAGTGGCGTGGATGTTACTGGCGGCGATGGCGGTGGAAGGCGACTCGCTGGCGAACGACCGGGCATGGTGGCTGACGCGGCCGTATGGGCGAGGGACGCTGCTGATCTCGAAGCTGGTGTTCGTGGCGGTATTTGTGCAACTGCCCGTGCTGGGGGCAGAGATGTGGGCGTTGAATCGGGCGGGCTGGCCGCCGGGGAGTTCGTGGGCCGGGTTGGCGGTGCATCAGTTGAACGTGGGCTGTTACGCGGTGTTACCGGCGATGGCGATCGCCAGCGTGGCGCGGCGCGCGTGGTTGTGGGTGGCGGGGGTTGTGGTGGTGGTGCTGCCCGCGGCGGCGGTGGCGGGGAGCGAGTCGTCACCGCCGGTTTCGTGGGTCCAGATGGTGTGGACGGCGGTGGTGTTGGTGGGGGCGAGCGCCGCGGTGCTCGGCTGGAGCTACGCGACGCGACGGTTGCCGGCGGGCCGGGTGATGGTGGCAGGCGGCGCGGTGGCGCTGATGGCGGGGTGGCATTGGCTGACGCCGCCGAGGGTGTACGCGGCGCTGGAAACGAAGGATTTTCAGCGTATTCAGTTGAAGATCGAGGAGGGGCTGGTGGATGTAGGGGTGCGTTCGGCGTATCTGCCACTCACGCGGTCGGCCGAGGGTCAGAAGGAGAACGAAGCGGCGTTGATTGAGTATTTCGACGCGGAGGTGGCATCGGAGCGGGACGACGGGCCGCCGGTGCGGCTGAGGCCCATGCCGGGACTGGCCGCGCGGGGGCTGCTGGTGGCGCCGCCCGAGATGGCGCTGCGTTGGGGCGATCATCCGCTGCGCGTGAGGCTGCGGGCGGGCATTGCGGTGTACCGGATTGAGGAGGAGGAGTCCGTGCGGCGGTTGCGAGTGGGCCGCTGCCGGGAGTTACCGATGCCGCGCGGCAATCCGACGCAGTTGCCCATCGAGTGCGTGACTCCGTTCGCGCGGTATGAACAGGGCGGCGGCCGGGGGGCGCTGTATCTGCGGCGGGTGAATGCGCCGTGGCCGGGCGCGGGGAGTCTGGAGGTGCTGCCGCGGACGGTGCTGATCGCAGCGAAGGGCGAGCCGCCGCCACTTCGCAGGCTGGAGCCGGCGGGGTTCGTGTGGCGAACGGTGGAACTGCGGGGTGTACGGATGGTGAAGGGGGGCGGCAAATGAGGCAGATGTTCCACCTTTACTTCCGGGATCTGAAGCGTTGCCGATGGGAGGCGGCGGCGCTTCTGGCGGCCTTGGCGCTGTGGGCAGCCTGGGAGGGGCACAGGCCGGAGTTTGTGAGCGCACGCAACTACGCTGGATTTCAGCTTGCGCGCGCGGCGGGGGTGGTGATTCCCGCAATGTGGGTGTATCTGCTGTGGCGTGTGGTGTGGCACGAGGCGCCGGCAGGCGACCGGCAATGGTGGGTGACGCGGCCGTGTTCGCGGTGGAGCGTGGTGGGAGCGCGGGCGATGTTCCTGTTAACGGTGATCTGCGCGCCCAAGCTGGCGGCCGATGCGGCGGTACTGCATGTGGCGGGACTGGATGTGCGGGAGTGGGCCGGGCAGTTGGCGGCAAGGCAGGCAGGGCTGGTGGCGGCGGCACTGGTGGCGGCGGCGTTGGCTGCGGTGACGCGCGGGTTCCGGGATGCGCTGCTGGGGTTGCTGGCGGGAGCGGGGTTCGTGGCGGCGGCGTTGAGCCGTTGGGAGTTCAACGGGTGGCTGAGAGAAGCTCAGACGCGCTGGATTGGCGAGTGGCTGACGGTGGGAATCCTCGCGGCTGCTGCGCTGGCGGCGCTGGCGGTTCAGTATGCGAGCAGGAGGACGAGGGTGGCCCGAGTGGCGCTGGCGGCGGGGTTGGTGGCGGGGGTGGCGGTGTGGCCGCTGCTCACCGAGGAGCGGTTGTGGAGGATTCAGAATGCGGTGCTGGAGGCGCCGGCGTTTGAAGTGATCCGGTTGGAGACGTACTGTGATGACCCCGAATGGTTTGACCCAGCCTGCATGATCTGGATCGACCGGCCCACGCAAGGAATTGAGATTTCGCAGGCGAGGGGGGTGAGCAGAATGGGCCCGGGCATTGGGCGTCTCCAGTGGCTTCATACCGACTATTACTGGCATCGGAGACTTCCCGTCGGATGGGGTGCTGAGCTCGAAGCGGAGATTCTGGTGGTGCGGGGTGGGGAAGAGCGCGAAGTGCGCGCGGGTGGAGTGGTCGCGCGCATTGACGGCTTGGGCGTGTGCCGGAAGGGGGAGAGCGAGGGGATTGGCCATGTGGCCTGCCGGAGCGCCGTGGGCCAGGTGGTCAAGAGCCGGCCGCGGCCATTCCGTCCGATCCGCACCCGCAAGGAGTGTCTTGAATCACTGGAAACGGGAAGAGGTCCGCTCCGGCTGGAGCCGGTCTCCTGGGGGCCTTACCCGGGGATGTGGGCGTTCAGTCCGTTGACGAATCACCGCGAAGCAGAGCAATTTGCGCAGGAAGTCCGCATTGTGCGTATGGACAGGCCCGCGGGCATGTTGAAACGGACGATCCGGACGCCAGCGGCGATGCCCAGGAGGTATACGGGTCCGCTAAAGCCGCCGCCGCCGCTGAGTCAGCAACAGCTCCGCGGGTTGATCTACGATCCCAGTGGCAGGCCGGTCTATGAACCCTGCTCTGAATACCCGTAGCCGGTTATTCGTACATGAAGATCGCGGTGGCGGTGGCGGGTTTGAGGGCGACGGTGCGGACCCAGTAGGCGGCGAAGGGGGCGGGGAATTCGTGTTCGAAGGGTTGGCGGGGCTGGACGGTGAAGGTGGCGTAGGGGCGCCACTGGCCTGTGCCGGTGATGTCCACTTCGACGCGGACGGGGACGGGTTCGGTGTGGTCGTGGGTGAGGACGAGGCGTTTGCGGTCGTAGCCGGACATGAGGTAGGGGTCCGAGGGGACGCCGGCTTGGACGCGCGTCTGGTTCCAGGGGCCGCCCTGGCCGCGGGGTTTACCGAGTTGCCAGAGGTCGTCGGCGACGCCGAGCCAGAGCGCGGCTTTTCCATCGGGGGCCCGGACGACGCGGCCGGAGGGCGGCTGTTTCAGGTCGATGCCGCTCAGCACGAGCAGGCCGCGCCAGGAGCAGTAGTCGTGGATGGCGAGGTTGTGGGTGGCGATGGGGCGGACGAGGGCGAAGCCGCCGGCGTTGATGGCCGGGAGTTCATAGAAGGTGCCATGGGCGTTGAAGAGGTCGCGTTCGGTGACGATTTCACGGGAAAGGCGCATGCCCTGGGTGAGGGAGGGATCGTCGAAGGCGGGATCGCCTTTGGGCAGGCGCCAGCGGCGGCCCTGGTCGTCGGTGTAGAGGACCGAGGCCGCGTCCACTTCGAGGATGCCCGCGGGCGGGGCGAGTTGTTGGCGCATCCAGGACTCGAGGGCGGGGTCGGGAAGAGGTTCGAGGGCGAGGGCGGCATTCAAGCGGTAGAGGCCGGCGTCTGAAGCATAGATCAGATCCGGGCCCTGGGCCCAGAGGAGCCCGTGGCTGCGGGCGGGCGAGGCGGCGCGGGCGAGGCCATCGAACAGAGGCGCGGGGGCGGGCTTGCGTGTGTCAGGGTTCGAGTAGTGGAAGTAGGCGGTGGCGCGCTGAACGTCGCGGTTGGGCTTGAGGCGCAGCCAGACGCCGGGCTCCTGGCGATGAAAGGAGACGCTGGTGGAGCCGCGGGCGGCGACGGAGACTTCGCGGAGGCGGGTCCACTGGCCGTTGCCGCGGCGGTCCACTTCGAGGGTGAAGGTGACGGCGTGGGGGGATTCGTGGGCGAGGTGGAGGAAGCGGCGGGCGTAGCCGGAGAAGAGGTAGGGTTCGGAGGCGGCGCCGCGTTTGACGTCGTCGGCGAGCCAGACGCCGCCGCGGCCCAGGGGCGCGCCGAAGTGGTCGAGGCGGGCGGGTTCGACGAACCAGAGGTTCGATTGCGATTGGCCGGGGCCGGCGATGGAGCCCTTGGCGCGGCGGGTGTTGAGGAACTCGGATTTGGCGGCATCGTCAGTGCCGAAGACGATGCGGTCCTGCCAGCGGGTGAAGTCGCCGATGACCTTGAGGTAGGTGGAGCGCGGGGCGATGCCGGCGGAGTTGGCGGCGGTGAAGGTGCGGGGGAAGCGCCAGAGCGTGCCGTGCATGGTCATGAGCAGGTCCGGCTCGCCGATGTCGCGGATGCGCGGCCATTCGGTGTTCCAGCCGTGCGCGCCGTCGTAGGTATGGGAGGCTTTGGGGAGCCGGTAGGAGTGCCAACGGCCCCGGTCGAGGACCATCAGGATGAGCGAGCGGTGGTCCCAGCCGATTGACCAGATGGGATCGGTGGCGGGGTTGGGGTTGCCTTCGAGGCCGCCGGGGCCGGTGACTTCGGTGAACTGGTTGCGGCGGACGACGCGCCACTGTTTCCCATCCCATTCGGCGAGGCAGCCCGAGGGGGTGGCGGGCGGGAGCTTGCCGCCGCCGACTTCGCCATTGTTGGCATACACGACGCGGCCCTGGCCGGAGTAAAAGCCTTTGCCGTGGTAGCCGGGCAGGAGCGGCCCTTCGATGTCCTTCGCGGCGCCGCGGCGGACTGTGACGTTGGCGTCCTCGAAGAGTTGGGTGACCTCGAGGGTGTGGACGTTGATGTCGTAGAAGCCTTCCTCCATGGTGGCGAGGTAGAGGCGGTTGGCGGGATCGGTGAGATGGCGGGCGTTGCCGGTGGGGCGGCCGGGGGCCTGATCGTAAGGGATTGTGCGGACGCGGCCACCGGCGTCGATCACATAAGGCCCGATGAAGAGCTGTTGGGACTCGCGGTGGATCATGCGATTGGCGGGCGTGCCGCCGATGCTTTCGGGGCGGATGCGCTGGGTGAGCGCTTCGTCGATTTCATAGAGCTTGTCATCGGAGCCGAAGGGAGAGTGGGGCGAGTAGGTGACCACCCAGAGCTTGCCGGCGAAAGCGACCACGCCGCCGGTCCCACATTCGTTGCCTCCGTTGAACATGGTGAGGTGGGGGTAGACGCCGCCGATTTCGCGGGGCTGGGCGGTGAGGACGAGCGCGGCGGCCAGGAGGAGGGCGCAGCTACGCATAGCAGCGCACCTCGAAGATGCGCGCGAGGCCGACGGGAGGCTGGGCGGCGTCCGCGGAACCGGCGAGGACGTAGAGAGAATACCCCGTGAAGGGGAAAGAGGAGAAAAGGTCGCGGCGTTTCATGGGCGGGCTCCAACCGCCACACTATCGCAAAACCGGCGCTTCAGGCGCGCGTTTGGGCGGCGAGTTCGAGGGTGAGCGCCTCGCCGGCCCGGAGCCGGCGGGGCGCGGGCAGTGTGGATTCGGCGAAGCCTTCGAGGGCGAAGCGGGCGAGCGGGAGTTCGCCTTCACGGACGGACAGACGCGCCTGGGCCACGCCGGGGCGCAGGTCGATGTCGCACACGCCGAAAGCGTAGCCGGTGGACCAGAAGTGGCGCCCCGCTTTCGCCGCAAGGCGCATGCGCGCATCGGCGGCGGAATAGTCGAAGCCGGTGAGGGCGAGCACGGCGGCCCAACTGGCCATGGCGCGGGCGTAGTGGTGGCCGCATTCGGCTTCGTCGAAGGGATTGCGTCTGGCGCCGTCGTAGCGGGCGCGGATGTTGCGAATGGCGGTGAGTCCTTCGTCGAGCATACCTTCCTGGATCATGCCGACGGCGGCGGTGTATTCAAAGCCGGTCATGACTTCGCTGAAGTAGGGGAAAGGCTTCGCGGGGCGCTCCTTCGGATAGGCGGCCATGAGGAGCGCGCTTTCGTTTTCGAGGGCGTAGCCGCGCATGGCGTTGAAGTGGCTGGCGAGGGATTCGCGGTAGTTGTACTTGAGGATGCTCTGGAGCGTGGCGCGGATGTTCGCGGCGGCGGCGAGATGGCCGAGACCGCAGAGATGGGCCATGTATTGGCCGACGAGTTGATCGACGAGGCAGCCGGAGGCGAGCTGGAAATCGGGATTGGAGAGATCCTTCGAGCCCATGCCGACGAGGAGGCTGGGGGCGACCCTGGAGGCGTCGCCGGGCGGGCGGACTTCGTGGATGTAGTATTCGCCGTTGAAGAGGTGGGCATCCAGCCAGCGGCTGCCGCGCGCATAGAGATCGCGGCAGGTGGCGGCAAAGGCGGCGTCGCCCACGCGGGCGGCCATCTGTTCGGCGGCACGGAGAGCGCCGAGATACCAGAAGCCCATCTGGGGGTTGGGCCCGTAGTATTCGACGTCCATGGTGTTGTGCTGGGCGCCTTCCATGACGCCGTCGCGGTCGGCGTCCCAGCCGCCGGGAATCCAGCAGAATTCGAGCGCGCGGCGGACCGATGGCCAGAGGCGCTTCAGGCCGGCGTCGTCGCCGCGGAGGCGCCAGTCGCGATAGATCTTCATGATGCAGCCCATCTGGCCGTCGGCGGCGGCCTTATTGAAAGTCAGGGCGCGGCGGAGGGGCAGGTTGACGCGGAAGCTCATCAGACCCTGGTCATCGGTGGCGTGTTCGAATTCGACTTCGCGCATGCTCCAGGCGAGATCGCCGAACAGATGGGCGGTGGCGAGTTCGTAGTTCCAAACGTGGGTGCAGGAGCCGTGGCAGCAGCCCTTCTGGTCGCCGGTCCCTTCCCAGCCGAACAGGCGGCCGTCGGCGGTGCGGAAGCAGGTCTGGGTGGCGAGGGTGCTGACGTTAAACAGAGCGGCCTCCTTGACGACGTCGGGGAGGGCGGAGGAGCAGAAGTCGTGAACGAAAGCGACGGTGCGGCGGCGGAGTTCGGGCAGCCTGGGGGCGGCGGCCGTGATGACGGCCCAGGCATCGCGGAACTGGGTGGTGTAGTGGTTGCCGATGAGGTCGGCGGAGGTGCGTTTGGGTTCAGGGACGCTCCAGGCGTAGCGGTTGGGGAAGTGCCAGGCGAGCAGGAAGGTGACTTCGCGCGTCTGGCCGGGCGGGATGGCGAGGCCGGCGGCAAGAGAGCCGGCGGGCGCATCCTCGGAGCCGGAGGGGCGCGGGTCGAGACGGCCATCGAGGCTGAAGTCGTCCCAGAAGTCGAGCAGCGCGCCGCCCCACTGCGGGTTGGTCCAGTTGAGGCGGTGGGTGAGGTTCTCCGCGCCCAGGACGGCAAGGGCGAGGCTGCCCCACTGCTCGGCCTGGGGATCGACGCCCGCCGAGTCCAGGAAGAGACCGGAGACGCCCGCAGTGGTGCGGAAGGCGTTCCGATTCTTGCTGGCGCCCCTGGGTTGCCAGTCGCCTTTCCAGTCGCGGTCCACTTCCCAGCCGTCCATGCCCACGAAGTTCGGCAGGACGCCACAGACCGAGGCCCGCACCGGGCGGGCGGAGAGGTTGCGCAAGCGAAAGGTGAAGACGGCGAGGGGATGCCCGCTGGCCTGCGCGTCGGTGGGGACGAAGGGGCTGAAGGCGCGCAACTCCAGTTCGAGAGGAACGGCGGCGTCGCGCAGGGAGAGGCGCGCGAGGGGCCACGCGGCGGCGAACTCACATTCGGAGAAACGGGGCAGGCCGTGGGTGGGCATGCGGCTGCCGTGGCTGCCGGGGTAGGCGTCGGAGGGCAGCGGGCCTTCGAGGACTCGCGCGGCGCGGCGCTCGCCGTCGTCATGCCAGAGGGCAAAGAAAGGGGCGGCGCCGGAGACGACGGGCGTAAAGCCCTTCGCGGGCCGATTGACGATCTCCCAATCGCGGAGCGCGCCATTGCCGGTCAACGTGACGCTGCCGGTGGCGACGCCGCCGAGCGGCATGGCGATGCGCTCGAGTTGCGGGCCGCGGTAGGTGCGCAGCGTGGGCCATTCCGCATCGGCGGGCGCGGTCTGAGCGAAGGCGGCCGCGGGCGCGGCGCGGAAGACGGCGGGCGTCAATCCGGCGAGTTGAAGGAAGCCGCGGCGGCCGACGGCGGGTGTGCATTCGCCTTCACAGCAGTCCGGTTCACGCTGTTTCATGGGTGCATCTTACAACCGGCGCGCGCGGACCGCACGCGGGAGTTGCCCGGCGGGCCGCGCTGCGGCACAATCGAAGGCGCACTTCGCCATGGCGGATTCATCCCTGACCCGGCGGCGGTTTGCCGCACTCGCGCTCGCCTTTCAGCCTTCGGCGCGCCGCGCGCAGATTCTGCACAACATGCAGTTGGTTATGGGCGACTGGCCCTCGCATCCGCGGACGCCGGTGGAGTATGAGGTGGTGGATGCGCAGGAGCGCGAGGGCTGCCGCCTGACGCTGTTTCACTATGTTGCCGAGCCCGGTGACCGTGTGCCGGCTTATCTGCTGACACCCGCGGAGTCCAAGCCGCGGATGCCCGCCGTGGTGTGTCCGCATTCGACCATCGCCATCGGCAAGGGCGAACCGGCGGGGCTGGGCACCCGGGCGAACCGGAGCTATGCGGAGGAACTGGCGCGGCGCGGCTATGTGGCACTCGCGCCGGATTACCCCAACTTCGGGTCGTACAAGTTTGATCCGTACTCGCGGGGCTACCTGAGCGCGACGATGAAGGGCATTTGGAATCACGTGCGGGCGGTGGATCTGCTGGTGGCGCAGCCGGAGGTGGATGGCCGCCGCATCGGGGCAGTGGGCCATTCGCTGGGCGGGCACAACGCGCTGTTTCTGGCGGCTTTCGACGAACGGGTGCGCGCGGTGGTGACGAGTTGCGGGTTCACGTCGTTCCGGCGCTACATGGGTGGCGACCTGACGGGCTGGTCGCATCGCGGCTATATGCCGCGCATCGCCAGTTTGTACGCGAAGTCACCGGCCCTGATGCCGTTTGATTTCGACGATGTTCTGGAGGCCATCGCGCCTCGCGCCGTGTTCGTCAATGCGCCTGTTCGGGACGACAACTTCGATGCAGGCGGCGTGGACGAGGCGGTGGAAGCGGCGCAGCGGCGAACGCGGACACGCATCACGGTGCGGCATCCCGACGCCGGGCACGACTTCCCTCCGGACGTTCGCGAGGAAGCTTACCAGTGGCTGGACAGGGAACTGGGGGGGGTTGACTGAAGGGAGCCGGCTCAAATGGTGCGCCCGGAGTGATTCGAACACCCGACCTACTGGTTCGTAGCCAGTTGCTCTATCCAGCTGAGCTACGGGCGCACTTGCTGAACCACTCATCATCATAGCCTTTGCCACGCCCGTTTCGCAACGTCGCCACGCCAGGGAGCGCATCCGTTCCATAATGAAGGATTAACCCTTTTCTCATCGAGGCGCACCGTTCCATGAACCTACTCCGAGCCGGACTGCCGGCCGCCGCGCTGCTGGCCTTCACGCTGGCGGCCATCGCCCAGGACAGCCCCGCGCCCCCCAAAGCCGGACCTGTTGCCACGATGCCTTCGTCCGACATCCGGCCTGGCATGAAGGGTACGGCCTGGACCGTCTTTGAAGGGTCCACGCCAGAGGCGATTCCGGTCGAAATCATCGGCCTGTGGAAGAACGCGTGGGGGCCGCGCCAGGATGTGATTCTGGCCAAATTGGGCGGCAAAGCGGCGCGGACCAACGTGGCGGGCGGGATGAGCGGCAGCCCGGTGTATGTGGATGGCAAGTTGATCGGCGCCATCGCCCTGCGCATCAGTGTCTTCTCGCCCGATGCCATCTGCGGCATCACGCCCATCGAGCACATGCTCGAAATCAACGATATTGACTCCTCACAACCCTCGGCGCAGAAGGCGCCGGGATCGTTCCCGGAACGCGCCGAACTGCGCCCGCCTGCTTCCCTGCTGGACAGCGCGGGCGCGCTGACGCCGATCGAGACGCCGCTCTCCTTTGCGGGATTCCACGAGAATACTCTGCGGGAGTTCCGGCCGATCTTCGACCAGATGGGCATACGCGCCGTGCAGGGCGGCGCCGCGGGGTCCGTCTCTTCTCCAAAGCCCGCGGACGGCTGGCAGAATGCGCTTCAGCCCGGAGAAGCCATCGCGGGCGTGCTGCTTTCCGGGGATTTGAACATCACGGGCCTGGGTACGGTGACCTACAACGATGGCAAGCGCGTGCTGGGCTTTGGCCATTCGTTCTTCAACCTCGGCCCGGTGAACATGCCGATGAGCAAGGGCGAGGTGCTCATGGTGCTCAGTTCACAATTCCAGCCGAACAAGTTCGCCAACGCCACCGAAATCGTGGGCGCTCTGCGCCAGGACCGCCATTCGGGGATCATGGGCGTGCTTGGCGAGACGGCGCCCACCATCCCGGTGGACCTGGAAGTGAAGACGCCTTCGTTCACCAAGAAATTCCGGTTCCAGGCGTTTCAGCATCCCCGCTGGACGCCCTTCCTGATGCTGCTCTCGGTCTTCAACACGCTGCAGGACATCAACGATTCGGCGGCCGATGACGCCACCTTCACCTTCCGGGGCGAGGTGGCCATGGACGGCGTGGAGCCGCTGGTGCTGCGTAACCAGGTAGTGTCCGGGGCCAGCCCGATGCCGCCTCCCATGCAACTGGCCTCCTGGTGGGCCGAGCGGTTCAACCGGCTCTTCCAGAATCCCGTCCTGCCGCCGAACGTAAAGAGCGTGAGCGCCGTGATCGAGATGACGCCGGAGCGGCGGATCTCCACGATCGAGAGCGCCTGGCTGGACAATAGCGACGTGGCGCCAGGGGGTGAGATCACGGGCAAGGTCTTCCTGCGGCCGTGGCGCGGCGAGCGTTTCGTGAAGGACTTCCGCATTCCGATTCCGGCCGGACTGCCGCGAGGCGAACACCGCCTGCTGGTCAGCGACGGCGCGACGTTGAACCGGCCGCAGATGCTGGCCTCCATGGCGAACCGCTCGCTCGATCTGCGGCAACTGGTCTCGCTGATGAATCAGGAGCGCGATTCCGGGCAGATCTATCTGTCCCTGGTGGAGTCGCGGCCCACGGTTTTCGCGGACGATCAGGAATTGCCCGCCGTGCCGCCGTCGGTGCTGAATGTCATGCAGACGGGCCGCAGCGCGCGGCCGTTCACTTCGATTGCCGAGACCGCGCGTCCACAGCTGGTGCTGCCCGCCGAAGGAGTGGTCACCGGCAGCACCGCCGTCCGCTTCCGCGTCAAATAACCCAACCCTTGCGAAAGATTCTCACTCCGATGATGCCTGTCACCCGTTGGGGCCGCCGCGGCGCCCTTACCCTATTTGCCGCCTCGTTCTCCCTGTTCGCCGTGGAGACTTTGCTGTGGACTCAGAGCGAGGCCACCGAATTCGACAAGGGCACGCTCGATGGCCTGGCGCTTTCGAGCACTGGCCGGCTGACGTTGGCGCCGGTCTTCCGCGAACTGCATGACCCGGCGCTCCCGCAATTGTGGACAGCCGCCGCAGGACGCAATGGCGCTCTCTACGCCGCGGGCGCCGAGGGGCGGATCATCGTCCTGCCGCCCAACAACGCCCCCGCGCGCACGCTGGCCACTCTGGAAGGCGGTTCGATTCATGCGCTGGCCGTCCATTCCTCCGGCGACGTCTATGCGGCGGTCAGCCCGGGCGCGAAAATCTACAAGGTGACGCCGGCGGGGGCGGTGAGCCTGTTCGCCGAACCGGCGGCGCGCTACATCTGGGCGCTGGTGTTCAACCCGGCTGGAGAGCTTTATGCCGCTGCGGGCGACCCCGGCCAGATCCTGCGCATCAGCGCGGCGGGCCAGGTGAGCGTCGTCTTCGATGCGGAGGAGGCCCACATCCGGTCGCTCGTCCTGCTGCCCAACGGCCACCTGGCCGCCGGCACCGAACCCGGCGGATTGGTGTTGCGCGTCACGCCGCAAGGCGAGGGATTCGTCCTGCATCAGACCGGCAAGCGCGAAGTCACCGCGCTGACCGCCGCCTCCGATGGAACCATCTTCGCGGCGGCCGCCGGCAACCGCGGACCCGTGGCGCCCGCCGCCGTTCCGCCCCCGGCTCCGGTGACGCAAGCACCGAAGCCGGAGACGACGTCTGCGGCCCAGCAGCAGCCCCAGCCGACGCCATCACCAATTCCCCAACCGGTGGCGCTGACCACGCCCCCGACGATCAGCCGTATGGCAGCGGGCGTGCCGGGCGGCAGCGAGGTGTGGAGAATCGCTCCGGATGGCGAACCCACCCAGATCTGGAGCCACCCGCGCGCCCTGGTGTACACGCTCGCGCTCGATGCCAAGGGCCGCCCCGTCGCGGGCACCGGCAACGAGGGACAGATCTACCGGATTGAAAGCCCGACGGAGGATGTGCGCCTGGCCACGGCTGATCCCATGCAGATCACAGCGCTGATGGCCCACCCGGCGGGTGGATTGTTCACGGTGACAGCCAACCCGGCCAAACTCTACCGCCTCGGCCCCGAGTTGGAAAAGGAGGGGACGATCGAGAGCGAGCTGCTGGACGCCGGCTCGTTCACGTATTGGGGACGACTGCGTTTTGAAGGCGACGCACGCGGCGGGACGATCAAGCTGGAGACTCGTTCCGGGAACCTGGACCGCGCCCAGAAGAACTGGAGCCCGTGGGCGGTGGTGGATGCCGTGGCGGGTGGGCGAATCTCTTCGCCTCCCGCGCGATTCCTGGGGTGGCGGGCCACGTTGACGGCGGCGCCCAACGGTGATTCCCCGGAACTCAGGCTGGTGGAAGCGGCCTACCAGGCGAAGAATACTGCCCCGCTGGTGGAGTCGATCGAGCTCTCACCGGCCAATTACAAATTCCCCGCGCCGGCCGCGGGCGGCGGCGGATCTTCCACCCTGTCGCTAGGGCCGATCGGCCAGCCACGGCGCGCCGCGCCGCCGAAGCCGCGCATCGAGCCATCAGGCGCGGCCACCCTAAGTTATGAGAAGGGGGCCGTGAGCGCGCGCTGGAAGGCGAGCGACCTGAATGGCGACACGTTGCGCTACCGGGTGGAACTGCGCGCCGCCGGCGAGCAGTCGTGGCTGCTGATCAAGGAGGACGTGAGGGAGAACCGCATTTCCTTCGATGGCGCCCGCTTTCCCGATGGCCGTTACCGGCTTCGCATCACTGCCAGCGATCACCCTGACAATTACCCGGAGGCCGCGTTGACCGCCTCGGCCGAGTCGGGCGAGTTTCTGATCGACAATACGCCGCCCGTTCTGTCCGGGCTCACGGCGCGGATCGAAGGCGCCAAAGTCGTGGTGCGATTCAAGGCGGGCGACGGGCTGAGCCCGCTCAATGCGGCGGAATACTCGGTCAATGGCGGGGAATGGGAATATGCCATGCCCACCACGCGCATCACCGACAGCCTGGAACACGATTACGAAGCCCGGTTCGACAAGCCCGCCTCCGCGGAGATCATCATCGCCGTCCGGGTCAGCGACGAGAACGACAACACCGTGGTTCAGAAGATCACGCTGCGGCCCTGAGGCCGCTCCTTGAGAAAACGGCGCGCCCCTGGGGACGCGCCGTTTCTGCCTGGAGATTGAGCCAAATCAGGGGAACGTGTAGGTGGCGGTCAGCTTATAGAAGGAATCGTTGCCATCGGAGGAGGGGCGGTCAATGACGTTCGCGCCAAAGGTGTAGCGGACCGAGAACTTCGACGACAGATTCGCTTGCACGTAAGGGCCAAGCCACTTGTAAACGCCCGAGCGGGGGATGCCCGAGGAACCGGTGCCGCTGGCGCGGAAGTCCAGCGCCTCATAGTGCAGGCCCGCCGAAATCACCGGCGCCAGTTTCACGCCGCCGTTCAGCCACCAGTGGACGAAGTTGTTCTGGACCGGCGCCGGGCCCAGGCCGCCGCCTGTGGTGTTGGGCACGCGGCCTTTGCGGAGCGCGGTGTAGAAACCGGCATATAGTTGGCCTTCAAAGCGGTCAGTGTCCACGTTGGCCGTCAGGTTGGGCACGAAGCCTTCAAAGGCCATGGGGAAATTGCCGTTGGAAAGCAGTTTGCCGTTCAAGAATCCCAATTGCGGATTGATGGAGAGCTTTCCATCAAGGGTATTGAAATTGACGCCGGTGCCGAACTCAGTCCACAGGCCGCTTCCGCCGCCCGTTCCAAAGGAGGGCGTGGTCCAGAAGATGCCATAGGTGGTCCAGTCCACTTTGTCATTGACTTTGTAGGAACCGGTGACGATGGGATAGAAGCCAAAGAACGTGTCCTGGTTCATGGAAATGGTGTAGGAGGCGCGGTCTTCGGCGGGCGCCTGCTGGGCCATCATAGGGCCAGTGCAGGTGAGGGCGGCGCCAAGAAGCGCGGCGATAGTGGTTATGCGATGCATGCGGGAGAAGCCTCTCAAATTCGGAATTTCTCAGAAATCGGTAGAGAGACAGCGCAGACGAGGGGCTGGACTCAGGAATCTATGGGGTGCTCGCAAGACCGAAAGCGAGGAAATACACTTTGGGCCGGCGACACTTCAAGCACAAATGGCCTGGATGAATTGGCAAATACCAGGAAGTTGCCCGGGCGAAATAGACGGGCACTCGAATTGCGCCGCATTCCAAGCGCAAACTGAGGCCGGGGAGCTAATTGGTCCGCGGTAAGCGGAAATTAACTGTTCTTCACACTATCCTATGAGCTTCCCGCCCGGGTGTCCAATTCAAAATGCGGATGGGCGCGATAAAAAACTTTCAATCTCCGCGAAGAGGAGGGAGATTAGGCGGGGGGTGGCCGGACGGGGTAATCGGGATGGTCGGTCCGCGCGGTCTGCAGGTAGGCTTCGATGCGCTTAATTACGTCGGGGTGGCGGGCAGCGACGTTGGCGTTCTCGCCGGGGTCGATGCGGAGGTTATAGAGTTCCAGCGGCGCGCCCGGCGCCAGGCGGACAGCCTTCCACTCGCCGTGGCGGACGGCCTGCCTGGTGCCGCGTTCGTGGAATTCCCAGTAGAGGAACTCATGCGCCTCTTGCGGCTTGCCGGTCAGCGTAGGCAGGATCGAGCGGCCGTCGATCCCCTTCGGCGCGGGTAGGCCCGCCAGATCAGAGAAGGTGGGCATGAGGTCCCAGAAGGCCCACGGGAAGTCGCTGGTGGTTCCGGCGGGCACGGCGCCAGGCATCCAGGCGATAGCGGGCACGCGGATGCCTCCTTCGTAAAGGTCGCGCTTGATGCCGCGGTAGATGCCATTCGAATCGAAGAAATCCGGTTCGTGGCCGCCCTCGCGATGGGGGCCGTTGTCGGAAGTGAACAGCACGAATGTGTCGCGCCCGGTGCGCCGGACGGTTTCAAGAATAGTCCCCACGTCCTTGTCCATCCGGGTGATCATGGCGGCGAAGTTTCGCTCGTTCTGCGGCCAGGGTTGACGCGTATAGGGTGCGTCGTCGGGAACCTCCATGCCCGCGTTGCCCTTCTCGTTGTTGGCGTGCGGCGTGGTGAAGTTCACTTCCAGGTAGTAGGGTCCGCGAGTCTCGCGGATAAACTTCACGGCCTGCTCGGTGAAGACGTCAGGGGCGTACTGGTCGGGCGTCTGGCTCCAGTTCCGGGGCAGTTCCACATGCCGGCGGTTATGGAGCAGCAACTGGGGGTAGTAGGTGTGGGCGTGGCGCTGCGAGAAATAGCCGAAGAATTCATCCACGCCCTTCTCCAGGGGAAAGCCCGTGGTGCCAAGCGGGCCCATGGACCATTTGCCGATCACGCCGTTGCGGTAGCCCGCCAGGCGGAGGTGCTCCTGAATGGTGAGGTCCTGGGGCCGGAGCCAGGTGGCTGAGTTACCGCGCATCTGCGCATGACCGGTGTGGAAACCGGTCAGCCAGCAGCAGCGCGAGGGCGCGCACACGGTGGACCCGGCGTAGGCGCTGGTGAAGCGGAGGCCTTCCTTCGCCATCTGGTCGAGTTCCGGCGTGCGGATGCGCTGCTGGCCATAGCAGCCCAGGTCGCCATAGCCCAGGTCATCGGCCATAATGACGATGATGTTCGGCCGGCGCGACTGGGCCCGCGCGGAGAGGACTCCCGCGCCCAGGCCGGCAAGAAAACTCCGGCGCCTCATGCGACCTCCAGAGTATCGCAACTGAAGCGGGGCGAGGCTCAATTCTCCCGGGCGGCGGTCGGGCCTCTGACATCCGCCTCATACACGTTGCCCTGCTGATCAGAGCTGAGTATGATCCACGGCCCGCGGTCCGGATAGGCGCCCTTGGGACCCGTTGCGTCGTTCAGGCGCCGGTCCGCGGCGTGGGCGATGGGGCTGAACGGCAAATCGAGAAGCAGGCGTGCCGGATTCGCAGCCAGCCCGGCGATGTAGTCGCGGCGCTCGCTGGCGGGCTTGCGTTCGTAGAAGGTGTGGACGAGGAACAACTGGTCTGGCCCGCTGCCGAGCACAACAATGGGCCGGCTTGGCTCCCCCGCCTCGGTGCGGAGCGCATAGGGCAGATTCGTCCACCAGCCTGCCCGGTGGCGGATGCGCAGAACCAGTTGAGGTTGGCCAACTTCATCCCGCGAATTCTTCGTGGCAAGGTAGAGCGTGCCGTCCGCGGCGACCGCGGCGTTGATGTGGTCGTCCGCGGTCAGGCCGCCTTGCGCCACAGTCTCGATTGCACGGCCAATCAGCCGGAAGTAGATGGCGTCGCTGTTCTGGTCGGACCAGATCACGCCCGGCCCCTCCGGCAGACTCACCACCGCGCAGATGTCGTCTTCCGCCACATCGCGCTCATTGATCCGGACCGGTTCCGTCCAGCGCTCACCATCGGGGTCGAGCGAGCCCCGGGCGAAGATATTCGAGCCCTGATCGTAGGCGACCCACCAGCGTCCATCGCGGGCGCGGGCGATGGTGGCAGTCTCTGGCGCGGGGCCGCTCAGCTTCCAACGGACCGGCGCGCCCTCCAGCGCATAGCGGCCGTTGGCCCAGCGCAAAGCCAGCACGGCAAGTTCAGACCCGCCCACCAGAACGGCCCGGACCTCTCCGCCATCCGCCCACACATCGGCCTGTCCGGGCAACCCGCGCAGGGCGGCGTCGAGATGCGTCTGCCGCTGCCAGCCCTGCGGAGTGCGCCGCCACACGCTGCTGCCGTCTTTTGCCGGGAGCCACGCCCACCAGCTCTGCTGGTCGTACCAGATCTTCGACTGCGGCTTGTCCTTGGTCGGAAACGGCACATCCACTTTGAGGACGGGCGCGAGCGTGGCCAGCAGGAGAACGAACGCGATCATCGCGGAGCGTCCACTGGAACGAGGTAGCCGTTGGCAAGGCGGTTGGTCTTGTTCGCAAGGGCGGCAACGGCCAGCGCCTCGGCAATCTGCTCCTCGGCCGCTCCCTTGGCGCGCGCCGCGCCCGTGTGCGTTGTGGTGCAGTACGCGCAGCCGTTCGTGGCGCTGACGGCGATGTAGATCAACTCCTTCGTCAGCGGGTCCAACGCGCCGGGCGCCATCACCTGCTTCACTTCCTCCCACACCTGGCGCAGCGTGGGTGGGTGGTTTGCGAGGGCCTTCCAGAAGTTGTTCACATCGTCCACGGCGCGGGTCTGCTTGATGTCGTCGAACACTGCGCGCACTTCGGGGCTCGCATCCTGGTATTCGATCAGATTGACGATGGACATGGCTTAGCGGATCAGGTCGAAGGCCTTCTTCATGGCGGTGATGGTTTCGGACAACGCCTGCTCGGGCGGCAGCGCGCGCAGGCGGGCGCTGAAAGGCTCACAGCGGACCGGGGCATCGCAGCCCAATTCATTCAACGTGTTCAGAAAAGCGGCGAGATCGATCACGCCCGTCTCCATGGGCAGGGCGCGTTCGGAGTCCTTCTGCTCATCGCGCGCGCGGCCTGTGGGGGCATCGTTCAGATCCACGCTGACGATATCCCAGGACTTGAGGGTCTTCAGGTCCGCCACAGTTTCGTTCGCCGTGTACCAATGCCAGGAGTCGAGCACGAAGCCGACATGGCCAACGCCGATCTCGGCGATCAACTCCTTCATGTGTCTCATGCTGTGGACGAAGGGGAACCGGCGCGCGGTCCACGACGTCTTCGGACCGACGTACTCCAGACCCACGCGGCACCCGTGGTCGCCGGCGATGCGGGCGCACTCGCGGAGCCGCCGGGCATGGACGCGCAGATTGGCCAGGTAGGGCAGTTCATCGCTGGCGGGCGAAATCCAGGTGCAGACCCGCGTGGCGCCCGCCCGCTGCAGCGCGGCGCACTGGGCCGGGAACGCACCCAGGGTTCGGATGAAGTTGTCCTCGGTCGTGCGGAAGTCCACGCTCAGTCCGGCCGTCCCCCACGCGATCCCCTTCGCCTTCATCTCCCCAAGAAGACCTGCCAGCTGGCTCTGGTCCAGCCCGGAGAGAAAGCCGGCGTTGGCATCGATGGCCTCGTAGCCGTACTGGGCGGCGTAGGCGAGCGCCTGGCGCTGGTCCGCTTTCACGCCAATCGAGCCGGGCGAGAGATGGATCGTCATCTTCGTGCGCGGCGCGGCGAATGCCAGGGCGGGCAGGCTGAGCAGGGCGCGGCGGGTGCATGTGACGGACATGGCGGGCTCCTTGTCTGCGGAGTGTATCGCATAATGAATGCACTGGGAACCGATGGGCCAACGACTCGATCAGATTGTGGCGCGCGTTGAGGATCCCGCCAACCCCGTGGTGTGGCTGGACCCGTCCACCAGCGACGATTTGTGGGCGGCGCTGCCGGCGGCCCTGAAGGAACGCGCCTTCACTGTAGTGGTCCTGGAGGGTGTCCACGATACGACCACGCTCCAGGCCGAACTTGCCGGTGTCCTGGGAGGCGGTGCGACCATGCGGGAAACCCTGGCTTCGCTACCGCGCGCAAACGGCCAGCAACAGGGTTGGGCGATCCTGTTCCGCCGTCCGGAGGCGCTGCGGGAAGTGGATGAAGCTGCCTTCGAACAGTTCCTCGAAACCGTTGCCAGCGTCCATGAAATGCACTGGGCCGCCCGGCGCAGCCATCTGAAACTCGTGGTGACCGATTAGCTCTTTCGCCTCCCGTTTGCGCGTGTAACAGTTTGCGGCGAAGGCAGAAAATTTCTTGCATCTCCAAGTTTGCAACTGCTATCTTAGTAATCGCTATGTTAGCGAATGCTAATTCCGGAACGAGGCCCGCGCCTCGCTCCAAAATGACCAGCGCTGAGCGGCGGGCGGCCATCATCGAAGCAGCGGTTGACCTGTTCTCGCAATACGGCTTCCGGGGCACCACCACCCGGGAGTTGGCAGCTGCGGTTGGCGTGAGTGAACCCGTGTTATATCAGCACTTTGCCACGAAGCGCGACCTGTACGCCGCGATCGTCGAGCACATGCTGGAGCACGTCACCACCCGCTTTGAGGCACAGATCGAACTCCTGCCCGATGACGCTACGGACGAGCAGTACTTCCGCTGGTTGGCTGAGCAGATCTGGCTCTGGTACGAAGAGGACACGAAGTATATCCGGTTGCTGATGTTCAGTTCGCTTGAGGGCTACGAACTTTCCGACATGTGGCACGAGCCTGCCATGGGCACACTGCTCAGCCACGTAAACCGGGTTGTGGAATCACGGATGGAATCCGGGGATTTCCGCAAGATGCCGCCGCTGCTGGCCACCGAAGCGCTGTTTGGCCCCGTAGCCCATGTTTGTATGTTGACGAAGTTGTTCGGATGCCCCCTGGAGGGCATCAACAAGGAATCGGTCATTCAAGAATTCGTAAACATTTTTCTGAACGGAATCCGCCACCGCGCGTAGCTCTAAGAGGGATTAATTATGCTCAGGAAGACAGGAATTGTATTGTGCGCCGCCTTTATTCTTGGCGGCTGTGGCAAGAAAACCGAGGAAGTGAAGGCGGCGGCCGCCCCTGAACCACTGACGGTGAAAACGGCCCTCACCGAGGCCCGCACGGTGGAGAAGTCCCTCATGGTGACCGGATCGCTGCACCCGGACGAGGAAACCTCGGTTTCCAGCGAAGTCGCGGGCCGGGTGAAGTCCATCTCCGTCGATTTTGGCCAGCCGGTGCGGCGCGGGCAGGTGGTGGCGCAACTGGACACCACGGAACTCAGTCTGCAACTCGAGCGTGCGCGGTCGGCGCTGGCTCAGGCCATGGCCCGCTTGGGGCTCGAGCCCGGCGTGGCGGAGGAGCCCGAATCGACCGCCGGCATGCGGCAGGCAAAGGCTCAGCTTGAGGACGCCCGGGCCCGGTTCGCGCGTTCGAAGCGGCTGGTGGAAACTGGCGATATCTCGCGCGAAAAGTTTGAAGAGGCCGAACGCGGCATGCAGGCGCGCGAAGCGGCCTACGACGCGATGCGCGATGAGATGCGCACGCAACTGGCCAGCCTGCGCGCCCTCCGCGCGGAAGTCCAACTGGCGGAAAAGCGCGTAAAGGACGCCACCATCGTTGCTCCGTTCGACGGCGCCGTGGCCGTGAAGCACGTCTCGCCCGGCCAGTACATCAAGGAGAACGTGCCGGTGCTGACGATCGTGAAGACCTTCCCTCTGCGCCTCCGCGTTGAGGTGCCGGAGTCGGCGGTCGGCGAAGTCAGAGTGGGCACCGAACTCAAATTCTCCACGGAAGCAGCGCCCGGGCAGAACTTCTCGGCGGTGGTGCGCGAATTGAATCCTTCGCTCGACGCCCGTTCCCGCACGCTGACGGCCGAGGCTCGCCTAACCCAGGCCGACGCCCGCTTGAAGCCCGGCTCCTTCGTGCAAGTGCGGTTGATCACGGCCAAGGCCGCGCCGGTGATCGCCGTGCCCTCCGGCGCGGTTTATACGGTCGCCGGCCTGAACAAGTTCTTCACCATCGAAAACGGCAAGGCTGTCGAGCGTCGCATTACCGAAGTGCTGGGTTCGAACGGCTGGGTTGAAATTCCAGAAGGCACCGTGCCGGCGGGCGCCGTGGTCGCGGTCTCTAACGTCCCGCTGCTGACCAACGGCGCGCCCGTAAAAGCCACGGGCGGGCAGAGCTGAAAGCGGAGCTGATCAGCCATGCAAAAGCTAGCAGAAGTCTGTATCCGCCGGCCCGTCTTCGCCACTATGCTCATCGTGGCTTTGGTGGTAGTCGGGTTCAACTCCTACCGCCAGTTGGGTGTCGACTACTTCCCCAAGGTCGAGTTCCCGTTCGTCACCATCACCACTGTGCTCCGGGGCGCCAGCCCCGAGGAGGTCGAGAGCCAAGTCACCAAGCCGCTCGAAGAGGCGGTCAACACCATCGCTGGCATCGACGAACTAAACTCCACCTCGGCGGAGGGCATCTCGGTCATCACCATCGGCTTTGTACTCGAGAAGGATCCCGACGTCGGTGCGCAGGAGGTTCGCGACAAGATCAACTCCGTGCTCGGCGAACTGCCCCGTGATGCGGATCCGCCCACCGTGGAAAAGGTGGCCACGGATGCTTCGCCGATCTTGAACATCGTGGTCTCGGCGCCGCGCGACCTCCGCGAAATCACCAAGCTGGTGGACGACCGGCTCAAGAAAAACCTGGAGTCGCTCGACGGCGTGGGCCAGGTGCGTTTCGTCGGCGACCGCAAACGCCAGGTCCAGGTGATCGTCGATCCGGAGAAGCTCTACAGCTACAACCTGAATGTCGAGCAGGTGCGCGCCAGCCTCGCCGCACAGAATATCGAACTGCCGGGCGGCCGCGTCGATCAGGGCAACCGCGAACTCAGCCTTCGCACCATGGGCCGTATGGATCGCCCGGAGGATTTCGCCCGCATCATTGTCGGCAACATCAACGGCGCGCCTGTCCGCATCAGCGACATCGGCCGCGTTGAGGACACCTTCGAGGAGCCGCGTTCGGTGGCCACGCTCAACAGCGAACCGGCCGTCGTTTTGCAGGTGCGCAAGCAGGCGGGCACCAACACGCTCGATGTCATCGCGCGCGTCAAGGAGCGCGTCAACGAGCTGAAGGCCAGCCTGCCGCCCGACTTCGAAATCACCTATGCCCGCGACCAATCCGGCTTCATCAACGCCGCCTTCTTCGCGGTGCAGGAACACCTCGTCCTGGGCGGCATCTTCGCCTCCATCATCATCCTCATCTTCATTCGTAACTGGCGCTCCACGCTGATCGCCGCCGTGGCGATTCCCACGTCGATCATCTCGACTTTCGCCCTGATGCAATACATGGGCTTCTCGCTGAACCAGATCACCATGCTGGCCCTGACGCTCATGGTCGGCATTGTGATTGACGACGCAATTGTGGTGCTCGAAAACATCTTCCGCTTCATGGAGGAAAAGGGCATGCCGCCCATGCAGGCGGCCGTCGAAGGCACACGCGAAATCGGCCTCGCCGTGCTCGCCACCACGCTCTCGCTCGTCATCATCTTCATCCCCATCGCCCTGATGCCCGGCATCGTCGGCCGCTTCATGTCGAGCTTCGGCTACACCGCCGCCTTCGCCGTCATGGTGAGCCTTCTGGTCAGCTTCGCGCTGACTCCAATGCTCTGCTCCCGCTTCCTCCGCCCGTCCAAGCACGGCAAGGGGCACGGCGGCACCAAAGGCGGCTTCTTCGACCGCATCTTCGCGCGCCCCTACCTCGCGATGTTGAAGTGGTCCATGGCCCACCGCTGGGTCATCGTCGTCCTCTCCATCCTCGTCGTGTTGAGCGCCGGCCCCATGATGTCCGGCCTGGGTGTGGATTTCTTGCCGTCTGAGGACCAGGGCGAATTCGAAGTCACGGTCAAGATGCCCGTCGGCTCCTCGCTGGAAGGCACCCAGCAGGTGATCCGCCAGGTGGAAAAGGACCTCGACCAGATCCCCGGCATCCAGAGCAAGCTCACATTGATCGGTGCGGACTTCCGGCGTCAGGTGGACCGGGGCACCATCCTGCTGACGCTCGTCCCGGTCAACCAGCGCAAGGAAAACCAGAGACAGCTCATGGATCAGGTCCGCGACCTGCTGGCCAAGTACAAGGACCTGACTGTCACCGTCCAAAACCCTGGCCTGATCGCCGGCCAGGTCGATGCCGACTTCCAATACTCCGTACAGGGGCCCGACCTGGATGAACTCGACGAAATCTCGCAGCGGCTCATGGCCAGCCTCGGCCAGATCCAGGGCATGCGCGACTTGAACAGTTCCTATGAATCCGGCAAACCCGAAGTCCGCGTTGAAATCAACCGCGACAAGGCCTCCGACCTGAATGTGAATGTCGCCTCCATCGCCAATGCCATGCGCGTTCTGGTGGGCGGCGACGACCAGGTCACCACCTACAAGGAAGGTGACGACCGGTACGACGTCTCGCTGCGAGTCGACAAGCGGTTCCGCAGTTCCACCGCGGCCATGGAGCGCCTCTACTTGCCCTCGGCGGCGTTGGGCAACGTCCCGCTGTCCAATGTCGCGCGCCTCGAACCCGGTGACGGCCCGCTTTCAATCGACCGCTACAACCGCCAGCGGCGCGTGCTGATCCAGGGAAACCTCTCGGGCGGCCTCGCGCTGAACGACATCCTCAACCGCGCCGATGCCGAAATGCGTTCCATGAACCTGCCACCGGAATACCAGTTCGGCGCCGTGGGCAAGTCGAAGGAACTTGGCCGCGCCATGGAGAATTTCTTCATCGCCTTTCTGCTGTCGCTCATGTTCATGTACATGATCCTGGCGGCGAACTACGAGAGCTTCATCGACCCGGTCACCATCTTGCTGTCGCTGCCCTTGTCGGTGCCCTTCGCCCTGCTGGCGCTCTACCTGGCCCGCGAGAACTTCTCGATCGTCTATACCTCGCTCGGCATTCTCGTGCTGTTCGGCATCGTCAAGAAGAACTCGATTCTGCAAATCGACCACATTAAGGGCTTGCGGCGCGCCGGCATGCCGCGCCTCGAAGCGATTTACCGCGGCTGCGAGGACAGGCTGCGGCCCATCCTGATGACCACCATGGCGCTGGTGGCCGGCATGATTCCGCTGGCCCTCGGCACCGGCCCGGGCGCCGGCACCCGCCGTACCGTGGCCGTGGTCGTCATCGGCGGCCAGTCCATGGCCCTGTTGCTCACCTTGCTGGTGACGCCCGTGGCCTACTCCCTATTTGACGATCTCGCCCATTCCCGGATCTGGCAGAAACTCGCGCAGCCATTCCGCAAGCGCCAGCGGGAACCAGAACCAATTCCCAGCGAGTTGGCGGGAGACTAGGAGCCTTATGAGAGCAGTTTGCATCGCAATCCTCGCCTGCAGTGTGCCCACCACAGGGCTGCTGTCCGCCCAGGAGAAGCCTGAACGTCCCCGCGTCGGCGTCACCGGCCCGGAGCGCCGGCTGACCCTGGAGGATGCCATCCAGCAGGCCCTCGGCAGTAATCTGCAAATCGAGATTGAACGCACCAATGTCGATACCGCTGCGCAGATCATCAAGGCCGCGCAGGGCGTCTTCGACCCCGTGTTCCGCTACCGGCCTTCGCTCGAAACGCGCAACACGCCCACGCCCAACGTGCTCATCTCGCCCACCGGCACCCTCACCGAGCGCATCCACCGCGAGGATTTCTCGCTCCAGAAGCTCACCCCCTGGCAGGGCCTCAGCCTCTCGGCCAACTTCGACAACGCCCGCCAGTCCACCAATAATCCCTTCATCGGCCTGAACCCGTTTCTGGAAACCCGGCTCACCTTCGGCATCTCGATGCCCCTCGTCCGCGGCCGCGAAATCGACCCCGCGCGCGCCCAGATCAAGGTGCGTTCCAAGCAGCGCGAAGTCTCCGAAACCGAACTCGCTCTGCGTGTCATTGAGGTGGTTACCCAGGTCCAGAACGCCTACTGGAACCTGGTCGCCGCCCGCCGCGAACGCGACGTCCGCGCCGATGGCGTTGCGCTCGGCCGCGAACAACTCGCCCGCAGCCAGCGCCAGATTGAGAGCGGCACTCTCGCGCCCGTCGAACTCGCCGCCGCTGAAGCCGAACTCCAGCGCCGCATTGACAGCTACATGGCCAGCGTCAATGCTGTGACCCAGGCCGAAAACGGCCTCAAGCTCCTGCTCGCCGGCTCCCGGGAGGACGCCCTCTGGAGCGAAGAGCTTTCGCCGGTCGACGCCCGTACCCTCGAACCTTCCGTCAAGGAGTTGGGCGAGGCGGTCCGCACCGGCCTCAGCAAGCGCCCCGAACTTCAGGCCGTCCGCCTGCTGACCGAAGCCAACGACGTGCAAGCCACCCTGGCGCGCGACCGCCGCAAGCCCCAGGTCAACCTCGTGGCCGGCTACTCCACCGCGGGCCTGTCCGGCACCATCAACGCGGCGCCCAACCCCTTCGAAGGCTTGAACGCCCCGCTCAACAACCGCGTTGACCAGCTTTCCGTGCTGGCCGGTCTGCCTCCGTTGCCCGGCGGCGCCTTCCCCGGCCCTCCCGAGCGATTCCTCGGCGGCTATGGCCGCGCGCTTTCCAACCTCGGCGGCGGTTCCTACTACACCGTCCAGGGCGGCATCCAGCTTGAATGGAACCTGCGCAACCGCACCGCCGACGCCGAACTCGCTCAGACCGCCATCGCCGAACGCCGTCTGAAGCTGCAGATGCGCCAGGCCGAACAAGGCGTGGAAGCCGAAGTGCGCAACGCGCTCCAGGCTCTCGAATCCGCCTCCGCGCGCATCGAAGCAGCTCAGGCGAGCGAGCGCGCCGCTCAGGAGAAGCTCGAAAGCGAAATCCGCCTTTTCCAGACCGGCGAAAGCACGAACTTCCTGGTCCTCACCCGCCAGAACGAACTGCTCGACTCGCGCCTGCGTGCTGTCATCGCCGTGCTTGAATACAACCGCGCCGTGGCCCGCCTCGAACAGGCCACCGGCCTCACCCTCGAAGCCCACCGCATCAGCCTGAATTAGCCTGCCCGCGATAGGATAGGGGCCATGACGCGACGCACGTTCGCCCTGGCCCCCCTCGCCGCGGCCGCCCTCGCCCAGCCCGCGCGCACCCGCACCACCTACTGCCTGTTCTCGAAACACGTCCACTGGCTCCCCGTCGGCGAAGCGGCGGCATTGGCCAAGGCGCATGGCTACGACGGTCTCGACTTAACCGTCCGCCCCGGCGGCCATGTCGAGCCGGAACGCGTCGAACAGGATCTGCCCGCCGCACTGGAGGCCGCCCGCGCCGCCGGTTCCTCCATCCCGATGTTGACCACCTCCATCCGCGACACCGGCTCACCCCACGCCGAGCGCATCCTCAAAACCATGCAATCGCTCGGGCTCCGCCACTATCGCTGGGGCGGCTTCCGCTATGACCTCAACAAATCCCTCCCGCCACAACTCGCCGTCTTCAAGAAACAGGTCAGCGAACTCGCCGCGATGAACCGGCAGTATGGCGCCTGCGCCATGTACCACACCCATTCCGGCATCGGCCAGGTGGGCGCTTCCATGTGGGATCTCGCCCAACTGCTCGACGGTGAGGACCCCGAAGCCGTCTCCGTCAACTACGACATCGGCCACGCCACCGTGGAAGGCGGCTTCGGCGGCTGGATCCACAGCGCCCGCTTGCTCGCTCCGCGCATTCGCGGCGTCGCCCTCAAGGATTTCCTCTGGCAGAAAAACGCCCGCGGCGAATGGCGTCCCGCCTGGTGCCCGGCCGGCGAAGGCATGGTCAACTTTCCCCAGTTTCTTGCCATCCTCGCCGAATCCGGCTTTGCCGGGCCCCTGCAGGTGCACATCGAGTACCCCTTGGGCGGTGCCGACACGGGCCAGAGGTTGTTGAAGCTCCCGCGCGCCCAGGTCGAGGCCGCGCTCGAAAAGGATGCCCGCGCCCTGCGCGCCCTCGCCGCGCGCGCCGGTCTGCTTACTGCGGGCTCTTGAGTGGCGGCGCCGTCGATCCGCCCAAACCGGCGTAGTGATCCTGCACCTTCGTCACCTTGGTCCCTGCAAAGGTCACGAACGTGATCTTCCCCGGCGGCTGACCGTAGATCCAGTCCTCCAGTTCCTCGCCGTCCACCGTCTCGCGGATGCGGTCGCGCGGCCGCCCGATCGCCATCTCCACCTGGTCGCGTGTCATCCCCACTTCGGCCCGCTTCGCCTTGATCGCTTCCTGGATCTCCGGCGGGAGAGAGTCAAAGTAATTCTCCGTCGCCGACCGCTTGCTGAAGTCCAACACCGGCGCCAGCAGTTTTTTCACTTCCTGCGCCGTCATCGGCGGCACCCGGTCGGGGAAATGCAGCGCAATCGTCGTGCCCGCCGAGCGTGTAATTCCTCGCGACAGCGGCACGCCCCGATTCCCCGATCCCATGCCCCCCTCGATTCGTTCATACCACTTGCCGCGCGTATTCAGCCCGCCGTTGATCTGGAACGTGATCTTGTCCTTCGACAAATCCACCTTCGTGATCTGCACTTCGTCGCCCACCCGCGCCACCGGCCCGTACTCGCGTCCGATCACTTTCCACTCGGCCTGGTCCCAAGTGCCGTCCGCGTTGAACTCGAGCGCCTTCTTCGACCGGGGCAGAAACGTCTTCACGATCCCCGTCTCCGCCGTCAGCCCGCGGATTAACTCGATCTTCTCTTCTTTGCTGAGGTGCGGGGCAGGGTCTTCCTCGCCCTTCTGCGCGGGAAGCGGCGCAGCCACGAAACCCGCCGTGAGGATCAACAGCGATAGTGTGCGCATAGGCCCGGTGCCTCTTCTTGTATGATGCCCGAAACTCAGCCGCCGTTGCGCGACCATTGATATCGCAGCAACAGAAAAAGCAAACCCCCGGCGGCCAAAGTCGTCAATACCGACGCCTCCACCCCGTACGCCCCCCCCGAAATCCACTCCGGCGCGCGCCACTCCAGGACCCACGGGTGGAGCCGCACCTCAAACCCCGACAGGTTGATCCCGAGCGCCGGCAGCGCCCAGTTCCATCCCGTGTGTAGCCCGATCGGCAGCCACAGCGTCCGCGTCCGCACGAAGGCCACGCCAAACACCACCCCCCATAGGAACGTGTTCCCCAGCGAAAACGGCGTCGACCCCAGATTGCCCATGTGGGCAACGGCGAACAGAACTGAAAACGGCAGGATCGTCGTCCACACCCCAAACGTCTGCAGCACCGTCTGGAACGGATACCCGCGGAACATCAACTCCTCGCCAATCGCCCCAAACAGCAGCAGCACGGTCACAAACAGCAGCTTGCCCGGCGTAAACACCGCCTCCGGCGCGGGACTCGGCGCATAAAAGGCCCAGCCCGCCGCCAGCGCCGGCAATGCCGTCGCCGCCGCCGCCCCGGCCCCTGCCGCCAACCCCATCCACAACTGCCGCGCCGCCTCCGGATTCCATGCCAGCCCCAGATCCGTCAACCTCCCCCGCTCAAACACCCGCACCGCGAATACCGATGCCAGCACCGCCGCCAGAAACCCGCTCACCGCCGCACCCGCGAAATACGCCACCTCGCCCATCACACTGTAGAAGATCCCCCCCAGCATCCGCACCGCCACCAGAAACAGTCCCGCCCGCAAAAGTACGCCGGTGCGGCTCACACTGGGGTCAGGAGTCATCAGGTCCAAGCTTAACCCACTCCGCGTAGAATGAGAGTGCAATGCCCGCCCGCCCCATCCTCCTGTTGGGCCACCCCATGTTGCGCCAAATCTCCGAACCCGTGCGCGACCCCGCCTCCGCCCGCCTCCTGCTCCGCGACCTCGAAGCCACCCTCCACGAATTCCAGCGCTCCCACGGCTTCGGCCGCGGCATCAGCGCCGTCCAGATCGGCGAAACCCGCCGCGTCATTTACATGGAAGCCGGCGGCCAGCGCTACGAACTCATCAACCCCGAATACACCTGGCGCTCCGAGGAAAAGTTCGAACTCTGGGACGACTGCTTCTCCTTCCCCAACCTCATGGTCCGCCTCAGCCGCCACCAGCGCATCGTGGTGCGCTACCAGCGCCCCACCGGCGAATACCGCGTCCTCGAAGCCGAAGGCGCCCTCTCCGAACTCGTCCAGCACGAGATGGACCACCTCGATGGCGTCCTCGCCGTCGATCACGCCCGCACCCCCCTCGACCTCGCCATGCGCAATTACGTCTTGCGCCGGACCGCCTGAAGGGGCTAAGTTGGAGTTTCGGAGGATTCCTACCATGTACTGGGGAATCACCTTATGGAGGAGTAAGGTCGTTTTGCGGGCCGGCGTACCCTGCACATTTTGCGCCCGCCCGTCGATAGACCAGTAGCAACATGGAACGACGATCAGAACCCCGGATGCTTTGTGCCGACCTGGTTGACGCCCGCTGGCGGGACAAGCAGGGCAAAAGCCGCCGGGCCGTGGCCAACCTCGAAGACATCTCGCTCTCGGGCGCCTGCGTCCAACTGGATGAGCAGGTCCCGTTGGGGACGCGGATGACCATCACCTATCCCAAGGGTGAATTCACCGGGATGGTCCGCTACTGCCAGTTCCGCGAGATCGGCTACTTTATCGGACTCCAGTTCGAACCCGACAGCAAGTGGTCGCAGCGGGTTTTCAAACCACTCCACCTCTTCGACCCGCGCACCATGACGAAGGACACCAGCGGGGATTCCCGCGGCGGCAAAGCCGACGGCGCCGCGATGCACTAACCACGCCGCCAGCGCGCGTACGTCACCCAACGCCAGGCCGCCTCCGCCGGACCCTGGCCGAAGCGCTGAAGCCAAATCCGGCTGACCACCATCTGCCCGGCGAAGATCCCCAGCGACAAAGCCAACCCCGCCAGTGTGCCCACCTTCCCGTACAGCCCCAGCCCGTAGCCATAGAAAATCCCCGTGCACACCAGTGTCTGCATCAGGTAGTTGGTCAGCGCCATCCGCCCCACGGGTGCGAAATGTGCCACCACCCCATGCCATCCCGGCGCCGCCGCCAATCTCGTCACCGTCGCCAGATAGAACAGGCTCAGCGCCGGAACCGCCAGGCTGACCACCACGAAATAGAGCAGCGCAGCCGGTGATGGCTGCGCCGGATTTGGCTTCGCCACCAGCATGAACGCCTCCCCGCCCACCGCCAGCGGCAGTCCCACCGCCACGCCCCACCACTGCCAGCGCACCAAAGCCTCCCTGTGGCTCCCCAGGTCCCGCAGGATACCCCGCCGCCAAACCCACAAGCCCAGCAGGAAAATCCCCAGCAGCCGTGGCCCGAAAGCCGGGATGAACGCCAGCCCCGTCCCCGCCTCCTTGAATCGCTCGGGCAGAATCTCCAGGTAGCTCCCCGTGGCGTACACCCGAATGACCCGCGCCAGCTCTTCCGGCTTCACCGGCGGCTGCTGAGGAAAATCCGCCACCAGCACGCTCGCCAGAGCCCCCGCACCGAACATCACCAGCGGCCACAGATACAGCCCCAGCGCCCACCACAACAGAGTCTTCGGCTGCCGGTTGCGGAACAGCAGCAGCGCGAAGCCGAATACGGCATAGGTCAGCAAAATGTCGCCCCACCAAAGCAGAAACATGTGAACCGCGCCCAGCCCAAGCAGAAACCCGTACCGCCGCCCCAGAAATCCCGGCGGCCGTGAGGCCGCCCGTTCCATCTGAATCGCAAACCCGATCCCGAACAGAAACGAGAAGATCGTGATGAACTTCCCCGAAACAAACATATCCACCAGAAACTGAACGCCCCGGTTCACCGGCTCCTGCCACATCAGCGTGTGGTCGAAATAGGCCACCATCGGCCCGTTGAACCCGCGCATATTGGCGATCAACACCCCCAGCAGCGCGAAACCACGGAAGATATCCAGCAGTTCCACCCGCTCGGCCGGCGCCACGGGAGACAGCGGAGGCAGGACTTCGGGGACAGGAGTGCTCATGACCAGCAATCAGAATACAATGAGCCCATGCCGCTGTTCCTGCTTTTCTTACTCATGAGCACGGATTTCTACCTGTTTACTTCCTTCCGCGGCAACGGCGAAACGGGCATGTTTCTCGCCCTCTCCCAGGACGGCGAAACCTGGGAGGAATTGAATGGCGGCCGCTCCTGGCTGCCGCCCCAACACCCCGGCCAACTCATACGCGACCCCTTCATCGCCCAGGGGCCGGACGGCCACTACCACCTCATCTGGACCTGGGGTTGGCGCCGCGACCAGATGGGCGGCAAACTCCAGATCGGCTACGCCTCCTCGCCCGACCTCATCAACTGGAGCGAGCAGCGCGCCATCCCCATCTTCGAAAACGAACCCACTGCCCGCAACGCCTGGGCCCCCGAAATGGCCTGGGACCCCGCCCGCAAGGAATGGATTATCTTCTGGGCCACCACCATCCCCGGCCGCTTCCCCGATACCGAAGGCACCGGCGACGAAGGCTACAACCATCGCCACTACGCCATGACCACCCGCGACTTCCGCACCTTCTCCCCACCCCGCCTCTTCTTCGACCCCGGCTTCAATTCCATCGACGCCTCCCTCTTCCACCACAACGGCCGCTGGGTGATGGTCTTCAAGGACGAGCGCCGCAACCCGGTCAAGAAGGTTCTCAAACTCGCCTTCGCGGACAGCCCCGCCGGACCCTGGTCCGAACCCACCGAAGCCATCTCCCGCGATTGGGTCGAAGGCCCCTCGCCGATGAAAATCGGCGATTGGTGGTACATCTACTACGACCGCTACACCAAACCCCAGCACTACGGCGCCATCCGTTCGAAAGACCTCAAAACCTGGGAGGACATCACCCCCCGCCTGAAATTCCCCCCGGGCCACCGTCACGGCACCATCCTCCGCATCGACGCCGCCACCGCCGCCCGCCTCCGCGCCGTCCAGCGATGAACCCGCGCTCCACGCATGCGCTCCCGGAGACGCGCCCGTGAAACTCCCCCACGGCGCCGGCTACGCCCTGCTCGCCCTCGCCGTCGCCCTCGCCGCAGCCCTGCTGTCCTTCACCGCCCTCGCCGCGCAGTTCGACAACAACCTCTACGACTGGCTCTTCCGCGTCCACCCCGGCGGCCGCCGCAGCCTCGAAGCCGTTATCCTCGCCTTCGACGACCGTACCCTGATGGAGCACGGCGGCGTCCGCGGCCTCAGACGCACCCTTGCCGAAACCCTCGAACTTCTCGCCGCCGCTCCCCCCCGCGTCACCGCCGTCGACCTCACTCTCGCCGATGCGGGTGACCCCGCCGAAGACGCCCGCCTCGCCGCCGCTATGCGCCGTCTCCCCTCCCTCGTCCTCGCCGCGGAAATGCTCCCTGACGGCTCCGGCTGGCAGGACCCCCGCCCCGAATTCCTGGCCGCCGCCGAAGCCGCCGGCCATGTCCATGCCCTGCCCGGCCCTCTCGATGAAATCAACCGCGCCATCGCCCTCGAACGCGCCGCCGGCCGCCAGCGCCGCTGGGCCCTCGCCCTCGAATCCTACCGCCTCGCCATGGGCGGCGGCCAGATCCTCAGCACTCCCGCCGACCTCGAGGTCGCCGGTCTTCGCATCCCCTCGCGCCAGGATGCCGGCCGCCCCCTCCGCGTGCATTATCGACCTTCGGACACCCTCGAATCTCTGCCCATCCGCACTCTCCTCGCCCAACCCGAACAGGCCGCCGCCCTCCGCGGCCGCGTCGTCTTCATCGGCGTCACCGCCCTCTCCGCCATCCCCGACCGCCTTTTCACCCCCCTCACCCCCCTCCAGGGCAACCGCCCCATGGCCGGCGTCGAAATCCACGCCCAGGCCTTCGAAACCATCGCCAACCGCACCTTCCTCGCCGATGTCCCCCACGTCGTCCCCCTCGCCCTCGCTTTTGCCGTCGCCGCCGGCATGGCCGCCGCCTTTGCCTTCGCCCCGGCGCCCGCCGCCTATCTCGTCAGTTTCCTCCTCCTGCTCGCCGCCCACGCCCTGCCCTGGTTCGCCTTCCTCGGCCGCCTCGTCCTGCCCCCCTTCGCTCCCGTCGCCACCGCGTGGGGCGCCTTCGGCGTCTGCGCCGCTTTCCAGTTCTTTTTTGTCCGCCGCCAGTTGGCCACCAGCGAACGGAAAACCGCCCGCTACCAGCAGGCCTTCCAGTTCGTCGCCCACGAAATGCGCACCCCCCTCACCGCCATTCAGGGCTCCAGCGAGATCATCTCCCGCTACAACCTCCCCGAGGAAAAACGCAAACAAATGGGCCAGATGATCAACGCCGAATCCAAGCGCCTCGCCCAGATGATTACCACCTTCCTCGACGTCGAACGCCTCACCGCCGGCGAGATGGACCTCCGCCGCGGCGTCTTCTCCATCGACGAACTTCTCCGCGCCTGCACCGAACGCGCCCGCCCCCTCGCCGACCGCAAGCGCATGTCCATTGAAACTGAAGCCCCCGCCGGCCTCACCGTCAACGCCGACCGCGAACTCCTCGAATACGCCGTCTATAACCTCCTCACCAACGCCATCAAATACAGCCCCGAACAAACCTCCGTCCGCCTCGAAGCCGTCCCCGGCGTCCGCATCTCGGTCACTGACCGCGGCATGGGCATGACCCCCGAGGAAGTCAAAAACCTCGGCCGCAAGTTCTACCGCACCGAACGCGCCGAACGCGCCGGCATCCAGGGCACCGGCATCGGCCTCTCCATCGTCCACGAAATCATCACCCTCCACCGCGGCCGCATCACCGTCGAAAGCGCCCCCGACCAAGGCTCCACCTTCACGCTCCATCTGCCCCCGGCAAGCTAGACTGAAAGGAGGCATGACTCCGCTTCTGCTGGTGGAAGACGACCCTTCCGTCCGCTCGACCATCTCCACCTTCCTCGAACTCGAAGGCTACGCCGTCGAGGCCGTCTCCTCCACCACCGAAGCCCTCGCCCGCCTCGGCGGCAATTCCTACCCCATCATCGTCTCCGACATCTACATCGACCAGCGCACCGGCATCGACGTCCTCAACGCCGCCCGCGCCGCCAACCCCTCCTGCGCCGTCATCCTCATGTCCGCCCGCGGCAGTATGGAAACCGTTATGGCCGCCACTCGCGGCGGCGCCTTCGACTACCTCGCCAAACCCTTCGAACTCGACAGCCTCCTCGAAATCATCCGCCGCGCCGAGAACGCCGCCCAACCCGACGACGAGGACGAGGACGTCGATCCCGAGGACCCGCTGCCCACCGAAATGATCGGCAGTTCCGCCAAACTCGTCGAAATCTACAAGACCATCTCCCGCGTCGCCCCTACTGACGCGCTGGTCCTCATCGAAGGCGAAACCGGCACCGGCAAGGAGTTGATCGCGCACATGCTCCACGCCAACAGCGCCCGCGCCGCCCAGCCCTTTCTGCCCGTCGATTGCGCCTCCCTCGCCCCCTCCCTCATCGAAAGCGAACTCTTCGGCGCCGTCCGCGGCGCCTTCACCGGTGCAGACCGCGACCGCCAGGGCGTCTTCGAAGCCGCCAACGGCGGCACCGTCTTCCTCGACGAAATCGGCGAAATCGACCTCAACTTCCAGCTCAAGCTCCTCCGCTTCCTCCAGGAAAAGGAGATCCGCCCCCTCGGCTCCTCCCGCCCCAAGAAAGTGGACGTCCGCATCGTCGCCGCTACCAACCGCAACCTCCGCCGGATGGTCGAGGAAGGGAAGTTCCGCGAAGACCTCTGGTATCGCCTCGATGTCGTCCGCATCGAAGTACCCCCCCTGCGCGAACGCCACGGCGATGTCCCTCTGCTCGCCATGGCCTTCCTCAAGCGCTACAACGATCGTTACGGCATCGACGCCCGCCTCACCGAATCCGGCCTCCGCGCCCTCGAGGAATACACCTGGCCCGGCAACGTCCGCCAGCTCCAGCACATGATGGAGCGTCTCGTCATCCTCGCCCCGGGCGGCCGCGTCACCGAGGATGCCGTCGACGACGCCATCCGCTCATCCAGCCCCCGCGAACAGGCCGGCGAGACCCTCGCCGGCACCGAGATGGAGCAGATCCGCAAGGTCCTCGCCGCCGCCGGCGGCAACAAGAGCCGCGCCGCCCGCATCCTCGGCATCGAACGCAAGACCCTCTACCGCAAGCTCGAACGTATGGGCATCCCCCAGGCCCCCGGCCGCTGAACGAACCGCACGGAGTCAATTTCGAACAATCGACTCTGCAACTCGTAACTAAGGCCGATCCCTAAACGTCTGAATAAATACATTGGAGATTGTAGCTCCAGATCTCTGAAACCAGGAGTACAATAGGGCTGCCTGAGATCATACGGCCCTTGTATTAAATATCAGACGGGAGGTCAATTCCATGTTCGAGACTCTCGACGAGCGAATCAAGCAAGACGAACAAGACACCATAAGCCCCCGTGAGAAATACATGAAGTGGGCGATGACCTTGGTGGTCACCGTGTTGCTTTTTGGCGGCTTGTACGTCGGCATGTTGATGATGGAGCAGTAGTTCCTCTCCAACGCCGCCGCGCAAACTGCATGGGCCAACCTGAGTTTGGTTGAACTCCGTTCACAGTCCAGCCAAGTCAGCCGCAAAGTCAAGCTGGAACGGACCGGGTACACTCCCCGTGTGTGGCCGCCGGTCGCAAGAGGAGACTCGCGATCTCAACTTCGGCGGGCCTGGGAGTGTCCCGGTCCGTTCACGTTTCCGCCAATTCGATAGATTTACGATCTACGGGCGCTTCCCTCGCGGTCAAGGCCTGTCCTGCCTGCCCGCTCGATGAATGCCCTGCGGCTTCGCCGCTACGACACAGGCTCTGGGACCAATTCCTCCGGCCCCAGCTCCGTCATCACCGCCTTCACCGCCGTCCGGTATTCGGATCGGGGGTTATAGGTCCGGAGCATCGCATCCAGGCTCTTGTTCCGGTATAGGCGGGACCGGTTCAGGCGGGAAGCAACCCGGTAAATCCCCTCCCGTGAGGAGCGGAATCCCGTGTCGCCATTATCCCAGCCGAACATATTGTTGTTTCTCGACGCCTTCCCCCCTGTGCTTTCGATCATGCTCAGGGATGGTAGGAGTCGCCAATCCAGGTTGTTCTGGTCCGCGGCCGTCACGAAATCCTCCGCGTAAACGTGGGCCGGACAATCGCGTTCCAGAAAGTACTGCTTGATTCGTAGAAGCCGGGGGTCGGTGGGGACTGTGATCTCGGCGAGCCGGGAATCGGGATCTGCCGTTCCCTGCGCCGCCAGGAGCCCTGCCACCAGGACCAAGCCTCTCGATATCGCTTTCGTCATCAAGAACAAACCTCTCTGCTTAGGTGATCCAGCTTGAACTAGTTCAAACCGGGTGCGCCGGACAGTGGCGATGACTGCTCGAAATCGAGCGAGGCAAACGGGGCTTCAAAGCGCCGGTTGCCGTCAGTGCCGGCTGCCGCTTCACAGCGGGCCGGATGGCGGATCAATGCAAACTGCGCATCCCCTTAATTCTACCATAAGCCCGGCTTTTGCCAAGAACTTTAAGTCGTTGATAGTAATAGTACTTACCTCTTCAGACCCGCTTGTCCGATACAGTAAAGCCTGTATTCCCGCCCCCGATAACACACCACGCCCTGGCCCGCAAACCCCAGTGGACGTATCATGGAAAACATGCAAAAGGCCCTCCTCACCCTCCTGCTGCTCGCCGGCGCGCTCACCCTGCACACCTCTGCCCAGCAGCCTCCCCTGCGCCAGCAGTTCCTCCACCACGTCTTCTTCTGGCTCAACGAGCCCGGCAGCCCCACCGCCCGCCAGCAGTTCCTCACTGCCCTCCGTAAGATGGAAAAGATCCCCGGCATCCGCCATTCCTACATCGGAACCCCCGCCGGCATCGAGCGCGATGTCGCCGATACCTCCTGGACCTTCTATTGGCTCGTCACTTTCGACAACCGCCAGGGCTATGAGGTCTACGACAAGCACCCTCTCCACGACGAGTTCCGCACCCAATCCAAGCTCTGGAAGCGCGTCCTCGTCTATGACACCATCGCCGCGAAGTAATTAGCGGAACTCCACCGCCACATCCACCACCGCCTCCCCCTCGCGGTGGACGAACTCCCGTCGCACGCCCGTGCCCTTCGGTATCCGTGCGTCGAACACGGCGCTGATCCACCGTTCCACTGCATCCGGGTTCGCTGGCGCGCCCGGCGCCGCCGTCCACATCCGCCGTGCCCGCGACTCTGCTTCCGCATCCAGCCCCGCGATCCGCAACTCCCCAAACACATACCGCTCGCCCCGCTCCAGCTTCAGATGCACATGCACCTGTGTCCCCTCGACCCGCTCCTCGGTCACAAACCCGGCGCGCAGATACCCCTCCCGCGCCACCCGCTGCCGCAACCGGATCACCGCCTCCTCAATCCGCCGCCGGTTCGCCGTCAGCCCCACCGGGAACCGCGCCTCCTCCACCCACTGCGCCTCGCCCCCTTCCAGCGTCACCCCGCCCAGCGACAGCGCCGCCCCCTCCTCCACTGGCACCGTCAGATGCACCGGATCCTCGCCCGTCACCTCCACCCGCCCGAACTCCACCCGCCACACGCCCCGCTCGGCAAACACCGGCCGCAACAGGCTGTCCAAAATGTGCCGGAAGTCCTCCTCTTCGTACTCCCGCCCTTCCACCACCGGCTTCAGCACCGCCCACAGCCGCCCGCCCGGCGTCTCGCGCGTCCCCGTGAAAGTCACCGTTGCGATCTTCGGCCGAGCCGCCGCCGGCGCCGCCGCTCCCTCCTCCTCGACATTCGCCCGCTCCACCACTGTGAACATCACCGCCACTCCCTCCGGCCCCGGCTGCAACCGGAAGTTCACCCGCTCAAACCAGCCCGTCGCCATCAACCGCTCCGCCGCTGCCGCCACCGCCGCCTTGTCCGCCGCCGCGCCCACGGGTAGAGCCGCCACCCGCCGGATCTCCTCTCCCGCCACCCGCTCCGCCCCCCGCACCTCAACCCGCGCCACCGGCGCCGCCTGCGCCATCACCAGCACCAGGGCGAAAGGAACTTGAAAGTGCATGCTTACGTCCTTATAATCATTCAAATCTGATATGCAGTCCAACGGCTCTGTTGCCGATCTCTTCCATAGGAGACTTCGCCATGGAGATCCTGGGCGATAAAAAATACGTCGAGATCCCGGGTGACCGGTTGCACGAGTTGCCTCCCCTGCTGCTGCGCACCGCTCCGGAGCCTGACCGTTATGAGCATGCCATGGAAATGGCCGGCTCTCTCGTGGATGAAGAAGACCTCATCCCCAACCCCCATCTGCCGGTCGAGGACCCGGCCATGGAACTCATGTTCGACCGCCGCCGGACCGACCTCGCCCTGCAACTCGTCGAGCAATACGTGCGCCTCATCGATTCCTGGCGCCTCGGCGATTCCATCGTCGAATGGATCCGCCAATGTGAAGCCACCTTTGAACTGCGCCGCGAGCTGCGCCCGCTCCTGCGCCCCGACGTCTGGCCTCACGCCGGCCGCTCCAGCTTCGTCACCCTGATTCGTGACAAAAGCGTCGATACCCATGGCGTCGAACCCGAAACCGCCGTCGGCCTCCGGCTCAGCTTCCGCCAGCCTCCGCCGCTCAAGTGTTTCTCCAACCAGTTCCTGCTGCTGCTGAAAGGAACGATCGCCAACTCCGCCTACGAATCCTGGGCCCGCCTCTCGCCCGACCCTGTCTCGTCGCTGCCCCCCGAGCGGTTCAGCTTCGAAGTCCACGAAATGTAACGCCCTCATCAGGGCTTCTGCGGACGCCCTCGCAGCGCCCGCACGATATCCGGCAGAAACTCGCGCCCCACATTGATCCCGGCCTCCGTGGCCGACCACATCATGTAGCTCACCGCCACGTTGTCCCAGTTCTTCCAACTCGGCGGCACCCAAACGCGCGACAGCTTCGAAGTCCCAACGCCGCCCACAAACCGCGACGTCGAAAACCTCAGCCGCCCGTCCCGGTTCCGCGCCATGAACGCGTGCCCCATCGCGTAGCCCAGCCGCGCCCCAAAGCCCTCCTTCTTCGACCGGTAATAGGTGTTGTCCTCCCCCATCGCCGCCGCCAGCCCATGAATCGCCGTGCTCCGGATATAGTGCTGCGCCGCGTTGTTGCCAAACCGCTTCGCGTAGTGCTTGAAATCCTGCGGCCATTCCTCTGGCCGCCCCAGCCCGAAGCTCACTGCCGCCCCCATCCCCGCCGCCAGCAGCGGCGTCCCTCCATAGGTCTCCCGCGCGTACTGCGCCAGCCGCTCCTCGCCCGTCGGCATCCTCCAGGGCTCCGCCGCCGGCTTGGGAATGAAATTGACCCACGCCGGCAGTCCGCTCGTGTCAATCGTCGGGTCCGCCGCCGGCCCCTGCCCAAAACTCGCTGCGGCAATCAGGAAGAAAGAGAACAGATTTCGCATCGTAGCGCTCAAGCTGCCATGGTATCAGCCTCGGACCGGCGACAATCTCACGAAATACCCGTTGAACGCCACTTCCCGCTGCCCGCTTCCCCACGCCGCGTCCACGGTCTCCTCGCACCACCTCCGGATCTCCGCCTCCGCCTCGCCCCGCCGCACCGCCGCCGCCACATTCGTCTCCGTCATCATGTAGCGGACATATGCCTCCGCCGTCATTGCCACTGCCGCCTCCACCTCTTCGCCCGCCGCCAGCCGCCAGCCCCGCGCCTCGCGCCCCAGCACCTCCGGATCCAGATAGACCGCCTCCTGCGCCGGAGCCGGATACCGCCGCTGAAACTCCGCGAACCATTCCTCCAGCCCGCTCCTGCCTACCCACCGCCGCCCCGCCGCAAAGTCATACACCACCAGCTCGCCCCCCACCCGCAGCACCCGTGCCGCTTCCCGGAGCGACGCCCCCAAATCCCGCACATAATTCAGCGAACCCGCCGCCGTCAGCAGATCGAACCGCCCCGCCCCGAACGGCAGCGCCTCCGCCGCCCCCGCCACAAAACTCGCCCACGGCACAATCGCTCGCGCCTGCCGCACCATCGCCACCGAAGGCTCGATGCCCACCACCTGCCGCGCCCACCCCTCCAGCGCCCGCGTCGATACCCCCGACCCGCACCCCACATCCAACGCCCACTCATATTCCCGCCCTCGCTCCAGCGCCCGCTCCAGAATCAATCCGTGTACCGCCGGCCGCGCCCTCGCATACCCCTCCGCCATCGCGCCCGAATCAAATGGATTGCTCATCGCTCCAGTATCGCCCAGGGACACAAAAAGCCCCGCCAGGCCGGAACACCACCCGACCCCGCGGGGCTTCGTGTCAACGTTACTTCTTCAGCGAACGAATATAGCTCACCACATCGTCCAACTGCTCCGGCGACACACCCTTCACCGGCTTCTTCTTCTCCGTCGGACCGATCGACGCCTTCTTCAGGTCGGCATCGCTCATCTTCTGCACTTCGGGTCCCGCCAGATCATGGAACGTCACCTTCAGGCTCTTGGCGATCGCCGGATTGCCCTTGTGGTCCGCGCCATGGCACTTCTGACAGGTCTTCTGGTACACTTCCTTGCCCTTCGCGGCGTCGCCCGCCGCAAAGGCCACGGACATGCAGAAAAACGCAACTACGAAGAGAATAAATAAAGGTTTGTAACGGATCATCGGATCTCCTACTCTTCTTTATACTATGATTCGCGCGCGCCCCGCAGGGTTTCACGCGAATCCTCTCTCCCCGATCAATGACCCATCAGCCCGCCCTGCCGCGCCACCTTCAGCGCCTCGATCGCCGCCCCCCGCGCCCCCGCCGTGTCGCCGTTCGGCATCACGTGAATCGGGATATCCACCTGCTCTTCCCGCTGATCCGGCATCGCCGCCCGCACCTCGCCGATGAACCAGTCCTGAAACTCCTTGCCCGTCTCCAGCGCCCCGCCCCCAATGATCAGCGCATCCGGATCGAACGTATTGATCATCTCGTCAAAGAACAGCCCCAGCGCATGCGCCTGCACCCGGAAAACCTCCCGGCACAGCGCATCGCCCCGCTCCGCCATCCCCCTCACCTTCTTCGCCGCCTCCCCCATGTCCGCATACGACGCCAGCTCATGCCCCGGAAACTTCGGCAGCAAATACGGCAGCAGCGTCTTCCCAATCGCCGTCAGCGAACACATCGACTCCAGATCCCCCACCCGCCCGCAATTGCACACCGGATTGATCCCCTCCACCCCGCGAATCGACTGATACGGCAGCAGCACGTGCCCCAACTCCCCCC
>ERZ761609.494-NODE-494-length-45785-cov-23.460136_pt1 | contig 45785 bp, 37 predicted proteins | sample MGYA00511163_ERZ761609 | MGnify/ENA primary metagenome ERZ761609 (study PRJEB28899, sample SAMN02445070) | bioreactor sludge metagenome | biome: EBPR sludge | place: Australia: Brisbane, Thorneside Wastewater Treatment Plant | collected 2011-12-16 ... | reverse complement strand
AAATAGTATCAACTTTGCATTAAAATGGTCATACAAAACTGTTTATGGAGGCAAAAGAAAAACTCACTACCCAGGAAAAAGCCCTTCGGATCAATTTGCATAAAGAAATCTACGGTTCATTTGCAGAAATAGGGGCAGGTCAGGAGGTAGCAGCTAATTTTTTTAAGGTTGGAGGGGCGTCTGGAACAGTGGCAAAAACCATGTCGGCCTACGACATGAAGTTCAGTGATGCCATTTATGGGGTATGCGATCGATATGTTTGCGAAGACAGGCTTATCAACATGCTGGATCATGAATATCCCTTGCTTCCGGAACGTCTTCCACATCTCATTGATAAGACAAGATTTTTTGCTTATGCAGATACGGTAGAGGCATTAAATTTTGAAAGAACCAACCAAGGTCAGGGGTGGGTTGGATTGCGCTTTCAAAAAAGACCTGATAGCGAGCCCAATGATTGTGTGATCCACGTCAAAATGTTTGATAACGACCCACTTTTACAGCAATATGCACTTGGGGTAGTGGGTGTCAACATGATATACGCGTGTATGATGCTGGAAGATCCTGAGGAAATTATGATGTCCTTGGTTGATGGGCTAGCCAGAAGAATTGAAATTGATATGTTTCGGCTTTCAGGACCCGATTATGGGAAGGTAGACAACCGTCTGATGGCCATGAAGCTGGTGAAGAATGGACTGACCCGGGCCGCTATGTTTGGTCCGGATGGAGAGGTAATGCAGCCATCAGAAATCCTGTATAAAAAGAATGTGCTGGTTTTGAGGGGCCGATTCAGGCCAGTGACACACGTGAATGTGGATATGCTGCTTGCAGCAAGAAGATATTTCAAGAAAGAACCTGATGTAGACAAAAAGAAAATGGTGGTTCTCACTGAGCTCACGTTGAATGACCTCAGCTCTGATGGTAATATTGATGAAAAGGACTTCTTGTACCGGGCTGATACCATTTGCTCATTAGGACAAACTGTGTTGATTTCCAATTACTTTGAATATTACAGGGTAGCAGAATACCTGTCCAAAATTACCAGGGGCAAGAAAATTGGTATGATTCTGGGCATTTACGCACTTCAAAAAATATTTGAAGAGCGCACCTATCAAAATTTACGTGGAGGGATATTGGAAAGTTTTGCCGCACTCTTTGGCACCAATGTTAAATTATATATCTACCCTGCACTAAAACGCGGTAGTGCCAATGAGTTGTTTACGTTAAAAGATTTCGAGAATGAGTTACCTGATAATTTAAAGGGGCTCTTTCGGTACTTGCAGGACAATAACAAGTTGGAAGATATTGAAAATGCCAATATTGAAAACCTGCACATCATTTCCGATAATGTACTTTCAATGATCCGTAAAGGTGAGCATGGATGGGAAAAATATGTTCCGCATAAAGTGGAGGAGGCAATAAAGGAATATGGATTGTTCGATTATCCTTTTACTTTAGAACACAACAAAGTAGTTTCTTTAAATAACTAGCCTACTTCTCCTTGTTGAGGCGCTGAAAGTAGCTCGTGGCTTCCTTCATTACTTTTGGTGCGAGTATAATCCCAGAGACCACCGTGGGTATTGCCATAATTGCATAAGCGATATCAATTATGTTCATTACATCCTGCATGGTAGCCACAGCACCAAAGATGATGGTTGCCAGATAAAAATAGTTATAGTAACTCCCCGCTTTCACTCCTCCTATGAATGACATTGCTTTGTTTCCATAGTAGCTATAAGAGAAAAGAGAAGTGACCGCAAAAAAGAATCCGCATATCAGCAAGAGAAATCTTCCTGTTCCACCCAATGCTCCTTCAAAAGCATTAGCAGTAAGTGTCACTCCATTGGCCTCAGAAGTTTGCCACACACCCGTAACCAGAATAGCAAAGGCTGTAAGCGTACATACTAGTAGGGTATCGATGGCAGGGCTCAGCATGGAAACAAGTCCTTCGCGGATAGGTTCTTTACTTTTTGACGCACCCAAGGCCATTGGAGCTGTACCTATTCCTGCCTCACTTGAGAAGGATGCTCTTCGAACTCCTGCAATTATCAATCCTCCTAAAATACCTCCTAATGCCGGGTCGCCACGATAGTTATCAGCAGCGAATGCATCCGTAAAGATCATAGTGAATATGTGAGGTACCTCTGTGATGTTGGTGAAGAGAATGGCGATAACAGAACCAAAATAGATTACTATCATAATAGGTACCATACGACCAGCCCACATGCCTATTCGTTGTATCCCTCCCAGTATAACGATACCAGCAAGAACAGTCAGCACTACTCCAATGATGAGTTTGGCAGTGCTTACCTCAAACCCAAACAGATTGAATGGAGTAGTTCCTAAGGTAGTTCTGTTAATTCCAAGATCAATAATGACCTGGGTTAATTGATTCGCCTGAAAGATAGGTAAGCATCCTACCATAGCGCATGCTGAGAAGACGTAGGCCAGTGGAAGCCACTTCCTGCCCATGGCTTCTCGTATTACATACATGGGGCCACCCTGAATCACTCCTGCAGAATCTTTTCCCCGATACATAAGCGCCAAAGCACTTGTGAAAAAATTGGTTGACATACCGACAAACGCAGTTACCCACATCCAGAACAATGCACCAGGCCCACCAATTGAAATGGCTGCTGCTACGCCTGCGATGTTTCCCATCCCCACAGTAGATGCAAGTGCAGTGGACAATGCCTGATAGGGATTAATTTGCCCTGGATCATTGGGGTCGTTGTATTTGCCACGCAGAATATTAATTGCGTGCTTAAAATATTTGTATTGAACGAACCGTGAATAGAATATAAAGTAGAGACCTCCAAAGATCAATAGAAACGAAATGGGAAGGTAAATGTCGTTGGCAAGCTGACTTATAATTTCACTCATTCATGGCAGTTTAGAATATGCAAAATAGAAAATTAATTTAAACTGCTATAAAAGACCTGTGTCTAGTGGTTGTAATGCAATTTGCCCTGCGATACGGCCATGTTATTGCACAACCGAAACAACAGTCTTGCTCCCACATTGGCATCCCATTCATCCGATTCCCCCGGGGCGACTTCATTCAGGTCAAACCCTATGATTTTTTTTCCTGACCGGGCAAGTGTCTTTAATAATAGTGTGATTTGATGGAATTCAAATCCTCCTGCAACCGGTGTACCTGTATTGGGGCATAATTTAGGATCCATACCATCAATGTCAAAACTGATGTATACTTTATCGGGAAGCTCACTTACGATCTGTTTACAGATGCTGGCCCACGATTCCCCATTGTATTGTGCGTGTTTAATGTCTTCATCAAAGAAAACCTTTATTCTTCCCATTGCGCGATCCATCACCTGCTGCTCTTCTTCACAGTAGTCACGAATACCCACCTGTACAAGCTTGCGAACAGCAGGCACCTTCAATGCATTGTACATAATTGAAGCATGGGAGTAAGTAAAGCCTTCGTATGACTTGCGTAAATCAGCGTGCGCATCAATTTGTAAAATACCGAACTCGTGTTCTTCACTCAGCGCATGAATAAAACCCAGGGGTGTACTGTGGTCACCACCCAGTAAACCCACCAGCTTGTTTAATTTTAAATATTTTTTAATGGTGTTTTTTGTGTAGATCACCAGGCTTTCAGAAGCTTCATTTACTTTATCCAGTGAGAGTTTATCTCCACTCTCATCTCCGGATTCCAGTTTTTCGATGTGTTTTTCAGCCAATGTTCGCAAGGCATCACTCTCTTGTTTTATTTTTTCCGGAAATGGAAGCATGGCAATGCCCAATTTCCATGCATCCGGAATATCTTTTACAAAAAGATCTACTTGTGCGGAAGCATCTAAAATGGCCATAGGGGCAATAGCGGTTCCTCCTTTATAGGAAACGGTAACCTCCCATGGAATGGGGACAATTATCACTTCGGCATTCTCTTCCGTAAAGGGAAGACCAAACAATTGGCCGGTAACTCCCGGATTGTTAGGATTGAACTGCGCAATTACTTCTTCTTTAGACGGCATAATGTGGTTTACTCTATTATAGATGGGTGTATATAGTTTTCAAAAGATCCAATGTCCTCGGTTGCTTCTTCCCATTTTGAAATTTCAAAACGTATGCTGACGAGTCCGGCAGTTTCCATGTTGCCAATTTCAGCTTTGGTAAGGTGTTCGGCAAAGTATGAGATATATGGATTATGACCGATTATCAAAATATTTTTGAAATCATCATCCAGGTGGGTGACAGTCTCCATGAGATTGCGGACAGAAGCTTCATATAATTCCTCATTAATGGTAATTTCTGATTGTAAATTTAAAATCCCGTGAATAACGGTTGCGGTCGATTCTGCTCTTCTGGCGGCACTGGAAATGATCAAATCGACATCATAATTATTTTTTTTTAAAAAATGTCCGATTGTGGCAGCTTCCCGCATTCCGGTAGCGGTCAATTCGCGGTCTTTATCGTGTTGACTATGCTGTTTGTCAGCGGATTGCGCATGTCTCATGAGGTATAACCAACGTACCATAAAACAAATCTAATCTTTTGATTGTTGGGCTCATAAGGATGGGCAACTAAAGCGTTCGAATTTGTTTATTTAAAAAAATGCAGATATTTGAAAATCTGGATTATATAAAATCATGTCAAAAAACTTAGTTATTGTTGAATCACCCGCAAAAGCAAAAACGATTGAGGGTTATCTGGGAAAGGATTTTAAAGTCACCTCTAGTATGGGGCATGTGCGTGATTTGACTAAAGGAAACAAAGCAATAGATATTGAAAATAATTATGCCCCTACTTATGATGTAAGCCCCGACAAGAAAGAGGTCATCAAGCAGCTCAAGAAGCTGGCAAAGGAGGCAGAAATGATCTATCTGGCCAGTGATGATGACCGCGAGGGAGAGGCTATTTCATGGCATTTAAAAGAAGTTCTTGATCTTAATGATAAAAATACAAGGCGCATTGTATTTACGGAGATTACTAAGAATGCGATAGACAATGCGATGAAAAACCCTCGTGGTATTGATATCGATCTGGTCGATGCACAACAGGCCAGAAGGGTACTTGACAGACTTGTTGGGTTTGAGTTGTCGCCTATTTTATGGAAGAAGATAGGCACAGGCCTATCTGCAGGAAGAGTGCAGTCTGTGGCTGTACGATTGGTGGTCGAGCGCGAAAGAGATATAGAAAAGTTTGAGAGTAAGTCTACTTTCAAAGTTTCTGCTGTATTTGATCTTGGGAAAGGGAAACAATTGGTTGCAGACCTTGCAGAAAAGCTTCCAACAGAGAAAGAAGCCCTTGAATTTGTAACCTCTTGTAAAGGCGCAAAATTTTCTATCATCGATTTGCAAAAAAAGCCTGCAAAGAAAACACCTTCTCCTCCGTTTACTACTTCTACCTTGCAGCAAGAAGCAGGCAGGAAACTAAGTTTCTCAGTGATTCAAACCATGATGGTGGCACAGAAGCTATATGAGGCTGGTAAGATATCCTACATGAGAACGGATTCATTGAATCTCTCCAATGACGCTGTGAAGAGTGCGACTGAACAAATTGGTAGCGCCTTTGGAAAAGAGTTTATTAAAACACGCAAGTTTAAAACGAAGTCATCAGGAGCACAGGAAGCGCATGAGGCCATCAGGCCAACTGACTTTTCCGTTACTGACCCAAAGATGGATCGCAATGCAAAACGCTTGTATGAATTAATCTGGAAGCGTGCCATAGCTTCGCAAATGGCAGATGCTGAATTGGAACGCACCACGGCAACCATAGGTATCTCCACCAATCCAAAAACCCTTACGGCAACCGGTGAGGTGATTAAGTTTGAAGGTTTCTTAAAAGTATACATGGAGTCGAAAGACGATGATGAGGAGGAAGCTGACGAGGAGAGTGGAAAGATGTTGCCACCATTAAAGGTAGGGCAGGATCTGAAGCTGGACGAGATGAAAGCCACTGAAAGTTTCAGCAGACACCCACCCCGGTTTACTGAAGCAAGTTTGGTGAAGAAATTAGAAGAACTTGGAATTGGCCGGCCTTCCACTTATGCACCTACTATTTCTACGGTGCAAAAAAGAGGATATGTAGTGAAGGAGTCCAGGGAAGGAACGGAAAGAAAGTATCAGGTGATTACCCTGAATAAGGATAAGGTAGAAACAAAAACAGCACAGGAGATTACAGGTGCTGAAAAGAATAAACTATTTCCTACCAACACTGCCATGATCGTAAATGATTTTCTGGTGGAGCACTTTCCTGATATTACCGACTATTCCTTTACGGCCAATATTGAAAAGGATTTCGATGAGATTGCGAGTGGTAATCTGAAGTGGCAAAAGATGATCGATCAGTTTTATAAGCCATTTCACAGCACAGTGGAGGATACTGAAAAAGTAGAACGCTCATCTGTAGCCAATAAAACTAGAGAATTAGGTGTAGACCCCAAGACAGGCCTCAACGTGTATGCCAAGCTGGGTAAGTATGGCGCTTACGTTCAATTGGGAGAAAATCCTGAGGACGGTAAAGAGAAAAAACCGAAGTTTGCAAGTTTGCGACAAGGTCAGTTTATTGAAAATCTTACCCTTAAAGATGCAACAGTACTTCTTAAGCTCCCTCGGCAAATGGGGGAATTTGAAGAGTTGCCTGTGGTAGTTAATATAGGTCGGTTTGGCCCCTATGTACTGCATGACAAAAAATTTGTTTCCATACCCAAGGATGAAGACCCTTACACCATCACCTATGAAAGGGCGGTGGAGTTGATCAAAGAGAAGCGGATTGCCGATGCCAATAAGATGATTAAGGTGTTTGATGAAAACCCAGACATTCAGATATTGAACGGTCGATGGGGTCCTTACATTAAAGCTGGGAAAAAGAACGTAAAGATTCCGAAAGACAGAGAACCTGCTGATCTTACCCTGGAAGAATGTATTGAATTGGCTGAAAAAGCTCCTGAAAAGAAAGGCCGATTTACAAAGAAGAAAAAGCAATAACCCACATCTTCGGTCTTTTAGTTTTAGCTTTCTTATATTCGAGAAAAGCTTAACTACTATGAGGATAATAGTCTTTATTCTGTCATCGTTGGCAGTGCATTTTGCCTGTGCCCAAACACTGGATCAATTTCTTAGCCACCCTGTCAGTTCGGGTCTTGCTTATTCTGCTAATGGGCAATTGGCCTGGATCGTTAATGATCAGGGTCAGCGAAATATTTTTATTCGATCAAATGGCACTACTCAACAATTAACCCGGTATGCGGAGGATGATGGTCAGGAGTTGTCAGACTTATTGTTTTCCAGCAATGGAAACCTGCTGGTGTATGTACGTGGTGGAGCTGCGAACCGATATGGGCAAAACCCCAATCCGGCCAGTATGGTGGAGGGTGCGGAACAAGCCATTTGGTGTATAGCTACAACACCCGGCAGCGAGCCCTTTCGATTGGCCAATGGAAGCAATCCTATTCTTGTAGGAAATAACAAAATAGTGTTTAGTCGTGGAGGACAGCTGTTCACCATTGCATTAGAAAAAAATTCCCTTCCTGAGCCACTCTTTAGTGCAAGAGGAAGTAACGGAAGCCAATCTCTATCCCCGGATGGTTCAAGAATTTTGTTTGTGAGCGACCGTGGTGACCATGCATTCATCGGTGTTTATCATTTAACTAACAAAAAAATACAATGGATTGCTCCTGATATAGGAAACGATGCATTTCCAGTGTGGTCACCCGATGGGAAAAAGATAGGATTTTTGAGAATGCCAGGAACGAGAGTGGATGAATTGCCTGATCTTACGGGTGGTGTTAAATTTTCTGTGTGGGTAGCAGATGCTACGTTAGGTAAAGCCTCATCGATTTGGGATTCGCCTGCTGATGATGGTGGGTTTGCGCAATATTATTCATCAACACCCCTTTCTTGGTCTAAATCAAATAGAATATTATTCTTCTCTGAACACGAAGGCTGGAATCATGTGTACGCGATTGATCCCGATGGATCAAATTTAAAAGACATTACACCTGGAGATGGAATAGTAGAAAGTTATAGTTATAATGAAGATGAGACTTCCATTTATTTTGATGGTAATCGCGAAGATGTAGACAGAAGACATATTTGGATGAGTAACGTAAAGGAGGGTAAGCCTGTTGCTATTACTTCAGGAGTGGGAATTGAAATGTATCCGCAATGGGCAATTGGTTCCTTGTACTGCTTTCAGTCTACCTATAACACCTCATTAACTTTGATGCGTTACGATTCCAAAACGAAAAATTTAGAATCCATTGACCGGAAGGTGGGCGCTTCATTTTCATCCAAAGGTTTTGTGATGCCTGAGCAAGTGATCATGAAAGCGGCAGATGGCACCACCGTTCATGGACAGCTTTTTATCGATAGAAAACAAAAAGGAAAAAAGCCGGGATTGGTGTTTATGCATGGCGGACCCATCCGACAAATGTTGTTGGGCTTTCATTATAGTGAATACTACATCAATGCCTACGCATTCAATCAACACCTCGCCAGTCAGGGTTATGCTGTGCTTTCGGTGAATTATAGAGATGGAATTGGTTACGGGAGGGATTTTCGAAGAGCAAAAGACCAGGGGCCACGTGGTGCCAGTGAGTATCAGGATGTGGTGGCTGCAGGAAACTATTTAAAAACATTACAAGAAGTAGATCCCGCTAAAATCGGATTGTGGGGTGGTTCTTATGGTGGATACCTTACTGCTATGGGTTTAGCAAGAAATCCTGAGTTGTTTAAGGCAGGAGTAGATTTGCATGGAGTGCATGATTGGGCTTTCCGGGCCCGTGAATTTTCACCTGGTGGATCGTGGGGCATTGGTGAGAAGGACATGGCACTAGCGTACCAATCTTCACCAGTGAGTGACTTATCAAAATGGACTGCTCCTGTTTTGTTTGTACACGGTGATGACGATAGAAATGTATTGTTTCAGCAGACCATTGATCTGGCCGAGAAACTTCGCGACAAAAAAGTGGATATAGAAATTTTGGTGCTGCCTGATGAGGTACATGGTTTTCTCAGGTATGAAAGCTGGAAGCAGGTATTTGATGCTACCAAAGATTTCTTTGATAGAAAATTGAAAAAGTAAATGAAGAAACTGGTTGCGCTTACAGGCGCAGGGGTAAGTGCAGAAAGCGGTATCCCTACTTTTCGTGATGCAGGTGGATTATGGGAAGGCTATGATGTAATGGAAGTGGCTACACCAGAAGGTTGGGCAAAGAACCCTTCTTTGGTTTTAGAGTTTTATAATCAGAGAAGAAAGAAAGCATTGGAAGTACAACCCAATCAGGGACACAAAGTACTGGCTGAATTGGAGAATGATTTTGATGTAACCATTATTACTCAAAATGTAGATAACCTCCATGAAAAAGCGGGGTCAACACATGTGGTTCATCTTCATGGTAGCTTGTTTGAATCGAGAAGTAGTGTGGATGAACAATTGGTTTATCCAATTAATGGATGGGAACTTAAGTTGGGTGATCGGTGCGAACGGGGTACTCAACTGCGACCCAATATAGTTTGGTTTGGGGAGTTGGTTTACAAAATGGAAGAAGCGGTGGAGTATGCCATGCAAGCAGATGTTTTTATTGTGGTAGGAACTTCTTTACAGGTATATCCGGCTGCCAGTCTCATTCAATATACTAGAAAAGATACTCAAAGAATTATTGTTGACCCTAAAAAACCTGACTATGGCATTGGTGAGGATATTCTATTCGTTGAAGAGGGTGGAAGTACAGGAATGGAAAAAGTGAAGAAGATGCTGCTGAATCAATGACCTGAAAAAGGTATGCCCGTGTGTATTGAAATGGCTTTCAAATCAGATATCACAGTGGCATTCAAGGGGATGCCTTCTTTTTTTCTTTTGATTTCTTCCTGATGTTCTGGATCTCCCGGGATGAGTACTGCCTCAATGCCCTTGGCTGGTTTTGTATTTCGCATCACTGAAATCCACTCGTCAATCCTTTTCTTGAATTCAATTACATCCATAAAACCATCGATCTCCATAGCACCAAAGAAATGACCGATCCCTTTACCTACACTTCTGGTAGGTATTTCCTGTCGGAGTGCAAATGGGGGAGCGAATGGCCCCCAGTTGGCGCCACTTAATACAGCAGTAAGAATGTCGACCATGGAGGCCAATGCGTAACCTTTATGCCCGCCAAGTGCTCTCGTTGAACCGAGTGGGAGTAAGGCCCCTCCATTGATCATGTCCTCTGGTTGGGTACTTAAATTTCCATCTTTATCAGCAATCCATCCTTCGGGCACCTCTTCTTTTTGTCGTTTTGCGATTTCTATCTTACCGTAAGCTGCAGCACTCGTTGCCAGATCAATCACTACAGGTGGTTCTTTGTATCCGGGAAATGCAATAGCGATGGGGTTGGTGCCCAACATACGTTCTGCACCCCATAGTGGAGCCACCAGTTTAGTGGTATTCGTCATCGACCAGCCAATCATATCTCTTTTTAATGCTTCTAATGAGTAATAACCTGCAATGCCATAGTGATTAGAATTGCAAACTGAAACCCAGCCCGACCCATGTTTTTCTGCTTTGTCCATCGCCATTTCGTTGGCGTAATGACCCACCACTAAGCCTAGCCCATTATCACCATCTACGGTGGCAACACTTTTCTTTTCTCTGGCAATACTGATTTTAGGATTGGGGTTGATCAGTCCTTCTGATAATAAACCAACATAACTATACAATCTGGCGACACCGTGAGAATCTATACCTCGGATATCGGAAAGCGCCAGGATCTTTGCAGCGAGAGCCGCGTGATCTTTGGGTATTCCAAAATAAGTAAAAACCTCGATTGTAAAATTGAGGAGGTATTCAGGTTGAAATTTTTGATTCGAATTTGTATCCACCGATTTACTTTTCTGATTCTTCTTTCAAAAATTGGTAGAACCGATTGGTATTAAAATTTGTAGTCCCTACTTCTTTGGTTATAATTTTACCTTCCTTAGAGATTACAAATGTGGTTGGAATGGAGCGAACATTGAGTTGTTCTGTGAGATATCCGGAAGGCATGTAACCATTGAATGTATAATCTTTATCTTTTAAGTATTTGATAACTTTTGGAAGGTCCTTGTCTTTATCAATAGACAACATTACAAACACAACATTCGGATCATCCTCCATCTTCTCATAGAGCTTTTGAATAGTGGGCATTTCAGCTCTGCATGGGCCACACCAGGTTGCCCATAAGTTCAAAAAGACAACTTTGTTTTTAAATTGAGCAAAATCCAATCTATTGCCATTCAGATCTTTGATTTGAAAATCATAATTAAAATTAATATCTTCTTCCACCATTTCAGCGGAAGCATTCATCAAACCTGTCTTTAGAACAGCAGATTGTGCCAAAAAAGAAATGCTGCTTAGAAGCCCGGTGAAATATAATGTGGCTACAATCAACACAGTTCCTGCCCAGGACTTCAAAAACTTAATTATTCTAGTCATTCAGATTAACTTTGGTGCGGTTATTGAAAAGTATTCAACAAAATCTCATTTATTGCTTAATTTGCTACAATTTACGTCACAAAATGGTTCGAATCTTACTTACAACACTCTCTTTTCTTTCTCTTTTGTCACCTGCTTTTGGGCAAAAGGTGAAGTACAAAGATTTGTTTGTATTGCTGAATGCCAAGCAATACGATCAGGCAGAGCCCTTTTTACGCACCTATTTGGCTGAGAATGATGACAATCCTAATGCCTATCTGTTTATGGGTATCATCCTTCAGGAGAAAGCTGCCAATAATGATGTGCTGAAGCATACTGATATCATGATCAATAACCTCGATTCAGCTGTTATTTATTATGATAAGGCGTATAAGCAGATGACTGAAAAGGAGATCAAACGCAATGATGAATACTATCAGGCTTACAACAGACGAGATCTACGGACAGGCAAGTTTGGTGTGAAGTTATCTGACGTACAGTTTGATATCGAGAAAAAAATAGAAGCCCTTAAAGAAAGGAAAGTACTGGTGGGCGAATTGAGAACTCACTATGATAATGCGGAGGCACAATATGCGAAAGCTCAATTTCTTTATAAGGATATTCAATTGAAATACGGGAATGAAAAAACCCTTTTTCTACGATCGGATGCAAGCACGATTGTAAATCTGAAACGTATTACTCATGTTTTTGATTCGAGCATACTGGCCTTTAAAAGCTATAAAGACATTTCTTCCACTTTCGGTAATACAGGATATAACCAGGAATTGGATTTGAAAGAAATTACCAGCCTGGAGAAAGACGGAACCTCAACACCAGATTTTATGCAGGATAAGTTAGTCCTATGGGACTTTAAACGATGGACTGACAATACAATTGCAGGTATAGAGAAAGAGGTTTTGCCGATGAGAGAAAACCTTATTTCGTATGATATTGAGATCAATAAACTAAGAGAGAAGCTAAAGCAGGATTCTGTTTCTGTAAAGAACGACCTAACGAAGTTGGTAGACAAAATACTTTATAATCAGCTTAAGAAATACGATCCTAACCCCATGCCCATGGATGTATTTGGGATGAAGATTGCGGAATTGGAGTATTTGTCGGAGTTGATTAACAACAGACCCTTTAGGGATTCATCCAATATCAAATTGAAATTAGGGCTCATTGAGAAGGAGTTGAAAGAAATTAAAAAATTGGATAGTGTTTCCACCAAGTTGTCCAATCGTGATTTGGAGGCCGATGCTTTGGATTACAATCATTTTGTGAGCAGAGCTTATGGAACACCTGCTGTATTGAAAAGTCTGGTCAAGACGACAAAAGATTTTGCTGATCGAGAAAAAGAAAGAAAGGAAAAGGAGTCCGGGAGATTGTCTGATGCATTGCGTTGGATGGTAACGGAGGCAGATTCTATTCCATTGTTTATGGAAGTCTCTGACAATAGTAAGTTCAAGCCATTGATTCTCGTTGAAGATAAGTTTACGGCTGGATTTCAATTCGCAGACACAGTAGCAACAGGCTATTTTTCTACGATTAACGCAGCAAGAAAAGGAGGGGTAAATGTCTCATTTCCAATTGATAACAAGGTGTTTACCAGAGGGAAATTACCCGTAACCAAGGCACTTTCCACTTCAGATGAGAATGGACAAGTTTTTTACATATTGTTCTATTCGGAAGAAAAGGTGGGGAATAAATTTCCAGCAACAATGGCTAAAATATACCGCACGGATGGCTTGGCCTGGAGTAGTAATTTTTCATATGAACTGCTACCCGTGGAAGTTTCCTTTCAAGTAGAATCTGGTGAGGTAGCGGTAAAGACATCTAATCCTGCTGGTGAAAGCAAGATGGTCTTTATCGATAAGAACGGAAAACGAAAGAACGTGAATAACGAGGAATAGTTTTCTTAGTGGAAGAACATGTACGCCACAAATATTCCAGCAGTTACCCCAACAGCATCTGCGATTAGTCCAACCGTTAGCGCGTACCGAGTTTTCCTGATGTTGACTGAGCCAAAGTACACAGCCAAAATATAAAAGGTTGTTTCAGTACAGCCTCTTAAAATACTGGCCAGTCTACCGGTGAACGAGTCTGGCCCAAATGTTTTTATCGTTTCTACCATCATGCCTTTGGCTGCCCCACCACTCAATGGTTTAAGTAATGCAACCGGTAGTGCGTCAACAAAGTCTGTATTAAAACCAAAACTGCTCACGATATAACCAATTCCCTCCGTAACATAATTTAAAGTGCCGGAACTGCGAAACATACCTATGGCAACGAGAATGGCAATCAGGTAAGGGATAATCTTAATAGAGATTTCAAATCCTTCTTTAGCGCCTTCTACAAAGGTCTCATAAAGTGGCAGTTTTTTTTGCAACCCCAATAGCAGGAATGATATAATAATGCTAATAATAATAATGCTGCTGATAAGGTTGGATTGTTGTTCGAGAGCAGCTTCAGGAAGCGACATGAAGTAATACACCGCACCTCCGATAAGGGCGCTGAACCCAAGCAGATAACTTAGGAATACCCGATCAAAAAGATTGATGCGTTGATATAGACTTACTGTAAACATGGCGGCTAGGGTAGAGACTGCGGTCGCCAGCAAAGTGGGGATAAAGATATCAGTGGGGTTGGCGGCACCCAGTATCGAACGGTCGAGAATAATGGCTATAGGGATGATGGTAAAACCTGAAGTATTCAATGCAAGAAACATTATTTGCGCATCTGATGCTGTATCCTTATCAGGATTTAGTTCTTGCATTTCTTTCATGGCCTTGAGGCCAAGAGGCGTAGCAGCGTTATCAAGGCCAAGCATATTGGCGCTGAAATTCATAATGATAGAGCCAGTAGCCGGGTGGTCATTCGGAACACCTGGGAAGAGCCTTGTGAAGAAAGGTCCGAAAGCACGTGCCAGAATATTAACTACACCGCTTTTTTCTCCAATTTTCATAATGCCGAGCCATAAAGACATTACTCCGGTGAGGTATAGGGATAACTCAAAGCCTGTTTTGGCCATGTCAAACGTAGAATTGAGCATGGCGGGAAACACCTCAAAATCTTGAAAAAAGATGAGTTTTAATACAGCTACAACAAATGCGATAAGGAAGAAGGATACCCATATGTAGTTTAAGATCATAAATCAGGCTTTTTAGAAGAGGCAACTTAATGAAGTTACCATTGAATAACAGAAAGTATTCATTATCTGGAAATACTCACTAATGTATGTTTTTGAGGTAAAACGTAAAATTTTGAGTAATTTTCCCCTTGGTTTAATAAATTTAAACACTAAATGAGGTACTTTTTACTTCCGATTGTCTTCGGAATGTCCATCATCTCGGCTCTGGCTCAGCCTGCGAATGACAATTTTGCTTCTGCTCAGGTCATAACCCATTCCAGTGGTAACTGTTCTGCTAATGCCGCCTATACCACAATAAATGCAACGGGAGATTTGACCAGCGGCAGTTGCTGGGAAAATGGACCAAACTATAATGTTTGGTTCTCTTTTGTGGCTACCTCAACTGAGGTTACACTTGATTTGAAGGTGGGTGGGGCAGAGGGCACCATGCAGCACCCCAATATGGCCTTGTGGCAGTCTGACGGTACTACTGAAATACAATGTGTCCGTAGAATTAATGCTACTTCAGATGTACAAATATCTACTTCGAGTTTGTCCATTGGTGATACCTATTATATATCTGTTGATAACTATGTTGGAGCAGGGTACAGGGGCACATTTACACTTTGTATTGATGATGCCGTTACCTATGATGATTACAATGGAGCTATTACGATCACACACAGTGCTAATAATTGTTCAGCGGATGCCGCCTACTCCACAATAAACGCTTCCGCAGATTTAAATAAAGGAAGCTGCTGGGAGAATGGCCCCAATTATAACCGGTGGTTCAAATTTGTGGCCACCACTACCAATGTAACCCTTGATCTCAAGGTAGGAGGATCAGAAGGTACCATGCAACATCCCAATATGGCATTGTGGGAAGCGGATGGAACAACTGAAATAAAATGTGTTCGAAGGATCAATGCAACAACAGATGTTCAGATTTCTACTTCATCACTAACAATTGGAAACACTTATTATGTTTCTGTAGACAACTATGTGGGATTGGGATACAGAGGCACTTTTACTTTGTGCATTGACAATACGGTTACCTACGATGATTACAATGCAGCGATTACCATTGTACACAGTGCCAATAATTGTTCAGCAGATGCTGCTTACTCCACCATAAATGCAACAGCCGACCTGAACAAAGGAAGCTGCTGGGAGAACGGCCCCAATTATAACCGATGGTTCAAGTTTGTCGCCACCACTACCAATGTAACCCTTGATCTCAAGGTAGGAGGATCAGAAGGTTCCATGCAACATCCCAATATGGCATTGTGGGAGGCAGACGGAACAACAGAAGTCCAATGTGTTCGCAGGGTGGACGCAACTACCGATGTCCAAATTTCTACGTCATCATTAACGATTGGGAATACCTATTATGTTTCTGTTGATAACTATGTAGGGCTGGGATACCGTGGCACCTTCACTTTGTGTATTGATAATACCGTCACCTACGATGACTATAATGGAGCGATTACCATTGTACACAGTGCCAATAATTGCTCAGCGGATGCAGCTTATTCAACGATAAACGCAACAGCCGACCTGAACAAAGGAAGCTGCTGGGAGAACGGCCCCAATTATAACCGATGGTTCAAGTTTGTCGCCACCACTACCAATGTAACCCTTGATCTCAAGGTAGGAGGATCAGAAGGTTCCATGCAACATCCCAATATGGCATTGTGGGAGGCAGACGGAACAACAGAAGTCCAATGTGTTCGCAGGGTGGACGCAACTACCGATGTCCAAATTTCTACGTCATCATTAACGATTGGGAATACCTATTATGTTTCTGTTGATAACTATGTAGGGCTGGGATACCGTGGCACCTTCACTTTGTGTATTGATAATACCGTCACCTACGATGACTATAATGGAGCGATTACCATTGTACACAGTGCCAATAATTGTTCAGCGGATGCAGCTTACTCAACGATAAACGCAACAGCCGACCTGAACAAAGGAAGCTGTTGGGAGAACGGCCCCAATTATAACCGTTGGTTCAAATTTGTAGCCACTTCAGCTAATGTTACACTTGATTTAAAAGTAGGTGGCGCTGAGGGCACCATGCAACATCCCAATATGGCATTATGGGAAGCAGATGGGATAACAGAAATCAAGTGCGTTAGGAGGGTAAATGCCACTACCGATGTTCAAATTTCAACAGCTACCCTGACTATAGGGAATACTTACTATGTTTCTGTTGACAACTATGTAGGATTGGGCTATCGGGGTACTTTCACTTTGTGCATTGACAATACGGTTAACTACGATGAGCCAGCGGGAGCCATTTTGTTAACGGATATACACAATTGGTGCTCTGCCAATGCTGCTTACTCTACGGTGAATGCTACACCTGATTTGAACAAGGGCAGTTGCTGGGAAAATGGACCCAATTACAATCGTTGGTTTAAGTTTGTGGCTACTACCAGCTTTATAACACTTGATCTCAAGGTTGGTGGTGTTGAAGGCAGTATGCAGCATCCTAATATTGCATTGTGGGAAGCCGATGCCATCACTGAGGTGGCTTGCATGCGCAGGATCGATGCCTCCACCGATGTACAATTGGCTGCAACTAATCTTATCATTGGAAATACTTACTTTGTGTCGGTTGATAATTATGTTGGGCTGGGTTACAGAGGTACGTTTACGTTGTGTGCAAATGATGAGCCCTCCTATGATTTTTATGAAGGCGCACTTGAGCTCACCGATTTGAATAACTGGTGTTCTGCGAATGCCCAATTTACAACCGTCAATGCTTCAGCTGACAAGAGTAAGGGGAGCTGTTGGGAGAATGGACCTAACTATAATCGATGGTTTAAGTTTACTGCAATCTCACCTGTTGTTTCAATAGACATGAAAGTGGGTGGAGCTGAGGGAACGTTACAACATCCTAACATGGCCTTGTGGGCAAACGATGGAACTACACAGCTAGCCTGCGTGCGAAGGGTAAATGCTACTACTGATGTCAATATAACTTATAGCAGTCTTGTTGTAGGGCAAACCTATTATATATCCACCGATAATTATGTGGGATTAGGTTATAGAGGATCCTTCACTTTATGTATTAATAATGTCAGTCAGACTTATTATTCCTTTGCTGATGGCAATTGGAACACAGCCGGATCCTGGTCTTCTACAGGTCATGGTGGCCCCGCAGAAACGGTATTCTTCCCCGTAGCAGGAGATGTGGCCTACATACAAGGACATGCGATAACGGTGGGTGCTGCGGCCAATGCAGGCGAAGTAAATTTAACAGTTGCTAACGCTGCTACTCAGCTGATTGTAAATGGAGCGACCCTTAACGTAGCAGGAAAGACAACGCTCACCAATACGGGTAATAATTTTACGGGGGGCATTACGGTGACAGGTAATGGTAACATGACCATCAACGATAATTTACAACTCAGTCGATCCGGGGGGAACAGTGCCTTTGGTGTTACTATCAATACAGGTTCCTTGTTAACAATCAATAAAGATTTGAACTGGTCAAGTACAGGAGGAACAACTGTTGATAATACCTTTATTGTTAACGGAACAGGTGCGTTGGTGGTCAATCGGGATATTAACTTTACCTCTACGGGTGGCCGCTTAATGCAATTGCAGGGAAATAATAACTCATTGATAACCGTAGCCAGAGATATTGTTTTTAATGCAACGGCAGCCGGACAAGAGCAAATTCAATTGAACAACGCTGCTCGTCTTAGAATAGGAAGAGATTTTGTGCGAGGTGCAACGCGCTATGGATCCTTGGTTAGCAATGGAACTTCATCGGTAGAATTATTTACCAATACCTATTTACAAACCCTGGCTGGCAGCGCTGGTTCTGGTGGGGATTCTTTTAATTATAATAATCTTGTTCTTAATAACACGCGCCTTACCAGTCCTCAAATTTCATTGGGCGGGGCCGTTACCGTCAATGGTAACCTCACCCTTACTTCAGGAGTGGTGAGTACTACATCCACTAATATTCTAAATCTAAAAAATACGACATCCACCACAATAGGGAGTACCACTAGTTACATCGATGGGCCCATGACTTATGAAGTGGCTACCAGTACACCCAGTACCATTAGAAATTTACCATTGGGTAATAATGGCAATCACCGACCAGCTATATTGCGGGTTACGCACTCAGACGCTACACCTGTGGTTTACACAGCAGAACATTATATGCAATCTGCAGCGGCATTGGGATACACGCTTCCAGGTACTCTTGAGAAGGTGTCCGGGGTGCGTTACTGGACTATTGACCGGTCTGCAGTTGCTAATCTTACCAGCGCGGAGATAACATTATATTATGGAATAGGAACCAGTGATGGGGTTACTGATCCACCCAATCTTAGGGTGGCGAAGACCAATGGAATGGGAACCACCTGGTTTGATGTAGGAGGTACCGGGTCAGCGGCTGGCACAGGTACTATTACCTCCAATCCATTTACGTCATTTAGTACGTTTACATTAGCCAATGCCACTGGTGGCACCAATCCTTTACCTATTGAACTCAAAAGTTTTAATGTTTTTTATGAAGGTAGTGAAGTGCAATTGGAATGGACAACCGCCTCAGAGTTGAACAATGATTTCTTTACGGTACAACGATCTGTAGACGGAAAGGAGTTTCAGTCTTTGTTTACTGTGCCCGGAAAAGGAACTACGAATGAAGCCCAAAGTTATTTTGCTACAGATTCTCAACCACTTTCGGGGACTTCCTACTACAGGCTCAAGCAAACGGACTTTGATGGAACCAGTACATTCTCCGGGATTGTAAAAGTAGAAGTGGGATCCAGTGGACAGATTGCATTCGATGTATATCCCAATCCAACTGAAGGTGATAATACCTTCGTAAAACTTGTTGGGGTAAGCACAGGGACGGATGTTCACGTCACTGTAAGAGATATGATAGGAAGAAATCTTCTTACTATAATTAATTCATCCGATGTGGATGAGACCAGGATAATACCTCTAGCTATTGAAAACCTTCCTCAGGGTATTTACATCGTCACTATTTCAGGAGGAGATCGATCTATCAGCAAACGCCTGATGGTTAAGTAGAAATTGACAGTTGACAATATTCAGTTGACAAGGGATCGCACTTTGTCAACTGAATATTGTCAATTGTCAACTAATTTATCAAACAGACTATACACGACACTAGTCTCAAGGCTTTAGTGTATTGTTGCTTCTGTCGATATCGGCCATCCGCTGACTAGGATCGATTTCCATACTCTCAATTTGAGGAACAGGTTTATCAATTGAAAATGAGTAAGTGGGATTTACCCAGTTCCACATGTCAAGCGGGGTCCATTTTACAGATTTGTCTTCCTGTTCTTTGCCACCCAGCATTTCACTCATCGGGATGTAGAACACTTCTTTGCTGCCGTCTTTGTAGGTCACCAGCAAATCGATGGGCATAGGGAATTCACCCACCCTCTTTAAGGTTACTTCTGTTTTACCTTGATTGTCCACAATGCCAGTGATGCCGTAGTCGATGTGTTTCGTAGTCAGTATCCAATAGCGGTAATACCAGTGCAATTGCAGCCCGGACTCTTTTTCCATCACACGTAAAAAATCGTTGGGTTCCGGGTGTCTGAACTTCCAGGTATTAAAGTACCTGCGCATGCCTTGATAAAACGTCTCTTTTCCAATAATGTATTTCATCTGATTAAGAAACATGGCACCCATGCTGTAGGCAGCCGTACCATAGGCAGTATTGGTACTATAATGATCGGCATGTTGACTCAGCGGCTCCTGAAGGCCTCGCGCTACTAATTTAAAATAACTGTTATAGCTGTCCTGGTGCGCGTTTTCTTCATTAAACATACGTGCCAGTGATTCATTGCTGGAAAAGTCGGTGTAACCCTCATCTATCCATGGGTAAAGGGATTCATTCGTTCCCAGCACACCCTGAAACCAAGCGTGCGAGGCCTCGTGCGCAGATACACCCACCAGGCCTGCAAAACTTCCTTCACCCAAAATGAGGGTACACATGGGGTACTCCATTCCTCCGTCTCCTCCCTGGATGATAGAATATACTGAGTAAGGATATTTTCCGAATGTCTCATTCATAAACTGAAAATGCTTTACGGCATATTCTTTCAGTTTGGTCCAGTTTTCATTAGTTTTTTCTCCCGGCTGATAAAAGAAATGCAACTCGGGCCCATCGGGTACCTGTGCGCGTGTATGGGTATATTCAGGGTCGGCAGCCCATGCGAAGTCGTGTACATCCTTTGCTACAAAGTGCCAGTTAAGATTCTCTTTTTGCTTTTTTATTTTTACACCTTCGTCTTCATAACCGTGACCTATCTCATTTGGGTTTTGCAATATTCCACTACCTCCAATGGTAAACTTAGGATCAATATTAATAGTGACATCATAATCTCCCCACACGCCATGAAACTCACGCGCGATGTATTGGTCGGGGTGCCATCCCTGAAAATCATATTCTGCCAGTTTGGGATACCATTGTGTCATGGAGTAGGCAATGCCCTCTTTGCTGTCACGCCCCGACCTACGAATTTGAATAGGTACCTGAGCTTCGAACTTCATATTAAAAACAGTTTTGGTATGCGGCATAATTGGCTTGGGAAGGTATACGGTGAGTATGGTTCCGTCCACTTGATATTTTGTGTCCTGTCCGTCTTGTTTCAGGCTTAGCACATGCTGATAGCCGATCTCATCTTTGTTCAGCTTAGAAATCCTGTCCATCACCCTTCTGTCCGGGTCGGGGAGGTTGCGTGAGCGCACGTCCATCATGCTGCCGGGCTGAAAGGCATTGAAATAGAGATGATAATAGACTTTGGTCAGCGTATCGTTGGAATTGTTGTGATACACCAGTTCCTGATCTCCTGTTACTTTGTGGGTTTTCACGTCCAGGGCCACATTCATTTTGTATTCTACCCGCTGCTGCCAGCGATAGTCCTGTGCGTATAAAGAACAAGTGAGGGCCAATAAGGGAAGGAGTAGAAGTCTTTTCATACCATTAATTATTAAAGCTGTAAAGTATCAAAATGGGCTTAGTTTGGCAAGGGTTCTTGATACTGGATACTGGCTTCTGGGTTGGGGACAGTTTTGTGTGGTGATTTAGGGTAGGCTTACGCTTTACCTTGTTTTTTCTTTTGTTTTATCAAAAGACCAATAAAAATCAATACAATGACTCCCCATCCAATCCCAATGATGGTTATCATCCTGTTTGTTTCCATTGTAAAAAGTAATGTGTCCACCTTTCCGGTTTTCCAAAAGACCCATTCGCTGGCCAGTTTTGTTGCCAGTAAGGGATTTCCTGTTTCCAATACAATGATGCCATCCCCTGTTTCCGGGTTTAACCGAACGGCTGTATTGATGGGTGGTGTACTTTTTCCATCATGACCGATAATAAAATCGCCATTTTCTGTTGCTGCAAATAATATGGTGCCGAGCCCCCAAATATCTTCTCCCATTGTTTGGGCATGAGGTAACCGCATCATTTTTACAGTTTCAGGTTTTAATACGTTTCTCCCGATAGGTTCATTATTACTTCCCACCAGAAACACCTGAAAGAATATTTCTAAATCTGAAAGTGAAGTGTATAATGATGTGGCTGCAAGAGAGGTGTATTGATAGTGTGGCGCCTTAGTGCCATTGCTATTATAGAATTCAACCAATTCAAAGTTATCAGCAGTGGAGTCAGGCCAGGTATAAGAGGAATGGGTCATGTGCAAGGGTTGGAAAATATTTTCCTTCATATAATCTGCAAATGCTTGCCCACTCACTTCTTCCACGATGAGTTGAAGAAGTGTGTACCCACCGCCTGAATATTTGAACTCACTGCCAGGCTCAATCCCCACCTTCACGGAACCACTCACTCCCTCATCAGCATCCAATGCTTGGGTTAATGACTGTTCGATGGGCTGTACGGGTGTTCCCATTTCAAAACCTGAGTAGCCCAACCCATCTGTAAGTCCTGCTGTATGACTTAACAATCTTCTCACAGTAACGGCTTCATTATTGAATTCACCTGAGGGTAATTTCCATCTTGTTAAGTACTGACTTACAGGCGCATCCAGATCAATTTGACCATTTTCTACTAACTTCATGATGCCAAAAGCAGAAACCCACTTACTTAAAGAGGCAACTTGGAAAACTGTATTTCTGTTTACGGGCCTTCCTGCAGAATAGAATTTTTCGTATTCCGTTTTCCCATTGTTCATAACGGCCATCGCAAAATTGCCCGTGAATTGTTTATCGATTTCAATATCCACTGCTTTCTGAAAAGCCTGGGATGTAGGTTGATCGGCAATTGGATGATGGAACCATCCGCCTACCGATGCCTGGAAGGTGACCCATGCCCAAAAGAACATAGCACTAACAGTCACTATAATATATAGTAATAACTTTTTCATGAGTTTAAAATTTGTTGAATGCTTCTGTTAAAGGCTGCTTACTTGGGGGGAAGTGCTTCTGGAAAGGTATTCATACCCTCTCCAGAGCACCAGTATCTCTATCAATACTGCAGGGATCATGATCACACAGGCGATGAAGAACAGTACTACAGTAATCAATAAACATCCCATTACAATTTCCATAATGCCCGCAATGCGGGAGAGTTGGCCCATGCCATCCTGCAGTCGGATGAGCGCTACACCAAAGACGATGCTCAGCGAACCGAAAAGTACGGCAGCTGCACCATATGGAAGTAACAACAGTTCCATGTCGGTAACGGACAGGGAGACAATGTCTAAGATACCAAGGCCAGCAGTGGCAACCATCAATATGTAGGCAATTGCTTTTAGCAATGAATTTTCAAAGACTTGACTTAGCACTATAAATCCTCTGGTAAAGAGAATGTATGAGACCACCATCAGTACGGTGAGGCCGGTAAAGAAGGCGTTGGTCTGGAATCCCCAGTTGCGGTCATCTGTAAACCAGGAGATGTCCATAGCGCCAAGAATAATTTGACAGACCAGATAAACGGCTCCGGCCACAACGGCCATCATTAAAGTGTTGCGTTGGGTGTTCAATTCGTTTTTTATTTCCATGTTTTGTTTTGTTAAAAATGACTCGTAATCTTCTCCAAGTGCTTCTAACAAAATTTTCACGGTAGACATACGGGGCAATACCTCTCCAGCCTCTATGCGTTGGATGGTGCGCACACTGACGTGGCTTTTTTCCACCAGCTCCTCTTGTGTGAGGTTTTTTCCTTTGCGTAGGGCGGTAAGTTGTATACCTAGTTCCGGTTGTTGCATGACGATCTTTTTATAAGCACAATGTTACGCGATAATACGGGGAGAGAGGAGTAGTAGTGGCCATTTTCGCCCGCCATTTACCCGTCAGTTGTAGGTGGGAGCACGCCAATGGGGTTTTTTGAGAAGTATTGAGCTTATAGCCTTTCGTATTTTGTTATTATCCTTGAGTACAGATTCGACAGTTTTGATTTCCAAGCAGGGGGCTTGGATAAGTCTAAATTGCTTGTACTGGATGTAGGTGAGAGTGTTAGTTAGGATATGGAGGTGAGGAACAAAAGGCTAGTGTTGGAAACACCACTAGATTTTGATAAGTTTATTTATAGAGGATTTGACCTACAACTCATTATATACCTGATGATTTGAAGTACGCTAAGATCATATTATATCTACTACTGCCCTGGCTACTACTTATTGGTTGTGATAAAGAACCAGAAGTTGATCCTGTACTTGATGATCCGATGGATTCTGTTGTGGTAGAAGTACCCGAGGTGATCATTCCAACCCCTCATGCAATAAAGGTTCAATCTGTTGGTGGAAAAGCTAAATTTTGGAATAGCACAACCAATACGGAGTTTCTTATGCGGGGGGTCAACTATTTTTGGCTTATGCCTGGAATCGTGGGCGAACGGTTTTTTGGTGTAGGTGACTTTGTTGAATCTCGTGTAAGAAATGATTTTATTAAACTGAAAGGGAATGGTTACAACACAGTTCGGATATTCCTGGATTTGTGCAATGAGGGACCTGGTTGTATTGCCAATGCAAGTGGAGGACTTAGCTCAACCTATCTGGATAACATCGTGAAAACCCTAAAAATCGCAAAAGAAGAAGGCGTCTATCTCATTCTTACTTCCAACGACCTTCCGGATGAGGGTGGATACTGGGAGATTTCCGATTTGGGGACTTCCTCTCAATTTGCAGGGTATAGAAACGGTCACTACCTGACTGCTAAAGGGGTAGAGTCTGCTCAAGTATACTGGACGGACTTGCTGAAAGGTCTATATGATAAAAGTGCTCCGTTTGACAATGTGTTAGCATGGTCCATACTCAATGAGCAATGGTACTTTAGGACGCAACCACCCTTTAGCTTAACTACAGGAACTGTAACGACTGCCAACGGATTAAGCTATGACATGAGTAGCAGTGCTGATAAGAAGAAGATGGCTGTGGATGGAATGGTGCATTATATCAGCAAAGTGAGGGAAGTAATGTCCAAGTATGACCCCAATGCGCTTGTCACAATGGGTTTCTTTGCTCCCAACTATCCAAATCCAATTGGACTAGGTGACTTCAGATATGTAGAAACAGCCGATCTGCTCACCAGCGCTAATCTGGACTTTTTTGATTTTCATGCGTATTCAGGAGATGATGACCTCATGCCTCTGGCTGAAAATTTTGGTATGCTCGGCTTTGAATCTAAACCCATCATTATGGGGGAGTTTGGTTCATTTGTAGATCGCTACGCAACTCTTGATGATGCTATTCAGGCAGCACAATCGTGGATGGCAGAATCTTGTAACTATGGTTTTGACGGATGGTTGTACTGGGGGCTATACAGAGCGTCAGGTGTAGGTGATGCTACCTGGTCTTTTTTTGATGAAGGCAATGAATTACTTGAAAGTATGTCACCCAATGAATATCCAGATGCTTGTGATGATGATTTGCTCGCGCCTGTCAATGTTGCGCTTAACAAAAGTGTAACGGCATCAGCTTCCATTTCCGGTGAAGAGCCAGGCAAGGCAGTGGACGGTGATAACGACTCTCAGTGGGGGGCTGGTAGTGCACCTCCTCAATGGATTGAAATCGATCTTGAGGGCGATATTGAAATTAGCAAGATTTCCTTGAGGGTAGGTCAGTTTCCTGCAGGAACCACAACACATGTACTGGAAGGTAAAAGTAGCACGGGCTCTTATGTTGTTCTCAAAACATTTACTGGGGTAACCGAAGAAGCGGATGTCTTGATCTATACACCTACTGGTCCTGCTAATTACCGCTATATCAAAATAACAACCACTTCAAGTCCTTCTTGGGTATCATGGAAGGAAATTGAAGTGTACGATTAGTTAATCAAAATGAAAGTATTATAATTCTGGATTCTTGACCCTGGATTCTGGTTCTTGATACTCGACTAAAGACTTTGGATTAAGTACGCAAGACTATCGACTGTCCCTAAAATGAAAAACCCCGCAACTCGCATTGCAGGGTTTTTACTTTGCTACGTGTTTCATCACATCTGGGGTCTGGTAAAACGAATCTTACTTACTGTGCGGTACACTTCACTTTGGTTGCCAAAGGCCGACTTGACATACTGCTTGGCTCTTTGCCCTGAGTCATACAAGTTGCGATCGAGGGAGTACAAGACCTCATCGCGTTTGATGCGGGCATTCTTCCAGGCCACGGTGGCTTCGATAACGCTACTGTTGTGTTTGTGCAGTGCAGTGAGTTGCTTCCTGAGCGCGTCTACTGACAAATCCTGCTCGTTGGTTTTGTAGCGTGGCGATGCGGATACCGTTTCCAGCAGTTTAGCAAAGTGACTGGTAAGGCTTTCATAGTCCATTCCGCGTGCTCTGCGTTTGGTCTTTGGCTTTTCTTCGCCTTCGGCAGGAAGGGGAGCCCGATCCTGACTGATGCGTTTTCCAAAGATCTTGCGCGACATGGTTCTGGCATCGGCTACCGTCTGCGGCATAGCACCACCTGATAATAGGGTGCTGATGATTCGCGTAGTGAGGGGTTTCAGTGTGCTGAAGGCGTCCTCTCTCTGGTTGGTAGCGATTTCATAACCCGTTCTGGCGGAATGAACTTCGCTTAACACGTTGCGTGCCTGACTCAACAAGGTGGTCATGGCTTTCACCTGGAGGTTTTGATTTCCGGGGTTGTAGGATCCTCCCAACCCGGTGCAAATGCCCAAGAGCTTCTCAAGGGCCTGCACGTTTTTCACGTTGGACATAATTGTTAGGGTTTAAATTGTTTAACATACTTATTGAACGGGAAAACCCTCTAATAAGGTTTCAGGTTTTTGAAAAATATTTAAAATTATTTTTGGTGAAAGAATAACAACCCAAAACTGCCTTTTCCGTTCTAAGGATTTTCACAAAGAATTGCTGGTAGAGTAGGGGAATGGTAAGGCCAGCTCCGTTTATTTTTTTAACGACACCCTTCTTCCCCCAGACCGGTCCTTTGTTTCCCGAGGTTACACACTTCTTCCTCCAGCCCGGTGCGTTGTTGCTCTGGGCTGGTGGCTTCTTCCTCCTGAACGGCTCGTTCTTCCTCCTGCCTGGTTCGTTCTTTCTCCAGGCCAGTCCGTTGTTTCTCCTGATGAGTGCCTTCTTCCCCGAGGCAGGTCCGTTATTCCTCCAGGTTAAAGGCTTCTTCCTCGTGCATGGTGCGTTGTTGCTACTGATTGATGGTTTTTCGCTTTTGGCATGGCTGTATTGAACCGCTAAGCCATCTTTCTCTTGTGGCTTGCGGCTATTCTCTCAACTGGCGCAGTGTTGTGGTGGGGGATGCGGGAGGATCACTGCACTCTTACAACTTGAGCTGGTTCGCCCGGTTAAATAGTTGGCTTTGATTCTCGATTCTGGCTTCTGGTTTCTCTTTTGACTGGCGCGAGTGTGAGCGTTGGGGATATGGGTACCTGGACTCGCGCTAGTTATTGTTCTTCCGCATTAGCCATCGCCCTCTCTATCAATGCAGCAAACATTTTAATACCAGTTTCAATGATTTCATTAGGGAAGTCGTAATCGGCATGATGCAAGGCAGGGGAGTGGGTGCCTGCGCCCAATCCGAACATAGCAGTATTGTATTCTTTGGAAAACCATCCAAAGTCTTCACCGAACTTGAAAGGATAAGGTCGTTCTACAATCTGGTACCCACTCGCTTGTGCCACTTCTTTGATGTATTCAACAGATAAGGGGTCGTTGATGCTGGCCGGAAAGTATTCGAACCAGTCTATGGTGTATTCCAAATTGTGTGACCGGCATGTGGTAGTGATTACTTCATGCAGGTGTTGCTTTACCTTGTTCATTATATCCCCGTTCCACGTTCTTAGCGTATAATGCAATTCTCCTTTTCCGGGAGATATTCCATAAGCTTTTTCGCCCATGGTAATATGCACAGGAGTTAGAATAGCAAAATCATCCTTTGTGGGTTCTGGCACATTCAGCTGAGAGATAGCGTTTACAATTTGTGCCATTGCCGTTGCCGGATTTATTCCATGTTCGGGTTCAGCGGCATGGGATTCCTTTCCTTTAAGATATAGTGCAAAGCTTTGTACTTCGGCTGAGAACCCTGGAAGTGTGGTGATGATGCTATGCAGGGGTTGACCAGGTATGTTGTGCAAGGCAAATATATAATCGGAGTGGAGCGCTTTGAATCGTTCATCATTCATCACTTCATATGCTCCCTTTCCTGTTTCTTCTGCGGGTTGAAAAAGCAACACAATCTTTCCTGAAGTAAAATTTTGTTTCTTAATCCAAAAGATAAGTCCAGCTACAATCGCCATGTGGCCATCATGTCCGCATTTATGAGAAATACCCCCGACATGGGATTGGTGACTAAAGGTATTACTCTCAACAATAGGCAAGGCATCCAATTCGCATCTGATGGTAACACTAGTGCCTGGATTGGCATATTCGTATACCGCCACGAGTCCATGCCCACCTACATTGTTTATGAACCGGGTAGGTGCATGATGGGTGGTAATAAAATGTTTAATGCGTTGCGCAGTATTGGATTCCTCTCCTGACAGCTCCGGGTGTTGATGGAGTTCTTTGCGCAAGTTGACGATAGCAGCATTCATTAATTGAGGAGATATTAAGCCAATTTAATCCTATTCCTTTGTTGATCAGTACATTTTGTTAGGGTTGGCTGATTTTTTGGGAATCTGTTGAATGGCATCCCAGTGTTCACAAATTTTTCCATTGTTATCAAACCGAAAAAAGTCCATGGTTACATATTCGTCATTGCCCGGCCAGGTTTGGTGGGTGTGTAATGCTACTAAATCACCTTCTGCAATACAACGTACAAACACAATTGATTTTTCAGGATACTCACTTTGCATTTTTTCAAAGTAATCAATGAATCCCTGAGTGCCATTGGCCACGGCTGGGTTATGTTGGATGTATTCATCCCCAGCATAATCTTCAATGGCTTTTTTTGGGTTGCCTTCATAGGCGGTTTTATAAAATGCAATCGCATTCTGCTTGTTATGTTCCAAATTCATATCTCCTTGTTTGAACAATACAACTACTATTTTGGATACAATGTTCCATGTCTTTTAGAACGTTTCTACAACCAACCCTTCTTTTTGAACCACAGATAAATAATAAAGGTTACGAATACCATCAATCCCATCGCGTAAAGATAGCCGAAGGGCCAGCGGAGCTCGGGCATAAAATCAAAGTTCATTCCATAGATGCCAACTATAAAAGTGAGCGGCATGAAGAACACAGAGAACACCGTAAGTACACGTACTACTTCGTTGGTGCGCTGCGATGAAAGTGAGATATAGACATTCAGAAGGTTGGCTACGTTATCCACCACGTGTCGGGTATTGGTTTGCAGTCCCAGTATTTCGTCTTTGAGTTGGTTGAAGTGAGTGGATGCAATTTTTCCTTTTAGGTTGTCGATAATAGGGCGTGATAAATCAAAAATGAAATCCATCACAGAAGCTTTTCTTTTGATATAGTAGAGGTTCTTCAGCAGCGAAGGTGTTTTTTCCTGCATGAATATCTTTGGTTCGTAGAAGTCCAGCTCTTTAGCAAGGTCCGCTATAGGATTTTTGTAAGAAGCTAAGGCTCCATGAACTATCCGGAATAAGAGTTGAAACGGTGTGACGCATTTACCAGTCTCGACATAGCGACTCTTTATTTCATTTAAAAAAGGATACTCCCGCCTGTGGATGGTAATTAAAAAGTGAGAGCCGAAGAACACAGCAATTTTGTCTGTTACTTCTTGTACCGTGTCCGCGTCCGGGTTCACTTTATTACTATACAGCCGAAGTATAATAAATTGGGTGTCGCCCACCGTTTCAAATTTGGGAAGGTGCTCGGGTTGCAAAGAGTCTTCTACCAACGCCTTGTGCAAGTCGTACTTGGATGCTACTTTGTTAAGTTCTTCTTTATCAGGATGGGTGATATCAATCCACTCGTAGTCATTTTCGGTCTTTTCTTTGAGAATTGTGATCATGCTTTAAAGAGGCTTAAAACCTGACCAAAAGATAGCGTTTTTCTTGTGAGAATAATACTGCCCCTCCAGGTTCTGTTTTCTTAAGGCATTTCCCATGCGGAAGCTCCCTTTTCACTAAGGAAATCGTTGTCAAAGGTTTGATTCCGTCTTAAGCAAGTAGGTATAGGGCAGTGGCTGTTATAATTATTTGAACCTGATATACTTAGAGATGCTGGCGGCAATAAACCCGCTGTTGGTGAGTTCGGGGTCTTCTTCGTGGGAAAGGAGTTTGGGAATGTTATAAGTATAGGAAAGTAGAAAATTCCAGTTCTTGACGTTAACACTCAGGGGAGCTGTCAATGAATAATTCATTACTCCAAAGTCGGCACCCGTATCTTTGTAATAGAGTGGTAATCCGTTTCTTACCCGGATGATTGCTCCGGCCAAGGTCTTTGCATAAGGAAGGTACACCTCATATTGCTCACTGCCCAACAGCAAATTGAAGGAAGGGTAGAATAGAATCCGGTCTGTTTTTTTCCAGTTCTTTTTTTCTAAGTTGAGCATTACTCCAGGCATTACCCGGTGTCCGGTTTTGTCTCCAAAGAGTAGTGTATAATCCAATCTAAATGTGAGTGGCTTTATATCGATAAAGTTGGATAAGCTTGCGCTATTGGAATAGCTCACAATTACATCATCTCCAAGTTGGGAGTAGATGTATCGACTGTACTCACCAAGGAATGACCATTTTGGGGAGATGACTCCGATGTAACCGGCAGATAAAATGGTGAGGTAGTAGCTGGGGTCGTACTCACTGCTCCAGTAACCAGAAGCGTCTACATACGCACCGCTTTTGTGGTAGTAGGAAGCACCCGGTGAAAGTCCAAATTGGCTGATGCCCAATGTTCTGCCGGAAGCATTGGCGTTGCTGTTGTACCCCAGTCGCAATGCCATCATGGATTTGTTTTCTGGCGCTTCCATTTGCATCAGGCTGTCAATGAGGGTGAAGATGGAAAGAGAATCTTCAAACGAAAGGATGGAGTCGAAATCCTCAAAGTCATTCAACAGAGAGTCTGGCTGCTGACCTTGTGAGGAAAAGGAGCAAATAGATAGGAGGCTGGCCAGTAGGAGGGCGCTTTGCTTCAAAATCAGTTGTTGTTTTTTCTATCCCTTAGTTGTTGGTTGCGGTCTCTTAAATTTTCTTTTCGCTGTTGCATGTCCCTCCGTTGTTGTAGTTGACGGATGATCATGCGCTGGAATTCTTTTTCAGCATTGCGCAGGTTCATAATCTGCTGCGCAGAGATTACATCCATCATCCTTCTGGAATAATCCTTTTCCAAATCCAACTGACGTTGTTTTATTTTTAGCCCCAGCTCTACCAGCTCTCTTTGCTTTTCCGGATCCTGGTTATCAGGGCCTACTTCTTTTTGTGCTTGTCGGAACTCGCGTACCATCTCACCTCTTTTCTGGGTGAACTCACGGTACACGGGCCAAAAACGTTCTGCTTGTTCTGGTGTTAGTCCAAGCCTTTCTGAGATCAGCCCGATACGTGCAGCTTCAATTTTTTCCCTGTCTTTAGGATCATTCAGTTCCTCTTCCTGTGCCATAGTGTATAGCGGGGAGGCCATCAACAGCACAAATAAAATTTTAATAATATTTTTCATCCTAATGGTTTTTACAATTCAATTTCAGTAGAATAATCTTCTAATAAGTCAATGTCTATTTCCGGATAAAGAAGTTGATCATTCAACGCATTGATGTCTTCCTCATCCAGGTTGGCAAAGTCCAATAGTTCTTCGGTCGTCAAGTCACTTTCTATAAGGTAATCGGACAGTGCTTCAGCATCTACACTTGCCAGTAACTCTTCCGGGTTGGCAGACATGGGTGTGCTTTGTCTGAATATCAAGAACAATGCAAAGCCCACGGCCAACACAGGGAGTGCATAGCGCAGCACCAACCCATAGGATGGGATCCATGATGGTTTGTGCTCTTTTTCTGCAATACGTGATTGGATGATTCCAGGCAATTCATCAAAATAGCCTTCAGGCTCTTTAAACACGTTTTTCTTTGGTATGTCTTCCAGTTTCATTTTATCTTGGATTGCTGAATTTCATAATAGTTTAATGGGCAGTTAAAAATTCTTCAATTTTCTTTGTCGCGTGGTGAAAACTGGCTTTTAACGCTCCCACGCTGGTATCTGTAACCTCCGACATCTGTTCGTAGGTCATGTCTTCGAAGTACTTCATATTGAACACCAGCCTTTGTTTGTCGGGCAATGTAAGCAGCGCCTTTTGCAGTTTCTTTTGGATCTCATCGCCATCCATTTCCGGGGAGGCATCAATCTTGTTGCTCAGCTCTTTGTTTACATCTTCCAGGGGCAGAAAGAACCTTCTCTTTTTCTTTTTGAGAAAGGAAAGGCATTCGTTGGTCGCAATTCGATAGATCCATGTGTAAAGTTGTGCGTCCTCCCTAAACCGATCTATGGCCCTATGGATTTTAATAAACACCTCCTGGGTTACGTCATTAGAATCGTCATGGTCGATGAGCATTTTGCGCACCATCCAATACACCCTTTTTTGGTATTCCCTTACCAATAAGTTGAACCCGTAACTTCTGGTTTCGGGGTTTCTGATTTTGGCTAATAGTTCCTGGTCTTCCAAAGAAGTAGTTGATGGCGTAGGTTAGGCGTTAGACTGCCCGATAGTCACAAGGTTTAATACCAATTTACTGAAATGCCTTGATGTAGTCCACCAATAACTCATATTGTTCCCTGGAATGAGCCGGGAAATTGGCAAAACGCAGCTGAGTGCCACCATGGACACCATAACCTTCACCCGCAATGATCCCTTTTTCTAAAAGGAATTGGGAAAGCTTTTCAGTTTGGTTGCCAGATTCGGCTATGATAACGGTGGGGGACTGATAAATTTTTTCCTTTACAAAAGGAGAGAGACTGCCGTGTTGCATCAACTCATTGTAAAGGATTACCGCCTTGTATTCGGTTTCCTTGCGAATGGTATTTATGCCGCGTCTCACCATATCTTCGGCTACTTTTCCCAGTACATAGATGGCGACACTGTTGGGTGTTTCCGGTGTTTGATTTTTTATACCATTCTTGAGGTAGAAGGGGAGTGTGTGATGAGTGCCAATGGAGAATCCTTTTGCCAGTAGGGATTCGGCACGGGCAATGCAAGCCTCGTTCACAATCCACACACCCAGGCCTGGCGGTAAACCAAATCCTTTTTGTACGGAAAAATAGACCGAATCTACTTTACCGTAATCGAAGTCAACGTAAGGCAAAGAAGAGACTGCATCTACACATAAAAGCGCCTCTGGATTTTGTTCTTTCAAACCATAAATGAAAGACTTAGGCAAGGCCACACCGGTGCTGGTTTCATTGTGCGTTACACCAATTAATTCGACATCCAGTTTTATTGGTTGGCTAAAACCTATTCCATCGGGTACACGTATTTCCTGTGCTTGTTTATGGAGTTGTTTGGCCGCCTTGTAAAACTTTTCAGAGAAAGCGCCATTCACAAAATGCGCTGATTTTTCAATCACTAAATTTTGAATCAGCCGCTCCCATATTTCGGTGGCCGAAGACGTAAAGAAGATATGGTGCGTTTTGGGTATGGATAGTAATGCCCGAAGCTGCTCTTGCGTATGTTGGTAAATGGCTTCGAAGGCAGAACTGCGATGAGACATAGAAGGCACACCCAGTTTAAAGGCGCTCCTCGTATGATCTTCAGCCGTAAAGTAAAGTTGGGAAGGACCTGGAGAAAAATTAACCATTTACGGTAGCAAATTTAAATCATTAAATGATGATGTGAAGCGTACAAAAAAAATACTTTTATTTCAAGACTGTCGAGCATACTTCTTTCCACTAACTTTGCAGTTAATAAACACCCACTTGGACTTGGGACACGTTTCTGGAACCTAACATTAATAACAATACCGAGTGCGTTCTTTATCAAAATCAGGCCTCATCCTGTTGGCAACAACAGGGCCTCATGCTGCGATTTATCGCAGTGTAGGATAACAGTGGAAGGTTGCGATCTTTTAGAATAGCTCAAAACTTGTCGTATCTGGGGTTCCTAAACACCTCTCCGAGTCCAGTGGGTTTTTATTTCTTTAGTTAAGCTTACCCCCACAGTATTTGCAATGCACGGCATCTTTATCGTGCCCTTCTGCCAGGCAGTGCGGACAAACCTCGGTAGTTACCTCTTTACTTTTTTGAAATGCCATCTCTGCGGAAACTATTCCTGTGGGAATGGCAATTATTCCATAACCCATAATCATAATAACTGATGCCACGGCCTGCCCTAAAGGGGTGTGGGGTGAGATATCTCCATAACCCACGGTGGTCATAGTTACTATGGCCCAATAGATGCTTGTGGGTATATTGATGAAACCATTCTCTTCTCCTTCAATCATAAACATGAGGGTACCTGCAAGGACAACGATGGTAAGAACAGAAACCAGAAAAACAGTTATTTTATACCTACTTGCCCTCAGTGCGTTGGCGAGCACTTGTCCTTCGCCAACAAATCGTGCCAGCTTTAATACCCTAAACACTCGGAGTAAACGAACACTTCTGAGAATCAATAAGGCGCTGGCTCCGGAAAGAATCAGACTTAAGTACATGGGCAACACAGAAACCAGATCTATGATGCCATAAAAACTGTAGGCATATTTTTGTTTGTTTTTAACTACCCAAATTCGCAAAGCATATTCTATGGTAAATATGACTGTGAATATCCACTCCAGCACCAACAGTAAAGTACCTACTTTCTCTTTTACTGCAGATACACTTTCAAGCATAATCACCCCAATGCTTAACAGAATGAGGATGATCAGAACAATATCGAAAATCTTGCCTCTGGGTGTTTCGGCTTCAAAAATAATATTGTAGATCTCCCTTTTGAGTTTCTTATTGCTATCAGGCTTCATTATTTACTAATATAGCACTCGAAATTTGATGGTATGCTCAATTGATCTCATTTCTTTGATCAGATTCTTATTGTACTCCTTGTTAATATCAGTAATCACATAACCAATGTGCTCGGTTGTCTTCAAATATTGACCTGCGATGTTGATTCCATTATCGGCCAATACCGAGTTGATTTTGGCAAGCACTCCCGGTACGTTGTTGTGAATGTGAATGAGCCGGTGCGCATTTGCGAGAATAGGTAAAACCAGATTTGGAAAATTAACACTCTGACTGGTACTTCCTGTATTGATATAGTCTGACAGTTTGTTAGGCACAAAATGCGCAATGTTCTCCTGTGCTTCCAGGGTGCTTCCACCAATATGGGGCGTAAGGATAACATTAGGAAGTCCACAAAGTTCGGATGCAAATTTTTCATCATTACTGATAGGCTCCTCCTCAAACACATCCATACCGCAGCCACGGATGTGCCCGTCCAGAATTCTTTCTTTCAGTGCTTTTACATCCACCACATGCCCTCGACTGAGGTTAAGGAGGATAACTCCTTTTTTCATCTGATCCAGTTCTTGTGCCCCAATCATATGCCGATTGGATGATCGCCCGTCCACATGCAGGGAGACTACATCGGCCACCTGTAACAACTCTTTCAAACTTTTACATTTGGTTGCATTTCCAAGTGCCAGCTTTTCTTCCGTATCGTAATAGAATACTTTCATACCCAAACCCTCCGCTAAAACTGAAAGCTGAGATCCAATACTTCCGTAACCTACAATGCCTAAATTTTTGCCCCTGATTTCAAAACTGTTGCTGGCGGATTTGTTCCAGCTGCCTTCATGCATTTTGGCAAACTTATCCGGGAGGTTGCGCATGAGCATAATGATCTCTGCAATGGCCAACTCCACCACAGATCTTGTGTTGCTAAAGGGTGCGTTGAAAACTGCAATTCCTTTTTTAGAAGCCGCATCAAGATCAATTTGGTTGGTGCCAATGCAAAAGGCACCAATGGCCATCAGCCTGTTGGCATTTTCAAGTACTTTGGCGGTCACTTGTGTTTTTGAGCGAATACCAAGTATAGAAACGTTGGCTATTTTCTCGCACAACTCGTCTTCTGTAAGTCCTGCGGGATACACTTCTACATTGAACCCTTCCTCCTTCATTAATTTCACGGCAACAGGATGTACGCTTTCGAGAAGCAAGACATTGATTCTGTTTTTGGGGTAGGAGATGACTGTATTTAAATTATTGAGATATAGGAATTCATCCAGGCTGGGAGTAATGTGATCTGCTTTTTTAAGGATGCTGTCGCGCTCTACATTTTCTGTGAAGGCATAAAATTTATTAGCGAGTCCGGAGTGTTTGATTTCATAATCGGTATATCCATCTCCGATCACATATACATCACCGGGCAGATTCAGTTGCTTCAACTGTTCCACCTTGCCATTGTTGGAAGAAAGCGGGTTCTCTTCATCAAAACCAATAACTTCTCCTTTGTCGTTGAAGTGAAATTGATTGGCAAAGATATTCTCCTTTTTAATGCCATATTCCATTACGATGGGGTCGATAAAAGCATGAAACCCATTGGAGATGATATAGACATGCCCGTTATTTTCTTCAAAAAATGTTCTGTTTCGTTTGAATGAATCAGACACCATACCCCTTAACACAACGACCAGTTGTTCCAGGTGACTTTTGTTGGGAGAGAGTAATTTTAATCTTTGTTTTAGCGACTCACGCACGGACAATGAGCCGTCCATACCCTGGTTGGTGAGGTCCTCGATTTGTTTCTTGATGGCCTTTTTCTCAGGATGATCTTTTAGAGAGATGTCGGCTAGCGCATCAAATGCTTCTACTTTGGTGAAAGTACTGTCAAAATCAATTATGAAATACTTGGTGGGCTTCATCAGGCTGAAAAGTAAGCCGCAAATGTAGCAAGTCATAGTGATTTGTCCACCTGAACAGTTACAAATGAGTATTTACGCTTGGTTAAGGTGTGGCGATTGGAGGAGGTTTGCCGTATATGCTTTGATCTGATCTCGTGTGGCCCTGAAGGCATCCATAATTTCAGGCCCAGTTCCGGTTACTTTGGCCGGATCAGGGAAGTTTTTATGCAACCTTGTGGCTTTTGACGGAAAATAGGGACAATTTTCTTTGGCGTGGTCGCACACCGTGAGGATGAGATCAAACGGAATTGATTTGTATTCATCGATGTGATTTGAAGTGTGACGGGAAATATCAATGCCATCTTCTTTCATCACTTCTATCGCCATTGGGTTTACGCCATGCACCTCAATCCCTGCGCTATATACGGTTATTTTCCCTTTGGATAGATGCCTTAAATATCCTTCTGCCATTTGGCTGCGGCACGAGTTTCCGGTACAAAGAACAAGAACAGTCAACACGATTTTTTTAGCTGAAGGTACATGCAGATTGCTGTTACCGGACAGACATGTGAAAATTCAGAGGACGCTTGAACGGGCTTTGCTACAGCGTTCCTGTCGATCGTTTCAAATCCAATTTTTGTAAAGAAATCTTTGGCTGTTTCTGTGAGCAGATAAAGGCCTGTGAGATTTTTTTCTTTTGCTTTATCGATAAGGTGATATGCTATTTGGGTACCCAGTTTTTTCCCCCGGTTAGCTGCAGTAATTGAAACGGAACGAATCAAACCATAATCATCATAGATTTCAATTCCTCCCGTTCCAATCAGCTTTTCATTTTCATAATACCCGATGAGTACGTGTTCCTCTTTACTGAGACCTTCATGTGGAAGACCAGCAGTCTTTAACTGTTCAGTGAACGCTTCGAGGTATTCAGGCGTATTTATATCGACTGGTATCATGGATAGTGAGGATTCTTAGTTACAGCATCCTGGTTCGCAACAAGCTTCCTTTTCTTGTTTTTCTGCGTACACAGTAATACTAAAGATGCCGAGGTTCCCCTTGTGATAATTTTCCAGTTCCTCTTTGCTTAGGTAGTCGGACACAATCTCTTTCGGTAGTTCTATTTTCTTTTCTTTCTGGAGTTTGATGTTGGTGAAGCCAGCTTCTTTAATGATGTTTAGGTATTCATCTTTTTGAATGGCACCCGACACGCAACCGGCATACATCTCAGCACTTTCTTGTAATGCTTTTGGAAGGTCTCCAACCAGCACAATATCTGAAATACTAAAGTGGCCACCTTTTTTCAGAATACGAAAAGTTTCTTCAAATGCTCTTTGTTTATTAGGCACCAGATTCATTACGCAGTTACTCACAACTACATCGGCCGCATCGGCTGTGATAGGAATATTCTCAATGTCACCGAATCGGAATTCAACATTGTTCAGTCCCAGTTTTTCAGCATTGGTTCGTGCCTTGTCAATCATTTTTTCTGTAAAGTCCACCCCAATTACTTTTCCACTGCCACCAGTGACAGCGCGTGCTACAAAGGCATCATTTCCAGCACCTGATCCCAGGTCAACAACGGTATCTCCTTCTTTTATTTGCGCGTACTCAGTTGGAAGTCCGCAGCCTAATCCCAGGTCTGCATCTTTTACATAACCAGATAGTTTTTCATAATCTTCGGCCATGATTGCTTCATCGATGGTGCCACATCCTGTAGCTCCGCAACAACTGGTTTCATTTTGTTCTTTACTTTGATTGGCTATGTTTCCATAGGTCTCTTTTACAATTTGCTTTAACTGTTCGTCTGTTTTCATGGTGTATTGGGGTTGTTTAAAGTTATATTTTAAATCGTAATATTACGATGTGATTTAATAAATTTTTTTAACAGCAGGAGGGGTCTTTGTATGAGTCGAAGAGTGTTGCAAGTTTGGCCTTGGCCTGATTCCATGCTTCAAGGTCTATGCAATAACATACACTTGGTCCGTCAATATTCCCTTTAATTAATCCCACGTTTTTGAGTTCTTTTAAATGCTGTGAAACTGTAGATTGGGATAGCGGCAACTCATCTACAATGTCTCCGCAGATACATGATTGTTTTGATGCAAGGAGTTGTAGGATGGCCACTCTGGCAGGATGACCTAATGCCTTGGCCACACCGGCCAGTTCATTTTGTATTTCTGTGTACTTCTGTGTCTTAGTTGCTCCCATATGAATGCTTAATCGTAAAAATACGATTTAAGTTTCATATGTGCAGAAATTTTTTAGAAATCTACCTTTTGATGCCCTGAGTAGTAAAAGAAAGGCCTTGTTGCCCGGTGGTGGATATCATCACAGCCTCAAAATGGGGTTCAATTGTGGGAGAGGCCCATTCAAAAACAAAGTTTCCGCCAGTGCCACCCTCTTTGTCTCCTTCGTTAATTACAATCTCTACTGTTTCGAGAGGGGCGATGAAGATCGGTTTATCAAAATAAGTGCGAATCAAATCTCCCTTTGTATTGTAATGCTTTGCGTTAAGAATATACACTGTGTCTGCTGAACTGATGTTGCGCATGCTTACAGTAACTGTAAGGTGATAGGTTCTATTTTCAGTAACCTGATAGATTTCAGAATAAACGGATAAGTAAGTGCTACCTTTAGTAAGGCTATCTACTGCTGATGGGGTTGCACTTCTTTTATCCCAATTAACAGTTGGAAGAGGTATTGTCTCTTTGGGTTGGCTACAGGCGAAAAGCACTATAACCAAAAAAATAGGGATAGCACATTTCATGATAAGTGAAATTGTTGTGGATTAATAATAATGGACCACGTATTTAGTTCTTCCCAAAAGGTAGTCTTTTTATTGCCATTTGTCCATTGCTCATTACCAAAAGAGCATCTTGCAAGGCATTAATGTCTTCCAACGGGTTATTAGGCACCAATATCATATCGGCCTCATAGCCGTTCACAATTCTTCCCGTTTGTTTGTCCAACCTTAGCAGTTCGGCCGCAACTGTGGTAGCCGATTGAATGGCCTCAAAATTACTCATGCCCATTCTGGCAAAGTTGGCGACCTCTAGGGGAACACTACTTGTTGTATTGGCTGAGTACCCGTTGTCAGCACCTGTTGCAATTTTGACCCCCAGCGCGTGGGCTTTCTTAAACATTTTTTCTGCCACGGGCAGCATAAAGTTTCCTCTCATTTCCAGAACAGCATCGTCATAATCACCTCCTGGTTTCGTAAGATCCACCAATGTGATATAGGTAGGAACCAGGAATGTTCCCTTTTCTTTCATCAGTCGCAGGGTTTTCTCACTCAGAAAAGTGCCATGTTCAATGCTTCGGGCACCAACGGAAACCGCAGCATAGGCTCCTTCGTCACCGTGGGCATGAATCATCACCGGCACGTCACGCTTGGCAGCTTCATCAACGATGACCTTCAATTGATGAGCAGTATAGGTTTGTTCCCTTGGGTCAGTATCGGGTAAGCCTGCGCGCTCAGTTCCTCTTGTTTTGATAAAGTTTACACCCCGGTCAATATTGATATTGACCAATTTCTTCAACTCCTCATCCGTGTTTACACCACCGATTAATTCGCCCAATCGGGTATCACCTAAGATGGATTGCCCTAGTTGCGGTGTAACAAAAACCCCGGCAGCCACTACATCAGGTCCGGGTAACCGTCCGGATTTCACTAACTCCCTGATGGCTATATCTTGATACGCAGATACACTGGCGCTTCTTACTGTAGTTACTCCAGATTTCAGTGCCCTCTTTGCTGAAGCCAGGTTATCGATATGTGTATGGGCATCAATCATACCCGGCATCAGGTAATTGCCTTCGCAGTCCACCACCGTGTAGTTACTGGCAATCGCATCACCCTTCTTGCCGATCTTTTCGATCTTTCCATTTTTTACAAAAACGATGGCATTGGGATAAACCTTATTTTCAATCCCATTGATCAGGTTGGCATTGGTAAGGGCATAATCTTGCTGCTGTGCATAAGCGAACGATGCAATGAATAGGAGAAGGGTTGTGATAGTTTTCATTTGTGTGTTTTTTTCTGGATTCTGGATTCCAGATTCTGGTTAACGAGTATACAGAATCCAGAATCCAGATTCAGTTTATCTCATTTTTAAAATAGAAGCGGCTTCGTCAATTTGTTTTGTATACCTCGTCAGGTTGCTGGCGAGTATTTCTATTTGTTCCTGTGCCTCTTTCCAATTTCTTTGTTCAATGGCTTCACGAACACCAGGAAGGGTTTTTACTCCATACCCGGTATAGTAACCTGGTGCATAGATGCTGTGTTGGAACCAGGGTCTGCGTGGGAGCCCTTCTGCGATCGTTAGTTTTTGTTCAGCAGTATAAAGCAGTTTATTCAACTTGTCCAGATTTGTATTTGGATTAGGATTCATCTTTACCAGCTCAGCATAAGTATTGGCGCTTTTTTCCAGGCTGGCCATCGCATTCAATACCTTACTAAAGTCCAGGTATGGAACTGGGTCGTTTGCGGCAGGCTGGATGTAGGTTTGTTTTGGATCACTCGCCAATGTGTAACGATTTTCACGAATCATCTGATTTTCTACTTCGGTAGATTCGCGCATGTTGCTGGTAAGTGCCGTTACTTCATTGACGTAACCGTTTACCGTTTTGTAAAATCCCTTGAAATCGAAAGGCAAAATGTTTGCGTTGGCAAGGCGTAATGTAGCGCGGCCAGCTGTTTTGGCAAGGGCTACTCCATATTCAAATGTTGGGTCTTTGAATCTTTTATAATGGTCGTAAGAGTCATAAATAGAATGATATTCACCACCACCACCTTCACCACCGTACCCAATGTTAAGTGCGGGTATTCCCAAATGCTGAATGAAAGGACTGTAGTCAGAACCTGAGCCCAATGCATCTATTGTCATGGAGGAGGAATTCATGATCTCTTTTTTAGCTTTTGCAGAAGATGTGTTGGCGGCCATCGCTGATTTTCTTCTTTCCAATACGCTTACTCCTGTTTGGGGGTCTGTTACATCCCTGGCTACATCACTTACCAATTGCTGTAGTGTGTGGGAGCCTTGCGCGTATAAAAAGCCTCTTGAGTTTCCATCAGAGTTGATATAGGCGACTAATTTTTGCTGCAATTCTTGCGCATGGTGTTCAGCCCATTCGGTAGACCCCAGTAGACCGGGTTCTTCACCATCCCACCCTGCATATACGATAGTGCGTTTTGGTTTCCATCCTGTTTTCGTCAACTCGGCAATGGCTCTAGCCTCTTCCATAAGCGCCACCATTCCACTAATAGGATCTGCAGCACCATTTACCCAGGCATCGTGATGGTTACCGCGCATTACCCACTCATCAGGTAATTCAGACCCTTTCATTTTTGCAATTACGTTGTGGCAGTCCACCAATTTCCAATCGAACTGTAAATTCAAATGAACTTTTACCGGACCGGGACCTACATGGTAAGTGATAGGCAATGCGCCTCGCATATATTCAGGTGCTACCGGACCTCCCAGGGCACGCAACAACGGCAATGCGTCATCGTATCCAATAGGAATAACCGGAATACCAATCAGGTTATCGGCCTGTGCTCTTTCAATTCTTTTTGCTTCTTCTGTTGCGCCAATATTGGGAGTCAAAGGATCACCAGGCCTAACAGGCAGATCCAATACAGATCCACGTTGTGCACCCAAACCAGGACGATAGGGTCCTTTTGGATATACGTCACCATGGAAGTATCCGTCATCTTTTGGATCAGAGTAGATGATACAACCAATGGCTCCTTTCTCCTCTGCTACTTTTGGCTTGATACCTCTCCAGGAGCCACCATATTTGGCAATTACGATTTTGCCTTTTACATCAATACCTAATTTTTCCAGTTCTTCATAATCGCTTGGAACACCATAACCTACAAACACCAATTCAGCGGTTACGTCCCCATCTGCTGAAAAGGCATGGTAGGTGGGGAGTTGTTCTTTTATTTGTCCACTTGTGGCATCCTCTTTTAATGCAGGCTCAACCAGTTTGGCTTTGAACTTGGTAGGAGCCACCATTTCCAATACCCTCACTTTGGGAGTAGGAAACAGTACTTTGTAGGTCTCTATTTCGGCCTCATATCCCCAGCTTCTGAATTGATCTCTCATCCACTCTGCATATTCCTTGCCCATTTTGGATCCAAGATGATGAGGATTTGCTGTTAGCTTTTTCATCCATTGGTCCAGGTTGGAAGCTTTTAAGTAGCTATCGAATTTTTCCTCAAGGGCAATTTCCACTTTGGCCGACTCTTCCGTAAAACCCTGAATAGTTTTTTGCGCAAAAGCACTTAAAGAAATGACAAAAATGAAAACAATAAAAAGTACATGTTTCATGATGGGATGATGGTTTAGTTTTCAGTTTTCAATATAACCCAACTTGGGAATATTACTCCAATATGTTTGACGATCGGCTTTGGGATAGTATTAAGATATAATAAAAAAGGGCACTAAGAGCGCCCTAAGGTTAAGGTTTTGATGTCTGCTTACTTTCTTCCAATTACCTTCTCTACAGCAGACACAATATTTTCAGGAGATAAGCCATATTTTTTTAATAAATCCATTGGTTTGCCACTTTCTCCAAAAGAATCATTAACGGCCACCATCTCTATTGGGGCAGGGTGGAACCGGGTAAGTGTTTGAGCAACACTATCGCCAAGACCCCCATTCATTTGATGTTCTTCACATGTAACTGCACAACCCGTTTTAGAAACCGACTTGATAATGGCATCTTCGTCCAAAGGTTTTATGGTATGGAGGTTGATCAACTCAACACTGATTCCCTTTTCAGCAAGAATGGCCTCAGCTTCTATGGCTTGCCATACCATGTGTCCATTGGCAAAAATAGTGACATCTTTTCCTGCTATCATTTTATCGGCTTTACCGATCTCAAAAGGTCTGTCCGGGGCAGTGAATACCGGCCACCCTGGTCTACCAAATCTGAGATAGGCAGGACCAACGTGATCTCCTAAAGCAATGGTTGCCGTTTTGGTTTGATTATAATCACAAGGAACGATTACTGTCATACCTGGGAGCATCTTCATCATACCCACATCTTCTAAAATTTGATGGGTTGCTCCGTCTTCACCTAATGTGAGTCCGGCATGAGAGGCGCATATTTTTACATTTTTTCCGGAATAGGCAATTGATTGCCTGATTTGATCGTAGACTCTTCCAGTAGAGAAGTTAGCAAAGGTACCCGTGAATGGAATCATGCCTCCAATGGTCATTCCTGCAGCTACTCCCATCATGTTTGCCTCTGCAATGCCCATCTGGAAAAAACGATTGGGAAATTCTTTTTGAAAGTCACCCATTTTAAGAGAACCTGTTAGGTCGGCACAAAGACCTACAACACTGCTGTTTTTCCTGCCTAACTCAAGGAGCCCATCTCCGAAACCTGAACGGGTATCTTTTTTATCGGTAAAAGTATATTTGGTCATTTCAGTACTTTGAGGTTCTTCTATTAGTATTTAAATCGTGTGTGGTAATGCCTTGCTGTGAAGGTGTTTTCAATAATCTCCAACGGTCTCTTCCAATTGACTTAATGCATCCGCTAATTGTTCATCGTTGGGTGCAATACCATGCCACTTGTGTGTGCCCACCATAAAGTCAACACCATAGCCCATTTCTGTTTTCATCAAATTCATTACAGGCTTACCTTTTCTGGTAAGTGAGATAGCGTGTTTTAGTGTTTTGATTACTTCCTCCAGGTCGTTGCCATTGCTCTCTATTACCTCCCAACCAAAAGCTTTCCATTTTGCTTTGAGGTCATAGAGAGAAAGTACCTTATCAACAGGTCCGTCAATTTGCTGACCATTGAAGTCTATTGTGGCCACGATGTTATCAATTTTGTTGTGCGCGGCATACATGGCTGCTTCCCATACCTGGCCTTCCTGCTGCTCCCCGTCACCCATAAGGGTGAAAACGAGTCGGTCATCATTGTTTAGCTTTTTCGTTTGTGCCGCTCCTATGGATACCGAAAGTCCTTGCCCTAACGACCCTGATGCCACACGGACACCTGGAAGATGTTCGTGAGTGGCGGGATGTCCCTGAAGCCTTGTATTCAGTTTTCTGAAGGTGGCCAACTCGGCCACATCAAAATAGCCAGCACGAGCAAGAGTGGAATACCATACCGGTGAGATGTGTCCGTTAGATAAGAAGAACAAATCTTCACCTTTACCATCCATATTGAAGGCTTTGTCATGCTTCATGATCTCAAAATAGAGGGCAACAAAGAACTCAGTACACCCTAGAGATCCGCCAGGATGCCCTGATTGACAGGCATGTACCATACGAACAATATCTCTTCTGATTTGTGAAGGTAGTTTCTTAAGTGTAGCGAGATCGGCCATGTGCAATAGGTTTAGGCGCGAAGATGTGCGAATTTTATAAACCCTGCAAAGGAAATAATAACCAATACAGTGATTGATGCAAATTAAATGAAGGGGTCTACTTCGCTTTCTTCTTCGCAGCCTTTTTTGCTGCTTTTTTTACCGCCTTTTTAGAAGCACTTTTTTTTGTATTGATTTTTGGTGCCGTTGCCCTGGTCTGGCTTTTCGGATTGAGTATTTGATCTGCGTGATTTTTAGTATCTACTTTTTCGATGATTTCTTCAATTACTCCCTTCTCATCAATGATGAAAGTGACTCTGGCAGTGCCCATATATTTTCTTCCATACATTGATTTCTCAATCCATGTGCCATACTTGGTATGGATCACTTTATCAACATCGGCAAGCAAACGAAAGGGGAGGTTTTGCTTTTCGATAAATTTCTGATGCGATTTTTCAGAATCTGTACTCACACCCAGCACTTCATATCCTTTTTTTTGAAGCAGTTTATAGTTGTCTCTCAAATTACAGGCTTCTGCAGTGCATCCCGGGGTTTGGTCTTTTGGGTAAAAATAGAATACTACTTTTTTTCCTTTGAAATCGGACAGAGCGACTTTGTTTCCATCCTGATCGTTGACCTTAAAGGCAGGTGCTTTTTGACCGATTTTTAATGCCATTTGCTAAGGGATTTTTTCTTTATAAATGTTTTC
>ERZ761609.491-NODE-491-length-45833-cov-35.248198_pt1 | contig 45833 bp, 28 predicted proteins | sample MGYA00511163_ERZ761609 | MGnify/ENA primary metagenome ERZ761609 (study PRJEB28899, sample SAMN02445070) | bioreactor sludge metagenome | biome: EBPR sludge | place: Australia: Brisbane, Thorneside Wastewater Treatment Plant | collected 2011-12-16 ... | reverse complement strand
GTGTGCTACAACCACACCATTGTATAATGTCACCATCAATCCTAATCCGACACCATTGATTGCTGGCAACAACAGTGTTTGCGCCAATCAAGCCGGAGTGGTATACACTACAGCCAACAATGTTGGTCATACCTATTCGTGGACGGTCACCGGAGGAACCATTGTTGGTCCTTCGACCAACAACAGTGTTACGGTAGACTGGGGTGTTGCGGGTGCAGGTACAGTTCAGGTTACCGAAACGATCACGGCTTCTGGCTGTTCTGTACAGACTCCGTTCTATAATGTAACAATCAATACAAATCCGGCTCCATCGATTGGTGGACCTGCCACAGCGTGTGCCAACCAGGCTGGGTTAGTATACACCACAGCAAATGTGGTTGGTAATACGTATGCGTGGTCGGTGGTGGGCGGAAGCATTACAGCCGGAGCAGGCACGAACAGCATTACGGTAACGTGGGGATCAGCCGGAGTTGGCACCGTACAAGTTACCCAGACAGTTTCTGCTACGGGGTGTGCTACAACCACACCATTGTATAATGTCACCATCAATCCTAATCCGACACCAGTAATCAGTGGTAGTAACAGCGTATGTGCAGGTGAGCAGAATGTAACCTATTCGGTTGCGCTGAATGCAGGAAGAACTTACAACTGGACAGTTACCGGAGGAACCATTGATGGCCCATCAACAGGTAACAGCATTGTTGTTGATTGGGGAGTGGCCGGTATTGGAACTGTAGCTGTACTTGAAACAATTTCGGCTTCTGGCTGTAGCACACTTACGCCCGATCTCACGGTAGTTATAAATAATTCTCCTTCGCCAATAATCAGTGGGTTGACAACGGTTTGTGCAAACACTACGGGCGTTGTTTACTCGACACCAAACGTTATTGGAGATTTATTCTCCTGGTCTGTAACTGGCGGAACAATTGTAGCGGGAGCAGGCACTAATTCCATAATTGTAGATTGGGGAGCCGCAGGTGCAGGGTCTGTTACCGTAACTCAGTTTATTATTAGCAGCAGTTGTACCGTTACCACCCCTCCGTATAACGTAACAATTGAAGCAATACCAACGCCAACAATTACTGGTGATAATACGGTCTGTGAAAATGCACAAAACAAAGTGTACAGTACTCCGTTGGTTGCAGGTCATACGTATGCCTGGGTTGTAACTGGTGGAACCATTGATGGTTCATCAACCGGTAATAGCATTGTTGTAGATTGGGGTGCTGCCGGAACGGGAACGGTGCAACTGACCGAAACGATAACTGCTTCGGGTTGCTTCATTACCACATCGATTTTTAACGTAAACATCAATACTCTTCCAACACCGGTTATCACCGGACTTTCTATAGTTTGTGCCAATGATGCGGGAGTGGTTTACTCTACTCCAAATTCACCCGGTAATATTTACACCTGGTCGGTTTCCGGAGGTTCTGTAGTATCCGGTGCAGGTACGAATTCCATAACTGTTAATTGGGGTGCTGCGGGTATTGGTACCGTTGAGGTAACGGAAGTTGTTCCTTCCAGCAGTTGCATCACATCCACCCCGGTTTATTCGGTTACTATTAATCCCACGCCTGCACCTGTTATCAGTGGCGATAATACCGTATGTGCGAATGAACAAAATGTAGTTTATACTTCACCATTTACAGCGGGGAACACATACAGTTGGAATGTTACAGGAGGTACAATTGATGGACCTTCAACAAACAATACAGTAACGGTAGATTGGGGTGTGGCCGGATCAGGCACACTCACGCTCACTGAATCAGTAGGTGGCTGCACAACCTTTACACCAGTTTATACTGTTACTATTAATCCTAACCCAACCCCTGTAATAGCCGGAAATACAAATGTTTGCCGTACGGAAACAGGTGTTCTGTACACTACCCCTCAGGTGGTTGGAAATACGTATGCATGGACAGTTGTTGGTGGTACTATTGACAGCGGTGCAGGAACAAACCAAATTTCTGTAACATGGACTTCCGCAGGCACAGGATCCATATCCGTTGTGGAGACCATCACAGCCACCGGCTGTAATACTTCGGCCACACCGCTGCTTGTTACCGTGTCACCCAATCCTTTGGTGAATGCCGGTAGTGATCAGGAGATTTGTCAGGGATTGGCGTTTAATTTTGCTACCCAAGCAACTCCGGCAACAGCCTCTAACTTTGCTTCTCTGCTCTGGACCACTACTGGGACTGGTGTATTGGCAAATGCTACCACATTAACGCCAAATTACACTCCGGGTGTTGGTGAAACAGGGGCCATAACGTTCACGCTTACAGCTGAAGGAATTGGCACCTGCGCGGATGTAGCGGATCAAATGATTCTCAACATTACTCCGCTGCCAACCGTCAATGCCGGAAGTGACAGTGAGTCGTGTGCAGGATTAATTTTCAACTTCTCAACACAAACTACACCGGCATCAGCCACCAGTTTCGCAACGTTAGCGTGGTCGCATACCGGAACAGGGACACTGTTTAATCCAAACACGATCGCCCCGACCTACTTACCTGGGGCTGGAGAGACAGGCACTATTACATTTACGTTGCTGGCTACCAGTACCGGCAGTTGTCCAAGTGTTTCCGATCAAATGGATTTAGTCATTACGCCTGCACCAACCGTAAATGCTGGCGGTGATGCAGAGATTTGTCAGGGATCAAGCTTTAACTTTAGCGCTCAGGTTCCGTTGGCAACCGCAACCAACTTTGCCTCCTTGTTGTGGACAACCACTGGTACAGGAACATTAACCGGGGCCAACAGCTTAACACCTTCATATACCCCAGGAGTTGGCGAAACAGGATTTGTAACTTTTACCTTAACCGCTACCGGAAATGGCTCGTGTGCCTCTGTACAGGATGCCATGCTGTTACAAATCACGCCTGCCCCTTTAGTTAATGCCGGAAGTGATGCGGAAATCTGTCAGGGTTCCAATTTTAGTTTTTCAACTCAGTCTACACCTGCCTCAGCCAGCAACTTTGCTTCAATAGTATGGACAACTACCGGAAGCGGAACGTTATTTAACGCAACAACACTCACACCAACGTATTTCCCGCTGGCCGGTGAAACTGGTGTAATTACCTTTACCTTAACTGCTAATGGAAATGGTAGTTGTGCCAGTGTTAATGATCAGATGAGCCTTACCATTACGCCTGCTGCCATCGTATCCGCAGGCAGTGACGCTGAAACTTGCCAGGGTATTACCTATAATTTCACTACACAATCAACACCCGCATCGGCCAGTAATTTCAATACCATTAACTGGACAACTTCCGGGACAGGTTTATTAACCAATGCAAATACACTTACACCAAGTTATACACCTGGTGTTGGGGAAACCGGAAATATTACCTTCACACTAACAGCCACCGGTAACGGAAGCTGCACAACCGTTAATGACCAAATGGTTTTGACGATTACACCTTCACCTACAGTATTTGCCGGCAGTGATGCCGAGACCTGTCAGGGAGTAACCTTTAATTTTTCTACGCAATCATCTCCGGCTACAGCATCACAGTTCAGCAGTATTTTATGGACAACCACCGGAACCGGAATTTTGGTTAATGCAACAAGCTTATCACCAACCTATACACCGGGTGTGGGCGAAACGGGTGCAGTAACATTCACGCTTACGGCAAATGGAAATGGTAGTTGTGCCAGTGTAAATGATCAGATGATATTGACGATAACGCCTTCTGTAATTGTTTCTGCCGGCAGCGATGCTGAGACCTGTCAAGGGGTAGTTTTTAATTTTAGTACGCAATCTACACCAGCTTCTGCCAGTAACTTCAATACCATTACCTGGACTACAACCGGTAGTGGTGTTTTATTAAATGCAACAACACTTACGCCATCGTATACACCGGGTGTTGGAGAAACCGGAAATGTAACGTTTACCTTAACGGCAACCGGTAATGGAAGCTGTACTACATTGAATGATCAAATGATTTTGGTGATAACTCCGGCACCACTTGTTTCTGCCGGAAGCGATGCTGAAACCTGCGAAGATATTAGTTTCAATTTCAACACCCAGTCAATATTAGCATCAGCTTCAAATTTTGCTTCCATTGTGTGGACCCACACGGGCAGCGGAACAATTTTCAATGCCAATACGCTCACACCAACGTATACTCCGGGAGTTGGCGAAACCGGAACAATAACATTTACACTAACCGCCACCGGAAACGGAAGTTGTGCATCAGTAAATGACCAGATGAACCTGGTAATCACACCCGAACCTGCAGTGTCCGCAGGGAGCGATGCTGAAACCTGCCAGGGAGTGGTATTCAATTTCAGTACGCAATCTGTTCCTGCAACGGCATCTGATTTTGCATCTCTGTTATGGACGCATAGTGGAACGGGTACGCTGACAAACGCTACAACACTTACACCAAGTTATACACCCGGAGTAGGGGAAACCGGTAATGTCATGTTCACCCTTACTGCAAATGGTAACGGTAGCTGTGCAAGTGTCAATGATCAGATGATTCTGGTAATCACGCCAGCCCCTGTTGCATTTGCCGGTAGTGATTCTGAAACGTGCCAGGGTGTTAATTTTAACTTCAGCACACAAACCGCTCCAGCATCAGCTTCCAATCTTTCATCTTTATTGTGGACGCACTCCGGCACCGGTACAATTTTCAATGCCACTACACTCACACCTACCTATCAGCCAGGGGTGGGTGAGGCCGGCAACGTAACCTTTACACTTTCTGTTAATGGCAACGGAAGCTGCATCAGTGTAACCGATCAGATGATTCTGGTGATTACCCCCGCGCCAACCGTAAACGCTGGCAGCAATGCGGAAACCTGCCAGGGTGTGGCCTTTAATTTCAGCACGCAATCCATCGCTGCATCGGCTACAAATTTCAGCAGCATCGTGTGGACCACGACCGGTACCGGTATTCTTACCAATGCTACCACGTTTACCCCTACGTATACACCAGGCGCTGGCGAAACAGGAGCAGTAACCTTCACCTTAACAGCCAATGGAAACGGAAGCTGTGCAAGTGTAAATGACCAAATGATTTTGAACATTACTCCGGCACCTGTTGTGTCTGCTGGAAGTGATGCCGAAACCTGCCAGGGCGTTAATTTTAATTTCAGCACCCAATCTACGCTGGCCAGTGTATCTAATTTCAGCAGCATTCTATGGACAACCACCGGAACAGGTTTGCTCAGCAATGCCAACACATTAACACCAACCTATGCTCCCGGTGTTGGAGAGACCGGATCGGTAACCTTTACACTGACAGCCAGCGGAAACGGAAGTTGTGTTTCTGTTAATGATCAGATGATTTTAACCATCACACCTGCACCCACTGTTTTTGCCGGAAGTGATGCCGAAACCTGTCAGGGGGTAACGTACAATTTTACCACACAAAGTTTACCGGCATCGGCAACAAATTTCCAAACCATACTCTGGACAACCACCGGTACCGGCATAATTAACAATGCCAATACGCTTACACCATCGTATACACCCGGAGTTGGAGAAACAGGCAATGTAATTTTTACCCTAACAGCAACAGGTAATGGAAGCTGTGCAACCATTCAGGATCAGATGACACTTGTTGTTACCCCTGCTCCGATAATTTTTGCCGGCAGCGATGCTGAAACCTGCCAGGGTGTAAACTTTAATTTCAGTACTCAAAGCTCGTTAGCAACAGCCTCAAATTTTGCCACCATAGTTTGGACAACTACAGGTACCGGAATACTTTTTAACGCCACTACACTTACCCCCACGTATCAGCCTGGTGCTGGAGAGGCGGGTAATGTAACGTTTACCTTCACGGGCACCGGTAATGGAAGCTGCGCTTCGATTAACGATCAAATGGTTCTGACCATCACGCCCTCGGTTATCGTTTCAGCCGGTAGTGATGCAGAGATTTGCGAGGGATCAATATTTAATTTCACTGCCCAATCGACATTGGCATCAGCCAGTAATTTTAATACGCTCAGCTGGACAACAACCGGGACAGGATTACTGACCAACGCCAATACACTTACGCCTACTTATACACCAGGTGCCGGAGAAACGGGTAACCTAACCTTTACGCTAACCGCATCAGGAAACGGCAGTTGTGTAAGCTTAAACGATGCCATGATTCTGCGTATCACGCCAGCCGTTATTGTGAATGCCGGAAGCGATCAGGAAATATGCCAGGGGAGTGTAATAAATTTTGCAACTCAAGCGATACCGGCTACGGCTTCAAATTACAGTTCGCTGTTGTGGACGCATAACGGAGCCGGAACATTGTTTAATGCCACCACATTATCACCAACTTATTTTTCAGCACCCACAGAGACTGGCACGATAACGTTTACACTTACTGCTATTGGAAACGGAAGTTGTGTCACACAAAATGACTTCATGACCTTAACCATCACTCCGGCTCCAGTTGTGATAGCCGGAAGCAACGATGCTATTTGTGAAGGTACACCCACTTTTGATTTCGCTTCACGATCGGTTATTGCCTCCAGTTCTAACGGAAGTACTTTGTGGACGCATACCGGAACGGGTAGCCTGAATGATGCAACGGCTTTGAATCCTGTGTATACAGTTGGTGCAGGCGATATTAATACCACAATCACATTTACGCTTACCGTTACCAGTGCTTCTGTACAATGTGCTGTAGTGAATAGTAGTTTTACGCTTCGTGTTAATCCAACAGCTCTGGTTTCAGTTCCTTCTACTTCAGTAGATGTTTGTGAGCCCACATCCATTATCCTTACGGGAACAGTGGGCGGTAGCGCAAATGCAGGAAGCTGGTCGTTGCTTACCGGTACCGGTACACTTTCTACCAGCAGTATAACAGGGCTAACCGTGAGTGCATCATACACTACTACGTTGGCCGATGTTGGAAATACATTAACCTTCCGGTTAACAACCAATGATCCGGATGGTGCAGGACCTTGCGTGCCGGCCTTTATCGATGTTGATTTTAACGTTAACGAATCAGCCAAAGTAAATGCAGGCCCTGATTTTGCCATTTGTGAATACAATGACATTATCCTGAATGGTTCGTTCAGTGGAGCAACGTCATCCGTAACCTGGACGGGTGGCACGAATAACTTTGATGTTGCAACAAACCCGATAACCGGGTATACCTTATCTCCGGCAGAACGTGCAGCAACTAATTTATCGTTAACGTTTACGCTAACCACCAATGATCCTCCCGGAGTTTGTCCGGCCGTGTCCGATCAGGTTGTGGTGGCCGTAAGGGATACATTGAACTTTGTGACGATTGTGGGGCTTGACCCGGTGTATGCTGAAAACAGTTCGCCTGTAACTATTAGTGGCATACCGGGTGGGGGAACTTTCTCCGGACCAGGTATATCAGGAAATACATTTTTCCCTTCAATTGCAAACCTTACCCCAGCAATAAATATTATTACCTATACCTATCAGGATCCTATAACAGGCTGCTTTAGTTCGCCAAACAAGCATGTAATAGTTAATCCAATAACAACAGTTGATTTTCGGGTGAATACTGAACTTCCGGATCCACTAGGTCTCGCTAATGGATATATTTGTGCCAACCAAGGCGATCTGATTTTGCGAGAAGAACCTAATGAAGATATTCCTCTTCTTATCCCTCCGTCAGAAGCCGTGTTTACCAGTCCTGATCTACCTGCTGGACGAATATATTTTGATGGTAGCGGTCCTTTGGCAGATCAAAGTTTTAAGCTGAGAACTGACGGACTGGCTCCCGGACTTTACACTATTATTTATACGTTCACCAATAGTTTTGGGGCTGCAAACCCAGTGGCGCGTATAATTCGAGTAACCGCAGCGCCAAGAGCAATAATTGACAATGCTAATTCTTGCATTGATTCAAGTATAAATTTCAAGGAATCCTCGGATATTCCAGGTATCAATCCGTTTGGTGCTTTCATTACTAATTTTGCTTGGGATTTTGGTGATGGAAACGGAAGTACACAGCAGGAGCCTACCTATCAATACAGCGCATCAGGACAGTATGACCTTAAATTGAGAGTCACTACAAATGAGGGATGTTTTCGGGATACGCTTAAGACTATCCGGGTAGGTCCTATACCCACCATGGCATTTACATGGTCTGAATTCTGTAATGGCAATGACACAAAGTTTGTGGACAATACGAATCCCGGTATTAGTACAATAGATTTTTATACTTGGGTATTTGATGATGGCTTTATGATTAGTGGTCCGGCTGGCTCACCTATACCGGGTGGAACCAATGGTGGAAGAACTACAGGAACATATACAAATCCTAACCATAGGTATGATACATTCGGTCAATATGACGTTCAACTTTCGGTCACTACAAATGATGGGTGCTCAAATAATTTAGTGCGAAATGTTTTCATTCAATCTTATGGTACTCCGTCAGTCACTACAGGATATTTTGAGGATTTTGAACTATCTCCAGGAACCTGGGTGCCAACAAAAGCTAACAATGGAGCTCAGGTTGCTGATTTGATTACCACTCAAAATAGTTGGGTTTGGAGTACACCATCTGGATCCATTATAAATTCAGCATCTGCTGGTTCTGCAAATGCATGGTGGACCGGATTAAATCCTAATGTATCGGCTACCAACTCAACTTATTATAACACTGAAAAATCAGCCGTTATAGGACCATGTTTGAACCTCACCAACATCGAGCGGCCAATGGTTTCTGTGGACTACTGGTCAGACTTAGAGGATCAGCGTGACGGAGCAGTTCTGCAATATTCAGTTGATGGCGGAGTGAATTGGTTAGCTGTAGGTGATATTAGCGGGGCTGGACTAAACTGGTACAACCGCGGAGCATTGGTGGGTAACCCTGGCTTACAAAATATAGGGCAATTCGGATGGACAGGCATTCAGAGTAACTGGAAGACCGCACGCTTTAACCTGGATATGATTGATCCTGCTGAGCGTCATGAAGTTATTTTCAGAATTGCCTTAGGAAGTGATGAAAACAATGGTACGCCATCTCGACCCTTCGAAGGCTTTGCTTTCGATAACATATTTATCGGTGAAAAGGAGCGAAATGTACTGGTTGAATACTTTACCAACGCAGGCATTAATCCAGCTTCAAATAACTACCTGAACGATCTCTTCTTTAGCCAGACGGATCCTACTGCACCCGGCCCGCCATTTGCGAAAAAGAAATCTGATTTCTTTAAAATTGAGTACCACATTGCCAATCCATCAGCCGACAACCTGAATAGCGATAACCCTGTTGATCCGGCCGCCCGTAGCTTATTCTATGGAGTTGCACAACCGCCAGCAGCTATCATGGATGGTATTTTGGGTAATTATTACGGTACGGCATTTAATGGCGATCAGACTAAAATTACGGCACGTGAAGCTGACAAACGGGCGTTGGAAGATCCGTTATTCAGAATTTCACTAACACAAAATGCTAATCCTACCGATTCAATAAGCGCAATGCTGAATTTTGAATACATCGGCATCGGCACCTTTAATGCTCCGGTTACCTTCCAACTGGCGCTGGTGGACAGCCTGGTGGGTACGGGGCCAAATGCCAATATTCATGTGCTGCGGAAATTGCTTTTAGGAAGTGAGGGGTTAACGGTGAACACATCGTGGACTACCGGAACCTCACAAAGTGTTCCTGTTAAATCCATTATTGATGTGCCGGTGGCCAATGGAAATAATCTGTGGTTAGTGGCTTTTGTGCAAGACCGGAACACTAAACGCATCCACCAATCCTATGTAGTTCGTTCATTACCAAAAACAACCTCCACGGTGGTTGGCCTGGGTGATGATCCGGTGCTGACCCAAATCCGCGATATCATTGTATTCCCTAACCCGGCTTCGAAGAATGTAAACTTCGCGTTGGAAAATGGATTTAACCAACTAGCCAAAGCGGAAGGATACACCTGGAGTATCGTTGATCAACGGGGAATCATTGTTCAGCGAGGTGATCTTCAGGAAGACTTAACCTATCCTCAGCAAGTCGATATTGATAAGCTGGCCAATGGTATGTATATCATTATTTTTAACAAAGGCGAGCGGATAGTGACGCAGAGGAAGCTGGCGGTAATGAACAGGCACTAACGTTTGAACTGAAGTTTAAGATCGTTTACTGTTTGCCGGAGTACTTCGTTAAATTTCTTTAACGATTCAATAGTACCGACCGAAGGGGGTGCTTCTAGTTTAAACGTTTCTTCTAATATCACGGCTGAATCCTTTAGGGCATGGATGCCCATGAGCGCAAGCGAGGGTTTTATCTGATGCACAAGCCGTGAAACTTTCAACCAATCGGACTGCCGGAGTGCCGCCTCCAACTGATCGAGTGAGTGCGGTATAGTCTCAACAAATGTCTGCACCATTTCATCAATAAACTCCTGGTTGTCGTTCGATACCTTTTTCAAGTAGCTTAAATCGTACAATATTTTATTCTTCTGGGCAGGTGCGATTCTTACTTTCTCATTTAGTTTTAGTTCTTCAAACAATTTATCGTATAAATCTTCCGGGGTGAAGGGCTTTGCCAGGTAATGATTCATGCCCGCTTCATGGCAACGGTCAATATCATTTTTAGTGGCATTGGCTGTTAAGGCCACTATAGGAATAGCGTTTATCGGGGGCGCCATTAAGCGAATGGCTTTGGTGGCTTCATATCCATCCATTACGGGCATCTGTATATCCATCAACACTACATCGTAAACTTTACCCTTCAATTTTTCAATGGCTACCAGTCCGTTTTCGGCCACATCAGTTTTGCAATTCCAGCTTCGTAAAATACTTTGAGCATAAAGGCGGTTAATGTCATTGTCTTCCACCAACAATACGTTTACTGGTAGCTGCCGGATATTTTGTTTATGGTGGTTTCGCTTTTGTTGTATCGCAATGTTCAGGTTTTTTGATGGCGTGGTGGTGTAGGGGATGATAATAGAAAAAACTGAGCCCACATGTTCTTTGCTTTTTACACTAATTGTACCTTTTTGGAGTTCCACCAGTTGCTTGGCTATGGTAAGCCCAAGACCTGTTCCCCCGTACCGCCTGGTTACACTTTCATCGGCCTGGCTGAAGCTTTCAAATATGGTTTTTAGTTTTTCTTCCGGAATACCCACGCCCGTATCGGTTACGGAAAGTTCAATCCAGCATTTTCCCTTTTGTTCCTTCTGAACTGAGGCATTCACCAAAATAGAACCCGTATGGGTAAATTTTACCGCATTACTAATCAGGTTAATTAAAATCTGATTTAACCGCACCGGATCACCAATGAGAATACGGTTAGCCCGCTCATCAAGGGAATAGTCCAGCATAATCTTCTTTTCTTCAGCTTGGTATTTAAATGTGCTGACCAGTGAGGGGAGAAGGTCAGACAAGTTGAAGGCAATCTTTTCAAACTTCAGTTTACCGGATTCAATGGCGGCCAGATCGAGAATATCGTTAATAATAACTTTAAGATTTTCTGCCGAATGGCGTATCGCATTCAGGTAGGTTTGCCGGTCTTCCGGGTTTTGTTCCTTGCTTAATAGACTGGCCATGCCGGCAATACCGTTTATGGGGGTACGAATTTCGTGGCTGATGTTGGCTAAAAATTGTTCTTTAGCTTTTTGCAACCGAACCATCTCTTCAGCATCTTTCTTCCGTTGGGTTATGTCGCGGCAATCGAGTATCAGTCCTTGTAACTTGTCCTTATGCCTGAGGTTGATAGAATTGAATTCCAGAAAACGGTAAGTCTTATCCTTGCATAGAAATTGAAATTCAACTTTTTGATTGTATGCCTTTTTCCGGCTTTTCTGAAAATCGCTTTTAAATTCGTTTAGTTTTTCAGGAAGTATAAAGTCAAAGAAATTTTTACCCACCAGACTTCTGGCCCTGTACCCTAATGTTTCGCGAACGGAGGTGTTATGATAAAGGATGGTGCCGTCAAAATCAACAATGAAAATAATATCGGATCCATCTTCTACTGCGGCCTGGTAGAATTTTCCCTTTTTAATGTAGTTGATCAGGGCTTTCATCAGATGCCTGCGTCTTCCATTTCTTTCAGATATCGATACAACGATGATTTTCCGATGTCCAGTTTTTTGGCTACTTCGAGCACGTTGTTATCGTACCGGTTAAGGTAATGACGGATAATGCGATACATATATTCCTGCATGCTCATCTCCTGGTTAAGCAGGTATTCGGGCCGTTTGGTATTTCCAAAGGTCAGGTTTTTTGGCTCAATCGTATTTTCCTCGCACATTACCGCAGCTAGTTCAATAACCGATTTAAGCTCCCGGATATTTCCGGGAAATGGATACTCCAGCAACTTAGCCTGTGCTTCCTGTGTGAGTAAGAATTTGGGTAGTTGATTATCCTTTGAGAACTGATCCAGGAAGTATTTGGCGATGAGGATAACATCATTTCCACGCTCGCGCAGGGGTGGTAGGTTAATGGGCATTCCCATCAACCGGTAATACAAATCTTCCCTAAACCTGCCGTTCTTTACCTCCTCTGCGAGGTCTTTGTGTGTTGCTGTAATGATGCGAACATCCAGCTTGATTACCTGGTTGCCTCCAATGCGTGTTACTTCACGCTCCTGCAATACGCGTAAAATCTTAGCTTGCAAGGATGGGTCCATTTCCCCAATCTCATCCAGGAACAACGTGCCGCCTTCAGCTTCTTCAAATTTGCCTATTCGCCTGGATACCGCTCCGGTAAAGGACCCTTTTTCATGACCAAACAATTCACTCTCGAGCAACTCGCGGGGGATGGCAGCAATATTGACGGCAATAAAGGGTTTATTTTTACGTTTGCTGTTGTAGTGTATTGCTTTGGCTATCAATTCTTTACCGGTACCTGTTTCACCTGTTATTGATACCGAAATATTGGTTCCTACAGCCTTTTCCAGCAATTGAAATACATTTTTTAGTGCCGTGCTGTTGCCGATAATGCTCTTCTCAAATTCGTATTTCTCCGTTATTTCCTTTTTAAGGTGGTTAATCTCCTTGATCAGTGAGGATTTATTTCGCGCATGATTAATCGAGTTGAGTAACCTGTCTTTCGTGTCCTGATCCTTGGTGATGTAGTCATAAGCGCCTGACTTGAGCAGTTCAACGGCTGTACCAATTTTTTCCTGGGCCGATACGATTACCACGTTAATGTTCGGATCGTAATTGCGTATTTGATCCAGCACACTTTCCCCTGTCATGTCAGGAAGGGAGTAGTCCAGCGTGATGATGGATGGACTCTTGTGCAGGTTGTTGATGCACTCTTTCCCGGTGGTGAAGTACTCCACCTCAAAATCGGGATTAAGGCCTAATACGTATTTGAGAAATTTGGTATAAGCCGGATCGTCTTCAACAACAAATATTTTAACAGGGTCCTTTTCGTACATGTGCTGCCTCTTGAAATGGGATTAAGATACAATAGTTTTTTAACTCATAAATGTATAAAAACAGGGTTTTATTAGGCATTTTTGTATTGCCTTTTTTCAGCATGGTACCCGAGCTCTATCATCTTACCGCATCTGAAATGGAACTTGTCTACAAGTCGCCCATATTGGTAAGCATATTGATTGCCGGAGCCGATGGAACCATTGACCGAAAGGAGATTAAAGAAGCCATTCGGTTTGCCGAAAAGAAGAAGAGGCGATCGGTATCATCCGTTTCGGTTTTAATTCACGAGATCGCTACTGATTTCGAAGATAAACTGAAGATACTTCTTCAAAGCTACCCCTATGAATCAACCCAACGCAACCCGCTTATTGTTGAGGAACTGACACAACTAAATTCGATATGGCCTAAGATTGACAAGGCTTTTGCGCAGGAGTTTTATCAAACCTTACTGAGCATTGCTGAAAAGATTGCTGCTTCTTCCGGAGGTGTGCTGGGTTATAATGCCGTGGGGGCTGAGGAGGCGCGCTATGTAAACCTGGGCATGATCAACAACCCTGATTAAGCTTTATACGGATGCCCAAATCATCTATTCTTGGCAGCGCTGTTGTTCCGCTTCGGTTTGTATTTTTTATGTGGTTGTGTTTTTTTCTGGAATACAATTACCAATGGAATATCAGTCAATACGGAATTCAACCACGTACCCTTAAAGGGCTGATTGGTATTTTCTTAGGTCCACTTGCTCATGGCGATTTTTACCACCTGGTATCCAATACCGTGCCTTTGATTTTTCTGGGGGCGACACTTTTTTACTTCTACGAACGCATTGCCAATACCATATTCTTTCGTGCTTATTTCTGGACGAACGCTTTAGTGTGGTTATTTGCCCGGCCAGCCAACCATATTGGCGCCAGCGGGGTGGTATACGGGCTGGCTTTCTTTCTTATTTTTTTTGGAATCTTCAGGCGCGACTTTATTTCGATAGTGATTTCAGTAGTAACCATACTTCTTTATGGCAGCATATTTTATGGCGTATTACCGGGTAACCCAAACATTTCGTGGGAAGCACATTTGGGCGGAGCCTTGGTTGGCATTACCTCAGCTTTTAGCTTTAGTGCGAAAAAACGCGTGAGTTGATGGATGCCTCGGTGAAAAAAATAATGACAGCCCTTAAGGCCAGAAAATTTGACCCGGTCTATTTTTTACAAGGGGAGGAGAGCTATTTCATCGACCTTATTTCCGATTACATTGAGCAGCATGCATTGAGCGATGCGGAGAAGGGATTTAACCAGGTCATTCTTTACGGTAAGGATGTTAGTATGGCCACCGTGCTGACGAATGCCAGACGATTTCCGATGATGGCCGAGAAGCAGGTTGTGATTATTAAAGAAGCACAAGAAATACAGGACATAAATAAAGAGCTGGGGATCAAACTTTTATTGGAATATCTGAAGCAACCGGTTCCAAGTACTATTCTGGTTTTTTGCCATAAGCATAAAAGCCTGGACAAGCGAAGGGAACTGGGTAAGAACATGGAGAAGTTAGCCACCACCATTACGGGCAAGAAACTTTACGACAATCAGTTGCCTGATTTCCTGGCCGACTATGCCCGTGATAAACAAGTAAGTATAGAAGCGCAAGCCATACAGGCGCTCTGCGAATTTGTGGGTAATGATTTGAACCGGCTTACCAACGAATTTGATAAGGTGACTATCGGACTGCACGCTGGGGAATCGGTAACCATCGATCACGTGCTGACAAAGGTGGGGGTGAGCAAGGAGTACAACATCTTTGAGCTTCAGAAAGCCATTGTTCAGCGTGACCTGCTTCAAGCCGCCCGCATTGTAAATTACTTCGAAAGAAATACCAAGAAAAACCCGGTTATTCCAATAGTCGCCTTCCTATACTCCTTTTTCAGTAAACTGTTAATCGCCTCTACAGCTTCTGATAAAAGTGATAAGGGATTATTTAGTGTACTGAAAATCAGTCCGTATGCTATACGTGATTATACTTTGGCTTTACGGTATTATCCTGGACCTAAAATAGCTGCTAACATTTCATACTTGAAGGAGACGGATCTCAAACTGAAAGGTGTGAATGCCGGGTCGGCCGATGAAGGTCAGCTCCTGCGTGAATTGATTTACCGGCTGATGAATTAGCTGAACGTCAAAACGTAGCTGTTTTGATTCTTATCTTGAATTTTGTTTACCTTTGAGTCCGTGCATACGTCACGCATTTTTTTAACTTTTATTTTTGGTCTGCCGTTTGCAATATTTTTTACCGTTCGTAGTTCTAAACAAGAAACGACTGTTGTGGCAAGATTGAATTTTGTTGTAAGCGTAGTCTTATTAAGTTTCATTGCGCATACTTCCTTTGCTCAGGATCAGCTTTCACGAAGCCGGTCCGAGAATTTGTATAAGAAGGGGCTTGAACTCGTTAACCTGTCTAACTTTGGTGCAGCGCGTGAGGTACTCACCCAATACCTTCAGCAATCTACCGGGCCCGATACGCGAAGAGCAGAAGCTGAATATTACCTGGCCTATTGTGCCTTAAACCTGGGCCATAGTGATGCTGAAAAACTTATCGAGGAGTTTATTGACTCCCATCCGGCCAACCCGAGAAGCATTACGGCTTACCTTGACCTTGCAAATTTTTTTTACAATGAGAAGAACTACACCAAGGCTTCTGCCAATTATGGAAAGGTTAATTTAAGCGCATTAACACCTGCGCAGCGAACAGAAGCAAATTTTAAATGGGGGTACAGCTACTTCAACCTCAAAAAGCTTGAGGATGCATTAGCGAAGTTTAACTCCGTTAAAATTCAAAACAGCGAGTATGCGGCAGCCGCCAATTATTATGCGGGCTTTATAGAGTTTGCCAATGGTAGTTACGATGAAGCCTACACCGACTTAAAGCGAGCAGAGTCCAATGCTGCTTACGCCACCGTTGTACCTCAACTATTGGCTAATGTGTTGTATAAGCAAAAGCGGTACGATGAGCTGATACAATATAAAAATAGTCTCCGAAGCCGGGCAAGCACCATTATCAACTATGCTGAAATTTCCATGCTGGCGGCAGATGCTTACTATTTTAAGAAAGATTACACGAGTGCAATTGCAGCTTATGAAGCCTATCTTAAAGAGAATAGGAGCAAAGCCCCGGCTTCATTGCTTTACCGCGCAGGTTACGCTTATTATTCCCTTGGTCAGGATGATAAGGCAATTGATTACCTGAAAACATCTGCAGCAAGTAGTGATTCAGTTGGCTATTATGCTTCCTACTACCTGGGAATTTTATACCTCAAGCAAGGCAATAAACCTTTTGCTTCAACCTCATTTGAAAATGCTCGTAAATATTTAAAAGATAAAGACCTGGTTGAGGAGAGTACCTTCCAGTATGCCAAGGTTTCTTACGATTTAGGTAAGCCCGATTTGGCTATCGCTGAGTTCGAGCGCTTTCTTAAAGGTTTCCCGTCAAGTGCTTACACTACTGAAGTAAAAGAATTATTGGCACAAGCCTATGTTAACGGTAATAACTACAACAAAGCTATCGAGTACATTGAATCCTTACCCCGCAGATCGCAAGCGGTTGATCAGGCATATCAAAAGGCAACCTTTCTTAAGGGAACCGAACTATTTAATAAAGATGATTATACCGGTGCCGTTCAGTTTTTTGAAAAATCGTTGAGTTACCCCATTGCTTCAAACTATACTGCATTGGCCAGTTTCTGGAGCGGAGAGGCATATTCTATTGACCGTAAATATGAAGAAGCAGTAAAGCGCTATCAGAAAGTAGTATCCTTAGGTACAGGCGCTGAACCTGAAACGCTCTTGAAGGCCCGCTACGGATTGGCGTATGCACATTTTAACCTTCAGCAATATGAGCATGCGCTGTTCAACTTTAAGGATTTCACAAACCGATCACCTAAGTCCGGTGCTATGTATGTTGATGGTTTAGTGCGACTTGGCGATTGTTATTACGTAAGCAAAGCCTATCCCGATGCACTTACTGCCTATAACCGTGCGCGGCAGCTAAACTCACCCGATGATGATTATATTTTATTTCAGACGGGTGTGATCAATGGTATCCTGCGAAAATATCCGGATGCGCGCAATCAGTTTACAGTTTTAATTTCGAGCTACCCCAAATCACAATACCGCGATGAAGCATTCTTTCAGCGTGCTCAATTTGAAATAGAACAAGGTAACTATGAGGTGGCGGCCACCGGACTTACACAATTGATTAATGAAGGTGCCGGTTCAAGGTTTTTACCGTATGCATACCTGCGCAGGGCAGCATCATATTTTAATTTGAAACAATATGACCGAACGGTTAATGATTACGCGGCCATCCTTCAAAAATTTCCAACCCATCCGTTAGCGCAACAGGTTTTACTTCCTTTGCAGGAGGCGTTAGGACTTGCTGGCCGAAGTGGAGAATTTGAAAACTACCTGGCCCAATTCAAGAAGGCTAATCCGGAAAGTAAAAACCTGGAAGTGGTGGAATTTGAAGCGGCTAAAACCCTTTACTTCGATCAGCAATATCCACGGGCGATTACCTCATTCAACAACTTTTTGATTTCATATCCACAGAGTTCGCGCCTTCAGGAAGCAAATTACTACCTGGCTGAGTCGCATTATCGTCAGCGTGAACTTGATAAGGCGCTGTCGATTTATTCTTCCCTTGGCAATGATCCAACATTCACGATGCTGAACAGGGTAGTGGCACGTATGGCGGAAATCGAATTCAGGTTAGGCCGTTATGAAAAGGCCATTTCCAGTTACCGGAGAATGGAGCGACTTGCCGTCAACAAGAAAGAACAATTTAATGCGTGGTCGGGTATGATGGATTCCTTCTTTTTACTGGCCCAGTACGATTCCGTAAACGCCTATGCCAATATTATTCTGGAGAAAGGAAACATCAATGCCGGTGCTCAGAACAAAGCCACGTTATACCTGGGAAAATCAGCCATGGCACGAGGAAATTACGATGCCGCTAAAGATGAATTTATCAACACGTTAAATACTGCCCGCGATGAATTTGGTGCCGAAGCGAAGTATCGCCTGGGTGAAATCTTTTTCCTGACCAAAGAGTACAAGCAGTGTTATGAAACCTTAGTGGGTATGGATGCTGAGTTTGGAGCCTATGAAGAGTGGGTGGGGCGCTCATTCCTTTTACTGGCTGATAACTTTATCGCCATGAATAATGTCTTTCAGGCAAAAGCAACCTTGCAATCGCTGATTGACAAGTTCCCGTTGCAAACGATTAAAGATGCCGCTAAGGAAAAACTCAGAAAAATTAATGCGGATGAGGACGTGCGCAAAAATCAGGTGGCAGCAGATACACTCGGTAATAACTAGGATGGTAAACATGAAGAAACGTCAACACTATAGATTCATCCTCACTGCTCTAACGATGGTTGGAATAGCATCAGTAGCGTTCGGCCAGCAGGAAGAAGACGTACGCATGAAACCTGTTGAAATTGAAATTGTAAAAGAAAGGGAGATTACCCTTCCTCAAGCTAACCGGTTGTTTGATAAAATTCCGCCACGCCCGGTTGAGCCGATTAAACCCGAAATAATTTACAACTTCAGACCTTTAACGTTCAATACTCCGGAGGCAAATCCGGCCATCCGGCCGTTGCGGTTAAAACAGGATGATACAAAAGATATCAATGGTGGATTTGTCAGTGCAGGGTATGGCAACTATGCCTCGCCTTACCTGGAAGCATTCATCAATTCAAAAGAAGACAAGAATAAGTTAATTGGTGCACACGCCTTCCTGAACAGTTCAGGCAAAGGGCCGGTTGACGGGAAAAATTCTGGTAGCGGCAATTCAGGCCTTTCTATTTTTGCCCAAACGTTCAGTAAAGAATTTGCCTTTCAGGGCAATGCAGGTTTTGAAAACCTATCGACTCATTTTTATGGGTATCCAGCCGGTGAAAACGTGCTGCCCGATACGATACGGCAATCCTATAACCTCTTTAACATCGGGCTTGGAATTTCAAATGCACGCAATACCGACTTCTCCTATAACCTGGACGGTAACTTTAGTTTTCTGAAAGACAAATTTAAAGCATCCGAAAGCACCGTTGACTTAAACTTTTCCAGTGCGTATAAAATCAGTAAAGACAATGCCATCGAGCTTGTGGCATTCTATACCTTAATCAGTCGCAAGGATGAAGGCATTGATGCTAAGCCCCGTAATCTGTTTCAAGTCAATCCTTACTATTCATTCAGAACACAGGACAATTTAAAGATACAGGTTGGTGCTGTTGTTGCTGTGGAGAACGACACGTTGGATTCAAAGAACCTCCATTTCTATCCGGATGTAAAAATTACATATCCATTAACGCCTTCCATAGATGTAGTCGGAACATTAACCGGAGGGATAGACAGGGTTTCATTACAAACGCTTATGCGCCAAAACCGCTGGATCAATGCCGCCATCCCACTATATCACACCAACAAGCAATTTGATTTTCAGACGGCCTTGAATTTTCGTCTTAGCAGTAATGTATTTGTCAATACAGGGCTCTCTTTTGCCAGCCTGAAAAACCTGTATTTTTTTGTAAACGATGCGGAGAACCAGGCAAAGTTCGATATGGAGTATGACGAAGGAGCCACCAAACGTACTAACCTGTTTGCTTCTATGAATATGAATTATGGCAATACTGCACGATTAAGTCTCCGTGGAGATTACTTTAGTTATAATACAGACAGTCAGGCGGAAGCATGGCACAGGCCAGCTTATAGTTTAAGCCTGGGTGGGATGTATAACCTTAAGGGAAAGATGGTATTCAGTTCTGATATTTTGGCCCTGGGTGGCATTAAGGCCCTTAACCCGGTTACCATGCAAATTGTAAAGCTTGATCCGGCCTTCGACCTGAACTTCCGGTTGGAGTATTTCGTGTCGCAGAAGTTCTCGGTGTTTCTGGATTTTAATAACATCACCTCAAACAAGTACCAGGTATACTTCAATTATCCGGTGCGCGGCTTTCAGGCTATGGGCGGTATAACCTGGAGTTTCTAGATATGTCTTTCCTGAAAACGCATATGTTTGGATGCCTCAAAAATTCACTTAATTTTGTACATACCAACTTTTGAACCTTCATGGCAAGAAGAAAAAAGCAAAACGAAGAAGACGCTACAAACGAAAATAAGGACAATCAATCCGATGATTCCTTCGGTCTTCCTGAGATAGAATACGAACCCATCCGCAGGGACGAACCATCCGAAACCACTTCCGAAACCTCCAGCAGTTACCGGGAACCAGAGCCTGAGCCACAAGCGGAGTCAACCTATTCAAGCTATGAAGAGAGGAAGCAGGAGGAGCAGGGTACAGAAGAAAGCTACCGCTACACACCCTATCATGAAGAACCTTCCATTTGGCCAAAAGTCCTTGGGATTTTATTGGTTATCGTAATTGCCTTGGGGGCTACGTGGTATTTTGTTATTTATCAACCAAAAGTAAAGGAGCGCATTGCTACCGAGCAAGCTGCGGCTGCTGCCCGGGAATCGGCCCGCAAAGCAAAGGAGGAAGAAGAAAACAGAATTCGTCTTGAGCGCCAGGCCGCAGAACAACGCAGGCTGGATTCGTTAGCCGCCATTCCAAAAGAAGGAACCATCGAAACACTAAGTGACCGTACCGGCCGTTATTACGTTGTTATATCCAGTGCGCTGGATCGGGATTTGCTTATGGACTACGCAAAGAAGTTGAGTGATCAGGGGGTAAGCTCTAAAATTATACCTCCGTTCGGCAAGCATAAGGTTTCGCGTATTGCCATATCAGAGGGCGATTCATTTGATGCCGCGCAGGCAAAAGCAAATGAATTGAAGGCTCAGTATGGTGATGCCGTTTGGGTACTGAAGTACTGATTTTTTTAGCCCTTGAAGGGAACTATATTTTTTAATTTAACCTTTTCAACCACATCATGGTGTTGCTACAAATCATGACGGATGTCACGGGGCCTGAGTCCTCAAATCAGTCGTTATCAGTAATTGATCTTACGCTTAAGGGAGGATTCATGATGGTTCCCATCGTGTTGCTTTCTTTCGTAGCGATTTACATTTTCTTTGAACGCTTTCTTACCATCCGTAAGGCCAACCAGGATCCAAATGCTTTTATGCATAGGATTAAAGAGCAGGTTTTAAAAGGCGATATCAATGGCGCTAAACTTCTTTGCACACAAACCGATTCACCGATTGCGCGCATGATTGAGAAGGGGCTTTCCCGGATAGGCAGTCCCTTAAAAAATATTGAAGCCTCTATCGAGAACGTTGGTAAAATTGAAATTTTTAAGTTGGAAAAGAACCTTTCAACATTAGCGACTATTTCAGGAGCTGCGCCAATGATGGGATTTTTAGGAACCGTAATTGGTATGGTAAAAGCCTTTATCTCCATATCACAACAGGAAGGATCGGTTAGCCCGAAGTTGCTTTCCGATGGTATCTATACAGCTATGATTACCACCGTAGCCGGTTTGATTGTTGGTATAATTGCTTACCTGGCCTACAATTACCTGGTTTCACGCGTTCAAAAAGTGATTCATAAAATGGAATACACATCCATTGATTTCGTGGATTTATTGCAAGAACCCAGATGAAGCTAAGTTCGAAAAATAAAGTTGAGCCAATGTTCAGTATGTCGTCCATGACAGACCTGATCTTTCTTTTACTTGTGTTTTTCATGCTAACGTCATCGTTTGTTACACCATCCGGTCTTCCGGTTAACCTGCCTTCTACTAAGTCAAGTACCATTGAAATGCAAAAAGTTTCCGTCACGGTGACTAAAGACCTTCAGTATTATGTTAATGAAAAGAAAGTATCCAAGAATTTATTGGAAGGCGAGTTGAAAAGTAAACTCACCGGCAAAGGTGGCTCGGTGGTGTTGCATATTGATAAGGATGTGCCGTGGGGCGAAGCCATGTATGTAACCGGTATTGCAACTGCGCTGGAAGCCAAAGTAATTGCAGCCACAAAACCTAAATAAAATCTGAGGCGTGTATACAGATCAGATCAATAAGGAAGAAGAACAGGAAAAGAAGAACAGGCAAATTGCGCTGGTTACCACTATTGGTGTACACGGTTTAGTGTTATTGGCATTCCTGTTTGTTGTGGCGTGGCGTGCGCCAAACCCTCCGCTTCCGGAGTATGGCATAGAACTAAACTTTGGAACTGACGATGTAGGTTCAGGCCCCAATCAGCCAACCGAACCAGCAGGTTCTACACAACCTTCGCAGGAAGAAGTAGAGCAAGCTAAAAATGATCAGCAACAAGAAGAAGAAAAGCCACAGGTTGAAGAGGCTAAACCGCAGGAATCAAAACCGATTGAACAACCGGTTGTTACCAAACAAGAAAGTCCGGTAACGCTTAAAGAAGAAAAGAAAGTAGACCCAAAGCCGGTTGAAAAACCTAAGGAAAGGGAGCAGAAGGAAGTTGTAAAAACGGAGACCAAACCAAAAGAAACGGTAACCGAAGATAAGAGTGCAACAAAGACTACTGCCGATAAAACCACCACCGATAACAAGGAAGGAAAGCCCGTAAGTCATGGTGATGATGCCAACAAGACAGGCGATAAAGGCGATCCGAAGGGATCGCTGGATGATAAGGCATTGTATGGGAAACAGGGTGGCGGAGCCGGTGGCCCTGGACTGGAGTTGGCCGGTTGGAACTGGGATTTTATCCCTAAACCCAACGTTCCGAACAATGAAACAGGTCGTGTTGTCTTTGAAATAAAGGTAGATGATTCCGGTGAAATTATTTCGATTAGAACAATCGAACGGAGTGTGAGCCTGGAAGCGGAGAATATTTGCCGAAAGGAAATAGAGAAACTAACCTTTAGCAAAACCGGAGTAAATGTGCCACCTGTTTCAACCGGTAGAATTACTTTCGTCATCCGGTCGAACTAATCTCTAATACCTGAATTTGCTTTTTGGCATTAAGCCGTGCAGTTTTGCGCCCGCATGACCTACCAGCAAACGCTCGATTATTTGTATACAAGCCTGCCCATGTTTCAACGGGTGGGCGCGGTGGCCTATAAAAAAGATCTTACCAACACCCTGGAACTTTGCCGGGCTTTGGATAATCCGCATTTAAAATTTAAGAGCATACATGTTGCCGGAACCAACGGCAAAGGAAGTACTTCACACATGCTGGCATCCGTGCTGCAATCAGCCGGGTATAAAACAGGATTGTATACATCACCTCATTTAAAATCCTTTACAGAAAGGATTAAGATTAACGGAGAAGAAGTAGCGGAGAAATTTGTGATTGATTTTGTAGAACGGATCAAGCCGCACATTGAGTTAATTAAACCTTCCTTTTTTGAGATCACGGTAGCCATGGCCTTTGATTATTTTGCAAACCATGGCGTTGATATAGCGGTAATTGAAACCGGGCTTGGTGGACGGTTGGATTCAACGAACGTCATCATGCCTGAAGTTTCGCTGATCACCAATATCGGCTTCGATCATATGGATTTGCTAGGCGATACGCTGGAAAAAATTGCTTTTGAAAAGGCAGGAATAATAAAGGATAGTATACCTGTAGTAATCAGTGAAACCCAGCCTGCATTGGCAACGCTATTTAACGGTATTGCTAAGGAACGTAGCGCAACGATAACTTTTGCGGATCAGGAGATTTCGTGCCAACGAACTTCATCAGGACAAATAACATGTGCCATCGGAAAGAACAACCTAACAGTTCAGTTGCCGCTTCTGGGGAACTATCAACTTAAAAATTTGCCGGGTGTATTGCAGACGTTGTACGTTTTGGCCGGAAAGGGTTTTCGCATAGGCCCGGATCACATCACGCATGGATTGGAAAATGTAATTCACCAAACCGGACTGAAGGGCAGGTGGCAACAACTTGGCCGTTCACCCTTAACCTTTTGTGATACCGGGCATAATGAGGATGGTGTACGGGAAGTACTTGAACAACTGAATACGTATACCTTTAACCGTCTCTTTATTATATGGGGAATGGTGAAAGATAAGGATCGGTCCAAAATTTTATCACGTTTACCAACCCGTGCACAGTACTACTTTTGTCAGGCAAATATTCCTCGCGCCATGGATGCCCACATGCTGGAGGAAGAGGCTAAAAATTTTGATTTAACTGGTGAAGTTGTGCGCGATGTTAATGAAGCCCTGGCGAAAGCCAGAAAGCAGGCAACACCCGATGATTTTATTTTTATTGGTGGAAGTACTTTTGTGGTAGCCGAACTAAATGAACTTTAGGAAATCAGATGAAACGCAAGCTGGAACGATTCAGAATAATTGAGGAGCGGAGCAATGTAGTAGACCCAACCAAGGATATATATGCACGGATAAAAGGTCGTTGGCAGGCTGAACATTTTAAAAACAGTAATCCGATTACCCTTGAATTGGCCTGTGGAAGGGGGGAGTACACCGTAGGGCTGGCCGCCTTGTTCCCTGATCGGAATTATATCGGTGTTGATATTAAAGGTGAGCGCATCTGGAAAGGAAGTACGGTTGCTGTGGAGAATGAGCTTTCCAATGTGGCCTTTCTCCGAACGCAAATTTTGCTGATTGAAAATTTTTTTGAACCCGGTGAAGTGGATGAGGTTTGGCTAACCTTTCCGGATCCCCGTCCGCGTAAGCGCGACATTAAACGCAGACTGACCAATCCACGCTTTCTGGAAATGTATAAAAGGCTTGTCAGGCCTGGTGGATTCATCAGGTTAAAGACTGACAATACACACCTCTTTGATTATACACTGGAAGAGTTGAAACTTAGAAACGATATTGCTGACCTTGTTTTTACCCACGATGTTTATGCATCCGATCTTCGCTCGGAGTGTTTTGATATTAAAACGCGCTATGAGGAAGCCTTTGCCAGCAAAGGTGAGACAATCAAATACCTGCGTTTCAGATTTAGCTGGAAGCCATCTCAAAAATAGAAAGTACGTCATTGCGAGGGAGCCTGCCTGCAGGTCAGGCCGGGAACGACCGAAGCAGTCCCGTGTTCAGTATTGAAAATAGAGATTGCTTCACTGCGTTCGCAATGACGGTAACATATTTGAGATGGCTTCTAGTCAATCTTGATTGGTAACAATTCCGTAATACCACCATGAAGCAGAAGTAATAGCCTACCCATACTTTTGCACTGTAGAACTTCTTCAAAGGTTTAGGTTACCTGGAGGCTTACGAGTCTCTGGGTTTCTTTATATCCGCTGCATGAGTAAAAGAAAGAAGCGCGAGCTCGACATTGTAGTTTTATCCGACATACACCTGGGCACTTACGGCTGCCATGCCGAAGAGCTTCTCCGCTACCTGAAAACTATAAAACCGAAAAAACTTATTCTGAATGGCGACATCATAGATATGTGGCAATTCAGTAAACACTATTGGCCAAAATCGCACATGCAGGTGATCAAGCATATCACCGGTTTGCTAACCAAGGGTACTAAAATCATTTACCTTACCGGCAACCACGATGAGATGCTGCGCAAATTTGCCGGGTTTAAATTAGGATCATTCCAGATTGAGAACAAAGTAGTCCTGAAACTGAATGGCAAGCGTGCCTGGATTTTTCATGGTGACGTGTTTGATGTTACCATGAAATATTCAAAATGGCTGGCAAAACTTGGTGCAGTAGGTTATGACACCTTAATATTGATTAATACCTTGGTGAATTGGTTCCTGACCCGGTTTGGCCGGCAAAAGATCTCTTTATCGAAGCGTGTTAAGGATAGCGTGAAAACAGCCGTTAAATTTATCAACGATTTTGAAAAAACGGCAGCCGATATTGCCATCTCCAATGGATACGATTACGTGGTTTGCGGTCACATTCATCAACCCGAAATCAGAAGGATTGAAACTGATAAAGGAGAAGTGATGTATCTCAATTCAGGCGACTGGATTGAAAACCTGACAGCCCTGGAATATGATGGATCAGGCTGGAGTGTATACCGCTATAAAAACGATCCACAGGCTAAAGCCGTTAAGTTGCCCAGGCGCTTGCGAAATACGTTGGATAACGATGAGATATTTCGTGATTTGGTAAACGAATTCTTAATGGTGAAGAAGTGAGAATATTATATGCTATACAAGGTACGGGCAATGGGCATGTTGCCCGGGCATTGGATGTTATTCCAATTCTTAAAGAATATGGAGAGCTTGATATTTTCCTGAGTGGCGCACAGGCTGACATTAAGCTTCCCTTTCCGGTTAAGTATAAATCAAAAGGATTGAGTTTTTTCTTTGGCAAATCCGGGGGAATAGATTTTTTAAAAACATTCAAGCAAAACAGTTCAAAGGAGGTTTTTCGTGAGATCAAGAAATTTCCAGTCGAGAAATACGACCTCGTTATTAACGACTTTGAACCTATTTCAGCCTGGGCCGCTCGTAAAAAGAAAATACCCTGCGTGGCGCTTAGCCACCAGTCGGCTTTACTTTCAAAGAAAGTTCCACAACCTAAACACTTCGATCCGGTAGGGGAGTGGATTCTAAACAACTATGCTCCGGCCGATGCCGCGGTAGGTTTTCATTTTGCTCGTTTTGATAAATCCATTTACACACCTGTTATCCGCTCCTCCATCCGGGAAGCAAAATCAACGAAAGGTGAGCATTACACGGTATACCTGCCGGCTTATGACGATCGCAAACTCGTTCCGTTGTTAGCCAAAGTGCCCAGTGTGCGCTGGCATATTTTTTCCAAGCATGCACACAAGCCTTATCACATCGGACAGCTTTCTGTTTACCCGGTAAACAATGAAGAGTTTGTTGCCAGTATGGTTTCGTCAAAGGGTATTTTGTGTGGTGCCGGATTTGAAACACCGGCAGAAGCTCTATTTCTGGGTAAGAAGCTTATGGTTGTGCCAATGAAGAAGCAGTATGAGCAGCATTACAATGCCGAGGCACTTCGCGATCTGGGCGTTCCTGTTCTGAAGAATATCAAGAAGAAAAGGCTGCCAAAAATTGTTGAGTGGATAGAATCAAAACAAAAAATCGAAATCAACTATCCTGACGCTACCCAGGAGGCTATTGAACATGCCTTAAGACTGGGTGGGTATTCCGTTTAAATGACTGGAGATTCGCACTCTGGTTTTTCTTATCAACCTGAGTCAGTCGAATACTAGAATTCATCTAAAAAATAAAGAGTACGTCATTGCGAGGGAGCCTGCCTGCCGGCAGGCAGGGAACGAACCCCGTCTGCAGCACGGGCAGGGAAGCAATCTCGTTCCCAAAGTTGAAATTGGGATTGCCTGCCTGTTCGGCAGACAGGCTTCGCTGCCGCTCGCAATGACAGTTGTATTTTTGAGATGACTTCTAGTGTATGCGTAAACTTAATTCAGCGTTAACGCCATTATAAACTCCTGTTAACGTTTGAACCATACTTTGCCGAAACTAAGTTGCTATGTCGGAGAAGAAGCCGTTGCGGGTATTGGTAGTAGATGATGACCGGGATATTTTGGAATTGCTTAAGTATAACCTTTGGAAGGAAGGGTACAAAGTAAAAGTGCTGGACGAGAGTTCGAAAGCGATCAAGGCGGCTAAGTCCTTTTCACCCGATCTGATAGTACTTGATTTGATGATGCCGCATCCAAACGGCATTGAACTTTGTCGCGAGTTACGAAAACTGAAACAATTTCAAGAAACGTATATTTTCTTTTTAACGGCAAAGGCTGAGCCCTATTATCAACAAGCAGCCCTGGACACCGGTGCCGATGATTACATTGAAAAAATAATGGGCCTTCGTTCACTTACCCATAAGATAAGTGCCGTTCTGAAAAAGAATTATATTATTCGTAAAGGAGCTCCTGAACTGGAAGTGGGTAAACTTACTTTAAATCGGAAAAAGAATTCTGTCCGGGTGGGCGAAGTAAATACGATGTTAAGCAAACCTGAATTTGAGTTGTTATTCTTTCTTGCGCAAAATCAGGGTAAGGCTATTAATCACAGCGCCTTGTTGCAATTTCTGTGGGGATCGGAAGTATATTTATCGGAATCATCGCTGGAGCTCTACATGAATAGCCTGGAACAAAAAATTGGTAAGGGTTACATTCAGCGCGATGAGAATAGTAAGTATATTTTCAAAGCCTAATCTTCTTCCAACTGCTCCAATACTGCAGTCAGCTGATCATAACTTTTATATCCGGCTTTTTCTTCCGCAGACCCTTTCAGGGCAAAACCTATCCCAGCATTCTCTTTGATAAAATCGATATCAGGTTTTGCATCGGCCGATAAGGTCAAAAGTACCTGGAATTGCTTAACAATTTCCTTCAGCAGTTTTTTATCTGTATCGGATGGAAGCTGTAAGAATTGTATACTGGATTTGAAATCACGCAGTACAGCTGCCTGGTCGTGGTATTGATCAGGAACAATGGAAAGTATGATCGGGATGTCGCGCGGTCTCAGTTTTAGTAATTCATGGCACGACAGCTCAATCATATCGGGTTGATAGTTGTTGAACAGCGTCTCGTAAGCCTCCACCTTATCAATACCATAAATTTCAATAACCACTTTGGGCCCAACAAACCAGCCTCTCAGTTCCTCAACTTGTATGGGGCTGATGTAGTCTGGGTTTCCCTCTACAACGTTGAATCCCAGCAGGTCAACCCCCATACCTGCACAATAGCGTGCATCGCTAAGATTGGTAATGCTGCCAACTTTTACGGTTGTTTTTAAGCCCATATAATTCGGTAACTTTGAGGGTTAAGCCTTACACGATTAGTGAACTGTTTACGTTTAAAACCCGGCCATGAGTTAATAAAAACAACGGATACTTGAAACGTTTTCTTACATATTTCCTGCTTTTAACCATACTGGTGCCAGGGTGTAACCCGGATGAAACTATCCGTGTTAAGGATGAAGAGTTCTTCCCCCTGCAAAACGGATTTTTCCAGATTTATGCCGTTGAGGAAATTCTATACACTGCTTTTAATCCACCTGAAGAATTAATGTATGAGCTCAAAGCAGAGATTGTGGATTCATTTACCAATGGAGAAGGAGGGACTACCTACGTTATTCATCGTAGTACCCGTAATAACCCAGGCGAACCCTGGTCATTTATGGAAACCTGGTCGGCACGCAGAACCAATCAATATGCAATTGAAACAGAAGGTAACACTTCCTACATAAAACTTGTTTTTCCTTTACAATCGGGCGCACGCTGGAATGGAAATCTTTTGAATGCCTTGGGTGAAGATGAATATGAGATTCAAAGCATGGGTAGTTCCTTTGAGACAGGCAATGGAATTTCGTTCAGTAACTGTACCGTGGTCAATCAAAACAATGAAAGCAATTTGGTATTTAAAGATGAACGAATGGAAGTTTATAGTCCCGGACTTGGCCTCGTGTTTAGAGAAAGTAAAGTATGGAGTTATAATTGTTCCGGAGGAACTTGTTCCGGTCAGATTAACAGTGGAAGGTATTTGAAGCAGGTACTTAAGGAGCATGGGCAAAATTAGATGCTATATTTTTTTGATACTGATTCTGTTCTCATCAGTATCCATCGCCCAGGTAAATCAGTATATGGTTTTCTTTGCGGATAAAACTGGTACACCTTACAGTGTTAGCAATCCTTCAGCCTATTTATCTTCCAAGGCAATACAACGAAGGGCAATTCAAAATATTCCCATTATGGAATCCGATCTACCCGTGAATCCAGCCTACGTAACAGATGTAAATAATACGGGCGCATCAGTTATCTATAAAACCAAATGGATGAACGGTGTTTTGGTCTCTTGCGATGCTTCCTTATTACCTTCAATCAATGCACTGCCTGAGGTAAGTTCAATTGAATATGTGTCCCCTGGAGCACATCCATCTGCTGGCGGACGGAAAAAATCCGTAAAGGATACCAAGAATACGAAAGAAGCCGCCACAGACAATCAACTTTCGATGCTTGGAATGGATGCGATGCACGCAGATGGGCACAGGGGAGAAGGTGTTACGATAGCTGTTTTTGATGGAGGATTTTCAGGCGCTAACCTCACAGCTCCCTTTGCGCATATTTTTTCTGAAAATCGTTTTGATGCTGTTGCATCGTATGATTTTGTGCATGGTGGTCATGGAGTATTTCAATACGATGACCACGGTACACGAGTGTGGTCGGTTATTGCTGCCTATTCGCCCGGATCATTTGTAGGTGGAGCATATAAAGCAAATTTTCAGCTCTATGTTACCGAAGATGTTCCCACCGAATACCGCGTGGAAGAATATAACTGGTTATTCGCAGCCGAGCGTGCAGACAGCGCAGGTGTTGATATTATCAATTCTTCCCTAGGGTATAATATTGACTTTGATGATGCCACCATGGATTACACAACAAATCAAATGGATGGTGAAACAGCGGTAATTACACGCGCTGCACAATTTGCCGCGGATAAAGGAATACTTGTGGTGACCAGTGCAGGCAATGAAGGTCTTGATGCATCGTGGAGAATCATCACTGCCCCAGCCGATGCCAGGGATGTGTTGGCTGTTGGAAGTGTCAATAGCTTTATGGTGAGAACACCAACCAGTTCTGTCGGCCCAACAACCGATGGCCGAATTAAACCTGATGTGGTTGCACTTGGATCAGGCACGTCTATCGTTCGCGCCAATGGATCAATAAGTACCGGTTCAGGAACATCATTTTCGGCACCTCTGGTTACCGGTTTGGCAGCAGGTTTATGGCAGCGCCAGCCGGGGCTTAGCAACAAAGATTTAATGGAAGCGATAAGGATGTCTGCCTCCCTGGCAACTAATCCCGATAATTTTTTAGGGTATGGTCTGCCTAATTATATTGCAGTCAGGCATTTCATTGAACAAGCGGAGCAGGAAGAATTATTTGCCGTCTTTCCTAATCCGGTAACACACGATACACTAAACATCCGTCCCAAAAACCCTGAAGATCTTCCACCTGTGGTTATTTTATTGGTGTCCGCTCAGGGCCAGATAATACGGGACCAGAATGTAAATTTTACATGGCTTAACAACCAGTACACGGCCGATTTATCATTTCTTTCAGCCGGTATATACCTTGTTCGCATACAGGCTGGGGAGCAGGTTTTCGTCTACAAAATTGTAAAAATCTAGATATCGGTTTTATCAGTTCCTGTTGACAGCGACTTGTCGCTATATTTGTCAAACTTTTACTCATGACCAAGCCCATCATCGCTCCCTCCATACTGGCTTCCGATTTTGCCAACCTTGAACGCGAAGTAAAAATGATAAATGAAAGTAAGGCGGACTGGGTTCACGTGGATATTATGGATGGCGTTTTTGTTCCTAATCTATCCATGGGGCTTCCCGTAGTTGAAGCCGTTAAGAGACACGCCCAAAAGCCACTGGATGTTCATTTGATGATCGTTCATCCCGAACGGTATGTAGAAGCCTTTCATAAAGCGGGTGCAGCAATAATTTCAGTGCATGTAGAAGCATGCCCGCATTTACATCGTAACATTCAGCAGATAAAATCCCTGGGTTGCAAGGCTGGTGTGGCTATCAATCCGCATACCTCTGTGACAGAACTGGAGAACATCATTGCCGATATTGATCTGGTTTGTGTAATGGCTGTTAACCCGGGCTTTGGCGCCCAGAAATTTATTGAACACACCTATCTGAAAGTTAGGAAGTTACGTCAACTCATTACGGAAAGCGGATCATCTGCGTTAATTGAAATTGATGGTGGTGTAAACCTTCAGAATGCTGTTTCGTTAAGGGAGGCAGGTGCTGATGTATTGGTGGCCGGCAACTTTGTTTTCAGTTCGTCAACACCCAAAGAAGTGATCAGGCAACTGAAAGAACTACACTAATAATCAGCATTCCGGCAAGGTTTTTGATTTTTTATTGGCAAAATTCTAATCCTCATGACTAAGTACGTTGCACTCTTTTCTATTCTTTTCATTTTTTCGTGTTCCAGAACGGTAACCCGTATTGAGCCGGATACACAAATCGATTTGAGTGGTCGATGGAACGATACCGATTCAAGGCGCGTAGCTGACCAGATGATTCACGACCTGTTCAAGTCGGATGGCTTCAAGAAATATGCTGATGCGCTGGGTAGAAAACCTGTTATTGTTATCAGCTCCATTCGTAATAAAACGAGTGAACACATTGATGCCGGTAACTACATCAAAAAGTTTGAGATCGTTATTCATAATTCAGGCATAGCCGACCTGGTAGAATCAGAAGATTTTCGTGATAAGGTGAGAAAAGAGCGAGCCGAGCAACAGGATTTTGCCGATCCGGCCACGGCTGCACGATGGGGGAAAGAGCTGGGTGCCGATGTAATCCTGTTTGGTGAAATGAATTCCGAAACGGATGCCTATCAAAAAAAGCGTGTCGTGAATTACATCACAACGTTGTACCTCACCGACATTGAAACCAACAGGCGGATATGGTACGGTCAACATGAAATCAAGAAGTTTGTAAAGAACTAAAAGGCATTTTTTATGCTGAAAAGAATATCAGTCATCAGTACCATGATGCTCCTTTCAGCATGCGCTTCCTTTTACGAAGGCACGTATGATTACAACAGGCATTTTGAAGAAGGTAACCTGGATCAGGCGCTAAAAACATTGCGCTCCAACACCCTGTATAACCGCAAGCATGCCCAATTTCTTTCCTATTTAAACAACGGCCTTTTGCTTTCTGTTATGGGCCGGTACGATGAGAGTAATTCGTATTTCGAAAAGGCTTACCTGTTCGGAGAAGATTACCGCATGAATTATGCAAGAGAAGCCGCTTCATACCTGACCAACCCGACTGTAACGATTTACCGAGGTGAAGATCATGAACACCTTATGTTACTTTATTACAAGGCCTTAAATTTTTTGAAAATGGAGCGCTATGAAGAGGCTCTTGTAGAATGCAGGAGGCTCAACATCCGGTTATTGCAATTATCCGACCGCTATAATTCACCGGAGCGCTATAGGCGTGATGCGTTTATTCACAACCTGATGGGTATTATTTATCAGGCCAGTAAAGATTGGAACAATGCCTTTATTGCCTACCGCAATGCCCTTGAAATCTATGAAGAAGACTACGTTCGCTTATTTAATGTGCACCCACCGGATCAACTCAAAACCGATCTGCTGACGGCCGCATGGAATACCGGGTTTAAGGATGAATTTACTTTTTACAAAGACCAATTTGGGTGGAATGATTTTACCGTGAGTCAGCACCCGGCCGATCTTATTTTCTTCTGGCACAATGGGCTGGGGCCGATAAAAGACGAGTGGAGCATTAACTTTATGATCAGGCGCGCTGGCGATTCCTTTATTTTCTATAATGAACAATTAGGATTATCGTTTGCTTTTCCGGTTACAAGCGATGATGACAGGAAAGCGCTCAGCAGTATTGAAGTATTCCGTGTCGCATTTCCCCGATACGTGGAGCGTTTGCCCCTCTATACATCCGCCCGTATCATGAAGGACGATTCGATTTACCCGCTCGAACTTACCGAAGATGTTAATCGAATAGCGTTTAAATCCCTCCAGGAAAGAATGTGGCTTGAATTCAGTAAAGCCCTCATACGCGTAGCGTTAAAAAAGGCTGCAGAATACAGTGCGCGTAAAGAGGATGAAGGGCTCGGAGCAGTAATAGGCCTGGTGAATGCTATGACGGAAAAAGCGGATACACGCAACTGGCAAACATTACCGCACAGTATACTCTACACACGCGTTCCCCTGAACGAGGGCAATAACACCACACGTTTTTCGCTGCGGCTTCCTAACGGAGTCGAAGAGGAGCGCACCTTTTCTTACCGGGCTAAAGAAGGGCAAACACTTTTTCACACCTTTACTTCGTTAGAAGCCCGTACCCGTGGCAGGTATTGATAGGATGATTACTTAATTTCCTTATTTTTGAAGTTTAATTTTCAGATAATGAGAGTTTTACCTCATCCAACGCATTAAATCCTAAATCCCCTGATCAGAATATTTCGCATATATCTTTTCTTATTGCTCGTCTTTCCACTAGCGCTTTTTGCGCAAAAGGATAAAGACAAAGATGTAAGCATTCCGTTGGATCATTTTTATGTTGATCGGCAAGGCGTTGGACTGTTCAGGAAAGTACTAAGTAAATTGAATTTTGGATTAAGCACAGGTTACGGCTCAACTACCTTTAAGCATGATGTAAAGGGTTTTGGTATATACCAACCCATCACCGGAAATCCTTTTCTATTCAACCCGGCATCGCCTGCCAATGGCTTAAGCAACTGGTTTAATGCGGTTGCTGATTCTTCACTTACCTTTAATCCGGGCGAATTTTTAGTTAGCTCCGATACCTCATCGCTTGGTTTTAAAAGCAAGTCATTTAACATTCCGTTACGGGCCACAGTACATGTGGAAATTAAACAGCGCTATAGAATAGGGGGTGGGTATTCTTTCGAATATACCAAAGTGAATGATTTTAAACCTACCGCTTTCGCTGATGACATTTCACCCTATAGTCCTGAATTTTCATCGTTCTTCCTCAAGAAGTATTTTGTTTTATTAGGAGCCTCCGTTTACCGCTACGACAATTACCTGCTAACCGTTGATGCCAATATCGGGGGCTACAGCCTGGGTAAAAAGTTTGACAAGACCGTGATTGATAAGGGCATGTTTTTTAACCTTGGAGCCATGGTGGAGCGGGAGATGTCGGAATATTTCAGGCTATTTATTCGTCCTTCCTATGAGTTTAAAGGCTATGATCTGAACATAGCCGAGACAGGCACCAGTATCCGTCATAAGATGAACGCTTTTTACGTTAACGTTGGCGCCTCGTACCGGATACCTGAACTGCGAAGGTGCTTTCTGAAGGAATGTCGTGCCCAGATTAACCATGCTCATGGCAACAAGGAGTACCGGAGCAGGGTTCATCCCATCTACAAAAAGCAGAACCCACACTATGGGGAAAACTACCCCGATCTGATCAAATACAAGGGTAAAAATAAGCGGAAACTGAACCCGTATTAGGCCCCGAAAATCAGCATAAAAAAGCCTGCCGAAAAGCTAATTTAGACTATCAAAAAAGCCCTTTTTAAGTTACCTTTTATTATCTTGCACCGCTTAAAAAATAGCCTCTAACGTGCTGATTTTGAGTGTTTATTGACAACTAATCAAATACCTTAAACGTGGCTGAAGAAACCAGTGGTTTGCCTCCAGGCAGACAAAACATTATCCCGATCAATATTGAAGATGAAATGCGCGGAGCCTACATCGATTACTCGATGTCGGTTATTGTTTCGCGCGCACTTCCCGATGTACGCGATGGGCTAAAGCCAGTGCACAGAAGAGTGTTGTTTGGTATGCTCGAGTTGGGGGTAAACTACAATAAGTCCTATAAGAAGTCGGCCAGAATTGTAGGGGAGGTTTTGGGTAAGTACCACCCGCACGGTGATGCTTCGGTATATGATACTATGGTTCGTATGGCCCAGGATTGGTCCATGCGCTATCCGTTGGTTGACGGGCAGGGTAATTTTGGATCCATCGATGGCGATTCGCCTGCCGCCATGCGTTACACCGAAGCGCGCCTTCGCAGAATTGCAGAAGAGCTATTAGCCGATATCAACAAAGACACCGTAGACTTTCAGCCAAACTTTGATGACTCATTAACCGAGCCCACGGTTTTACCCGGTAAGTTTCCAAACTTATTGGTGAATGGCGCTTCCGGAATTGCCGTAGGTATGGCCACGAACATGGCGCCCCATAACCTGCGCGAAGTGGTCGATGGCGTGATTGCCTATATCGATAACAACGACATCTCCATTGAAGACCTGATGAAGTTTGTTACTGCGCCCGATTTTCCTACGGGAGGAATTATCTACGGCATCGGAGGTATTCGCGAGGCATACCGAACCGGCAGAGGCAGGGTGGTGATCCGCTCTAAGGCCGAGATTGTAACACAGGCGAATGGCCGTGAGCAGATAATCGTAACTGAAATACCCTACCAGGTCAATAAAGCCCTGATGATCGAGAAAACAGCGGCCCTGGTAAACGAAAAGAAAATAGAAGGCATATCCGACATCCGCGATGAATCCGACCGGGATGGTTACCGGATTGTGTACGACCTGAAGAAGGATGCGATTGCCAATATAGTTTTAAATAACTTATTCAAATACACTCAGTTACAGTCGAACTTTGGAATTAACAATGTAGCCTTGGTGAAGGGCCGTCCACAAACCCTTAATTTGAAGGATCTGATTAAATACTTTGTGGAGCACCGTCACGAAGTTGTCATTCGAAGAACGAAATACGAACTCAATGAGGCCGAAAAAAGAGCCCACATTCTTGAAGGATACCTGATTGCCCTTGACAATCTCGATGAAGTAATTGCCTTGATCCGTGGATCAAAAGATCCGGAAACAGCCAAGACCGAATTGATGAAACGCTTCGGATTATCCGAAATTCAATCCAAAGCCATTCTGGAGATGCGCTTACAAAGACTTACCGGTCTGGAGCGCGATAAAATACAACAGGAGTACAAGGAGGTTATGGCGCTCATTGCCAGACTCAAGGAAATTCTGGCCAGTGAACCTGTTCGGATGCAAATCATTAAAGATGAACTTACCGAACTACGGGAACGCTATGGTGACAACCGAAGAACATCCATAGTTCAAACTGAGGAAGATGATATTCTGCCTGAGGACATGATCCCCAATGAAGAAATGGTCATCACCATTTCGAACCAGGGGTATATCAAACGGACCTCATTATCAGAATACAGAACGCAAGGGAGAGGCGGAACCGGCTCACGTGGGGTTACCACCAAAGAGGATGACTTTACTGAACATTTGTTCATTGCTCATGCTCATAATTACCTGTTGATCTTTACCGAAACAGGTAAAGTGTACTGGAAAAAGGTGTATGAAATCCCCGAAGGGAATAAGACATCAAAGGGCAGGGCTATTCAGAATCTGATCAACATTGAACCGGGTGACACCGTGAAGGCGGTAATTAATATTAAAAGCCTGGAGGACGAGGCGTACATCAACCATAATTTTGTGATTCTATGCACAGAAAAGGGCACAATTAAGAAAACCTCCCTTGAAGCATACTCCCGACCCAGGCAGGGGGGCATAAATGCCATAACTATTCATGAAGGTGACAGGTTATTAACAGCCTCACTAACAAATGGTAAGAATCATATTATTATAGCCAAATCTCAAGGCAAGGCCGTTCATTTCAGCGAAGAAGACGTTCGTCCGATGGGCCGTACCGCAGCCGGTGTCCGGGCCGTTACACTGGATTCATCTACCGATAAAGTAATTGGTATGGTTTGCATTACCCGGGAAGATGCTAATTTGCTGGTCGTTTCTGAAAAAGGTTACGGCAAGCGTTCATCGATTGACGACTACAGAGTTACCAAGCGGGGTGGAAAAGGCGTTAAGACCATCAATATCACGGGTAAAACTGGCAAGCTTGTTGCAATCAAAGAAGTTGTAGATGAAGATGATTTGATGATCATTAACCGTTCGGGAATAACCATTCGCATAAAAGTAAGCGAATTAAGGGTGATGGGAAGAGCCACCCAGGGAGTGCGGTTAATTAAATTAAATGAAGATGACCGGATATCATCGGTAGAAAAAATACAAAAAATGGCTGAGGAGCCTGATGAAAACTAAACCACGACTATAACCTAAATTAAAAATGAAAAAAGTAGTAATTCTTTTATTGATCGCGCTGCCGTTGGCTATGTATGCCCAAAAGCCGATTAAGCCTAATTTGAATAAAGCTCTGAGTTCCTGGAAGGCCGGAAAATTACAGGAGGCAAAAGAAATGATTGATGTCTGCACCGCAGATCCAAAACTTTCATTGGACGCAAAAGCGTGGTACTATAGAGGGCTGATCTATGCCTCTTTGGACACCACTTCAAATGCAACATTCAAGGCGCTTGCCTCCAATAGTTTTGCGACTTCGATGGAAGCATTTGCGAAGTCGGCAGAGTTGAATAAGAATTCAAAAAATGAAATTTTTTACACGGATGATATGGGTTTGCCGGTTCTAAAAACGCAGTCCATGGCATATCTCGGAAGCTACTACCTAAACGCGGGAGCAGTGGCGTATCAGGATGATGACTATGAAACCGCGCTGACAAATTTTGCTAAAACGCAGGCCATACTTCCTGGAGACACCACAGCATACTTTTATGCCGGGTTTGTGGCCAATGCAGATGAAAAATATGACCTGGCCCTGACTAACCTTACTAAGTATAATTCTTTAGGCGGAAAATCGTCTGATGCATACTCCCTAATCATCAACATTTATGGTGGTCCTAAACAAGATAAAAATAAGGCACTTGAAATTACGCGTGAGGCCAAAAAGAAATTTCCAAATGAAAAGAATTTCGCTCTAATGGAAATTGGGTACCTTATTGATTTGGAAAAAACTGAAGAAGCAAAGGGTGGTCTTGAACAAGCTGTAAAGGATGACCCATCCAACAAAACCTTGCACTTCTATTTAGGCTATGTAAATTCCAAGCTGGATAAATTTGATGATGCCAAGAAAAACTTTGAAGCCGCTCTCAAACTGGATCCTACCTACTTTGATGCGCAGTACTACCTGGCACAGCTTTACCTGATTGAAGCCGATAAAATAAAACGTGAGATGAACAACTTAGGTATTTCCGCGGCCGACAAGAAGAAGAAAGTTGAATTGGATGCCGAGCTGGTAAAGCGTTATAAGGATGCCCTGCCGTATTGGGAAAAGGCCGAGAAGCTCAACCCTTCTGATACGGACGTGTTAGATAAGTTAAGTATTATCTACTACTACCTTGGTGAAGATGCAAAAGCGGCAAGAGTTGAAAAACGATTAAAGGAACTTGGAATAGAATAAGCTGTATTCTTTTAAAGACTAAAATTAAAGCCGGAATGAAATTTTTCATTCCGGCTTTTTCTTTTGAATTTAGTTTAATCTTAAACGTAGCATGCGAAGCGTATTTGTTATCCTTTTGGGTATTGCCTTGGTACAACCGGGCCTTGGCCAGGACAAACTTCAGGGTGTTAGCTTTTCCTCACTAATCATCACCGATAACTTTTGGAAACCCCGGTTGCAAACCGTTGCTACCAAAACACTGGATGCCTGTATTGCACAAACGGAAGTTAAAACACCACGGATACGCAACTTTGAAAAGATCGTAAATAAAACCGGAGAGAAACATGAAGGAATCTATTATGATGACAGTGATGTTTATAAAGCCCTTGAGGCGATTGCCTATTCACTGAATAATTTTCCGGATAAGAAACTTGAAGCAACTGCTGATCGATGGATTGATGTAATCGCAAAAGCTCAGCTACCGGATGGCTACCTGAACACCTATTACCAGCTCGGTGATCTTTCGCAACGCTGGACTGACATTGAAAAGCACGAAGACTATAATGCCGGACATCTGATCGAAGCAGCCGTTGCTTACTATCAAGCCACCGGAAAGGACAAACTACTTCAAACGGCAGTACGATTTGCCAATCATATTGACTCCGCGTTTCGGCTGGGCAACAAACACTGGTTCAGTGGCCACCAGGAAATTGAACTTGCGTTGGTAAAGCTTTATGATGTAACCAAAGATGACCGCTACCTGAAACTAAGTGAATGGTATCTTCAGCAACGCGGAAAAGGCTATTATACCTACGGAACAAACTGGATTACTCCCGACTACTGGCAGGATTTGAAGCCCGTGCATGAGCAGACTGAAATTACCGGCCACGCTGTACGGGCCATGTACCAATACACTGGCGCAGCCGATGTTGCTGCTGTTATGAATAATCAACAGTACGCTGCTGCCATGCAAGCGGTATGGGAAGATGTTGTATTCAGAAATCTTTACATCACCGGTAGCATCGGATCATCCGGTCGGAATGAAGGATTTTCAATCGACTATGATTTACCAAACACCAATGCTTATTGCGAAACGTGTGCTTCCGTAGGCATGGTATTCTGGAATCAGCGCATGAACCGCTTAAGCGGTGACAGCAAGTTTATTGATGTACTTGAGCGAAGTCTGTACAATGGTGCCCTGTCGGGATTATCCCTATCCGGTGACCGGTTCTTTTATGGTAATCCACTGGCATCATTCGGTACACATGCCCGCAGAGAATGGTTTGGTACAGCGTGCTGCCCGGCCAACATTGCGCGGTTAACGGCATCGGTTGGCGACTATATCTACGCAACATCATCTGCAGGATTGTGGATAAACCTGTTTATCGCCAGTAAAACAACGCTTAATATTGCAAAGCAGTCCGTAGCCATAGAACTCGAAACAAACTATCCGTGGGAAGGTAAAACAAAACTCACGGTAAATCCGGAGAAGAAAGGTTCGTTCGATCTTCATGTTCGTATCCCAGGATGGGCCCAAAACAATCTCGTTCCCGGTGATCTTTATCGCTTTAAGCAAAATCAACAAGCCACTGTATCTTTTACGATTAATGGCAAAGTAATTACCCCTGAATTGATAAATGGGTATGCCGTGATCAGGCGCACATGGAAAAAGGGCGATGTGGTGGAGTGGGATTTTCCAATGCTGGTGAACGAGGTGGTAGCCCATAATCAAGTGAAACAAAATACCGATCGCATAGCACTTCAGCGTGGACCATTGGTGTATTGCGTTGAGGGTGCTGACAATGGCGGTAAAGCCTGGGATTTTGTCGTTCCTGATGATACGAAGTATACGTCTGAGTTTAAGTCGGATATTCTTGGGGGGATAGTTGTTATTACATTCGAGGCGCAGGCACTCAAAGGTGGAGCATCGCCCACTGACATTATTCATTATTCTAAAACCATAACCGCTATTCCGTATTACGCATGGAGCAATCGGGGGGCCAATGAAATGCAGGTGTGGTTACCCAGGAAAGTGAAAGAAGTACGTATTAACCCGGACAACTAAATCTGAAGCATGCTACCAAAAACTGAAAGTAATAATCGTATTAGAGAATTGCTCCTTACTCAGTATACCATCAGAAACAAATCGGGAATGCAGGTAAGCGTATTGAATTATGGTGGAACTATTACCGAGATTGTTGTTCCCGATAAAAATGGAAATTTTGAGAATGTAGTGTTAGGATTTTCAACGCTGGAGGAGTTTCGCGGTAAGAATAATCCGTACTTCGGGGCGCTGATGGGGCGTTATACCAATCGAATTGGTACTGCATCATTTATTCTTGACGGTGTTCACTACAAACTTGCTGATAACAATAATGGAAACACCCTGCACGGTGGTAACAAAGGCTTTGATAAGGTGTTCTGGATGGTTGAACCCGTGTCCGATAACAGCATGCGATTAATTTATGATAGTCTGGATGGAGAAGAGGGCTTTCCAGGTAATTTACATGTTGAAGTTCTGGTAACGGTAGGAGTTGAGAATACACTTACCTTAGCGTACACAGCAACAACCGATAAAGCTACCCCGGTCAACCTTACGAGTCATCCCTATTTTAATTTATCGGCCGGGAAAAGCGCTACTATACTTGATCATGTGTTACAAATACAGTCAGAACAAATTACGCAAGTAGATAGAAATTCAATACCTACCGGAAAATTTTCAGATGTAGCTGAAACTCCATTTGATTTCAGAATACCCAAACGTGTTGGAGCAGACATTGTCCGTGCAACTCCTGGCTATGATCATAACTTTATACTTTCGGCACTCACTAAACCATTGAACATACCTGCTGCCGAACTTTATGATCCGCTAAGTGGTCGGGTAATGCGTTTGTTCACAACAGAGCCTGGCCTGCAATTTTATTCGGGTAATTTTTTGGATGGCTCCATTGCGGGAAAGAACGGACACGTGTACGGTAAGCATGCAGGACTTTGTCTGGAACCACAACACTTCCCTGATTCACCGAACCAGCCACACTTTCCCAATACCATTTTACAGCCGGGTGAAACCTACCGACAGACAAGCCGGTTAGAATTTTCTGTTCGATGAAAGCCTTCGTTCTATTCCTGCTCGTGCTGGTGATGGGGGGAGTGACTGCTCAGCCTCTTGACGGTTTAACGACAGAGCATGGTGCTGTTACACAACTTAAATCAGGTACCCGAACATGGCCCGTGAAGCTTCCCCTGGTCACGTTCAGGGTCAACGATAACCCTTACCGGTCGGATGCAAATAGTGCACTGAAGGTAAGCAACTCTGTCTTTGATTTTACGGATCAAGGGGTGTCCTTCACGATTACCTTCACCAATCCATCCAAAGACACCCTGACACTCACCAATGTTGTTCCTTTTGGTGAACTCGATAAAGAAGCAGTTATCACCGGCCTTGGAAAACACCCGCTTTCACGAACCCATTTATTTTTACCCGGCAGGATGCCTGTAAATGTAATTTTGCCGGATAATGCATGGAACCTTGGGTATTCAGCATCGAAAATTGATTCTGAATACAGGCTTTTTGGATTAGCCAGGCGCGACCCGGATTCTTTTGTGAAGGCCAACCGAAAACGATTCGAGACCATTCTGATGCCGGGTGGTTCAGTATCCTATTTTATGTATGCTGATTTGTACAAAGGTGAATGGCAGAAAGGAGTCCGGGAAGTATTTCAAAAACGCTACTTGTATGATTTAACTGACTTTAACGATACACTCTACAAACGTGCTGATTTACAGTGGATCAAAAAAGCTTATGTGATGCATTTGATGATGGCCTGGGACAAACATTACTTCGACTACAAAACCGGTCAATTCAACTGGCAGAAATTTCAGCAACGGGGTAAGGAATGGTATGGTGGTGATGATGTGATTTGCGTGTGGCCAACATGGCCTTCGCTTGGGTTGGATCAACGCAACCAGTTTGACCTGTATCGTGACTTGCCGGGAGGATTACCCGCTCTACGGGCGCAGGCAGATTCCTTGCGGCTGAACGGAACAAAATTCTTCATCGCGTACAATCCATGGGATGAAAGCACCCGCTCAGAGGGACACCTTCAGGGATTGACTTCGTTGGTAAAAGAAACTTCTGCGGATGGTGTTGTGCTCGACACCAAAGGTGAGTCCAGCAAAGAGTTACAGCAGACTGCCGATGCCGTGAAACCCGGAGTGATCATGTACAGCGAAGGCATGGCGGTACCGAAGGATATGCCGGGCATCATCAGCGGACGGGTACATAATGCCTTATACTATCCGCCCATGCTCAACCTGAATAAATTCATCCGGCCCGACTTCGCCATCTTTCGTGTGGCCGAAGTGTTCAAGGAGAAAATAAAGCGCGAGTATGCACTGGCTTTCTTCAACGGTTATGGAACGGAGATCAATCAATTTGCACCCGGTCATCCGGAGTGGGAAGAGGAGCAATACCGTTTTCTTGGTCGTACCACGCGCATCCTGCGTGAAAATAATTCAGCCTTTACTTCATTCGACTGGACGCCCTTGGTGCCCACGCTGCGTGACAGCATCTGGGTTAACGACTGGCCGGCCCGAGACATCAGTATCTACACCATTTTCCGTCCGAAGAAAACCATCTACACGATTTTTAGTCTGAAGCCCGAAGGTTATCAAGGCGCTTTATTTGAAATCGATCAGGAGGCTGGATATCACTATGTTGACCTGTGGCATCATGAAGAAATAATTCCGGTAGTCGTTAATAACCGGTTTTACGCACAAGCAAAACTTGAAGCATTTAACAGTTATGAACTGGGAACCAACAATGAAGGTTCAGTAAGTTGTATCGCTAAATTGCCGCAGCTATTGCGTGTATCTTTTCGTAACAATCACCTCAGCATCGAGGCCGGCAAGGGAACGGAAATACGGCTGTGGGCCGGTACTCCTTCGTACGGCAAAGAATACCAAACCCTTCCACGCGAAAAACATGACTTATTTCTTCCCGACTATATCGGGCGGTATGAAGGAAAGGTAGTTATTCAACTTTTTGATGGCGATGAACTGGCTGACGAGCGCGTTATCAATATCAAACCGGGTTCAGCACGCCTGATAACTAAGGTACAACCAACAGCGCTGCGATCTGAAAAGCCCCTGAACATGGTTCGTATACCTGCGGGAAAATTCATTTACAAAACCACACACGGTGATGCTTTTATTCCATACCCGGAAGAAGGAGTGGGAGAGGAGTACACCATGAAAGCATTCTGGATGGACCGCACACCAGTAACCAATCAGCAATTCAGGGCATTCCTTCACGCCACGAACTATCGACCTGCTGATACAGTCAACTTTTTAAAGCACTGGAGAAGCGGAAACATTTTGTCAGGCGAAGAAAACTTCCCGGTCGTGTATGTTTCTTATGAAGATGCACAAGCGTACGCAAAGTGGGCGGGCAAGCGACTTCCTACGGAATTGGAGTGGCAATATGCCGCGCAAACTGAAAAAGGAAATGAGTGGCCCTGGCGGCAAACCAAACTGGTGAAGCGCACAACGCAGTACGTTACCGAAACACTCACCGTATCAGCCATAGAAGGCATTAACCCGCGCAATGCCAATTTGGGTGACGGAAAATTATATGCTGTTGGTAAGTATTCACGCGGGGCGAATCCTCATGGTTTGCTGGACTTATCAGGATGTGTTTGGCAGCTCACCAACGACATCTACGAAAACGGAAGTTATCGCTACGTCATCATGAAGGGGGGAAGTTACTTTAAACCATCTTCCAGTTGGTGGTATGTACAAGGCGGCCCACGCGAACTTCATTACCGGCAAGCATTGTTGCGCGTAAGTGAAGGTTTTGAACGTAATGCAACGGTTGGGTTTCGTTGTGTAAGCGATTGATCTACACGTATAACGCTTCCTTTTGTTCAGCTACTTTTTCGCTTGTAATATATTCATCGTAAGTCATGAGCTTATCAATACAACCATTGGGAGTAAGTTCAATGATGCGGTTGGCTACGGTTTGGGTAAATTCATGATCGTGCGAGGTGAACAACACCGTTCCCGGAAAGTCTTTTAAGGCATTGTTGAAAGCCGTGATAGACTCCAGGTCAAGGTGGTTGGTGGGCTCATCCAATATCAATAGGTTGGCCCCGGTAAGCATCATGCGCGAGATCATGCAGCGCACTTTTTCACCTCCGGAAAGAACGGTGCACTTTTTAAAAACCTCTTCGCCAGAGAACAGCATCTTACCCAGAAAACCACGGATGTAAATCTCATCGCGATTCTCTTCTTCTGCATATTGACGCAACCAATCAATCAGGTTGTCGTCCGATTGGAAGTAGTTTTCGTTGTTGGATGGGAGGTATGCGGTGGTGATGGTTTGACCAAACTTAAATGAACCGGTGGTAGCGTGAAGTTCGCCCGTCAAAATCTGGAAGAGGGAAGTGATGGCGAGGCTATCCTTGCTCAGAAAAGCGATTTTATCACCCTTGTTTACATAGAAATCGAGATTGGTGAACAGGGGAGTGCCATTGTTGGAATATCCGAGGCCAACGGCATGCAGTATCTGATCACCAGCTTCACGGTTTTGTTTAAAGATGATGGCCGGGTATCTGCGGGTTGAGGCCTGAATTTCATCAACATTGATTTTCTCCAACAGCTTTCTTCTGCTGGTAGCTTGCCGCGACTTGGAGGCGTTGGCGCTGAAGCGTGCAATGAATTCCTGAAGTTCCTTTCGCTTTTCCTCAGCTTTTTTG